>Ga0247774_1000456_pt1 | contig 20195 bp, 17 predicted proteins | sample UWRJL001104B6_FD_179933 | JGI IMG/M metagenome (GOLD analysis project Ga0247774, IMG submission 179933) | Plant litter microbial communities from Arlington Agricultural Research Station in Wisconsin, United States - UWRJ-L001-104B-6 | ecosystem: Environmental > Terrestrial > Plant litter >... | reverse complement strand
CGATTGAAAACTGCACAAGTAGCATAACTGACGGATCTAGTATGAAATGTCGCGGGTCCTCCGTTGTCCACCTCGAGGAGGCCTTGAAATTTATAAAAATTCTGCATGTCGAAGATCTTGAGGTGCCGTTCCAGGCACGAGACAGCTACCTTCGTTTCGTCCGGCGAAACGACCGTGACGGGTGGGATGTAGCAAGCTGGCTCCGAGCATATCGGGTTTTGACTAGACAATGTCGATACCTCCCCCGTACCGAGAAATATTTTGATGATAGAGTGGTCGCGAAGGACAACTAATACAGCAGAATCTGTTCCGGAACAGAGGCTGAGAGATAAAATGAACGTATGGACGAGAATTGTATGCCTGGGGGTATCGTCTTCAAGATTCCACACATTTACTGCGAGTTTGCCAGCCGAGCACAATATGGTACCCGTGTCGTTGAAAACGACATGTCGAACATCGTGGTTATGCTCGAACCGTTTCGACTCCTGGCATGTAGTCGCCTCGTAAAGATTAACTGTGCTCCCGAAGCTAACGGCGAAGCAACTCCCCGCGCATGCTACAGCGCGTGCCTGTGTTTTCGTATTTTCGGAGTTGATACACGCGACCTCATCACCCCATCCATCGTCAGTCACCCCTAAGGCTACGATGCCCTTCGACTGTTTTCCGTAAACAGCCCTTATAGCTGACGATGCGGGACATAAAGGCGGAATGCTGAAATGAATCGAGATCGGCTGGCGAATTAGGTCCGGCCCAAATAGAGACACAAGACGGTGGACATCAACTATCCAGGCGCGCAAGAATTCTATTTGCTCATTTGGAAGTCTTGGCTCGTGACTGAGGACTGAGCCTTTTATCGCCAAGACTGTTGAATTTAGAACTTCAAGGCGCCGCTTGCTAGCAACGAACTCGATCCAGGTGAAAACGTTGCCCTGAAAGAACCCGTAAATAAGGGGCCATAATCGCAAGGCATTAGACGACCTTTCTAAGTGATCCTTCATATTCGTAGCCGCATATGAAAGAAAATCGGGCCAATGGGGGGCTTTCTGTTCTGGAGAAGGATTCCTCGGCCGTACCGCAATTGGCTGGAGAACGTCCGAAACAAGGAACTGGAGACAGATTTTCGATAATTTTTGATGACCAGCGGCGGGAGAGATAGCCAGCGAAGAGTGATTCCAAGCGCTTTGCAAGAACGATTTTGCGGTGAGATGGACGATTAGAACACGGTCGCTGGCGTCAACGTGTACCATTTGAGCACAGATAGACGGAATAGCTTCATAGGGGTCTTCAAGTGTCTCCCCAAGCTCGGTCTCCAATGCCCCTACAAGCTCGGCGACCGTCAACGGGCGAACAGCACACACCACCCAGGTCAAGATTGATCTGGCCAAGTTGATGGTAGATTTTGCCTTGGATTCAATTCGCTGGATGCACCTGGCGTAGAGAAGATCCATCCCCTGCGGGATACCTTCTTCAATAGCTTCGTCAACTTGATTCGTGGTCCACACCTCATTCAGTTCGTCCAAAAGTAGACGAACCCAGAGAAAGCATCCTTGTGAATCGCAGAGGATTCGCTGAAGGAGCAATTCTACCCGAGATCGGTCAGACACATGAACTTTGTGCTGATTCTCCTTAAGGTATTTAGTGATAGCATCCCTGGTATCTTGGACCTGAATCTCAGCGGACAAGATAGGCTCTAAGGACGACACATGGTTGAGTCCACGAAACCCCGACACAATTTCATCGGATCGGCGGCTCGTGACAAAAAGACTGACCGGCAGCTGCTTCGCCAGTTTCGAGAACACAAAGAACAACGAACGGGGGTCGGAGCATTCGTCTAGCCCGTCAATTACCCAAAATTGGCGATGAATGAGCTCTGGATTCATCAGTATTGGCTCAAATATCCGCCTCCAAATGGTCTTAGGGTTGTTTTGCTCGAAGTGGACCCCATTCTCCAGCATCGACAAAAGCGAGTTGCGCACAACAATGTTTCGCCGGGCCATTTGCCACATGAGTGATTGGAGACAGCCAGAGACCGTGGCTTGCGTCTTGTCGCCGTGCCGGAAGAAGTAGTAGCTGCAATCGCCATTGAGCTCATCAAGAATTGTGACTATGTGGCCCGCCAAGGTCGATTTCCCCATACCAGGTTTAGCGTATAGCCAGAAGATCCGGGAGCAAGTGTCCACCTTCCCGCTAAGCCATTCTTGGAATTCCGGCTTGGAGGTAAACCAGTCGCAAGAATTCTCAATTTTAATGTCCTCTGTATCCCGAAGATCATCTTCTGGGATCTCGGGCATGACAAGATATTCTTGAATCAATCTCATGTCCTTCCGCTCTTGCTCATTGTTGCGCCTCATGGCTAAGAAGCCGTCAGTCAAGATTGGGCCTCGGCGGTGAAGCCACAACTTACTTCGACCCAATAGATCGCGATTTATAGCCCCGAAAGTCTCGGTGAGAGTTCGGTAATTTGAGTCTTCAGGTGAAGTGAACTTGCACATTTGACGGTGGTCGCCGTTAAGGGGTGCTGCCCTCTCCCCGCGAACTCCAACAATTGCTGAACTACTCTCGACAACAGCAGACCTGCCAACCGTCATTGGGCGACTTTCGTAGAAGGAATACACCATCAAGTCATGACAATATCGCTGAAACAAGACGCTGATCTCTGTCAACCTTACGCTGTCGGATTCGAGATTCTCAACGTATGGTGGCGCACCATCAGCTGACCGGAGAGCGAGGAGACCCCTGAGCCAAGGCACATAGTCAGAGCCTCTATTCGGGGTACCGAGAAAAACCATGGCAGATATCCTCGAGGCAAGGTCTCGATGGGTTGTGTCGCCCTCTCGCGCTAATATGTAGGCCTAGGAACATTTGGAGACCGGTTAGATACTGAAGGTATGAATAAAAAAACGAAGCGGGATCCATAGGCGGTACCTGCTGTGCTACCAAGCCGCCCATACTATGAGCAACAAAGACAATGGGATTCTAAACAGACATTCATCAGTCAGAGGGTAGAGAGCCTTCAACCGTCCTCCTTCAAATGTCGACTCACACCCGAGAAGCACTCCGAGTTCATAAGGGCCGAGAGTAGCCCCAACCCAAAGTCTCGTATCCCAAGAAGCGATGGACAACCGCGGCGGTAATCAGCATCATACCCGAAACTATGAATTCGAGCATTGCGAAAATCTGGATGACGAGGGAGCCATTCTTTGGGCCAGAAGAACCATGGCTCCGGCTCGAGACACCATGTCTTCGCGCTTCCGCCGCCGAGACCATGGACAAAGATGTATTCGATCTGGGGGTTTGACGGCACAAACAAGGTGTTGAGCCCGAGTGGGCCATAGGAGTCGAATACCACCTCCGTAGAACGGGTGCGAAGTGACCGAAAGCGCTTAAAAAGCGTCGATCTCCGAGATATGGGGCCTGGGGGTGGTGAATGCGACGTCACAGGCTGGTTCTCGTCAGAAAAAATGTACCAAACTCGCCTTGTTTTTCCTGGTTCTTACCTCCCCAGCCTGGTCCGCCGACGGGCCAGAACCTCCATCTGCACCATCACTAGCAAAGGAGCTCAGCCTCGTGGTCACATTGTCGGTTGCGGTTGACATTATGAGCAATTATCAAAGCAAGAGTGAAATATGCATCATGGAAGTCAACATGCTCTATCGATTCATGATGAGTGATTCACGATGTCATCTCTTGGTGAAGCTGCGGGGTCCTAGGCTGCAGCACACTTGTGGCTGGGGGGGTGGCTGTTTTCTGCAGGTATAATTGGAGGAGATAATGAGGCGAACGATACGACGACATTTTGGCTGGAAAGTTATTCGTCTTGGAAAAGTCCTGATAAATAGGTATATGGACTCTCGGATAGCACGAGACTATGAATGATGGTAAGAATACGGATGGAGTAAAGGAAATAGTTGAACAAAGCGTATTTCGAGACGAAGCGAATGGTTGGCTTTCGTTCGGACTCCCACGCATCGATCAAGAGAGCCATTCGCAGCGCCTTTTTTAGGTTTAGGGTCAGCAGCTGACACTTAAATGGCGTGAAGGAGGAAGGGCAGGTGAAGGCCGTCTTCTTTCTCTAACTGTCCATGGTCCGTGATTTATTCCTGAACGAGAGTATCAGATGTCCGTGTCAGCCAGGCCCCACTGTTGCCTTCCATAAGTATGTATCTGACTTCAATGTCCGGGCTGGCCTCACCTCTTGCGGATTGACCAAAGAGATGTAATCAAGGCCTTCCAAAAATTTGCTCGCACGGTCAACTCGGAGCCTCCACGAAACAACGAGTTCTTGGGTGCTTGGATGGCCCATGGCTCCGTCGTTGAAATGTTCTAGCACTGTCCAACTCAGGTAAGTTTGCTCTCGAGAAACTGGTTCTGTTCTTTCTTTCATAATGAATCAACTGCCCACATAGATCTATCTCAATTAGTGCATAAGTCCAGCCATTATCTAGCTTTTAGGCCATTAAATATCTTCTGTCTAGCAGCCAAGTTTAGGACACCTCTTTCTAACACAACATACAGCCACCAGCTGCTGGTCGGTTCTGGGGCATCTTTCACCTCTGAGTGCACCTTTCACTAGAACCGAAGGGAGAGGAAAATCTAAAACAAACACCATGAAGTCGCCATTCTTTCAACTTCTCGGCCTAAACTTCTTTTTTTTCACGCTCCTCGCCCTCCCCCAAGGTATTGCTGTCCTCGGCTTAGACAATACTGGAGACGACTCCGTTGCTCCTCATGACCGCGATGGCAACTCCAACCCCGCCCCCAGCGAACAGGACATTCCGACCAACCCGCATGAGTATTCAGCCGCCGTCCGGCAAGATATCTCCCCTGACGGACTGACTTTCAAAAATCCTACCACCATCCTCAAGGGCGGAAAGGGCGGCGGTGGCGTCAAAGGGGTAACCCGGCACCGCCCGTTCATCAAGATCCTCCAGAAATGGCGACTGGAAGGGCAAGTACGGCCTTTCGTGCTACAGCAAGGGCGGCAAGTGGAAGAGCAACTACAATCTCGCGTATGAAAATATAGAGCGGTTCTGTGACAGCTGGGATGCGGTGCGGGATGGTGTTGATGTCGAGTCGAGAGGGGAACACAAACACTGCTACAAGACGTCGGACAGCAATTATATGATGTTCCACATGAGGAATTCGAGAAGCACGCCCGCAAAACTGGGCCGGGATCAGTGTGTGCAATATCTGGAGGAGATCAGAAACAAGCGTGAGAAAGGAGGACAGGACTAGCGGCTGGCGGGGTGGCAGAGGAGGTACGTTGATGTTGTTTCACTATTCCTATCTATCCACGGATTGATTCTAACTGCTGTCGCACTTCTAGATCCGATATTGGCGACGGCTGCGATAAAAGTTGCAACAAGGCTCCGTGTCTAGTGGAAGGGAATCATAGCATGCTATTATAGGCCCACAGTAGCGTTTCGCCGAGCTCAGTAGAACCTGGGCTTGCTCTGGATCGAACATGAAGCCGAAGTTAATCGAGATCTGTAACAGACGATGCGCATCAACAATGCATCTTTTATTTGGGACGACTAACTGCTAATTTGCTTAAGTATGCTGCAATGAAAGGCGGACAGCATTTTAGGCGCAAGGATTCGACAGCTTAAGTATATTGATGTATGCAAAAGGTATAATACACTGCGTTCGTCCCTTCATGACGTTCAAGTTGCGCGAGTCATTACGACACCGTCGTCATCGCAAAGATGCGAGAATTTCATGCCCTTCCCTTCCAGTTACGCCCGGTATTAAATAATAAATGCCTCCAAAACCCACCATCATGTGCGTTACAATGGCGTTCGTGCAATGGTCGAGAGCTGCGCATAATCGCGAACCGCCACCGGAACGATAGGTCTCCCCTTGTAATAACCCACAGACCCAGTCGGAGGTTCCAGCCAGGTAAGGTCTGCATCCTCGAGGCTCTCTGTCGACGAGGACGCAGGAAGGCGTTGGTGGTACCTCGTTTGAGGACCACTTCTTTGTTGATCGGCTTCAAGAAGAAGCTTGAGGAGACCCGGCTGGCACGATTTCTTGTCACTCGAGGTTCTTTCTGTGTAATGGCTCGTCGCTCGTTGCTGTTCTCGAGATATCTTGTTGCGGACCCGGCGTTGGCCTCGACCGTGCGCTTTTTGTTGGCGTCTGTCGCACTCAGTGACATTATCCACAGAGGTTGGCGTGGGCGGCTGGCTCCAATCCGGCGTCCTCGTCCCATTTGAGAGGGCCGGCCGTTTTGCCTTTGTCTTATTCGCTCGCGGTCGGGGTGCCATGTACAGGCAGTCCTCCTCATCTCCCGAGTAGCTCCCGCGGACAATTTGACGATGGGATTCGCGAGTCATCTTCCACCATGTCGATTCGAGGGGGCTTCCGGGAGGAGGATGCTGTTCGGTGTCAAGAATTCCGTTGGTATGCAAAGCCGTGTCGATCCAGGATGCCGTCATAGACACGGTGGAATGAGTCTCTTGAGCGTCATTCATGATTGTTATCTGGCGGGACGGCCGTAAGGAATCGATCAGGGCGTTGGCCTGAGCGCCCAATTCCGGGTCAGTTGTTGAAGGCTCGAACCACTCTCGTCTTCGATGGGAGCTTCCCGACACGATCTTGTGATATGCGGCTTGGCTGCAGGTCATTGATACGAAGTGGCTCGTAATTCTCGTGTTGTTGGCTTCGGGAGAGTCGAATGGTACTTTGACGGCGTAGAGACGAAAGTTGAAAGGACACTGGATCGTTAGACCGAAGACACCCGGGTCGAGTTCTCTAACACGCTGCGGCGAAGATGCAGGGAAGAGCGTAACAGACTCTGAGCCCAAAATCTGGAGAAAGTCGCGAAAAATGACAGAGTGTCTTGCTGGATCGAGACGCCTGTCTGTCAAGGGATAAGCGGGATAAGTAGGATCTCAGATCCAAGATTTCGGATTCGGCCACGCGTGTGTTAGATCTTACACACGGAGGAGTGATGAACAAGTGAAGGAACCTGAAGCAGTCGTCCCCTCATGGGCTCCTCGGTTAAAGGGATTCGCAACTTGCACGGACTTGTTCCCTTTCGGCATCGGTAAGAGACGATATCTTGAAATCCCTTGCCGTCTCGAACGATTGGTGCTGACCCCGGACTTATGAGTACTACAGAATGGAAGGACGGCCCCGTAATAGTACGAGTCCCGGCAATTTAGCTAACAATTTTCTCACGTCCCAGTATATTTGACTCTCGAGGTTTTAAATCAAGATAGGCAATTGTTCGAAAAACAAATGAGGCCCCACTCCTCTGACGCTTCCTCAGCCCTCCAAAAGCCGCCTCAACTGCGGCGGAAAAAGAAACTACTGTAACCGACGTGCGTCGGTGTGCAGGGCCGAGGGGTCACCCGCCATTCACCGATTCGGGATGAGGGCGTTTGCAAGAGCCACGTCGAAGGACACCTCTGTTCGAGCGGTAAATACAAGCTCCACTTCCAGGGTAGTAGGGTTCGCGGAGATTGTTCCCCCTCCGACCTGGCCAAGGTGCCTCTATGGAGAGATGTCTTACCCGCGCAATGCCGGGGGTATTCAGAGATGCGGTCCATCCTCGCATTCCGGGATGGTGGGATCTGTCAGATTCCAAAAGGGGTATATCGATTGGATGGATTTACGCGCGTTCACTATTCATTTTGAGTTGAAAGTCTCAAAAGGGAGGCCCACCTTGTTCAAGCCGAAACCTGGAGTTCTCTCTCATCCCCATCCACACCGACATCTCTTGTGGATCATATTCTCCACCTTGAGATTTCGCAATGCAGGAGATTCTTGATAGTTTCATGGTGCTAGGCTCAATCTCGTTTAGCAGGTGGAATCGCGAAGCAGGGCCTCCGCTATTTCTGCAATTCTTGTCGGCCTACAGCATGACATCACGGCCCCAGGGACGTCTCCCCGGACCGTCTCTGTGCTGCAGGGATCTCTGTCCGGACGAGCCGGCCCTATTCGGCTTCGTCCAGGTGGCCTGCGGCGCGTTTCGTTGAGTAAACTAAAGATGCACGCTGCTGAAGCCAAGGCGAGTTCGAGTCAAGCCTCATTGTGCAGGGTCTTCTTCGACCCCTAATCTTGAAGGGGAAGGGCTGCGACACCCGGACGCTTGTCTTGCTAGGTTCGATTAAACAGGGCGGAATCGGAGCCGACTGACTCTGGTCGAACTGGGGGAGTCGGGCAAGCTCTTGGAGCCGGCTCGGGCAGGGCTCAGAGTTCAGCGCTTCGGGTAGACTCTTGTCCTGAAAGGGACATGGTCTGGCCGTGGGCAAGGGGCCTTTACTGCGTTTGATTGACTCGCCATGGAGTGACTTGCACATGGCTTGCAAGTCTCCGGGCAGCTGGGCTGAACGGTAGCTGACATGAAGGTGTTCCATGGCCGATTTCTCATGGGCCATATCATGTCGGCCCGGGGTGTCCAACTCGGCAACCAGGAACCCTAATTGCACATTGTGGCTACCGCAGCGGAAAAGAAGCGTGTGCGAGAGGAGACAAGGGTGACGAGGAAAGATAGCTGAAATGTGCCCCAAAAGCTCAGTAGCGGGCCGTTTGTGAGCATCCAACACGCCTCGTGGGCTACATGTCTCAAATTTCCGTCCACTGAGAGCCAGCGAAAGGCCGTGTGAAAGTCTGGGGCAGAACACCAACATTGGTTCTGGAAGAAGCAATATCGACACCACACGCGACCCGCTGAACCTAACTAGTGGCCTTTACCGCGCAGATCTGACTCGCGACATCGCCACAGTGTTGACAGGCAACAGACTGGTGGCAAACCAATGTTCCATGCCACAAATGGTGGTACTATTTTCTGAATAAGGATGACACTGGATCGCAAGAATTGGTCACGTCAAAATTCGCAAGCATTTCTTAAGGGGATAGTGGCGGTTAAGCTAAGCGCCTGGATGATAGATCCCCGCTACGAGGTTATCGTCAACGTCTTGCACAAACTCTTTCCGAACTTCGCTGGGGAATAAGGAAATGCTAAGTGCAGTACTACTTGTACTAGTGCTAGTACTCATCTCGGTCTGTCGCGGAGACCAGCCTAAGACTCATTACATGCAAGCCTCAAGATCCTGTTGGCTCTCTTGGGCAATTGAGCACTTCCCAATGCTCCACCAATACAGCACAGATCGACAAGGAAATCGATCCCCTTGTCCACCTATTAGTTCGATACGTCGCTTCCCTTGGCGAGAGGCTCCCTTGATTTCGAGCATGACCATGGACAGTGTTCGAGAGACGGATGAGATTGGTACTAGACAGGCTGAAGCGCATGTGCCCCAACTTGCGACGCGTGGGCGAGTAAGGGCCTCCAGTTCAAGCACCAGCTTCGCCCACATCAATGTCAACACAAATCGAGCAATCCCGATTCGAAAAGATCCATAATGTTTGATTGCTTTCTAAGCAGTCGGTCTTCATTTACCATAAAATGCTAGAGCCCCAAACCCGACCCTCGACTCCCGTGATTGCACAAAGACAAAGAATCAAGAACCTCGACATCCTGTAGTGTCGATCCCCTTCCCGGAGTTGATCTATTTTAATCGTCCACCATTCCCAAGCCGCCTCAAATCGTGGTCTCGTACGCGACGGGGGTGACAGACTCAGGAGGGGCGTCCTTGAGCGAAACTGTCCGGGCCTCGCGGGGCATCGCGGGCAGGCGCTTCAGGAGTGCGGGCTTGCCCTCAGCCTTGGCCTTCTTCCTCAGGGCCTCGTTTTCCTTGACTCGGCGGAGGAAGCCTTCTCGCGACCGAGACGGCTGGATATGCTCAACTCGGACGTTGACGCGCTTCTCCATATACCGATGATTCACCTTCTTGTACATGATGATGCCGACGGCCGACTTGGTGACGTTGTAGATGACGCCGGTCTTACCGTGGTAGACCTTGTACGGCATGCTGTGCGGAGAGTAGAGTCAGTGTCCGCTACTTTGCCATGGCATCCTACCCCCTTCTTCTCGATTGCACGTCTCTAATTCCGCTCAGGTTGCTTACCCCTTCTGGACGGCACCGTTCGTTTTGATGTCGACAATATCACCAACTCTACCAAATCCGTTAGTCTCGTATCTGGCGATATTCGGATCGCATCGCAACGGACCTGTAGACCTTCAGGTAGGTCGAGAGAGCGATGTTGCCCTTCTTCTTGAAATCCCGGCTAAAGGCATACTGCAAATTCTGTCAGTCGTGCGTCCAACTTAAACAATGAAGAGATCGATTGGAGGCCATTAACGTACGCGAGTGCCGGATCGAAGACCGTGAGAGTGACCCATCTTGCCGACGTAATGGGACGCTTTTGGTTGTGTGTGTCGTGAAGTTTTGCAGGATGGTTGGACGCTTCCCGGCCAAAACGTCGTAGAATTGAAATGTGTGGGAGTGGGGATCGATTTTTCGCTGGGGCGGTACGTACCACTTCGTGCACGGATCGATTAGGGCAAATAGACATTCAACCAATCAACTTCCCCAAATCGCTGACATAAGTTGCCTCCCGCGGCCCCACCAATTCTTCCTCCACACAGATTTTTCCCACAGGGGAGGCACACAACAAATCTACGGTTCTGAAAGGGTTGTCGACACATATTTCCCCCTACCATCACCAGCCAAAGATCAGGTACGAGAATTGAACCGCCATCATGCCTCCGTAAGTATCGCGACACAGTATTCGAGTTCTAGCAATTGACAAGATGACGAGCTAATATTTGTCTTTTTCCAGCCGATCGTATTCTAAAACTTCGCGTGTGCCTCGCCGGCCCTTCGAGGCTGCCCGATTGTCAGTATCACCGGCCACTGAAACATGAGCTTGTCTCTGTTCAAGTCGAAGTGAAGCAGCAAACTGACAATGGACGATATACAGGGACTCTGAGTTGAAGCTTGTCGGCGAGTACGGCCTCCGCAACAAGCGTGAGGTCTGGCGAGTCGAGCTTACTCTGTCCAAGATTCGTCGTGCTGCTCGGTAAGTTCTCACAACCACCACCAAAATATTCATTTTACCTCCGAACGGCTTTCTGACGTTGGTCGCCAAACAGTCAGCTTCTCACCCTCGACGAAAAGGACCCCAAGCGTCTCTTCGAGGGCAATGCCCTCATTCGCCGTCTCGTCCGCGTCGGCGTGCTCGACGAGTCGCGCATGAAGCTCGATTACGTGCTCGCCCTCAAGGTGGAGGACTTTTTGGAGCGCCGCCTCCAGACATGCGTGTACAAGCTCGGCCTCGCCAAGTCCATCCACCACGCCCGCGTCCTCATCCGCCAGCGCCACATCCGCGTCGGCAAGCAAATTGTCAACGTCCCCTCGTTCATTGTCCGTTTGGACTCGCAAAAGCACATTGATTTCGCCATCACATCGCCCTTCGGTGGTGGTCGTTTCGGTCGTGTCCGGAGGAAGAAGGCCAAGTCTGCTGAGAAGGGTGACGGCGGTGATGAGGAAGAAGATGACGAGTAGAGAATTAATCGCCGTTATCATCATCGTCAGCTGGCAGTTCGGTGTTACGTTCTATCGACATCTTGGACCTCATTGCATGCGAAAGCGCAACCTCGGAGCGTTAGGAATGGTCTTAGACCTTGCTCACGGTTACAGGCGTTAGAAGGGAAAATGAACAGAGCTCTTCCAGACATGTTTTTTTCCTCTACGATCGTGAAATGTTGATCTCACAAACATCTCTTTTGATATCTCAGCCACACATAAACCTTGTCTCTGACAGTTGCAAGTGGTTGACACAAAATGGTCGAACCGCCGCCTGCCCAGGATCGGCTGTCCAACCCCCGCCAGAATTTTTTTTTTTATCTCCCCGGTCACCCTTCATTTTAGTGCAAGAGAGAATGATGTGAAAAAGACGAGAACGAAAGAAAGTTTTATGCGGGGTATCATGAGCATTGCTCTATTTTTAGTTTTCTACAAGTTCATCTTTGCCTAGGTGCATTGCCATAGGATCATTTTCCGCGGCTCGCTTCTTGCGATATTGATCCAGCACTTCCTCGGTGATCCCGTCCATCATCTCTATCGCCGTCCTCTTCTTTGGCACTCTCTTCTTTGGCTCCGCTGTCCTCTCCCCCTCTTCCTTGTCATCCTCATATTCCTTCTCTGCGATGAGCCCGGCCCCAGATCGCTGTTTCTCTGCGGCCTCCCATGCCTTTATCCCGTCTTCGCCGGTGCAGTACGAGTTCTTGACAAACGACTGACAGCAGGCATATCCCCACTTGAAATCGGACCACCAGCTTCCGAAAATGGTGGTGTGGTTGTTGGTATACACGTCTTCGGGGTATTTCGATCGCGCAACCGTTTGCGGTGCTCCTTTGATGGCGCCAAATTCGTCGTACTCGACAAACGTCTCCGACTCCGTAACCGCTGAGATTTTCTTCAGTGCTTCGGGCATCGAATTGTGTACTTCGCCGCCATACTTGTCCAGCAGTTCCTTCTCGCGCTCGCCCCTTTTCTTTTCCTCTTCCTCACGCTCTTTTCTGCGGTAAAACTCGCCGGCCGTTGGGTTGGCCTGTAAATGTTGCGTAGTGTCGCCCTTTTTCTCCTGCGTCTCCCAGGCATATTTTTGGGCCCTCTCGAATTCACCGGCGTCGCCAGATGCCCTCATAAACCCCTCCTCAGCATATAGCTCGGCCGTCTTGTCATCCCCAGCACCAGGATTAATTAACGCCCTTGTCTTGGGGTTGTACTGCGCGGACTCCAAGTCAAGATTCAAGAGATATTTCGCCGTATCTTCCCGTATCCGCAGCTGCCTCGTCGCTGTGCTCTGGTGTTTCGTTGGATCCACTACCTCGGCATACTTGTCGCCCTCATCTCCATCCTCGCCCTCCAATCCTTCCTTGGCAGTTTCCTGCGCCTTGCGTCGCAGCTCTTCCATTTGCTGAAACTCCTCCACGGTCTGCCGGTATTCCCTGGCATCATATCCGGCCCAGCGGTCGCGCTTCGCGTCCCAGCCCAGCTCCACATCCTTGACGACGTCGTCGGCACGGATGTCCCTGCCGGACCACTTGGCGCCAATCTTGCGGGGCCGGTCTAGGCAGTCTCGTCGCTTGTGGGACATGGAACCGCAGTTTTCGCAGGCTCCTTTGCGGTACTTTGTCGCCGCAGGCCCTGCTTTCTTGCCGCGTGCGTACCATTGCTCCTCTTCTGCTTTCTCCTTCTTTTGGAGACGCTGATGCTCGAGGTAATCGGCCTTCGCGTCGCCAGATTCGTCGTCACCGGTTGAGGCATAGAAGGGTTTCTTGGAGATAAAAGCAGGGATATAAATATTCTCCTCCCCACGAGACGCCGTTGCGCCTTTGGGATCTGGCCGCTTCGGTGGCGGCGGCATTTTGACGTGTCTGGAGGCTTGACTTCGAATCAGGACATCTAAGTGCAAACACGGAACCACTTGCAGGTTTTCAGGCGACGATATTGCTGACTAAGCTCTGCACCCTGGTGGTTCGGCTCACACGGTTTCTTTGCTTCCTTCCTTTCTTCCTTTTCTGCCTTCTTCTATTTTCTCTGTCTTACCTTTATTTCTTCCCTTATTTCTCTTTCCCTGTTCCCCTTCTTTGCTTTTTTCTCACTTGCTTGCTTTTAGTGTTCCTAACCTTCTCATGCCTTACTTTATACACCAAACACAGGCAGCATCCAGTGCCGAAATTTAACCGGTACGCCGACCATGAAAGCTCGCCCCAGACTTTCAGAGCTTCGCCCTCCTCGTGCTGCAAGTTCTGTAACTTTCTGCGGGTCTTGGCTAAGCTATTCGCCGCTGCCTATCACAAGCCCTCATTTACCTGCATCGGCCAAGAAAAGGCTGACGAGGCCTTCTACGACGACGACCCCACACATCGAAGGCATCAAGCACAAAGCTCGGAGAATTTAATTGCATGCGACTACAGTCGACACGATACCCGCCGGGCTGTGGCACACATGCTTGCGTTTGCTCCACGCGGACCCGTTGCTCTCCCCACCTAAGCTCAAACCCGCTCTTGAATATTTCTTGAGACTTCTAAGAGCTAAATCCTAACGTATTAGGGTCTAAACATAGCCCAAAATGTCGGCCATCACGCACACAAGGACCGACAAGGAGCTGACGGTGAACATCACCAAGGCTACCAATAGTGACGAGACTGCGCCGAAGCGCAAACACGTCCGAGCATGCATCGTCTATACGTGGGACCACAAACGGTCCGATGCCTTTTGGCTCGGCATGAAGGTGTAGGTGGACACTAGGCAATAGGAAATGACGTTGCTTGATGGAAGCTGACTGTTGAATTCCTGCAATACAGCCAGCCCATCCTCGCCGATGAAGTACAGACCTTCAAAGCTCTGATCACGATCCACAAGGTGCTCCAAGAAGGACATCCGAACACCCTCAAGGAAGCTATGTCGCAGCGCAGCTGGATAGAAAGCTTGAACAGGGGCATGGGTGGTGAGGGGGTCCGAGGATACGGGCCTCTCATCCATGATTACGTCTTTTTTCTCCTGGCGAAGCTGTCGTTCCACCAGCAGCATAGCGAGTTCAACGGGACCTTCGAATACGAGGAGTACATCAGTCTCCGAGCCACAAACGACCCGAACGAAGGCTACGAGACCATTACCGACCTCATGACGCTACAGGACAAGATCGACCAGTTTCAGAAGCTCATCTTCTCCCACTTTCGTCACGTCGGAAACAATGAGTGCAGGATATCAGCGTTGGTGCCGTTGGTGGCGGAGAGCTACGGTATTTATAAGTTTATCACCAGCATGCTTCGTGCTATGCATACTGGTATGTTAAGGCCCCCATGATGTTGCCCTGCTGGCGGTGTCCTGTGCTAAGACCCTGTCCGTAGCCACCGGTGACGACGATGTTCTCCAGCCCCTGCGAGAGAGATACGATGCCCAACATTACCGCCTCGTCAAGTTCTATTACGAGTGCTCCAACCTGAGATATCTCACCAGCCTCATCACCATCCCCAAGCTGCCGCAAGATCCCCCAAATCTTCTCTCCGAAGACGAAAACGGCCCCGCTCTACCCGCGCGACCCAAGCAAGAGATAGAGCAGCCTCCTTCTCCGGCAAAAGCACCAAAGAATGATGGCCCCGATGAAATATCCGAGTTTTGGAAGAACGAGCTCGAGCGACAGAATCGGGAGTACGAGGAGCAACAGCGAGTCTTGGAGGAACGGCAGGCTGAGGCTCTCCGCGCGCAGCAGGAAGCTCAGCTCCGTGCTCAGCGCGACTTTGAAGAGCAGCAACGCCAACTCGCCGAACAACAGCGACGAGAGCAAGAGGCTCTTCTGGCACAGCAGGCACAGTGGCAGACCCAAGGCCGGCTGGCGGAACTAGAGCGAGAGAACCTCAATGCGAGGGCGCAGTACGAGCGTGACCAACTGATGCTCCAACAATATGACCAGAGAGTCAAGGCTCTCGAGGGCGAGCTGATGTCGCTCCAGAACAACTTTGGTCAGCAAATGGCTAGTAAAGATGACCAGATCAAAGCTCTTCAGGAACAGGTCAACACGTGGCGGACGAAGTACGAGGCTTTGGCGAAACTTTACTCGCAACTTCGCCACGAGCATCTCGATCTCCTTCAGAAGTTCAAGGTTGTTCAGCTCAAGGCTGCCAGCGCCCAAGAGGCCATCGACAGGAAGGAAAAGCTAGAGAGGGAGATCAAGACGAAGAATCTCGAGCTTGCTGATATGATCCGCGAAAGAGATCGTGCTCTCCATGAGAAGGACAGATTGACTGGAGCGAACAAGGATGAGGTTGAGAAGCTCAAGAGGGAGCTCCGCATGGCCATGGATAGGGCCGACAACCTAGAGCGAAGCAAGGGCACTGAGCTTTCCACCATGCTTGGCAAATACAACCGTGAGGTCGCTGACCTCGAGGAGGCACTTCGTATGAAGTCGAGGGCCCTCGAAGAGGCGCAGGCCAAGCTTCGAGACGGCGGCTCGGATCTCGAGGCTCTTCTGCGGGAGAAAGAAGAGGAACTGGAGGTTTACAAAGCTGGCATGGACCAGACCCTCATCGAGCTCAACGACCTGAAGCAGAACCAGGGGGTCTCGGACGGCGTCCTCGACGGCCAGATCGATGCGCTCATCTTGTCCAACCTGGAAAAGATCAACGACATCATCGACTCGGTCCTTCAGGCAGGCGTGGTTCGGGTGGACGACGCTCTCTACGAGTTGGACTCTACCATGCAAGCGGGTAATCAGAGCGCCTCGCCAACATACGTCCTATCCCAAATCGAAAAGGCATCTGCAAGTGCCATGGAATTTGCGACAGCCTTTAACAATTTTATTGCCGATGGCCCGAACAGCACGCACGGCGAGCTCATCCGAACGGTGAACGTATTCTCGGGAGCCGTCACCGATGTCTGCACCAACACGAAGGGTCTCACGCGCCTTGCAACCGATGACAAGAAGAGCGACGCCCTGATGAACGGCGCCCGCCAATCCGCTTTGTCGACGGTCCAGTTCTTCCGCGGCCTCCTGAGCTTCCGGCTTGAGGGCATGGACCCTATCCAGAAAACAGACGTGGTCATCAATAGCAACAACGATGTGCAGATGAATCTCCAGAAGCTGAACAAGCTGGTGGAGATGTTCGCGCCCGGCTTTGGCAAACTCGCCAACAAGGGCGATCTGGGCGACATTGTCGACCAGGAGCTAAGCAGGGCGGCCGACGCCATTGCGGCCGCTGCCCAGCGACTAGCCAAGCTCAAGAACAAGCCTCGGGACGGCTACTCGACGTACGAGCTCAAGGTCCACGATTCCATTCTGGACGCCGCCATGGCCATCACGCAGGCCATCGCCCAGCTGATCAAGGCCGCCACCATGACGCAGCAGGAAATTGTGCAGGCGGGGCGCGGCTCGTCGTCTAGGACGGCCTTCTACAAGAAGAACAACCGTTGGACCGAGGGCCTCATCTCGGCCGCCAAGGCGGTGGCGACATCTACCAACACGCTCATCGAAACGGCCGATGGCGTGCTCTCCAACCGCAACAGTCCCGAGCAGCTCATTGTTGCGTCGAATGATGTCGCCGCGTCGACGGCGCAGCTCGTGGCTGCCAGTCGTGTCAAGGCTGGATTCATGAGCAAGAGCCAGGAGAAGCTCGAACAGGCCAGCAAGGCGGTCGGTGCGGCGTGCCGGTCGCTGGTCCGCCAGGTGCAGGCCCTGATTAAGGAGAGGAGTCAGGAGGAGACTCAAGAAGACTACTCGAAACTTGGGCACCACGAGTTTAAGGTTCGGGAGATGGAGCAGCAGGTTAGTTGCACCCCCTTGTCTTTCCCTGACATTCCCTTGGACTCTTGTCTATTGTTGAGAGCGTGGGACATTAGGCTCAGTTTCAACGGCTAACAACGATAAACAGGTGGAAATCCTGCAACTCGAAAACTCGCTCTCGGCCGCTCGTCACCGGCTGGGCGAGATGAGGAAGATTTCTTACAGGGAAGAGTAAACTGTTAGTGAAGACAGTTGCCACCGAAAGGATGAAATCATGATGGTCCCGGATTTTGGGAAGCATTCTGTCTGTAGTATCCATGCTGTTAATTTCTATAGCTAGTAAGGAGGTCAATTTGGGCAAGAGTACGAATAGGGAGTCAAGCCATCTGAGACGAGTTTTTCTTCTATCAAGCCTTGTATTTCATGATGAGCAGCTTGCAGTTGCAAGGCTTCTTCCCACAAAGGGGCCCATTACACTTCCTCTTGCCCTCCCCTTTGCCTTCGAACTTCTGCCAGCACTTCTACGGGCGAGTTTGACTCTGCTTTAAGTGCCTTCGTATCTGCTAAACGGATTGCAACTGGGCTCGCCACATCTTCCGGCATCTCATCAGGGCGATGCGAGTCGAGGTTTAATTCACCGCCACATCTCAATAATCTTTATCACTCAATATGCCCCTGTTTGAAATTAGCTGTATTTCCAATAGCCGAAATATTTACTCTATAATATGGCATAGAGCCTCCCGCAGTTGCACAACGCAAAGAATCTGGGCGAAACCAGCACCAGAAGCTCGATCTATTAGGTTTGGATGGCAACCAGTCATGAAATGATATTACAAGGATGAAGGTGGCGTAACCACCCCCGGGGGCTTGTCACCGTCATATGGGCTAGAACATATCAAGGCGGGTAGGTAAAGAGCAGCTCAGCCGGAACGTGATGGATTCTATGTGACTGCTCTTCTTCAGTATTGCCTTGCACGTGAAGATATCACGTCACTGGATGATTAACATGTATTTCATGCGTTGAAAGCCCAAACCGAACTTCGGAGGCAAATCGAGCAAGTGTTTGAAATTTGAAGAAGGTACCAACGGCGAGCAGTCATCTCTTTCCTAAGTTGTCCCTAGGTCATGGGGTGGGACTAGCAGTATCTAAAGACAGAAGTGAGTTTCGTTTCGTTTGACAACCACTTTCCTTGCCGAGAAATTTAGTTGAATAGAGTGAGGCAATGATTCCTGCTAAACAGCGAGTCATCCACAATCGGCAAGACACCTTGCACTTCCAACTTCAACATGTGGGGATCTATCCAGTCATGAGCCGCGGATGCATTCTTTCGTTTCTCCCGCCATCCTCACTTCACCCCGAGACGAAGAAATTAAGGAAACTGCAGAAACTGTCCTTTTCTACATTTACCTCCAACCCTTGACGGCTTAGCCAAGACGGCATTTTTACAGATCCTATATACTTATTCTCATCAAATTATCCTCATCATCATTCAACTTTCGCTGCCCTCAGCCGCCCAGGGGGATGCGGCCAAGCCCCCTCGTATCGACATATTCTGGGCAATACCCAGGACGCAATCATTACTCCATTCCCTCGCATTACCATGGTTGGTTGAGAGAAATGATAGGTATATTGGCGTCCGGTACACATGCTTGCAGTCTCTATTTTCCCCCGCAGGGTTTGGCCGAAGCAAGAGATATTTTGTCCTCCATTCGACCTCGCTAGTCCGGCAAGTTTGAGGATGACAACGACATGGACATTAAGTACCAATTCGCCGGGATACCTTTTGACTTCAACGGTCACATTGAAGGCACGTTTTTATCCTTGAGGGAGTTCCTCTGCCGCCACAGTATGTCTAACTGCATGTCATTGAAGACGCATCGATGCTATGCTAACATGCTAGTCCAACAGGATACCTGTTCGAAGGGGCGGCATTCCTGGTGTAACTGCCCAGGAGTGAGCTCCTGCGACGAAGCATCCAGAAGTTCCGACTCTGCCAAAAAAGAAAGTGGGGAGCCAGGCCGCGACCGTCTCTACTGTGAGAGCATAGATCTTTGAATCAGGTTACCTCGGAAATGTTCGGGGCAACGCCGGATGCCTGAACGACGACGCACGCACGATTTGCTAACTCCCGTCATGAAGAAAGTGCTCATCACTATTCCCTCAAGCGAGCAGATGTTTCCCGCCAGGAGTTAGACGAAGGCACCATCTACGGGTGAAGAGTACTCTGCTAGGTCGCGGCCCTAGCAACCTCAATTTACACTGAACTGCCCTTCCGTCATCACTAACCACTTCCCTAACAATGCGCGTGGGGCTGCTTGGTTTTTTTTTCACGTACTAAGCGGAGATTCCTAGTAGCGACATCAACAGTCACGACGACGATGACGATGACCGGAAATCCTATATCAACCTGTAGGAGCTGAGCTGTGAAATTGAATGTTCTCGAGTCGTCTTTATCTTGCTGTGGCTTGTCGCCAAGAGAGCAGCCGTCATTGCTGCCCAGACATATTATGCAATGCACCAGGTCTTTTGGATGTCTTAGGTTCGCAATATCCGTCATTAGAACGTAGTGATAGGACCTATCTCATGCATTCCTTGTACATGAATATCCGCCTCAATAATCCCGTAGAATGTTAGCTCTCTGCTTCTAAGCTCACGTTCTCTGGAACTAGAGTCTGATTTCATAATGTGCCTCTCGCGTTTACATGTCAGGATTCTAGCAAACGGAGGAAGGTAGACAGCAAATACGCCATCCATCCGCATGTGGAATGTGTAGGTCCCCGTTGTTGGCTTCAGGTTTATTGCATATGGAAAAAGCCATCATGAGGTAATAGCATTATGGAGATTGGACGTACGCCTTCCGGAAATATGTTACTTCTTCCAGGCATCAGAGACACTACCTACGTTTTTCAGCTTGTAGGCAATTACTACGCAATTAACTCGGGCTCCTGCCTTACTTTAGCTTCCTCTAAACCCAAGTTAGGCGCCTGAGAAGGTAATCAGACACTCCATACGGCAGCTCCTGCAGTCTCGCTTTCCCCGCGCCTCTGTTGGAAGC
>Ga0247774_1000455_pt1 | contig 20204 bp, 15 predicted proteins | sample UWRJL001104B6_FD_179933 | JGI IMG/M metagenome (GOLD analysis project Ga0247774, IMG submission 179933) | Plant litter microbial communities from Arlington Agricultural Research Station in Wisconsin, United States - UWRJ-L001-104B-6 | ecosystem: Environmental > Terrestrial > Plant litter >... | reverse complement strand
AGCGGGGGCGGATTGAAGGTTCCGTCGCCGAAGGCGTTCACGATCCCGAAGTTCTCTAGGTTCGGATGGGCGACATCGGCGCCACCGAAACCGCCATCCTCGAGACTAATACCATTATCCACCACTCCGCGGGTGAGGAAGGCCACGCTGCTGCCCGCGCGAATGCCGCTATCGAAATTCCGATTCTTGCCAGTATCCAGAAAGTTCGCGCCGGCGTTGGCGTGACACACGTTGCAGCGCCCACGCGCGGGATCCAAGAACGCGCGCCGGCCATCCTCGCCCTCGGCGTCTTCGATGTGAACCTTCTCCAGATCCAGCTCGTTGAGTCGCCCCAGGCTGAGCTGAAAGGTGCGCGTCAGTTCCGCTTCCTGCGCGGTGGGTAGCCGGAAGTCGATGTTTTCCTGGCGCGCTAGGTGCTTCGTGAAATGTTGCTTGATCGCGCCTTCCAGGAACGTCAGCAACGAACCGTCGCCCGGCGCGCCGTCGCCCGACCAACCCGTGCGCTCGAGCGGGGCGTTTGCCGTCGCGTCCGCGGGGTCCGCTGCAATGCTCGTGGCCATCGACAGAACATGGGAAACCGAGCGCGAGACGAAGCGTCGAGTCGGCTCCTGAAAACCATCGACGTTCTCGAGAATGGTGGCGAAGTCGAACAGGTCCGACGTCTCCAACTCGCGCAGCTCGGGGTTGGTCTCGAACACGAACAACGGATCCGAGGGGTTCGCCTGATGCAACGCGGTGACGAAGGGCGCGTCCAACGTAGTGTTGTTGGCCACGGGATGGCAGCTGCCGCACGTTCGCCCGTTGCCGTCGAACGTCTCACGAAAAAAGATATCGGCGCCCGCGCAAACATTGGCCGAAACGAGCCCGGCGATGACGCGAGGATCACGCGCGCAAGCTTCGAGCCGCTCCTCGGCTGTGGCCGCACGGCGGGGCCCTTGCACGGGTGTGCCCGATGTCTCTGGGTTGTCCGAGGCCGACTCTGCGATTCCATTCGAGGCGCGACCGTTGGGCTCTGTTCCCGAACACGCCAGGCTCGTCGAGGCGAGCGCAGCACACACGACCACGCTGCTGATTGATCTCGAAACCATTGCTTTGCTCCTAGTCACTGGATCGTGGCGTGCGCTCGCACCTGAGTGCTCGTTTCAGCTGCCGCCCACGGTGTTCACGTGCAGAGCGCGCAACCACCCGCCGACTCCGTAGCGAGCGTCGAGTGAGGTGCGCGTATGCCAGTCCAACCACGAGACTCCCCCCAAATCATCCGGGTCTTGCACCTCTTGGAACGAGTAATCGGAATTGACGCCCACGATGCGCGACCGCGACTCGCCTCGATCGAGCAGGTAAAGCGGTCCCCCGGAGTCTCCCAAGCACAGGCTTGCTTCCTGGTCGTCCTGGGCGCGGCCAGGGGTCACCAGGTACGAAGCCGCCATTGCCTCGGCCTGCTCGTCACTCATGTGTGTCTCGTAGCGTTGGATTTCAGAACTAGAGACGAGCGCGGTTTTGACGGTCTTAAGGCGACCGAGCTGCACCGTCGTGGCGTCCACGTTCGTTCTCTCCTCGCAACCCCAGCCGACCTTGACCACCGCCGTGCCCGTCGCAATCGTACCGAGTTCGACTCGAGCCTCGGGGATCTGCGGCGTCTCTTCCGTGACCTCGATCACCGCGATATCCGCAGCAATGTCTCCCATGCGGGTTGGCTCCGGACACTCCGGGCACTCCCACCAGGAGGGATGAATGGTTGTGCTCGCGATCGTAAACTCTCCCCGCTGATCGTCGCGAGCGTCGAGCCCCCAATACATCGAGAGCTTCTTTCCGGGCAGGTAATCGTCGTGAACACCATGATTCGATGGATAACCTTCAGGCAAGGGGAAGTTACGAGGCGCGCGGCCCACCGCGACACAATGAGCAGCAGTCAGAAACAATCGAGGCCCCACCTTGGCCGCCGTACAACTGTTGCCGATGCCCACGGTCGCTCGGTAGTGCTCCGCATCAGCGGGCTGTCCACCAATCAGCTCGGGCTCGCCGGACGGCGATGTGTCGCCATCTGCCCCGAGATCTGCGCTCTTCCCCGCGCAGCCCGTGAGCGCGGCGATCCCGAGCACGAACATGAAATACGATGCCCCATTCCGTGAGTGTTTGGTTTGAAATTGGATTCGTGCGCGCATGGCTGACCTCCAGGATGAGAGAAAAAGCTCTCACGTCATCTGAAGTACCCATCCGCTCACGGTTCGGGTGATCGCGGACGACCAACTCGAAAACCGCGGTTTTTCGCATGGCTCGAGCACGAGCAGGCGCCCTCTGTGATGGCAGCCGTCGAATCTGCCCGCCCGACGATAAGAGACACGAGACAGACTGAAACATCGCTTCGAGCGCGCCCGTCTCGACTGCTGCGGTCAACAGCGTTCGGAGCAGGTTCACCGGCCCGCGACTGGATGTCGCGCTTTCCGAGAACGGCCATGCTGACGCCCGGTGCGGACGTGTCCGCTGCCCAACCATGCCTGCGTGGGGTTGGGGCGAAAATGAAGGGCCAGTAGCTCGGAAAGTAGTGACGAGGTCGCGCGTTCCGCGCGACATGACCCAGTGCACTAAAAGCGGATATGGTGGGCCCCTTCGAGGATGATCGCGTGAGCCCCAATTTCTCAGAGATCGCTCGGCAGATGCTTCACGATAGCATCGGCGAGGTAGCGGCGACCGAATGCGCGGCTTCCGCAGCCCGCGTGCTCGAGCGGCTGCAAACACGAGTGGCGCCGTTGGTCGGAACCGCTGGCATGCGCGCGCTCTTTGCGCGGTCGGTCAAATTGACGACTACAGAGTTTGCGGCGCTCGCGCCCCTTCGAATCGCCATGCTCGATGAGAAAGTGAACGCGGGCGATTCACTGACGGACGTTTTGAATAGCCTGGATGCTGCAACTGCTTGGGCGGCCGCGACGGCCCTATATACGAATTTTCTGGCGCTCACTTCTAGTTTGATTGGCGAGCATTTGGTGTTGCTGGTACTACAACGCGCGTTCCCGAAGATAGACGTGACCGCGAAGCAGGAGTCTGAGTAAATGAGCCGCAAGGTTCCAATTCGCGCGTTGCCTTCGGGCGTTCCGGGATTCGATGAAGTGCTCGGCGGAGGCATTCCCGAGTTCTCCTTGACGTTGGTCGTCGGTGGCCCTGGCTGCGGGAAGACCACGCTCGGCCACCAGTTGATGTTTGCGAACGCGAGCCCCGAACGGCGAGCACTATTTTTCACCATCATCGGTGAACCGCCGATAAAGATGCTGCGCTACCAGCAGCAATTCTCTTTCTTCGACGCCGCCAAAATCGATGACTCGATCCATTTCGTACACCTTGGTCAAGAGGCCAGCGACGGCGGGCTCCACAACGTGCTCGAGCGGATCATCCAAGAGGTGGATGCGTTCGATCCTGGAATCGTGGTCGTGGATTCCTTTCGCTCGATGATGCGAAGAACGCTCCAGGGGCCCACGGGTGAGATGGACTTGCAGGATTTCATGCAGCGTCTGGCACTGCATCTGACCAGTTACCAGGCCACTACTTTTTTACTCGGGGAGTACGGCGACGACGAATACGACAGTTCGGTGTTCACGGTGGCGGACGGCATCGTCTGGCTCTATCAAGCAGTCGATCGGAACTCGGTCGTGCGCAAGGTGCGCGTGCAGAAGATGCGCGGTCAGGCGCAAATCCCCGGGCTGCACACGATGCGCATCACCGATGACGGGCTGCGGCTATTCCCGCGCATCCTCAAACCCGAGCTTGGTGCCCCCTACCATCGTCCGCTCGATCAGCGCTTGACCACGGGCGTGTCCGCATTGGACGCGATGAGCGGCGGCGGTATTCCACGCGGCTACGCAGTGCTCGTTGCGGGCCCCTCGGGTTCGGGCAAGACCATTTTGTCGAACCAATTTATCCTAGCAGGCGCGACCAACGGTGAGCCGGGTGTGATCGCCGTGTTCGAAAAACGGCCCAATGACTACTTGGCGACGAGTGCTCGAGCCGGCGTGCTCGACACCTTGATTAGCGAAAAAAAGATCGAAGTTCTCTACATCCGCCCGCTCGATCTTTCGATCGACGAAACCCTGACCGCCCTTCGCGAGGCAGTCATTCGCATCGGCGCCAAGCGGGCCGTGATTGATTCGTTGTCGGGTTTGGAGCTCGCGCTGGCGCCCACGTTCCGACAAGACTTCAGGGAATCGCTCTACCGCATGGTCGGCGCGCTGACGGAAATGGGCGTTACGGTCATGTCGACCGTGGAGATGCCCGATAAGTATGCGAGCCTCGAGTTTAGTCCGCACGGAATTGCGTTCCTCAACGACGCAATCATCATTCAGCGCTACCTTGAAATCGATGGCGCCATTGCTCGCGCGCTTTCCGTGATCAAGATGCGCGGCAGCGATCACAGTAAGGAGGTTCGCGAATACGTCATCAATTCGAGCGGACAAATCGTGGTTGGGAAGGTTTTGAACGGCTACGAAGGGCTGCTCACCGGGGCACCGTCGAGCGTCGAGGATCCAAATGCAGTCGCAGGACGACTCCCCAAAGTCCGCTAGCCAACCGCAGGCGAGCTTGCTGCTCGAGCAATGCGAAGCGAACGAGCAGCTGCTGTTAGCGGCGTTGCGCGCGCAAGAGGACGCCGAAGACGCGCATTCGAGCCGAATCATCGCGGAAGACGAGAGCGACCTCTTGCGAGCGAAGGCCGCCGAGTTGACTGCAACGCGCGAGCATCGCGAACGCGTGCTCGGGATCATCGCCCATGACCTTCGAAACCCCCTTGGCGCAATGCTGATGGACGCTCGACTGCTCGAGGAGGCGATCTTGCCAGCTCGAGCCAATTGCCTCGCCGCGCGCATCGTGGCTAGCGCGCGTCGTATGCAGCGCATGATTGACCAGCTTGCGGACCTCACTCGCGCCGGCCTCGGCGACGGCTTCCGACTCGAGCGTGCCCTTTGTGATCTGGCCGCGATTTGCGAGGACGTCGTCGAGGAATTGCGGCTCGCCTCCGGCACGGAAATCAAGCTCACCAGCAGCGGCCCTCTGGCAGGAAGGTGGGATGCCGATAGCATTACGGAAGTCTTGTTGAATCTGGTCGGCAACGCGACCGGATACGCCTCACCCCAGACAACCGTGTTCGTCGACGCGCGTGGAGACAATGGGGGCGTAGTCGTCGACGTTCGCCACGAACGCGCAGCCATTCTTCCAGAGAACCTCGAGAAGCTCTTCAGACCCTTCGGAGCTTCCCACTCGGAGGCCGGACATGCGGGCGGCGACTTAGGCTCGGGCTTGCACATCAGCCGAGAAATCGCGCTTGCGCACCACGGCAGGCTCGAAGTCCAATCATCGGCCGCGAGCACCACGTTCTCACTCTACCTACCCCATTCGCCGCGCGGCTGAGCTCAACGCCGGAGCGGCACGTCCTGCAGCGCGTTCTCACCCGCAGATCTCACCCGTCGCGAGCATCGGGTTCCGTGGTCATGAGGGAGCCGACCACGGAACCCGTACGGAAGCCGTCTTCGTCGTAGCTCACCCGCGGATCCCGCTTCGAGCAGCCGGGCCACGATGTTGGTGTCGAGAACAGCATTTGCAATCTTGCCTCGTTTAGCGAGACCGAGGCCATTCGCGTCGGGACCCGGAACGCTCTTGCACCAACGCCACGCCTCAGCCCAGTGGCGCTTGCAGCAGAGCCTTGTCTTCGTCGTTTTTTGCGCTTGGCACGAAGAGTGCACCATTCGGCAACGATTCGGTCCCAACGCCATGTCAAAAAGCTCCGCACCACTAGAATCGTCGAGCCACGCTGCCAATCCGCGTCCCAAGCGCACGCGCAAAGCGCGTACACCAATCCAGGGCACGCCCAACCCAGTATCGCTCTCATCCAAAGCGGCTGGGTCTAACGCAAAGCCTTTGCTGATCGGGATCGGTATTGGGGCAGCACTCACGCTGACCGCTGTCGCGCTCGGCTCACGTCCAGCAAAACGTTCCTATTTCAGTGCTCGTCCGCCGACGGTGGCGGGCGCCTTTGCCAAAACAGCTTCCCTGCTTTTAGTACGTATGTTCGCCCGAAAAGCCCTAGCAATCGCGGCCCGTCAGGGCGCCCGGAAACTCGCCAGCGCTTGGCCGTTGTGACGCCTGCGTGACTCACGAACAACGTGTCTCAGCGCTTCACGCACGTCGCGCTCTCAAGATGGCGCGCGACGCGCACGCCTACGTGCGGGGCAGCACCCAGCGCTTCTACGAGTGGCTGGCGACCACGCAGGGTCGAAGCGTCCCTCAAGGTCCGACGATCTGGATTTGCGGAGACGCCCACGTGGGAAACCTCGGGCCAATCGCGCGCTGCGATCAACGCATCGAGGTGGAGCTCCGCGATCTCGACCAGACGGCACCCGGCAACCCGGCGCACGATCTGATCCGCCTTGCGCTCAGCCTGGCGATGGCGGCGCGTAGCTCGGCCCTGCCGGGCGTGGTTACGGCGCGCCTGGTCGAAGAGTTGATGACCGGCTATCTGGAGGCATTCGCCCATGGCGAGGCAAGTGCGCCCGAGACGTGCAGTGCCGCAGTGCGTTTCGCTGTGCGCGATGCGCTACGCCGCAAGTGGCGGCACTTGCATCGCGAAAGACTCGGCAAAAAACCGAAATTTCGCTGGGGCCGCCGTTTTTTGCCTCTGACCGCGGAAGAACGGAGTGCACTCTCGGAGTTCCTGGATCGCGAGCGTGTGCGCAAGCTGGTGACGAGTCTGGAGTGCCGTGACGATGCCGCGCAGATCCGTCTGCGCGATGCCGCGTTTTGGGTCAAGGGCTGTAGCTCCCTCGGCCTTTGGCGGTGCGCCGCGCTGATCGAAGTGGTGGGTCACGATCAAGCCCACGGCGGGTACTCACTCCTAGACGTCAAGCAAGCGATAGCCACCGTGGCTCCGATCAGCGATGCGCGTCAGCTACCTGTGCATCACGGAGAGCGCGTCGTATTGGGTGCGCAGGCGCTCTCGCCCACTCTCGGCGCACGGATGTTATCTGGGACCATCCTCGACCGTGCCGTCTTCGTGCGCGAACTGATGCCACAAGATCTGAAATTGGAGCTCGCGATGCTGGACGACATCGAAGCGCGAGCGACCGCCCGTGCCTTGGCTGGCATCCTGGGGCAGGCGCATGCGCGTCAGCTGGATGCAGCGGATCGCCAAAAATGGCGAACCGAGCTCGAAAGTGCCGCGACTCGCTCGCTCGATGCGCCCACCTGGCTCTGGTCCAGCGTGATCGACCTGATCGGCATTCATGAACGCGCCTATCTCGAGCATTGTCGCCGCTTTGCGCTCGAATCGGAAAAGCTGCGCGAACAGCTGAGCGCTTGAGTCACCTAGCCACGATGGTGTTGGCGCGCGAAAAAACCACTAAAGAAACCGACAGTTACGACCGTTAGCGCAGGCCGACACGAGGGGGCGGTGAAACGCTCGATCACGCGGCGCGACCCGTGGCGACCCGAACGAGCAGCGTTTGGTTCTCCTGTCCCCTCCCGCCACCGTGGCGGCGTCGCGCGGAATCAGCCGCTGGCGCCGGGGCGCAGTGCGATAGGCTACGCCCATGTCGCAGCACGCCCAAGGGGCGGCTCCGGCGCGCCGGAAACGGGACGTCGAGCTCGGGATCTTCCTCGTGGGGCTCGTCGGCCTAATGGTGGAGCTCCTGCACACCCGCATGCTGTCCTTCTTCCTCGGCAGCATCTCGAACTTCCTCGCCATCCCGGTGGCGCTCTTCGGGCTGGCGCTCGGTTCGCTGCTCGTGCACCGCGAGCGAAAGGGGGACGTGCGCCGCTTGAGCGCGATCCTGCAGGCGCTCGTGCTGCCGGTCCTCACCGCCGCGTTCGTGGGCTTCTTCGCGGTCGCGAACGCGTTCTTCCCGGTCATCCACGTCTCGCTCGAAAACCCGTACGGGGACGCGGCGCGCATGCTGGCCTACTCGGGCATCTTCCTGCCGTCGTACGCGATCTTGGGTGCGCTCCTGGCCCTGTATTTCGACGAGGGCGCGCAGAACATCGGGCGGCTGTACTGCTTCGACCTCGCGGGCGCGGCGTCGGGCTGCCTCCTCGCGCCCCTCGTGCTGACCTGGGCGGGGCTGCCGCCGGCGATCATGACGGTGCTCTTTGGCGCGCTCGCGCTCCTCGCCGCCACGCCGCTCGCCCGTAGGCGCCTCGCGGTAGGCGCCGGCGCGGCGGGGTACTGCGCGCTCGCGTTCCTTTCGTGGCGCGGGAGCGTGTTCCAGGAGCACCCGGATGCCGTGCGTCTGTCGCGCTACGTGCTGGGCGGTTTCGCGCGCGTGGGCGTGAAAGAAGAGCGCGTGCGCTGGAACGACCTCGCGCGCACGAGCCTCATGCGGGCCGAGACCGACAACCCAGAGGGGCGCGGGGAGGCGTGGGGTATCGTGCAGGACGACGGGCTCAGCAACGTCAACGTTGCGCGCTGGGATCCGGGGGCAAAGGCTGCGGACATGCGGAGCTTCAGCCTCCACCACGCGCTGCCGTTCCTCATGGGACACGAGCCGAAGCGCATGCTCGTGCTGTTCGCGGGCGTGGGGCGCGACATGGTCGCACTCGACTGCATGGCGCAGGGCAAGGCGGACATCACGGGCGTGGAGTTGAACCGCGCTGTCGTCGACCTGTACCGGGATCCGCTGCTCGCGGGCATGAACCTGCGCGCCTTCCACGCGCGGCCCAACATGCACCTCGTGGTGCGCGAGGGGCGCGACTTCCTCCAAAACGACCGCGGGCGCTACGACCTCGTGTTCGTGGCCACGAACGGCTCGATCAACGCCGAACGCACTGGCGATACTCGGAAGTACCTCGACACCTACGAGGCCATGGCGTCGTACCTCGATCACCTGGCCCCGGGCCCGGGCTCGATGCTGGTGTTCGTTAACCAGCCCGTGCTCCACAAGGCGGAGAGCCTGCGGCTACTCTTCGCCGAGCGCGGCCTCGGTGACTTCGGGAAGGCGGTCTTCGCGTTCGGCGCACCAGCGACGCGGGGGCAAGACAGCATGGTGGTCAAGCCGGGCGGGCTCACGCCGGACGAGATCGCGGCAATCGACGGTAAGGTGGCGTCGTGGCCGTCCGCGCGGAGGGTGCTCTACTCGCCCTCGCCCTCGCCCTCGCCCTCGGGCGCGGGCGCGGGCGTGCCGAGCTTCGTAGACGCAGTCCTCGGGCGCACGCACGAGCCGCTCGTCACGGACGATCGCCCGTTCGTGCACGAGGTGAACTGGCGTGACTTCGAGCTCTTGCCCGCCAAGGAGCGCTTCATCGATCAGCTCTACGCCTCGAGCTGGATCAAAGTCTTCACCATCCTGCTCTTCGGCGCGCTCGCGGTCGCGGTCATGGCCTTCGTGGGCCTGCGACGCGACCGCGAGCGGCGCGTGCCTTGGCCGTGGGTGCTGTACTTCTTCGTGGCCGGCGTATCGTACATGTGCGTGGAGATCGGCCTGATCGCCAAGACCGAGCTGTTCCTCGGCAGCCCGCTCTACGCCGTGGCCGTGATCCTGGCGCTGTTCCTGGCGTCGAACGGCCTCGGCGCGTACTTGCACGACCGCCTGCGCGTGTTCCGCGGCCTGGCCACGCTCGTGCTGCCAACCGTGGCCGCCATCGCGTGGGGCGTCCTCGCCACGCACCTGTGCAACGCGCGCCTGCTCTCGCTGCCCTTGCCACTCAAGATCTTTTGCGTGGCACTGTGCGTGGCGCCCGCGGGGACGTTCCTCGGGATGTTCTATCCGTTCGGCGTCGAGCGCGTGCTGGAGAGCGGGCGCCGCGCGGCAGTGCCTGCCACTTATGCGATGACCACGCTGTCATCGGTGTGGGGCTCGGTGTGGGCCATGACCGCGATCACCAACCTGGGCTTCTCGGCCGTGATCCTGATGGGTGCCGCGGGCTACGCGCTGACCGGGCCGCTGTACCTCGTCGCGCGCCGCCTCCGCGTCCGCCCGTAATAGTCAGTCCTCTCTGTTCGGCCCACAATGTTCTCGTTGCGGAGGAAGTTCAGCGCGAGGCGAGGATCGGAATACGATATCTGACTTATCGAACGCGATGCTTCTCTACGGCAGCTGCGCAGAGTACGCTGTACTTGGCGACTCGACGCTAGAGCGCCGTACCCATCCGGTGGAGCAGACCCCATGAGAACAAGTGTCCTCTCGTGAGGTGCAGTCGTACTCTTGACTCTCGCGGACTGCACCGACAAAGGCAACAGTCCTGGGAGCGGCACCAGCAGCTCAGCAGGCGCGACCTACAGCGCCGGCACCAGCAGCTCGGCAAGCGCGACCAACAGCGCCGGCACCAGCAGCTCGGCAAGCGCGACCAACAGCGCCGGCACCAACAGCTCAGCAGGCGCGACTAACAGCGGCGGCACCAGCAGCTCAGCAGGCGCGACCGGGGCCGCTGGCGCTACCATGACAAGCGGCGGAAGCATTGCGACGGGTGGCGCGAGCTCTACTGGCGGCAGCGGCGCGAGCGGGGGCACCCCGGGCTCTGCGGGAAGCAGCGGTGGCGCCGCTACCACAGTCTACCAGGGGCCTTGCGACCTGCTCACCGGCGGCTGCGCGGAGGCGTACAGCGTGACGAGGGCGATGACCGCGAGCTACAAGGGGCCGCTCTTTCAGCTCGGACTGGCCGCGGACAAGAACGCGAAAACGCTCGACATCGGCCAGACCGCCGCGCACACGGCGGACATGACGACCTGGAGCGCTTACTGCGGCGGCAGCGCGTCGAAATGCGTGGTTTCGAAGATATACGCCCAGATCCACCCGGGCAGCAACGACCTCTTGCCGGCCATATGGAACGCACCGTGGGGTCCGAACTGTAGTGCCGGCGGCTACACGTGCGCCGCCAAATTCACGATCGAGTCGACGACGAATCTACCGATCCTAACGACGGTTGCGCCGCAGGAATATGCGCTCTCGGGCGACAACTTCGCCACCGGCGTCACCGGCGGGTCCAAAGCCATAGGCCTCATGTACAACGGCAGGCCGGTCCCCAACACGGTCTATTGCTGCGGTGTTTTCGGTATTACTCACAAGTACAACGCGGAAGACGTCTTCGGCACTGATTTCATGGTCGCCCTGGCGTACGGATGGCGAGATGCGAACGGCTGCTGCATTGCCGTCAACTGCGGCAAGAACAACAGCTATTGCGTGGGCGCGGAGGAGGAGGAGAACAACGATCTGTTCGACTACGGTTCGTCGCCCGTAGATAACGCCCTCGTCGTGACGCAGTTCGACCCCGCCGCGAACGCGGTCATCACGTTCATGAACGGCAAACAGGTGCTTTCTCACTCACCTCCCAAGGCCAAGATCAACGCAGGGACGGCCATCCACCTCGGTGGCGGGGGCGATCTGAGCCAGCCCGATCCAGTGCTCATGCGTGAGGCTTTCATTACCAATGCCCTCATGACCGCGAGCAATGTGACCGCGCTCAAAGCAAACAGCGAGGCGTTCTACCCCACGCTCAAGTTTCCCTAACTAGCTCGCTCGTAAGTCATCACGAGCAAACGGGGGTGCTGAGCTGATCCTCCTTGAGGCCCCCCCCCGCGGTGGCTGTCGCCTCGCGCGTCAGGTCCCCGACCTCGACCTTGGGCAAGGCTTCCGTGGGAGCGAGGCAAGTTCGCTCGGCGAGGCGCTTTGCACCAGCGTCGTTGGGGGCATGACCGCGCCTGCACCGAGCCTAGTGCACGGCGCGATTAGTGCAGAATCATTGCTCAGTGGAGCACTGCCGATCAGGTGGCTCATATAGGAGCGAGACGCTGATCGCGCTCGCGTTTCATCTATGATCAAACAATCGAGCGCGGAGAGAAATGCAAACCCGGCCGAGCCTTCCGCTACAGAGCGGCTGGTCGGCGGTAGCGCGGTGGCGAAACTGAGCAGCACCATGGATTGGTCGAAATCGACGCTTGGCCCGCTCGAATCCAGCGAACGTAAGCAACGCATCCTGGTGGCCGACGACAACGCCGACATGTGCGAGTACCTCGGTGTCATTCTGCGACCGCACTGGGAAGTCGAGCTGGTCGAAAACGGCCGGGCCGCGCTGAACTCGGCCATCGACAATCCTCCTGATCTGATCCTGAGCGACGTGATGATGCCGGAGATGGACGGCGTCGCGTTGGTCCGAGCCCTGCGCGAGAACACGAAGACAGCAGCCACGCCAGTCATCCTTCTGTCGGCACGGGGCGGTGAGGAAGCGGTAATCGAAGGCCTCGAGACGCTCGCGGATGATTACCTGGTGAAGCCATTTTCGTCGCGGGAGCTGCTGACTCGCATTCGTACCCACCTCAGGATGTCGAGCGTTCGACAGAGGCTGCAGGCAGAGCTCGTGATTGCCGACCGGTTGTCGGCAGTCGGCATGCTCGCCGCAGGCGTCGCGCACGAGATCAACAACCCGCTCGCTGTCGTGACCTCCAATCTAGATTTGGTGCTGGACGAGCTTCGCAAAGCTTCGCAGTCGTCGTCGCCCGGTGTGAGCGAACTGGAAATGATGCTCAATGAAGCACGCCAGGGCGCGGACCGCATAGCGGAAATCGTCAGCGGCATGAAGACGTTCGCCCGTGCCGGTGAAGAGCGGCGACGCGCCCTCGACGTACAGCCCCTGCTGGAGCTCGCAGTCAACGTCGCCTTCAACGGGCTCCGACAGCGCGCCCGCATCGTCAAGGATTTTGCCAAAGTGCCGCTGATCGAGGCGGACGAGGCGCGCATTTCCCAGGTGTTCGTCAATCTACTCGTCAACGCCGCGCAGTCGATCCCCGAAGGGGATGTGCAGCAGAACCAAGTTGGGATTTCAACCAGAACCGATGCCCTGGGACGTTGCGTGGTGGAAATCACCGACACCGGATGCGGCATCGCCCCGGAGATACTGGACCGAATCTTCGATCCATTCTTCACCACCAAAGCCATTGGCGAGGGAATCGGCTTAGGCCTCTCGATTTGCCACCGCATCGTGAGCGCGATCGGCGGCGAGCTCACGGCTCAGAGTGAGCTCGGCGTTGGCAGCACGTTTCGCATTCTCCTGCCGCCTGCAGCCCTCGCAGTCGCCCACGAGCAGAAGGCCCAGCCGACGACGGCCCCGCCCTCCAGCGGACTTCGCGGTCGCGTGCTGATCATCGACGACGACCCCCTGATCGTTGGCCTGCTCTGCCGAATCCTCGACAAACAGCACGACGTCACATGCCTGACAGACGGCAAGCCGGCGCTCGACTTGCTGCTTTCGGGCCATCGCTACGACGTGATTCTGTGCGATCTAATGATGCCTGGCACCAACGGAATGGATATTTACGCCGCCCTTTCCGGTGCGCTTCCCGAGCAGGTTCAGCGCCTGGTGTTCGTGAGCGGCGGGGCCGTCACGCCCGGAACGCGAAAGTTCATTGAAGACATCCCAAACCGGCTCGTGGAAAAGCCGTTCTCCGCCAACCAGATCAGAACTTTGGTCAGCGATCTGCTCAGTGAGGGTCAAGCGCGCGCCCAAGCCGTTGAGAGATGAAGCCCGCGATTGAAGAGATGTCTCGCTGCCGCCACTCTGCCGCGTTGCAGCCACCGTGGGGGCTTGACCGCGCACGGTCCAGGGCGGACGCTGCCGCGATGGGACTCTCGACTCGAAATCAGGATATCTATCGCGCGCTGCTGGCGCTGATCTCGGGTGATATCAAATCCAACCCCAGGTTGCGCACGTTTCGTAGAGCTACCAACGAGCCGCTCAAATTGGCGGGGATGGGCAAGCAAACGGTTCCCGGGGTCGTCTGGGAAGTGTTGCAAAGCGATGAAGCGCTCACCAGCGAGTGGGACGTAAGTATCGAGGAGGGCATGGGCACATCACCCGAATTCACGATGACCAGGCGCTGACAAATTGCTCCGACGGGACGATCAAGCCAGTGCTACCGACGCGTTGACCGATCATGCCGCGCTCGAGCGGAAGTTGAACGGTCATCACCAGAAGCGACACGAAGATCAGGCGCTTGGCACAGTTTGGCGCAGGCGCGGGCAGCGCGGCCTTGATTCGTGCGCGAAAACTGCGCAAGGGGTGACCGGCACGGAAGATGCTGTAGCCAATGCTGTAGATGCCTTCGTGTGATGAGTGAAAGACGGACCGTGACCGGGAAAGCAGACTGTTCTTGCGCAACGTGACTAGACGACTGAAGGCCCTAGCCCCTCTCATCCTGCTCGCGTCGATCGACGCCTGCGCAGGGAAGGCGCAACGAGACGCACCGTCGACGGGTGACGCAGCTGGCGCATCGTCGAGCAGCGCGGGCAGTTCGACCGTCGGCGCGACCGCAGGCGTCGCTGGCAGTGCGGAGCACGGCGCGGCTGGAAGCTCGGGCAGCGGCGGCTCGACTCCGACGACGTGTCTCCAACCGGTAGCGCCCACTGGAACGTCGAACTGTGATTTCAACAGCTACGCCTTCGATCCCGACTCCGGATATTGCGCCTACTTCGAAAAGTCGAACTGTGCGGTGACGAGCAATCGCTTCGATACGCTGGCGGCTTGCGTTGCCGCCTGCGATAAAGCCGGACTCCTGCATTGCCAGGTTGCAGGCGACTGCGTGGTGGAGAACCTCGCCTGCTGTGGCGGATGTGAGCCCGTGAAATCACAGGATTTGCTGGCGCTCAGCCGCAACTACGCAGACACGAACACTTGTCCGGCCGCGACGTGTAGCCCCTGCCCGCCCTACGACGGTGAACCGGAGCGGCCTTATTTTGGCGCCAAGTGTAGCAACCATCAGTGCGAGCTGTTCGACGTGCGCAAGACCGAACTTGCCAGCTGCGAAGGCGACGCTGACTGCCTTTTGAGAGAGGGACTCGAGTGCTGCGAGTGCGCGAGCGCGGGGCCGTGGGTCGCGATCAACACGCAGCAACTCTTGGCAGCAAACTTCCTTGGCTGCGCGCCCGGAGGCTGTCCGAAGTGTGAGGGGCATGCGCCTTCCGCGGGCCTGCGAGCGAGCTGCGTGGGCGGGCGTTGCGCGGTAGTGAGCTCGAAGCCGTAGTTTCGTCAAAAGAGCTCATCGTACCCCCTGCCCTCGAATTGGAGGAGGCAGAAGCCTTACCCCCCAAAACGCATGGTTCTCGTCGTCGTCGACTGGGAGGGGCTGGCGAGCGACTTCCGCTGGTGGCCGAGGCCACGACCAGGCGTGAGCTTTCCGATCGTGCTCGCCGCTGAACAGCGATACCGTGGGAAGCCGCTCACGTCTTCAACATGGCCGAATGCTATCCGTCGTTGGTTTTGGGGTTGCTCATTGCAAGCGTGCTGGTCAGCATTGCCTGTGCGAGTATCGGGCGTACGCGCTTGGTAGCCAGGCGGCGAGGTCTGGCCAAGCTATGCCGTGGCCTTGAAATTTCCGGCAAAATGGCCGATGGAATTGCGTATGCGGCAAGCTTGCTGGTCTCGGTGCTCCTTGCCGGTTGCTCGCGCGCTCACCCGACGCAGCCCGCGCGCTCCGACGGCGAGGCCCAGCTGGCGAGCGCTTCAGCGGTCCCGACGCCCGCGCTGTCCGCCGCACCCGCTTCGCCAACTCCAGCGGAGGCTCAGGTTTTGGCGGTTGCTTACGTCACGCGGCTCCGTGCCGCTCTGATCGCCCGTGATCGGCCTGCGTTCGCTCAGCTGCTCAGCTATCCGGTGCGCGTGAATACTCGATCTCTCTGCGCCGCGCTGATCAGCTCGCCGCAGATGTTCGTCGAGCACTTCGATGAAGTCGTCACTGGTCGAGTGGAGCAGGCGATCGACAGTTCTCATCCACCCGAAGCCGTAGGCGATCAGGGGCTCATGCTAGACCGCGGCGGCGTCTGGATTTCCGTCGAGGAAGGCAGCGCAAAAGTTCAAGTCTTCAATACGGATGTATGGCGATTCGGGCTGCCGTGCGCAGGCGAAGCAGAGCAGCCATTGCCGGTGAGTTTGAGCGGTAGCTGGCAAGTCACCTCGGTTGCCAGCTTGCAGAGCCAAATCGTTCCACGTTCACCGCGGCTTTGGCTGGGCAAGCGCATCGAGCTCGATTTGGCGAACAAATCAGCACGGCTCGCGCTCGATTCGAAGCCCAAGGGAGACTGCGTCATCGAGCGATCGGCACATTGGGGTCCGGACAGTTTCAACGCGTTGGGCGCGCCACGAGCAGGCCTTTCCCCGAGCGATGGTGCCTTCATCGACTTGACTTGTGGCTCTGGCTCAAATCGGCGCATCGAGCGAGTCGACGTCCTCGGAGAGTCTGCGCTAGCCATCGTTGGCGACGATGGCTACCTGCTCGTGCTCAAGCGCGCGCCGTCGCGTGCGTTTCCGATGCGCGTGCTGAAGCCCAATGAGCCGTGCGGTGGGACCAACGAAGTGTGCCCGAGTCAGCAAATTTGCACAGCGCGCGGCGAGTCCTCCTATGCACTGCACGAGGCGTGTGCGCCTATCGCTCGGAGCAACGGTCCAACTCAATAGTGGTCGCCCCTGACGCAAAACAGGGTTCGGGAACGGCAATTGTGGCACGGAGACGGCGTCGAGCGCGGCCCGACGGTCTATGCCGGAGGAACGAAGCGTGGCATTTCCGTTCGTAGCGCGTGCGTTCATGAGCGCGAATTCATGGCCCCCACTGCGGGCAAAACGCGGGCCACGGGGCGGAGGGCGTTGCATGCTGTCGCTCGTGACCCCGGTTCGTATTCAGCGCAGCCGTGCCAAAGGTTCGCGTTTGAGCGCGCCCAACGCGTTGCCCATCGTATGCGTGAGCCGACCGAGCAAGTGGGGTAATCCCTTTTCGGTGGACCTCGTGGACGCACCCGGCGAACAAAAGGCGAGCCTCCGAGCGAGATCCGTGGCGCAATTTCGGTCTGCCTTACTGGGGCACGATCCCGGGCTAGGTTTCAGCATCGATGACGTGCGGCGCGAACTGCGCGCCAAAAACCTGGCCTGCTGGTGCCCACTAAACGAGCCATGCCACGCGGACGTGTTGTTGGAGGTCGCCAATTCGCGCAAGCCCTCCGCGTGACGCATTCAGGGCGGGGCACGTTTGCATGGTCGTGCTCGCGTCTTCGAATTGCGGTCACGCTTGACTCTTCGCTGTCCGGATCTATCAATGAGGCGTGCGAGCGCTGGCCGATCTCGATGTGTTGATCATCGATTGCCAGACCACCGGGGCAAGTCCCGCATTTGGTTGCGTGCTGGAGCTCGGCTGGGGTGTGGCGCGGGCCAATCGTGGCGAGTTGGCTGGTGCAGAAGCACACTGGATCGCTTTGCCCGAAGGGCAGCGGGTGCCGCGGCAAGTGCAAAAGATCACGGGCTACGAGCCCACGCACGCCGCTCAGGCGCTCCCGGATAGCGACGCCTGGGCGCGCTTGCGCCAAGCCGTACGGCGCGCGGCCGCGGCTCCAACGGCGATCCACTACGCGCGCTTCGAGCTGGCATTCCTGCGTGATTGGTCGGCGCGCTTCGAGCCGGAAAGTCCGTTTCCGTTCGACGCGGTGTGCGTGCACGCGATCGCCACGCGCTTGTATCCGGATTTGCCTCGACAATCGTTGCGCGCGCTCGCGGGTTACTTGGGGCACAGTCTGGAGCTCGAGCGTCGTTCGCTCGGTCATGTGGAAGCGACCGCGTTCGTTTGGCACAGTCTATGTGCAGAGCTCGCGCGGCGCGAGATCGTCAGTTGGGAGCAACTGCAAGCTTGGCTCGGCGAGCGCGCGCCAGCGAAGCCCCGCGCCAAGAAGCCACGCTATCCGCTCGCGACCGAGCGCTACGAGAATTTGCCGGACGCCCCGGGTGTATATCGCTTTTTGCGCAGCAATCGTGATCTATTGTACGTCGGCAAAGCCGCTAGCTTGAAGAAGCGCGTCAGCAGTCATTTCGGCGCTCGGGCAAGTAAGCAATTGGCCCCGGAAATGCTCACGCAGGTGGGCGAGATCGAGTACGTACTCGCGGCCAGCGCACTGGAAGCCGCGCTGTTCGAAAACGACACGATCAAGGCGTTGCGCCCGCCGTACAACGTGCAGCTCACTGCCCTCACTCCTCTCGGGCAGCGAGTTTGGTACGTCACGCCTGACTTCAGCGCGGCCGCGCCCGTGCCGGACGAGCAGTACCGCGTTGGCCCGCTCGCTTCGCAGTATTCATTGCGTCCGTTGGCCGCGCTCATCGCGCTCTCTTCCGGTGCACCGTCGACCCCGCAACTGCGTTCGCAGGCCGTCGGCGTTTCCGATCTGTGGCCTCCGGACGAAGCGGTGTTCGCAGCGGGTTGGGCGGAGCTGGTCACGCGCCACGCTCCAGCGTTCGCTCTCGCGAGCCTGAGACCACGCCACGGCGCGTTGCAATTGGCCAAGCGACTGCTGCTGAGCGCGTCCAACAAAGCCGCAGAAGAGGCCGAAAATGACGAGAAAACCGCAGACTGGGACCCCGCGCGCGTCGCGCGTCACGTCGAGCGCGCCGTTGCCCATGCCTATCGAGTGTATCGCCGAGCACGCTGGCTATGGCTGCTCTGCGATTGCGACATCGTGTATCGCGAGCCGGGCAGCCCACGGTCGCGGCTCTTGCGCATGCGCAACGGCGTGCTGAGCGAAGCGCTCGACGTCGCAGTGGATTGGGCCCCGAGCGACCGCGCAGGACCCGTGAAGCGGCCCGCCCGCGCGGCGTTCGACCGCGCCAAATACGATCATCTGCGCGTACTCACCAGCGAGCTGAAACGCGTCGTTCGCGACGGCGGACAGCTGGCGGTACACTTCGGCCCTCGCTCTTCGGTCCCCCCGCGCTTTCTCGCGGGAGTGCTGCGTTTGGTGTAGCTAAGTGTAACTAGGGTGCCTTCTCTGCAAGACGCAGGACAGCCTTGTTGCCACTGCCGCTGACGAAGTTGGGGCCGTTGGCGGATGTCAGCTCGAAGGTTTGCTCGCTGCCGGCGACCGAACACTGGCCGTTTTCGTCGGTTCCCTGCGTATTCGGAGTCCACGAGTTGCCAATCGCCGAGATCAGGATGGGCGCGGACGAACCGAAGAACAGATTGCTGGACGTGCTCATCCCGTCGCGCTGATTGTCCCGCAGCACGTTTCCACCGGCCGAGGCCGACGTCCCGAGGTCGAAGATCGTCGAATCGCTGCCGCTCAAAGACAGGCCACCACTTCGACAGCCGGTCACGTTCACTCGGCGCAGCGAGACAGTGAGCGGCGCCGAGTCCGTGTAAGCAGCGATGACCGCTCCGAAATCGCAATCACTGACGGATACGTCCTCGAGCGAGAGTGTGCCCCCGAGCATTGCCATCAGTGGCCGCTCGACAGCATTGAAATCGCTGCGCGAGAGCGAAAGCTGGACCGAGCCGGCGAACGGGTAGAGAAACACGGCAGCATACAATGACGCGAAGTGTGAGTTGACGATCGTCGCGTTCAAGCTGCTCTTTTTCGGCCGCCGCCCGAGCAGGCCGAAATATGAGCTCGTGATCGTGCAGTTGTCGAGCGACAGGTTGGCACTCGAGCTGTCGACGCGTATGGCCGAGTTGAAGTTGTCGATGCTGCTGTTGCTCAGGATCACGGTGGGCATGCCTTCGAGCAGTTCGATCGCTTGGTCGGCCTGCTGACTCGGGTCTTGCCCGATTAGATCGACCCCGTGCAGGCTGAGCACTGCCGAGTCACTGACTGCGAACGCGCGATGCAGCGAGCTTACCGTTCCGCCATAGACCGTCAGCGTCGCGTTTTCGCGCACGGCGGCTAGCGTGTAGTTTGGATAGCCGGAATAGTCGCTCGAATTGTTGGCGATGAGCTGCACGAGTGCGTCACCCGAGACGTCCAGCCCCGCGTCATGGTCAGTGGTTGCCGAAGCGGAAGTGCTGCCGCAGTTGGTGAAGGTCGAGCCGGTAATGCCTTCGATGCCCGAGCTCACTTCGACGGCATGCCCGCCCGGATTTTGGCATTCGAAGTGAAGCCCCTCGAGCGCGCCGCCGGACAGACAAAGCCCGTGAGCGCCCGCGATCAGCAAGCGCGGGAGCCCCGAGTGCAGCGCCTTGAGCTGAACGTTTGCCGCAAATGTCACGCCCGACCCGGTGCTGCAATCACGCCCCGGCGAAGCCGCGAACAGCCGATCCTGGTACGTGCCGTCAAAGAGCCAAACGGTGTCGCCCCCGCTCGCCACGGCCGCAGCGCGCTCGAGCGTCTCGAGCGGCGCGTCGAAGCTACCCGGATTCCGGTCGCTCCCGTCCACCGGATCGACGAACCAGGTCGTCGTGGCGCTCGCTCCTCCGGCACCCGCGTTCCCGCCCCTGCCCGTGC
>Ga0247774_1000454_pt1 | contig 20230 bp, 24 predicted proteins | sample UWRJL001104B6_FD_179933 | JGI IMG/M metagenome (GOLD analysis project Ga0247774, IMG submission 179933) | Plant litter microbial communities from Arlington Agricultural Research Station in Wisconsin, United States - UWRJ-L001-104B-6 | ecosystem: Environmental > Terrestrial > Plant litter >... | reverse complement strand
TTGAGGAACGTCAAATTGGTGGCGAACGGTTCAACTTCTTCGAGGATTGTGCCGAGGCCAAGACCTGCACGCTCGTCCTCCGCGGCGGCGCCGAGCAATTCATTGCCGAAGTCGAACGCTCCCTCCACGACGCCATCATGATTGTCAAGCGCGCCCTCCGCAACCGCAACATCGTCGGCGGCGGCGGCGCCGTCGAGATGGAAGTGTTGGGGTATCTCCACGACTTCGCCGACAGCCGCGTGCCGAACAAGCAGCAGGCCATCATCAAGGCTTTTGCCAAGGCTCTGGAAATCATCCCGCGCCAGCTTTGCGACAATGCCGGCTTTGACGCGACGGATATCTTGACGAGACTCCGCGTCGAGCACAAGAGAGGAAAAACCTGGGCGGGGGTTGATTTCGAGAATGAAGGCGTGGCAGACATGATGGAGCGGTTCGTGTGGGAACCGGCCCTGGTGAAGATCAATGCCATCCAGGCGGCCGTGGAGGCGAGCTGTTTGATTTTGAGCGTTGACGAGACGATTGTGAACGAGCAGAGTGAGACGGCACAGGGACCGCCGAAGCAGCTGCCTCCAGGTGCGGCGCAGAGGGCTTTGAGGGGGAGAGGACGTGGTATGCCGAGACGGTAAAGATGGGCGAGGAATATCCTGTCAAAAAAAGACAAGGCTGAGGTCATGGAGATGTTTATTTGATAGACAGGGGAGAGGACTGCACGGCTTGGCGAGACGGACGGGACATGTTTGATATCCTGCTAGTCTAGAGAAAAGCTTTTACTTGGTAAAAATGACAACGAAAAACAGAACGCTTGCGCCAGCTCTTGGCTGCCTCGTCATGCTTGAAAATGTGATTCATATGTGCGAGCAACAAAAAATTGGGAGAACAACAATCCTAGAAAATGGAAAGGTGGATGCAGAGAGACGGACAAAAACAAAAAACAGTTTCCCGGCAATTAGCCAAGCCACGTCAGCTACCCCGTGTCTTTGACGAATTCAAACATATTCTCCTCCTTTGCATCATCCTTCTTCTCCCCCTCTTTATCTGGCGGCCGCAACTCTCCGTCCTCAGCTGGTAACCCTCCTGGCTCGACATCCCTCGTCATTGCGTCCAGATCTCCAGCCGACCCGACGGCAGCCAAGGCCTCCACGCCGCTCATGTCCTGATCGCCATCCTCGGCCCTCGTCTGAGCAGCTCTCGGCGCCGGTGCGGTCGACGACTCCTCTTGCGGCTGGATGTCGGCAACCGCGGCCGCGGAGGACACGCCCATCTCCTCGTCGCCATCGTCGCCGTGCTGCCGGACCACAAACATGTCCATCTCCCGATCCCCGTCATTGACGTCGTCGGGATCGTTCAGCAGACTCTGGAAGTCGGTCTCGGCATGCCCGTGCGAGAGGTCGAAAGGGTTGTGCTCGTGCGCGTTGGCGTCGCTCGCCATGAGCTGCGGATCGATGGGCTGATAAACGTTGTGGTGATGGTGGTGATGGTGGTGGTGGTGATGATGCTCCTGCAGGATGCTGTCATGGTGATGATGCCCCATGGCGGCGTCGTGTTGCATCGGCGGGTGCGAAAGCGGATGGCCGGAACCCACGACCATCGACTCGGACACGAGATTCTGCGCAAGGCTGTCTTCCTGCGCCATCGGCCCGTAAGGATCGTCGAGCAACGGGTCGAGGGGATCATCCGCCTCGGAGGTGGGAGGCGAAGAAGCAGCGTCGATGGAGCTCTTCTCAGCGGCCTCCACGGCCCGTTCTCGCTGTTCCCGTTCCCTCTCCCTCTCCAGCTCGATCCCCAGCGGGCTGAGCGAATCGCCACGGCCGGGCTTGACGCTCCCGGCCCCGCTGCTCCCAAGACTTGCTCCAACGCTCACCGTGTTTGCCGCCTTTCTCGACCGAAGGCACTTCTCGCACTTCTTGATGGCTTCCGTCGCGGTATCCTTGATGCTCCGCCAGTGGTACTTTTCCCGAATCGTCGTGGTCGTGCGGTTGATGCCGGCGTGGTTCTCCTCGTGCACCCGCCTCGCAATCTCGAGCTGGCGCCGCGGGTCCGCCACCACCTCCTTGTCGCCGTGCATGAGCGTATCGCCGTCCACGAGGCGGTAGTGCGTGGCGGCGGCGCGGAGGCGCGACTTCTCGGCGCGGTCGGCGCCCGGCGGGTACTTGCCGTACTTGAGGTAGAAGCGAATCTTGTCGAAGCGGTCCTCGCTCTGCAGCTCCTCGGCGTCGGGCCCGACCAGGTCCCGGCCGTAGATGAGCGCGTCGATGTACCGCCCCGGGTACGACTTGAGGTTGCCGCAGCCCTTGACGCGGCCGATTCGCTTGAACCCCAGCGCGTCCCAGATGCGGCAGCTCGCCACGTTGGTCTCGTAGACGAGGTTGAAGACCGAGTACGTGTATCCCAGCTTGGGCGCCCATTCCAGGTACGCCTCACCCATCAGCCGCCCGACCCCGCGGTTGCGGCTCTGGTCCGTCACCAGGAAGCCGGCGTTGCAGACGTGGCTGCTTCGACCGGGGTAGTTGGGCTTGATGTAGAAGCTGCCGAGACAGATCTTGGGCCAGTCTCGGGCCGGATCATGCCGGCCCAGGTCATCGATGCTCCCCAGCAGCATGACGGCGGCAAAGTTCTGGAACCAGTACCGCGCAAACTTGTCGAGAGTCATGGTCTCCATCATCGGATACGTGTCGCCGCCCTCAATCTCCTTGTTGAGCTGGTCCGAGAGATAGGACAACAAGGGCCGGGGGACCTGCTCGTACGACGCAAAGGGTACGATGGTGGCGACGGTTTGACGGTCCCGGAGGGTGACTTGGTACATGTGCACGTCCTCCGGAAGGGCCGGGAGGGCCGGGTCCGGGTAGGGGGGATCACCGGACATGCGGTAGAAGGTGGGGGTGTCGGGGTCGTCGAGGATAGCTGGCATGTTTGCGGTTTTGCGGGGCAGGAGGGGCTGCGGGGTTTGAGGGGGAAAGTATGCGAGATTCGGGGTGCGAGGCTGGGCTGGCTGGGTGCGGGTCTGCCCCGGCGGGGGGTAGTGGTGCCACAAAGTTGATTACCTGGGCGACAAAGCCGCCAGATCACATAGGAAAACTAAGGTATCTGGAATCTTCAATCGACGCAGGACTCATCGATCAACACGACAAGCACGGCCCAATCCCTCAAAATTTACACCCAGGTGGTCTCAGTCCGACCTGTCCGGTTCCTCTGGCGGTTGGCGGCTCGGCGGTACACAAAGGAGACCCCGGCAATGGCGGCGGGGCGCCCGAATTCTGCGCACCAAATTGGGCGAATCGGGACGGAACCCCGGGAGTACGTCGCCGCTGTTTCGGTCCGTCAAATAAGATTTGTGGCGGAATTCAGAAAATGGAGGGGACCCTGGACGGCGTGCCGTTGGTTTGTGCTGTGTGGGCGCCGCCGCCTTTCGTGATTGACAACTTGTTGGTGATGAGATCTTCGCTGATGTGAAGTTTCCAGTCTGCAGAAGATCGTAGTGGGCAATCATCGACATGTCAGTGCATTTTGCCGGGGCCTCTCTATGGCCCGTGCAGTATTAGTCATCCGTGGCGGGACGATCGCGGATGTGGCCCCGTGCACATCGTTGACAACTTCCTCATGGAGCACTTCCAGCCTTTCCCGCTTGGACGGAGGATTGCAGTGGCATGATTTCTTCTTCCACCAACAATATCCAAGCAAAGCCATACCTCTGTACAGAGGCACAGATACGAGCACATCATGAGAAGACATCTTTCGAGTCTACAAGTCTCCCGTGCCTCCGCGCTTTGACAATCCGTAGCACCCCCAAGACGCGGGACTAAGGGCTTACAATTGCCCATGACGCATTCGCGAAGATAGATTCGCTAGGGTCCAAACTAGCCATGCACATGGCCCATGCAAGACCGGCCATGGCCTGTCAAAAGACAAACACCCTCTTACGTCGAGCATAGTAATTAAGTGTGTGTTCGTGTCCAACTCGCTAGCGCCAGACCGACACCTTATTCCAGTTAAGGTTGATGAACGGCTACTCTACATGTAGCCCTGAGCTTCGCGTGGCGCCGAACTACAGGTGCATAATTCTATTTACCCTTGTTCAATTGTCACGAAAGTCTGGGCACGCTTCGGGTCTGAACACGTGCATAGAGGGATCGTGCGTGGCGTCTAAGGTGCGGATCAAGGAGACCCCGATGCAGCCGTTCCTGTTGGAAAAGACTAAGCTTATTGTTAGCACTGACCGTGAGCCCCTTCTTCAGAAAGGAGGCATTTGCTCGTTTCCATGCTGTTCCTGGCAAGAGACTTCCCTGAAGGGCATCGGCTCTAGCTACCCACCGTCTACTTCGAAAAGGCGAGACATCTCCTGTCTCTACCGTCTTCCACTTTAGATGAGATATCCATGCACGGGCCAAGATACACAGGGTATCAGCCATGGCTTGGGAATACTCTGTCGATCACCCCGGTAATGGCTCAGACATCCACCCAGCATTCATCTACCAACGGACAATAACTGGTAGTCCGGGCCGCGAACTGGACCCTTTTGCGCGTGCTCAAGTCGATGATATGGGAGCCCCAGCCTAGTGGTTGCAGGCTACATTATTACTCTTCCTTCCACCTTATCACCCGTCTCGAGCGGTCGCCGCGGCAAGTCCCGCATCCTGGACGCATATGCAGTCTTTGGGCTTCAAGAGGATTTCAAGAGTCTCGCTTCGCCTCGCCTCGCCTCGCCTCGTCCCCACTGCCGAGGACTCGGACTTGGAAACGGCAGCTCCCGGTCCTGGTGGCTGGCGCCACTGGAAAAGACGGCATAATCTTGGGAGGGAGAGCCTTGTACCGATCAGGATTAGGATCTGCGAGGCAATTGTGACTACTACCAGCGAGGCCAAGATTGCCAGTGTGCAGGGTATGTTGAAGCGGCAACTCTCTTGGATCCCTTCGATGGCAACTTCTGGAGAGTAGCGGCCCATCCATACTACGGACCTCCGGTAGTCGTACTAGTAGCATTGCCGGATTTGCTAGTTCGCGCGTTACGGACGGATGGGATAAAAGAAAAGGAAAAGCACCGAGTAGCGACGTTACTCTCAAGTGTCCGCCCGACAAGACGCCAGTCACATCCAGAACGCATCCTCATGCAAGTTGACATGCAGTGGCAACCAGCTTGTTGGTTCCTGGCTCTCTGGTTTCCTGCAGCGTGGCTCCTGTGGAACTGAACAGGTGTAACTTGCGAGACCTTGGAGCTTTTGAGTTCTGATGGTGTTCGGAGTCGCGCCGAATAGAATGGCTTAAGGCCTTGCTCCGGGCGAATACAGAGACTCGAGTAATTGCTCAAAGGACTGGCCGGTCTAGTGACATTGATAAACGGGGCTGAGACATATGTCAAGTTTTGAAGGCGACGGTTGATTCACATGTGGCACATCCTAGAATCGGCAGTGGTCTCTGTGTTTCAATTTCTTTTCAATTTTCAATTTCGTACCTACAACTCCGCCATTTGGAAGCTGGCTACAAGAAGTCAGCACTCCTGAAAAGCCTAGCTACACCGGCCGGTTGACCGGTCTGCTAGCGGAGTGGAGGAATACGAACGCCGGCTGGCTCGACACCTCGGCCGGTTTTTCGGTCTCAGGCAACCAGGAAGGGGCTAGTTCGCTGATTAGTTCATTCACCGGGAACTCATTACGCTAGACATAGAGTCTTCCTTGGAACCGACGCAAGGCTTCTCCGCACCGGCGGTAACTGGCATCAAGCTTGCAAGCTTCCCCCTTGAAGTACACCTGCAGGTGGCGGTGTTATGAACGAGCAAGCCCTGCAAAGACGAAAACGAATCCTTTCCATCTCTGGGCCGGGGTAGTCAGGACGACATGAATGCGAATGATAGGGTTGCGGTCGCGGCCAACCCTAAAGAGGTAGGGGAAGCGAGTTGAGGCTGGGACGCCAAATGCCGCAGCTCGGGCAGTTCATTGTTGTACTGCATACGGACGACGGCATGGCTGCACGCAACCTTCAACTGGCTCGTTCCAGGGCATCCTCGTGCTCTGTTCTTTCTTCGTCGCACGCGTGGAGAAGGAAGCGGATGAAGAATCGGAACACTAGAAGGAGGACATACCCTAACCACCCACCATGGAGGATCCGAGCGTGCAGAAGGGTGGCACAGTGCGGGGGATGCCGATCCAATCAAAATGCTTCGGCGTTTTGGTCATGGCGGAAGAAAAACGTTGGCCTTCAGCACCATGATCTTATTCGCCTCCTCGGCTTTATTGCATAGACCTGACATTTGGATTTGTGGTTGTGAGTCGTGTTCGGCGGACGGCACGACGAGGTCGGAGGGGTGTGTCTGTGCACCTACACCGGATGAATGAGCCTATCTTGCCATCCCTGGAAGCCTTTCTGGTCCTGGGAAATAAAGATGGAGGCGGGACAGCAGAAGGAAACCCAGTAAATAGGCTCGATTCGAAAGACATGCACATATTGGTAATGTCATGAGCGGGCCGTGGCCCGGATTTCATTCCTCGCTGGTTCGCCCTCCCCGCAATCCAATTCGTTACCTCATCATCGCCTTTATGAAATGACAGCACGATACCCGCCTTTCAGACCCTGAACTTTCATAATAGCCTATTCGAGGCATGGTTTTGGAATATTCGCGACAGGGTAGGTAGTAGCAGCTTACATACGTTCTCAGCATCATGGTCTTCGAGTCTTTCTCTCGCTCCACCGAAGAACGAAACGAAGAATCTGGGATTCTAATTTCCCTCAGCGCCGTGCAAAGGGCTAGCCAAGATGCTGCGAAGCGCATGAAAATCCATGTCGAACGTCGACAATCCCTGGTCGCTTATCGGTTTGTTCATCATCCGATCTTCGATGAGGGGTTGTACGAGGATTTTGGGGGCTGGGTTGCCGGGCTCTGCCTGGCTATACTTGGCAGAGTCCTGGCTAGCCACATTTTTCCAGGCGCATCCAACTGGAGAGGGTGCCCCTGCAAACATGCCCTGGATGCAGATTCCCCCAGCTTCAGCTTCCCTGAAAGAGGACTGGGCTTGGAGCATTGGGTTGCAATCATCCTTGATTTTCTGTACCATCTCGCGTCTCTGCTCTCTCATCATCTCCAACGATAAAAGTTACACTAAAGCTCGCCGCGGGGAAGAGGGGCTGTGTCGTCTGGGGTTCCTGGCGGGGGAACCCGCTTGCATCCCTGGAGCACGAATGCAACACGATCGTGCCTCTCAAACTCTATTTTCCATGTGCCCAATTGAATCTGGGCGGACAAGGGAGAGGTTTGGTAAAATGACAGAGGGGATATTCCAAAAAAAAATATTTTTTGACTTGGGAAGGATCGGGTTGCCCCAGACATTACCTCGTGGTTTCGACGCCTTGAACTATTCTGCAGCCACTTGCGCAGGACAGCAAATAGTGGCAGGCTCCCACCTTTCTGCTGATTCCAACCACGGACCTCCCCCAGCACGTACTTCGTGGCCATCTTGCTCCGAAGCAGCCATTTGGAAGATGCGGTGACTGATCAAGGGATAGGGACGCGAGCAACCCGACTAGATTCTTTCTAGCGTCAACACTAGAGGGTCATGGCACAAAGGTTAACAGACTCTAAAATTTCTTTCATTTTTTTCCAGAACACCGCAAAGGCCGCCCGATCAATTCACGGCGGCGCCACAGCTAGCCCTTTTTGTGCACGTGTTCGGTGGCAGAACCTGACCATCACCACGCGGCAACGCGCAAAGATAAGGCCGGCCGACGGCGCCTGTGGAGAGGGAGGATCCGGCGCCGCCACGAGCGTACGATCGGTGCTCCTTTTTAGGTGATTGGTTATTTAGCTTGTAGTGTTCTTTTCAGTTGCTCTTATGAAGGTACAGTCTGAGACAGAGTAGTTCGAAGGCAACCTATGTCTCTGCAGGAAACGCCCAAACTATTGCCTCGTTTTCCTCTAGCAAGCGTCTATCTTCTTTCGCTTGGACTCTGGCTGCTCAGTGGCGTTGCGTTGGTAGATCACAGTCCCAAGGATTAGGCATGGCTCTCCACGCGAACCGCCAGCCCCCAAAATTGATTGCATATTCGTACGAGCTTGGATCGACCAGACCACGGCATGCCGTGGCTATCCTGGATGATGGGATATTCCAGACCCGCATGATCTGAAGCGCAACCCAACACGATCAAGCACATCTAGATCGTCGTGGTCTCGGGTTTACTAGGAGAAAGACCACGGCACGATTGCAGTGCGGCAAGAGAACTCCCGATGGTAGTATTCTTAGTAGGTGTATCTCTGTAAAGCTCTAGTTTGTATCTGCTCTCGCGGTCATCACTGCCCCTTCGCCAGATGCGCTGGACTTTGGTAATACACCCTGTATTTGTATCCTCTCACGAAAGTACATGGGTTGAAAGCTTGCAGCAGGATTTCAGTCTATGCATGAATTCGCCATTGGTCCTGCCGCCCACTCAACCAATATTTCTCTGTGTGAGGTGGGGAGGATCCCAAACTGATCTCCCTCTCTGCCAATCTTTTCGGCACACATGCTCAAACCCATACGTCCCACCTTCCCGCCCCGACTGCCGACTGCCTGCCACCCCTGGCTTTGGGGAGACGCGGCCCCATTTGAATCGTTGTCCCTCTCCTTGGCTCATTTTCCGAGTTTGGAAATGCCGGACGAAGCGAGCCGTCTCCAGACTTTCAAGGGTGCTCCCATTTCGTCTTGTGCAGGACGGAACCTGGCCCCATGATGCAGCGTCGTAGGTCAATGATGAGCAGTAGGGAGTCTTTTTACCCAACAAGTAGGCTAGCCAGCATCAAGAAGCGTCACCGAAAATGCCATTTGATGCCCTGCTCCTTGTGAGCCGCTCTTGCTTGGGGTGCTATTTTGCTCAGTAGCTCCTGCGGGGAGCCTCCCGCCCGTCTATCATCGACCCATGGAAGTAGAAGATGATGCCAGACTGGCGAGATATCGGGGTTTGCATTGGCATCATGAAAAACTATCCAGCAACAAGCAGGCTCTGGCACTACGAAGTGCTTAAAATCAGGTGTCCGTGCAACGCGCTGAGTTTAAACTTTGGGTCGCGCAAGCTGGCTAGCCAGCAGGCAAGCCCCTGTATCTATTGGTAGGCGAGCCTGACTAATGATGAAGTGCAGTCGAAATCTCCAGAAAATCAAGCCAATGGATAGAGAAAAATGGTCCGGCTCTCTGACCTAGAATTGGAGGGCGGTGGCTTGCACAATTTTTTAGGTTGAAGCAGCAGACAGACTAGTTCGTCTAGTGGAATGGCGTGCCAACATTGTGCAGTGGCCGGAGGGCGGATGCTTGAGGTTGGCCGGCGGCACACAGACGCTGGACACACACCAAAATCAGGCACACTAAACCGGAGGCTCCCGCATGGACACCCCGAGTTTCTGCTTTCCCGGGGTTGGGGTGCAGTCTGCCGCTGGCACAGGTACGTATACACGCAAATTGGGAGCATCTTCTTTGGCTCCGAAGATAGCAAAGTTGGGACTCGACCTGGTTGGCCTCCACTACCGAGGAGGCAGGCAATCTAAATGAATGAAAAGGACGAGACGATCCGCTTCTTAGTGTCTTCCCGAGCTCCTGGTCTTTTCTTTCCCTCTTAGGAGTACTGGGTTCATGGAGTTTGTCTTTTGAAAAGAACAAACTTCTGATACATATAATTGGTTTACGTGTTCCCGTTTCTGAGAGAGAGGTTCGTGGAGTTGGTTCTTTTCTTTTTCTTCGTCCGAAGTAAGAACGCCACTCCCGTCGCCTCTCGCTTTCCACTCAGCACCTCGGCACCATTTAAGCTCGAAAGAAGAGTGAAAGAGGCTCCAACACCGACCAATAGCCCACAATGTCCGATCCGCTCCCGCCAAGTAGCTCGGTAGCCCCGGGTGCCCTCTCCTCCGGCATTCCCGGCGGCGCTCCGACCGGCATTCCAACCGGCATCCCGCCGCCGCCTGTTTGGACCCCCGAACAGCTCGCGGCTCTGCCCCACGACAACTTGGGACCGAGACTCGTCATTACCATCTGGTTCCTCATTGCGCTCGCAACCGCGTTCCTGGCACTCCGGCTATACTGCAAATTATCTCGACACAGCGGCCTCTGGTGGGACGACCACATCCTTATCGGGGCGTGGGTGTGTATCACAATCGAGACGGCGCTCCTCACGTATGCAACAACACTGGGATATGGCAAACATCTTTGGGATTTGGACATGACCGACATGGAAGGGGCCAAGAAGACCTTCATGGCCATAAACGTCGCAGGGACCCTCTCTATCACGGCTGCTATTTGGAGCAAGACGAGCTTTGCGATTACATTACTCAAATTGACGCATGGATGGTTGAAGGCCACGATTTGGATTATTATCATTAGCATGAACGTTGCTGTAAGCTAACTCTCTTCTTTAAATCCTTCTCATCCACCCGCCCCTTTGTTCGAGGGGAGTTGTGGTAACTGCGGTACTAACGAATTGCTGTAAATAGATGGGATGCTCGGCCCTCTTCAACTGGATCCACTGCACGCCTGTGCAAAAGACCTGGGACTTTTTCGTTCCCGGGACGTGCTGGGACTACAGTATCGTCGTCAACTACAACATCTTTTCGGCGTCGTACTCTGCTGCTATGGACATCACCCTCGCCCTCATCCCGTGGAAGCTCATCATGGGCCTGCAGATGAAGAAGAAGGAAAAGTTCGGTGCCGCCGTGGCAATGAGCATGGGAGTCTTGTAAGTTTTGGATCTGCATCAATTTTACGGGCATAGCTTCTGACTAACACTCTTTTGCTCCAGTGCCGGTATCACCGCCATCGTCAAGACCACAAAGATCAAGGCCATGTTGTCCACAGACCCAGGTACGTTACCGGCCCCCTTTCTCCCCAGTGCCTTGCCCCATCCCCCACCGACCAATGTAGGACAAAAACTAACTTTCTTTCCCCCCCTACAGCCGAAGGAGTTGACCTCTTCATCTGGGGCAATGCCGAATCCTGCGTCACCATCGTGGCCGCCTCCATCCCCGTCCTCCGCGTCCTCATCCGCGACGTCGCCACCTCGGCCGCGCGCCGGTACTACGCCTCGTCCGGCTCCCAGGGGGGCAGCAAGGCCCTCAAGTCGGGCAACGGGCACTCGCAAGCGGGCGCCACCTCGGTCCGCCGGTCGCGCATCGACAAGATCACCCGCAAGGAGGACGACAGCTCCGACCGGAGCATCCTCGACGGCCACACCGGCGTGGGCATCGCCGTCGGCGACAACAGCCTACCGATTCACCACCCGGCGGGGCAGATTGTCCGGACCGATGAGGTTGAGGTCGAGTATCATGACCGGCGTGAACGGAAGGGGGAAGTGGATGGGGATTATGAAATGCAGAGCATGAGGAGGAGAATGTAAGAACGAGGGGCAAGAAGAAAAATCCAGGCTCAGAAGGGGAAAAAAAAATATACATGGAACAAGGTGGGGGGTAATGCTGGATATTGATACCCGGTTTTCTGGAATGGATAATGGCATGGTGAGGTGTTTATGGGCAGTTGGGTGCGGAAATGTATCCCTATGTCCCAATTATTATACATATAGCATTATAACTATTTAAAATCATCTACTATTCATGTGTGAGCTGTGTGCGGCACTGAGCCTTCGACCTTGTCTCGACTTTGGCAATGTCAAGGTGACACTGAGTGCCGTCATCTGGGCCGGTGAAGACCAGTGAACGATGGGAGGACGGAAAGGAAGCAAGGTTCGGTCCAGCGCTAACAGCGAACAGGAACGGAATAAGAGAAAATAACGGCTCGGGAATTTGACGGGATCAAACCAAACTGCAATCGCCGCCAGCCTGTATGGCATGAAATGTAATCAAAGGATGTCAACCACGCCGGTTTCGTGTTACTATGAGAGGAGGCTGTTCAGGGGTTTTAACCTCGGCAGCCCACCAACCAACTTTCTATTTCTGACCATTCTGCCACTCTTGCTGAAATCCCCCCCCCCAAATCCTGAGTAGTGGCTTCATCATGGCGGTCAGACGTCTTGCTAGGTCCGTTATGATTCCAACAGCGCGTCGTTCTGCTATTGGTCATGCTCTTCATGTTGACATCCCTCTGCCTGTATCGCTTCTAGCTCACTTGGCATTCTATTGGCGTCTTCCCGATGCGGTGATAGTTATATGAATGTGGGTACGGCTCTCCGGATGGGCATTGCTCCAAACGTTTACAAGTCCCACGAGAAGGGGCAAGCAAGGTTGTTGTTGGATCTATGTCCGATTCTCCAAACAGCACAACCTAGGTAGGTACCTACGCAGGATGGCAGTAGGTTGGAAACAAGAATAGAGGCGTGAGAAAATGAAAAAAAAAAAATAGAAAAAAAATAAAGGGGGGCTAGACACGAGTGGCGGGACATATATACTTGCGTATTAAGAACATTCCTCTACAGCTAATATATGGATATCTTCTTCACATACCAAACAGTCGCCTTACAGACACTTTACACTCCTTCCTACTACCTACTAGTCGCTCGCGAAATGGCAAAAATGCCAACTATAACCACTGCAAGAGTCATTATAGCGCTGGGAAGCAACACTTCGTTAGGAACCCCGGCTATAACCTGCTCCTGGACGGGGGCTTGCTTCATCCGTCGGTTCCTCCTCGTGATAGACCGATCGTCATCCTCGTCGTCATCCTCGCTGTACTCGTCATCGTCGTCACGGGCCCGCCGGCGCTCACGAACATACGACGGGGCTACGGATGTGGCCGGTGTCGGCTCGACGATGACGGGAGCAGAGACGGGCGGTTTCTCCGGGTCATGAACGAAAAGATCCACCTTGTCCCTTCCGCCTTGTCGGGCCATCAGTATAGCTTCGAGAAGGTCGTTGTCCGTCGTAATCGACACCGAATCGCCTTCATCGTCGAGGTAGCTGAGAGCATAGCCACCCGAAACCTTCCCCTCGTCAACTGCCGGTGACCCTCCGATGGCGTCCACTTCATTCCCCAACTTTGCCGACACATTGGCAACAAAAGCGGCGATGCCCTGCGACGCGATGACCTGCAGTCGATGTACGCGGCCCGACGGAGCCTTGAATTTGAAGGCAAATGGGATGTCGACCTGCGGAACCTCAGGAACGGCGGCAGCGGGTGAGCCGCCAAGGGCCGAGTGCGGAGGCGATTCGGCGCCTGCATGCGAGGCTGAATCGCCGGGTGCGACGCTATCTGTGATCCTCTCGCGGGGGACATCGGGCGACATCATACGGGACCCAAGGGCGCTGTGATGATGGGTGCCGTCGCCCGACACCATAGATTCGGTCTCATGGTCGAGAGAAAGCCAAAACTTGTTCCATGCCGGCCCTTCACCGTCCGTATTTGACATGGTGTTAATTTGTTCAAGTGTGGCATAGGTAAGCTTCAAGACGTCGACCATGCCCACAATCTCTCCTCCCTCATTCATTACGGGCAAGTTGAGGTAGTGACCATCTGCAGAATGTTAGCCGTGGTCCCTTTAGGTGGAGTTTCCCGATAAAGTTACCATGCATCTTCCTCAAGGCGGCCTGGATGCTCATATCCATGGGGGCAAAATCAGGGTGTGGCGTCATGACACGAACGACGCTGCAGTTGGTGGGGTCCAGACCGGGAGCAATAACCCGAAGGACAACATCTTTGCTGGTAAAAATACCCGTAATGGCTCCCTGGTCCTGCACGAGGACGGCCGTGGTGTGGTTCTCCTTCATCAGCTGTGCCGCCTCACGAACCGAGGTCCGCACGTTAACCGTTGTCGGGGGCATACCCGTCAGCACCGACTCGAGCGTAGGCCCGGACATCTTGGTCCGGAGAGCCTCGACGTATTGGATTATCTGCTGCGGCTGACTGGCGCCGAGCTCCGTCTGCACACCCTCAAGGGCATCGTATAGCTTCCGCGAGGACGAGTATGCCCGCTCCAGCTTTTCCATGGCGTCGTAGAAGCACTTCGTAATGTCTAGGATGCCCGAAATGTCCTGGTTCTCGTCCATGACGGGAAGATGGCGAAAGCCCTTCCGAACCATCAAATCCAAGGCGTCCGTGGCGCTCGTGTCGGTCCTAGCACAAAGCGGATTCTTGGTCATGATGTCGGCGATGGTGACGCTGCTGGCCTTCAACCCGGCGCCGACGACGCGGAACGCTAGGTCCTTGGCCGTAAATATACCGGCGATGTGGTCATCGTCGTCGGTGACCAGAACGCAGTCCTCTCGCTTTGCCGCCATGAGCTGGGCTGCTTCGGATACCGTCGTACCGGGTTTGATCTGGAGGGCTGGGCTTGGCTTCAGGGCAAGGACGGTGCCGGGCGGCCCCTTTCGAGAGTGTCTCGCTCGGCCGGCGAGGTGCTTCTTCTTCGCGAGGTCGTTCTCCATTTTTCGTCGGATAGCCTGTAAAGTGTTACCACGGACGGCTCTAGCACAAGGCTGACTTCCATTTCGAAGAAATAGAGACCCCAATCAGGGTCTGGTGGCTGATATCGGATATACCTCATCTCTCTTGCTCTGCTTCTGCCGGCTGGCGCTGATTGCAGAGCTCCCAGCATCGCTCATGGAAGTCTGGGTTTCTAGAACGGGTCTTGGGATGTTGGAATTGGCCGGGCTGTTGGTGAAGGGTATTCCTCCCCGTCCCTGGCGATTGGGCGTCCCCCTCATTGTGTTGGACATGTCTGCAGACTGGCGGCGACGTGGCCTGTGACGTATCGTCGAACCGGGACAAGGGTTCCAGTAGATGCAGGAACCGATTAAAAGGCCGCAGATTGAACAAAGGACTTATTAAGAAGCTAGAAGGCCGATAGAAATCCCAAATCAGGGGCTAAGACCTCGATCGCGGCCAGAGTTTTTACCGGCCCAATAGAGCACCTGGATTGCGACTGAACTGGAAATGTTGGAATGTTGTGATTCTAAACCGAGCCCCTCGATATAGGGAAATGTCTGCCGTTCCGGCGCGTCCCGTCATGGCTGTTGTCCTGGTGATCAGAATCTTTCGCACGGACCACTACATTTCACCCCCTTGTCAACTTTTCTTTATCCCGCTTTCCTTTTCTTCACTTGTTCTGTTGCTTGGTCTTTCCGCTTTCCTCCGTTTCGTTGGCTTTTCCCCCCCATTTCCCTATCTATTTTCCTAAATATACTAACTCATTTCTGCTGCTCTTCGCTTTTCCATTTACTTTTTTTGTCCTTTTCTCCGCATAGTCTTGTCGCCGGCTTGTATCATTCGGACGCGGCTGCCTGCAGCAGTGAATTGTTAAGCTTCAACGTATGTTCAATAGAGTTCAGCAGATTTCATAGTTTTGGGCTGGGTTGAAAAAGGAACAAATAAGAATTTAATATTTCTTGCAATACAAGTTTCGATTCGGATAGTGTAGGCTTCAATTTCCTCGAACGCCAGGTTTCCATCGCCATTGAGATGGGTGCTGGCCTGTGACTTGGCACGTGATCTGGAATTTTCCCTGCCTTGAAGCCTCTAGCGCGACCTTCAAAATTTCCATCCCGCGAGCCAGGCACCTCGTCTCGAGCTCTAATCCACCACACAACCATGGTATTAAGAAGTATCGGTGTCCGGCTAGGTGCGCTTCCCTTCCCAATCTCAATTGGATCGCAATTCTCTAACATCTCGGCAGGCCGAACGGCCTCGCAGGCACCAGCTGCTCAACAGCTTCTGGCCCGACCATGGTGGCCTCGGTATTCTTCGACAACTCCTCATGACCCTCCAGAAGCCACGTGGGAAGCCACGGCGGCCGAAATAAGTCCCTGGCAAGCCAAAATCGCCGAGTTCGCCGCGCTGAGCCCTCAAAGCCGGCACGAAGCTACCCGGACCAAGAGCGAATCCCTCGCCAAAGTCGGCTCCACGGTGCACCGCGGGTTCGACGCACGCTCCCTTCTCACCAATCCTCCCACCGTCCATGATGCCACCATCGAGGCGCTTATGGCGTCGCAGACGCACATGGGCCACAACGCGGCCGTGTGGAATCCGGACAACTCGCGATACATTTACGGCGTGCGGAATGGCATCCACATCATCTCACTGGAACAGACAGCAGCGCACTTGCGTCGGGCGGCCAAGGTCGTTGAGGACGTGGCGTACCGAGCCGGTATCATCTTGTTCGTGGGCACGCGCAAGGGGCAGAGGAGGATTGTCACCAACGCGGCGGCACTTTCAGGGGCATGTCACTTGTTTACGAAGTGGGCGCCGGGCACTATTACCAACCGAGAAATTATGCTCAGGCACAAGGAGATGAAGATTGTGGATGAGAAGGATAGGACATTGGATGGGTTCCGTCGGCATATCGCGGATCGGGGAACTCTGACGCCGGATTTGGTAGTGTGCATGAACCCGATTGAGAACTACACCTTGTTGTACGAATGTGCGTTGGCGACCATTCCCACTATTGGAATCATTGACACGGATGCGGACCCGACTTGGGTTACCTATGCCATCCCGGCAAACGATGACAGGTGAGTTTCGCCATTGCTATTTCTTCACACCTTGCCAAGCTAACCCCTCGAAAGTTTACGATCTGTTGCCTTCATCACCGGCGTTCTCGGCCAGGCCGCCAAGGAAGGCAGGGACAAGCGCCTCAAGGCCGCACAAGACGGCGTCGTCACGTGGGAGACTCCGGTGCACGTCAGTGACTTCATTCAGACCACCGTAAACCGGCGCCAGCAGATCCTCGACGAACTCGACGAGCGCCTGACAGATGGCAAGCGCGCCGAATCATTCTCCAAGACGGACGAAGACGAGGCGAAGGCCCTGGGGCCACGGCAGGACGAAGTTGATGCCGCCAAGGAGGATGCCCTGCTCGTCGAGGAGCTCAAGAGTCTCGCAGGCGAATTCGGATGGGACGGCAGTAGCCCGCCCACCACGGACGCAGAACGCGAGTTCTTGGCTGCCGAGAAAGAGTATGAGCAGCTGACAGGGACCAAGTCGATCCTTCGCGAAGATGCTGAGGACGAGAGGCGGGTCCGCGAGGTGTCGGAGGCGATCAATGCGTCGGGGGATGTGGTGCCGCCGAAGGTGCCCGAGAAGGACTTGGATGAGGTTACCAAGCGGGCCGAGGAGGCGGTATTGACGGCGTCTCTCGGGGAATCGTTCTTGTCGGGCAAGAAAGACGAAATGGATCGGAATGAGAAGATTATGAAGCAAGTCAACGTGGAGAAGGGGCTTGGGAATCAAGGAGCACCCCAGAACGAAGCATCCTCGGCGCCGAACACAGAAGCACGGGAGGCATCGAAGGAAGGGAAGGACGGACGACCAAAGGGCGATTCGCCAAAAGAGTGAGATGGATGTGAAGTAAAATGTACTTGTAGCTGTACATGAGCCTTTATAGACTAGACCAGCAGGGCAAAGCCGCTGCACGTAACTTGATATCTTACAGATCTATTGTTTTGGATTCGGTTGCGATTGCGCTTGCACTGCTTGTCCTTATATTTTTTTTCGCTTCTTATACCGTTCCTTAAGTTACTTTCCTTGACCCTCTGCCTTGCTTCCGTCTTTGTCGCTCCCGAACGTTGAATTTGGTTAACAAAACTCTCAATCACTAATATTTTGCTCAGATGCATCCTCATACCTCGTACCTCAGCAACGCCGCCTCTCTACCCGAGACGCTGATGACAGAATCCCAAATCATTTCAGGCAGAGCCGGGCTATGGGTTGTTCATCATGTCCATCTCAATACAATAGCCTTCTACACGATGCTGATCATTTTCACACTCGCGTACTTAAACGGATTGGAATACTCATCCGATTATCAAGAGAGACTAGGCGCCACCGGCTTTCTGGCGCGCGGGAGTAGCACTCCTAACCGTACGATGACAACGAGGATGACACAAATTCGCGGAGATTTGTAACGATAGAGATGTCTCTCCTATTCGGCCACACCTGCGAAGTCATCCACCAGCTCCACTCAGAGTGACCCGAGCCCAGAAAGGGAGGGGCGGCTGCAGTCTTGCTTTCAAACTTGTCTCGCTCCAGTGCATCAGGGGTTACCTAATCATGGCGAGTCAATTACGACACGAGGCACGAGGCGCCTTCGATCACGAGCAGGCAGGTTGACAGACAGTGTCCTGCTGTGGCGCTCTTGGTTCCCTCGGTCGCCTGATATATGGCGGGCGTAACCGCGGTAATAGAGACTAAGTTATGACAGGCTTGGTTCCGAAAATGGCGGGTCTGATTCTAACTGGCAGGCCTTGGTCGCTTCAAGTTCGCAGTCTAGAGCCATTTCACTGTCTAAAGAGTGGTTATCAGATTTGCGGCAGATTCATTGTTGGAACGTGTTCGATATGGCTCGGGATCAATTGTGACCAGCTGTGGGCTTCATGCAAAGTTGCGGGACTTTCAATTCCGACGGTGTAGGAATTTTAGAAAGTTTTCGCGCAACCATGTTGAGCCCAATCCCTTCAGCTCGTCAAACCAAGTTGATGAAGCAAGTTCCTGATTTCTCAAGTATCGTTGGCTATCTTCTATTTTGCCCAGTGTCGGGGAAGCGTCCGCGAAGATTCATCTCCGCCGGCCAAGAATGGCATGAAGGGCTCCAGCTTCAGCCCTACAGGGCAGGGTACCCAATCAAATCACGATTGGGAGGTGCGCGAGGGAGCCGAGGGGACTAATGCATAATTGGGATGCTCTGAGGCTGTCGAGAGTGGTATTGGTTGACTGTCGCCTCCAGCTGGTTGTTGCTGACAGTGTCTCAGTTGGCTCTGCCCCAGCCACAGCTGGCCACTTGCACCATTTGAAAGGCTGGCCACGATGAACATGGAGATATCGTGGCTTGCTGCGAGTCGCACCCATTGATCACAGGGCTGAATAGAAAAGCGCTCGGCATTTCTAGGCTTTGTTTTTAGGCTCCAGCATTTTGAAGATGCATTGAGATGACAAGCGAGAAATGAAGTATAAAGTTTATCGACATTCCCTCATGAGAAGATTGGAATCACTAGACACCAGAACTCTTATTGATCAATTGCAACTAACTATTACCTTATTTCGTCTCAAAAATAATGAAGCTTGCATTCGCCGCCTTCCTGACGGGTTTGAACCTCGTTCATTGCTTGCCCGTTCGTAATTTCCCTATTACCCGATAAACAAGGCGAGATAGAGATGACTGAATCGGTTTTCAGCCCAATATCCCCCATGTCTTTGATCAAGACATGGAGACAAAGCTCGGTGGCATTCCGGTAGCCCCGTACGAGGACCATCCGGGCTACTCACGGGAGAGGTTCTCTATTTGGCATGCGGTGGAGGGCCAATGCAACACTCGGTGTGTATCCGATATCCTCTTTCTGTTTTTCTGAGGTGTGGCTGTAAGACCGCTTCACTAACGTGGTGTCAGCGAGACCGTCTTGCAACGCGATGGCGAGAATGTTGAGGTCAACGATGCCAGCTGCCGCGCCCAGTCCGGGGAGTGGTACTCACCCTACGACGGCTTCACACACTCCTATACCAATGAAGAAGGCATCAGTAACCATATTGACATTGAGCACATGGTTCCTCTGAAGCATGCTTGGATTGTAAGTAGATTTTACCAGTTCTCCTCCTTCTTGCCATGCCATTCTTGCGGTGCTTTGCTAACAGGGCTTGAAAAATAACAAGACTGGAGCGTGGAACTGGACTGCCGCCAAGCGCGAAGCCTTTGGAAACGACCTAGCCGGTGTCGAGCTCTGGTCCGTCACGCACGAGGTTAACCAGAATAAGAGTGACAGCCCGCCGCAGGATTGGATGCCTCCCCTTGGAGAGTTCCATTGCGAGTACATTCTTAGCTGGATTGAGGTAAAGAGCGTGTGGGGTCTGTTCATGTCGGAGGAAGAGGGTGCATTCCTCTGGGAGAAAGTTAGCTCGTGCTGTTAAGGGGCAGGCTCGATGACTGATAGCGGTCGAAGTTGGGGTTATGGTAGAACGCTGCCTTCCTCTGCATCGTTTTGGCTTTTCCCCCTATCTCTACTAGATTTTTTGATGCGTTCTCTTCGTAAATGTAAATATGTCAGATACTAATAGACTGGCGGCTCTCCCGTTGCGTCGAAATATGGTGGGTTGGCTGGCTACTATCGCTACTAGCTGGGTTAGAATTACTGCTAGATGAAGGGATGCATGTCGCTATTCTAGCTCCCAATCACAGCCGCATACCACCCCTATGAGAGAATTTGACAGCCCTGCTGCGGGTCGGATGCAGGAATTAGTACAGAAGTGGCGTCCTCTCGGCCGGCATCTTATACCCGGATTATCGGCCTGATATCGAGCTTCGGAACAGGGTCCACCAACAATTAAAAAAAAAAAAACAAGGAGCCACCCAACCCCCC
>Ga0247774_1000453_pt1 | contig 20275 bp, 17 predicted proteins | sample UWRJL001104B6_FD_179933 | JGI IMG/M metagenome (GOLD analysis project Ga0247774, IMG submission 179933) | Plant litter microbial communities from Arlington Agricultural Research Station in Wisconsin, United States - UWRJ-L001-104B-6 | ecosystem: Environmental > Terrestrial > Plant litter >... | reverse complement strand
CTCCTCCACCGCCCGTACGGACAGGCCCTCGGCGACGATTCTCGTTGCCAGCTGCTCCTGGCGCTCCGGGCTGTCGAGCCCCAGCAACGCACGCGCGTGACCCGCGCTCAATATGCCCGCCGCCACGCGGCGCTGCACGGCCGGTGGCAGGTTCAGGAGGCGGAGTGTGTTCGTGATGTGCGGGCGGGAGCGGCCGATCCGTGTGGCCAGCTCCTCGTGTGTCGCTCCGAAGTCATCCAGCAGCTGCTGATACGCGGCCGCCTCCTCCAAGGCGTTCAGCTGCTGCCGATGCAGGTTCTCCATCAGCGCGTCGCGCAGGAGGTCGTCGTCGCCCGTCTCCCGGACGATCGCCGGGATCTTCTCGATCTCGGCCAGCTTCGACGCCCGCAGCCGGCGCTCCCCCATGATGAGCTCGTACCCACCGCTGCGCCGCTCGCGGACGACGATCGGCTGGAGCAGGCCCACGATGCTGATCGACGCGGCCAGCTCCTCCAGCGCCTCCTCATCGAAGGTCTGCCGCGGCTGCCGGGCGTTGGGCGTGATGTCGTCGATCGGGATCTCGGCGAAGTGCGCGCCTGCCACGAGGACGGGCTCCGTGGAGCCGCCGTCCGTGGCAGTGACGTCGTCGCGGGTGCCCGTCGGCTCTCCGGCCGGGGCCGTGGGGATCAGTGCGCCCAGGCCCTTGCCGAGCCCGCGCCGTTGCTGACTCACTTCGGTTCCTCCATGACCACGGTGCCAGGCCGGCGGCCTGGCGAACTCACAACGCTCACTTGGGCTCTTCCGCCCCGCGGTACGCCATCTCGCGCGCGGCCTCGGTGTAGGCCAGTGCGCCGCTGGATCCCGGGTCGTACGTGAGCACCGACTCGCCGTAGCTCGGCGCCTCCGACACCCGGACGCTGCGGGGGATGACCGTGCTGAGCACCAGATCACCGAAGTGGCTTCGCACCTCGTCGGCCACCTGGGCCGCCAGCCGCGTACGGGCGTCGTACATCGTCAAGAGGATCGTGGACACCGCGAGGTTCGGGTTCAGGTGCTGCTTCACGAGATCGACCGTGTGCAGGAGCTGACTCAGACCCTCCAGCGCGTAGTACTCCGTCTGGATCGGGATCAGGAGCTCGTTCGCACCCATCAGCGCGTTGACGGTCAGCAGACCCAGCGACGGCGGGCAGTCGATCAGTACGTAGTCGAACTTGCCGGTGTCGTACGCGTCCAGCGCCCGGCGCAGGCGGGACTCACGGGCCACCATCGGCACGAGGTCGACCTCGGCGCCGGCCAGGTGAAGCGTCGCGGGCGCACAGTAGAGATTAGGGAGCCCCTCAGCCGGAACGACGATGTCGTCGAACGAGCCGCCTTCGAGGATCACGTGATACACCGACGGAATGTCGCTGTGGTGCTCGACACCCAGCGCCGTCGAGGCGTTCCCCTGGGGGTCGAGGTCGACCACCAGCACCCTGCAGTTGTGCATCGCCAGCGCCGCGGCCAGGTTGACCGCGCTCGTGGTCTTGCCCACGCCGCCCTTCTGGTTCGCGATCGTGATGACGCGGCACCGCGGCGGCCGAGGCCACTCTTTCTCTCCACGCTTCGCCTGCACCCGCAACGCCGCCGCGGCGGCCTGCGCTATCGGCTGGCTCGTTTCACGTGAAACCTCGGCGGACTTCAGTGCCTCACTTACCAACTTCGACTCCCCGTGGACCGGATCACGCTGCGACGTCTCTTTTACCGGATCAGGAGGCGGCGCCGGAGCCTGACGCGTCGACGCGTCATGCACCGGCCATCCGAGTCCCGACGCGTCCTGCGACGGCGCTGTCGTCGCTCGGTCCGGCCAGCCCAGTCCCTTGCTCGTGGTCAAGGACCGTCACCTCTTCCGTCCGTGCGCTCCACCGCGCCGACGTCCGCCCCGACGAGAACCGGACCGCCCCTTCGAAGGGGCCATCCCCGCGACCGCGCGAACTACCGTCGTCGGCGGGTCGACCTTACCGCGACCGACGTGGACTACCTCTGCCGCGCGAACCCCGAATTTCTCCAGAACGGGTCGTGCTTCTTCGAGTTCGGCCGCCGCACGCTCCCCCTTGAGCGCCAGCAGCTCACCATCCGGCCTGAGCAACGGCAACGCCCACCCGGCCAGACGCGTGAGGGGCGCGACCGCACGCGCGGTCACCACGTCCGCGGCGTACTCACCGACGACCTCCTCGGCACGCGCTCGCCGGACCACGACGTTCGACAGCCCGAGGAGGTCCACACACTCCTGAAGAAAGACGGTACGCCGCAGCAGCGGTTCCAGCAGCGTGACCGACAGATCCGTACGCATGATGGCGAGCACGATGCCCGGAAGACCGGCACCCGAGCCGACGTCGATGACCTCCGCCGAGTCCGGGACGAGTTCGGTCAACACGGCGCAGTTGAGGACATGCCGGTCCCAGAGGCGTTCGACCTCACGGGGGCCGATGAGTCCGCGCTCGACACCCGGACCGGCCAGGAACGCGGTGTACCGCTCAGCCAGGGGGAGCGCGTCGCCGAAGACCTCATGTGCTTGAGGCGGTGCAGGAAGTGAGGACATAGGCTCGCGAATCAGCGACTTTCGGGATGGGCGTGGGGACTCCCACGACATCGAATGCTTCCACACGCCGGCACGGCCCGCGAACGCCGACCCGCCAACGCGCCCCTCACCAGCCCAAAGTCAAACCCGTTCGGCTCCGGACGCATATCCCCCACGTGAGGGGTACCCCTTAGGCGACGTTCCGTGGGAAGGAGAGGTAAAAGTCATGGGTATCGGCACAGCTCTGGCGTTCATCGCACTAGGGGCGATCCTCGCGTTCGCCACTCACTTTCACGTCAGCGGGATCGACGTCCAGATGATCGGCTGGATCCTCATCTTCGTCGGTGTCGCCATGCTGATCATCACGCTCGCGTACACCAGACCCCGGAGGCGCCGGCAGGTCGTCGAAGACGTCGACATCGTCGACGGGCAGCCGCAGCCCGGCGCGTTCGTACGGGCCGAGAACGAGCCGCCCGTGGTCGAGCCGACCGACCCCGCGGCCGAGCAGCACGTACGGAGGACCGTCCGCCGGGACATCAGGTGACGGCCAAGCAAAGCAACCGGCCCCGCCACCTCGAGAAGGTGACGGGGCCGTCGTACGTAACGGAGAAGAACTACTTCGTGTGCACCACGACGTAGCGGTTGGGCTCCTCGCCCTCTGACTCGCTGCGGAGCCCGAAGGCCGCCACCGCGTCGTGTACGACCTTGCGCTCGAACGGGGTCATCGCCGCCAGCGGCTTGGGCTCGCCGGTGCGCTTGACCTCTTCGGCCGTCTCGCGGCCCAGCTTGGTGAGCTCGACGCGCCGTCGCTCGCGGAAGCCGCCGACGTCGAGCATCAGCCGGCTGCGCTCGCCGGTCCGGCGGTGCACCGCCAGGCGGGTGAGCTCCTGGAGCGCTTCGAGCACCTCGCCCTTCTTGCCGACGAGCTCGTCGAGCGTGGCACCGACGACCGAGACCATCGCGCGCTCGCCCTCGACGTCCATGTCGATGTCACCGTCGAGATCGGCGATGTCCAGCAGGCCCTCGATGTAGTCGGCCGCGACCTCGCCCTCTTGCTCAAGAGCCTGGACGTCGACCTTCTCGGCCTCGGTGGTCTCGGCTTCGGCTTGGCTCACGCCGGGCTCCTCATGCGTACTCGGACTGGACTGAGAAGTCACGCTATCGCTTCCTCTTACTGCGCGACTGCCGTGACGGCTGCTGTCGCACGACCTTCGATGTCTCAGGCGGTGTGTCCTCGGGCTCCGGCTCCGGGTCCGCCTTCTTCCGGGCCTTGCCGAGACGGCCGGAGGGCTGCTTCACCGTGGAAGCGAGCGAACTGCCGGACTTGACGCCTGCCTTGGCACCGGTCCGAGTGGTGCCCGCCTTGCCAGTGCCCGCCTTGCCGGTACCCGTCTTCGTCGTGCCCGTCTTGGGCTTGATACCCGCCTTGCCGTTGGAGCCGGCCGCGGTCTGCCCCTCGGGGGTCGACATCGGGTACTTCTTGTAGACGTAGTGCGACTGCGCCAGCGTCCACGTGTTGGTGGTCACCCAGTAGATCAGCACACCCAGCGGCAGCGTGAGGCCGAAGAGGCCGAAGAGCGGCGAGAGGTACACCAGGAACTTCTGCGACTGCATCATCGGGTTGTCGGCCGTCATGCTCTGCATCGACCGGCCGACGCTCGTCTTCATCGTGAAGAACGTCGTGGTCGAGCTGATCACCACGGCGAGGCCGGCCACGATCATCGCGCCGATGTGCTTGTCGCTGAACGCGTCGACGAAGGTCGTGGGGATCGAGGCGCCGAAGATGTGCGCGTGCTGAGCGCTCTGGATCAGCTCGGACGACATGCCGTACTTCGACTGGCCCGGCTTGGTCACCGAAATGGCGCGCAGCACGTTGTACAGCGAGATGAAGATGGGGAACTGCACGAGCAGGGGAAGACACCCGGACAGCGGGTTGGCGCCCGCCTCCTGGTAGAGCTTCATCATCTCCTGGTTGAGGCGCTGCTTGTCGCCCTTGTACTTCTTACGCAGCGCCTGGACCTGGGGGTTCAGCTCCTGCATCTTCCGCGACGCGTGAATCTGCTTCACGAACAGCGGGAAGATGAGAATCCGCATGAGGACCGTCAGGAGGAAGATCGACAGACCCCACGCCCAGCCACTGTCCTTGGGGAAGATCAGGCTGAGGCCGGCGTGGATCTGGATGATCACCCAGGCAACGGCCTCAAATAGCGGATCAAGGAAGCTGAGACTCACCGACTGGCTCCTAATGCTCTCCGATTACGGTGCCGCTCTGGTGCGGCGTGAGGTCAGATGGCGCTTCGCCCTCGCGCGGGGGTACGGGGTCATACCCTCCGGCATGGAAGGGGTGGCAGCGGGCGATGCGGCGTACGGCCAGCCATCCGCCCCGTAGAGCGCCGTGCCGGCGCAGCGCGACGATCGCGTACGTGCTGCAACTCGGCTGGTAACGGCAGACGGGCCCGAAGAGCGGGCTGATGAATCGACGGTAGAAGACGATCGGCAGCATCAGAGCCCGAGCGACGGGCGTCGGCCTCGCTGTCATCTCCGCCTCTTGACCTCTCGCCTAAGGAGCCGGTCGAGCGCCGCGTCGATATCCGCGGCGAGTTCGTCGTTTCGTGCGGACGCCGCCTTCGGGTTGGCTCGCACCACAAGCAGGCTACCTGCTGGCAGCCGGTAGAGGCGCTCACGCACGATATGCCGGAGTCTGCGGCGCACTTTGTTGCGGACCACCGCGTCCCCGACCGGCCGGCCGACGGTGAAGCCGACCCGTACCGGTTCGTCGACGTCGTCCCGGTGCTGCAGGTGCAGAACCACACGAGGCCGTCCGGCACGGTCACCGCGCCGGACGGCCGAAGTGAACTCTTCTCGCCGCCGCATCCGGTTGCCGGACGGCAGCATGACTGCTGCGGTCAGACGGCGACGCGGGTGCGCCCCTTGCGACGGCGCGACGACAGGATCGCGCGCCCCGCCCGGGTGCGCATGCGGAGCCGGAAGCCGTGCTTCTTGTGCCGGCGGCGGTTGTTCGGCTGGTATGTACGCTTGCTCACTCGAGACTCCAGAGGGGTGCTGCGGTCAAGTTTCAGTAGGTCGCATCACGGGCGCATAGACCCCGCCTGCGGGAGCCGGCGACCTGCGGGCGTGCAGCACCGCCGTCGATGCGACTCGACCGTCGTACGTTACGGTCTGGCCTGCCCTCCGGTCAAACCGAACGGACTTATCCACCGTCTTCTTTCACCCCGTGCACAACTTGTGGACAACCCTGTGGATGACGCGTGAGAGAGTGGTCCACTGCAGGTACGCGGGATACGCCCGGGGAACGGCGTGTCAACGCCGGCCTGAAAAGGGAGGGGAGAACACATGGACGGTCTGGACCTTGCCCTGGTGTGGACCAGAGCACTCGAGGCCCTGCCGGGCGACCTCCCACCCCAGCATCGGGCCTGGCTGGCGATGACCCGGCCGCTCGCCCTGGTCGAGGACACCGCGCTGCTGGCCACCCCGAACGAGTTCGCCAAGGACGTGCTGGAGAACCGCCTGCGGCCGCTCATCACCCAGGTGCTGTCGAACCAGCTCGGCCGCGACATCCGGGTCGCCGTCACCGTACAGCCGGATCAGCAGCCTCCCACCGACCGGCCGCTGCCCGCCGAACCCGAGTCCGAGCACGAGCAGCCGCCCCGCGCGTACTCACCCGAGCCCACCGGCTACACGGGCCAGACGCTGCGCGGCCCGGCCGCCGACCCGCGGCCCTACTCTCCCGAGCAGTACGCCGAGAGCCAGTACGCCGCCGAGCGCTACGCCGGCAGCCAGCAGTACGGCAACGACCAATACTCCGGCAAGGACCAGTACGGCGGTAAGGACCAGTACGGGGGGAACGACCAGTACGAGCGCTACGAGCCGTACGGCGGCCATTACCGCCAGGACCAGCAGCCCAGCCGCGGACCGGCCAACCCGAAGAGCCAGCGCGACCCGTTCGTCCCCACCCCGGGGTCCGTCCCGGGCGGAGGCTGGCAGCCACGTCCCTCCGCCGCGCCCGCCGAGAGCAAGAACACCGGAGAGCCGGCCCGGCTGAATCCCAAGTACACCTTCGACACCTTCGTCATCGGCTCCTCCAACCGCTTCGCCCACGCGGCGGCGGTGGCGGTCGCCGAGGCGCCGGCCAAGGCGTACAACCCGCTGTTCATCTACGGCGACTCCGGCCTGGGCAAGACCCACATGCTCCATGCCATCGGCCACTACGCGCAGAGCCTGTTCAACGGCGCGCGGGTGCGTTACGTGAGCTCGGAGGAGTTCACCAACGACTTCATCAACGCGATCCGCGACGGCAAGGCGGACAACTTCCGCCGGCGGTACCGCGACATGGACATCCTCCTCGTGGACGACATCCAGTTCCTGGAGAACAAGGAGCAGACGCAGGAGGAGTTCTTCCACACGTTCAACACCCTCCACAACGCCAACAAGCAGATCGTGATCTCCAGCGACCGCGCGCCCAAGCAGCTGGTGACGCTGGAGGACCGGTTGCGCAACCGGTTCGAGTGGGGCCTGATCACCGACGTCCAGCCGCCGGAGCTGGAGACCCGCATCGCGATCCTGCGCAAGAAGGCCGTGCAGGAGGGGCTGGTCGCGCCGCCCGAAGTCCTCGAGTACATCGCCTCGAAGATCTCCACCAACATCCGCGAGCTGGAGGGCGCGCTCATCCGGGTCAGCGCCTTCGCCAGCCTCAACCGGCAGTCGGTGGACCTGCAGCTCGCCGAGATCGTCCTCAAGGACCTCATCCCCAACGACACCGGGCCCGAGATCACCGCAGCGACGATCATGGCGCAGACCGCGACGTACTTCGGCATCGACATGGAGCAGCTCTGCGGTCCGTCGCGCTCGCGGGTGCTCGTCACCGCCCGGCAGATCGCGATGTACCTGTGCCGCGAGCTGACCGAGCTCTCGCTACCCAAGATCGGCCAGCAGTTCGGTGGACGGGACCACACCACGGTGATGCACGCGGAGAAGAAGATCCGCAAGCTCATGGCGGAGAAGCGTCCGATCTACAACCAGGTCACCGAGCTGACGAACCGCATCAAGCAGCAGGCGCGCAACGGTGGAGCCTGAGTTGTCCCCAGCGGTCCACAGACGTCCACAGGAACTCCACACGGGTTATCCAGAGATCGTGGATTACACAGGGTGGGGAAAAACCTGTGGATCATTTCCGGTGGACAACCATGTGGACCAAGGCCCAGAACCGGTGGACGAGATGGGGACGAGCGGTGGACGGGCGGTGGACAGATTTCGTTCGTCCTCAGGCATCCACCGAGTACACAGGGTCCATGCACAGCGGGGGTGGACGCAGAAATGCAGTCTGACCTGCGAAGACTAGGCTTTTCCCCAGTATCCACGGCCCCTATGACGATGACTGTTTATCTATCTAGAGAGAGAAAGACAGAACGTAGGGGACCGCGCCGGGCCACGATTGTGGCAAGCCGCTCGATCTCTTCCGTTCCACGACCCTTGGTGATCGAAACCTCAGGAGACGGTCCAAAGTGAAATTCCGCATCGACAGGGACGTCCTCGCAGACGCCGTTGCCTGGACCGCGCGTACTCTGCCGGTCCGCCCGCCCGTGCCCGTGCTCGCGGGCATGCTCATCGAAGCCGGGGACACCCTGAAGCTGTCCTCGTTCGACTACGAGGTCTCCGCGCAGATGACGATGGACATCGACGCGGACGAGCCGGGCACCTCGCTGGTGTCAGGCCGCCTGCTCGCCGAGATCTCCCGCAGCCTCCCGGCCCAGCCGGTCGAGATCACCACTGACGGTGCCAAGGTCACGCTCAAGTGCGGCACGGCGAAGTTCACCCTGTTGACCATGCCGGTGGAGGACTACCCGAGTCTCCCGGCGATGCCGCCGGCCGCGGGGATGGTCGGCAGCGACGAGTTCGCCGCCGCCGTCGCGCAGGTGGCCATCGCGGCCGGCCGCGACGACACCCTGCCGATGCTCACGGGCGTACGCCTGGAGATCGAGGGCGAGACCGTCACTCTCGCGTCGACCGACCGCTACCGGCTCGCCGTACGGCAGCTGAAGTGGAAGCCCGAGCAGCCCGACTTCTCCGCGGTCGCTCTGGTGCCCGCCAAGACCCTCTCGGACACCGCCAAGTCGCTGACCTCCGGCGCCGAGGTCTCGATCGCCCTCGCCGCCAGCGGCAGTGGCAGCGGCGAAGGCATGATCGGCTTCGAGGGCGGCGGCCGCCGTACCACCACCCGGCTGCTCGACGCCGAGTTCGTCAAGTACCAGTCGCTGTGGCCGAAGGAGACCTCCGCGGTCGCCGAGGTCGAGACCGGCCCGTTCGCCGAGGCGGTCAAGCGCGTCGGCCTGGTGGCCGAGAAGAACACCCCGGTACGCCTGTCGTTCCGGCAGGGCGAGGTCGTCCTGGAGGCGGGCAGCGGCGATGATGCACAGGCTGTGGAAGTTCTCGGCGCCTCGCTCGACGGCGAGGACATCGACGTCGCGTTCAACCCGCACTTCCTGCTCGACGGGCTCAGCGCCATCGGATCGGACGTCGCGCGGCTGGCGATGACCACCTCGACCAAGCCCGCGGTCATGACCGGAAAGCCCGCGAATGACGAAGACCCGGACTACCGTTACCTGATCATGCCGATCCGGCTGTCGAGTTGATCGTCCCGGTCACTACGCTCATAAGGGACGGGGACCCCTTCTGAGGAGAACTCACATGGAACTGGGGATGATCGGTCTTGGCCGCATGGGCGGCAACATGGCCGAGCGCCTGCGCCGCGCCGGCCACACGGTCGTCGGTTACGACCGCGACCCCAAGGTCACCGATGTCGGCTCGCTGCAGGAGCTCGTCGAGCGCCTGAGGGCGCCGCGGGCGGTGTGGGTGATGGTTCCGGCGGGTGAGCCCACCAAGGCCACCGTGGAGAGCCTCAAAGAGGTTCTCGAGCCGGGCGACGTGGTGATCGACGGTGGCAACTCGCACTACGCCGACGACCAGAAGCATGCCGAACTGCTGGCCGAGAAGGGCATCGGCTTCCTCGACGTCGGTGTCAGCGGCGGCGTGTGGGGGCTGGAGAACGGCTACGCGCTCATGGTCGGCGGCAGCGAGGACCACGTGAAGCAGCTCATGCCGATCTTCGAGGCGCTCAAGCCTCCGGGTGAGTTCGGGTTCGTGCACTCCGGCGAGGTCGGCGCCGGGCACTTCGCCAAGATGGTCCACAACGGCATCGAGTACGGCATGATGCAGGCCTACGCCGAGGGCTGGGAGCTGCTCGAGGCCAGTGACCTGATCAAGAACGTCCCGGAGACCTTCCACAGCTGGCGCGAGGGCACGGTCATCCGCTCCTGGCTGCTGGACCTGGCCGATCGGGCACTGGAAAGCGACCCCGACCTCGCCAAGCTCAAGGGTTATGCACAGGACTCCGGCGAGGGCCGGTGGACGGTCCAGTCCGCGGTCGAGCTGGGCGTCCCGCTGCCGGTGATCACCGCCGCGCTGTACGCGCGGTTCGCCTCCCGGCAGGACGACTCGCCGGCGATGAAGATGGTCGCGGCGCTCCGCAACCAGTTCGGCGGGCACGCCGTGGAGACGCAGAAGGGCGCCGACTCGCCGGGCGCCGACGTGAATCCACCGGCCTGACGCGCTCTCCGGTGGGGGTGGCCTGGACCAGGGCCACCCCCACCGGTGTTTCCACAGAAAGATGTGCACAGGTTGGGGATAACCGCGCTCCCTGGTACGGACGCGGCGAGCGCGTCCGGCAGGCCCTACTCTCGTCTGGGTGTACGTCGCCCATCTCACGCTGCAGGACTTCCGGTCCTACGCGTCCGCGGAGATCGCCCTCGATCCGGGGATCAGTGCGTTCGTGGGCCCGAACGGCCACGGAAAGACCAACCTCGTCGAGGCCATCGGCTACGTCGCGCTGCACGGCAGCCATCGCGTTTCCACCGACGCTCCCCTGGTCAGGCAGGGTGCCCCGCGGGCGATCCTCCGAGCCGGCGTGGTCCGCGACGAGCGTCGGGCGCTGATCGAGCTGGAGATCAACCCGGGCCGCGCCAACCGCGCCCGGCTCAACCGCTCGCCGGTGCAGCGGCCCCGTGAGGTGCTGGGGATGCTGCGGACCGTGCTGTTCGCGCCCGAGGATCTCGTGCTGGTGAAGGGCGACCCCGGTGACCGGCGCCGTTTCATGGACGAGCTGCTGACCGTACGCTCGCCGCGGTTCGCCGGTGTGCGCTCGGACTACGACCGGGCGCTCAAGCAGCGCAACGCCCTGCTGAAGTCGGCCGCCGCGCACCGGCGCGCGCCGAGCCAGGAGGTGCTCAGCACCCTCGACGTCTGGGACACCCACCTCGCGCGTACGGGGGCCGAACTCCTCGGCGGCCGGCTCGACCTGGTCGCCGCGCTCCGGCCGCTGGTGGCCAAGGCGTACGCCGATCTCGCTCCCGGCGGTGTCGCCGACCTCGAGTACCGCGCCGCGTCCGGCGTGCAGTTGTCCACAGACCGTGCACAACTCGGCGAGGCGCTGCTCGCCGCGATGGCAGAGACGCGCCGCAACGAGCTCGAGCGCGGCGTCAGCCTGGTCGGCCCGCACCGCGACGAGCTGGTGCTGGGGCTCGGCGACCTGCCGGCACGTGGCTACGCGAGCCACGGAGAGTCCTGGTCGTTCGCGCTGGCCCTGCGCCTGGCGGCGTTCGAGCTGCTGCGCGCCGACGGCGATGACCCGGTGCTGATCCTCGACGACGTCTTCGCCGAGCTGGACACCGGCCGCCGTACGCGCCTGGCCGAGCTGGTCGCGCCGGCGGAGCAGGTCCTGATCACCGCGGCGGTGCCCGCCGACGTGCCCGAGCAGCTCACGGGCGCGGCCTACGACGTCGCCGACGGGGAGGTCTCACGTGTCCGATGAGTCCCAGGATCCACAGCCTGTGGAAAAAGCCGGCTCGGCCAAGTCCGGCATCGAGCTGGCCCGGGAGGCCCTGGCCCAGGCCAAGGCGGACGCCCGCGAACGCGGCGCGCTGCCCGGCCAGGGGCGCAAGAAGCGCCGCAAGCCCGTGGGCTCCTCAGGGCGCGGGGGCGACCCGACGGCGTTCGGCCCCGCGATCCGCGAGCTGATGGCGGCCCGCGGCTGGCAGGAGCGCGCGGCCGTGGGCGGCGTGTTCGGCAACTGGCCCCAGATCGTCGGGCCTGAGCTGGCCGAACACACCAAGCCGGAGACGTTCGAGGACGGCATCCTGGTCATCGCCGCCGACTCGGCGAACTGGGCCACACAGGTACGGCTGCTCGCGGCGAACCTCGTGAAACGCCTCAACGAGGACCTCGGCCACGGCACCGTCCAGCGGGTGAAGGTCGTGGGTCCGTCGACCGGCCAGCGCGGCACCGGCCGGCTGCGCGTGACCGGCGGTCGCCGCCCCCGTACTTGACCGGCGGATCGGTCGAACGACCCCAGATCGGGCTCGTCGCCATCGGCGGATCCGGGCTGTCCGTAAGAGTTTTCCACAGCTTGTGTGGAGGGGGTTGACGGCTCGTTAGGGGTGAGGGTCCGACTCGATTTCGCCGTCCGTACGCGTCGCAACCCCCCAGACCCAATAGGGGGATCCCGAAGGGGCGGGTTTCGGGGCTTGTACGCCCTCACAACGCGCTTCATGGCCCAGGAAGGGGGCTGGTCTGGATAGAATAGAGACGGATACAGGACACGATCGCCGTTGCGGGCCGCCCGTGGATCGGGCGCCCCGCTTGTGTGTCACGGGGAGCTGCGCGGCGAGTGTCCTCCGGCAGGAGGATCCCACTTGGCGTACGACGCTAGCTCGATCACCGTCCTAGAAGGCCTGGAGGCGGTCCGCAAGCGCCCCGGCATGTACATCGGTTCCACCGGTGAGCGCGGCCTCCACCATCTCGTGTACGAGATCGTCGACAACTCCGTCGACGAGGCCCTCGCGGGACACGCCGACAGCATCGAGGTGACACTGCTCGCCGACGGTGGTGTTCGCGTGACCGACAACGGCCGCGGTATCCCCGTGGGCGAGCACCCTGTTGAGAAACGACCGGCGATCGAACTCGTCCTCACCACGCTGCACGCCGGCGGCAAGTTCGACAGCAAGTCCTACGCCGTCTCCGGCGGCCTGCACGGCGTCGGCTCCGCGGTGGTGAACGCGCTGTCCACCCGGCTGGAGGCCGAGGTCAGGGTCGATGGCCACGTGTGGCGCCAGTCCTACAACTGGCAGGGGCCCACGACCGCGCTGGCCAAGGGCGAGGCGACCGACGAGACCGGCACCATCATCACCTTCTGGCCCGACGGCTCGATCTTCGAGACGCTCGAGTGGAACTTCGAGACCCTCAGCCGGCGCATGCAGGAGATGGCCTTCCTCAACCGCGGGTTGTCGATCACCCTGCGTGACGAGCGGCCGGAGCACATCAACGGCGAGCCCAAGGTCGTCTCGTATCACTACGAGGGTGGCATCGAGGACTTCGTCCGTTATCTGAATGCCAAGAAAGAGTCCGTGCACAACTCGGTGATCGCGTTCAGCGATGAGACCGAGGGCATGTCGCTCGAGGTCGCCATGCAGTGGAGCGGCTCCTACTCCGAGTCCGTGCACACCTTCGCCAACACGATCAACACGGCTGAGGGCGGCACCCACGAAGAGGGCTTCCGCGCCGCGCTGACGACCGTCGTCAACAAGTACGCGCGCGAGCAGAAACTCCTGCGCGAGGGGAAAGACGACAACCTCGCCGGCGAGGACGTACGCGAGGGTCTCACCGCGATCATCTCGATCAAGCTGGCCGACCCGCAGTTCGAGGGCCAGACCAAGACCAAGCTGGGCAACACCGAGGCCAAGTCGTTCGTCCAGAAGGCCATGTACGAGAACCTGCGCGGCTGGCTCGACGCCAACCCGGGTGAGGCCAAAGAGGTCATCAACAAGGCCACGCAGGCCGCCCGCGCGCGCATCGCCGCCCGGCAGGCACGCGACCTGACCCGCCGCAAGAGCCTGCTCGAGTCGACGTCGCTGCCGGGCAAGCTGTCGGACTGCCAGTCGACCGACCCGCGCAAGTGTGAGATCTACGTCGTCGAGGGTGACTCGGCGGGCGGCTCGGCCAAGGGCGGCCGCAACCCGCAGTACCAGGCGATCCTCCCGATCCGCGGCAAGATCCTCAACGTGGAGAAGGCCCGCATCGACCGGGTCCTGAAGAACAACGAGGTCCAGGCGATGATCACCGCCCTGGGCACCGGCATCCACGACGAGTTCGACATCGAGAAGCTGCGGTATCACAAGATCATCCTGATGGCCGACGCCGACGTCGACGGCCAGCACATCCGCACGCTCCTGCTGACCCTGCTGTTCCGTTTCATGAAGCCTCTGGTCGAGGCCGGCCACGTCTACCTCGCGCAGCCGCCGCTCTACAAGATCAAGTGGGACGGTCGCGGTCAGGACTCCGACTACGCCTACTCCGACCGGGAGCGCGACGCGCTGATCCAGGCCGGCATGGAGGCGGGCAAACGCGACCCGCGCCCGCGCGACGGCGTGCAGCGCTTCAAGGGCCTCGGCGAGATGAACGCCGCGGAGCTCTGGGACACCACGATGGACCCCGAGCACCGCATCCTGCTGCAGGTCACCCTCGACGACGCCGCCCAGGCGGACGAGCTGTTCACCGTGCTCATGGGCGAGGACGTCGAGGCGCGCCGCTCGTTCATCCAGCGCAACGCCAAGGACGTGCGCTTCCTCGACATCTAACGGTCAGGCGGGTGGCCAGGGGTCACTCACGCCAACCCGGACGACTCAAGTTGGAAGAGGTCTTACAACGTGACGGACGTTACGCTGCCGCCCGACGAGCCACGCGATCGGGTCGAACCGGTCGACATCCAGGTCGAGATGCAGCGCAGCTATCTCGACTACGCGATGTCGGTCATCGTCTCGCGGGCGCTGCCCGAGGTGCGCGACGGCCTCAAGCCGGTGCACCGCCGCGTGTTGTACGCCATGTACGACGGCGGCTACCGCCCCGACCGCGGCTACTTCAAGTGCGCGCGCGTCGTCGGCGACGTCATGGGCAACTACCACCCGCACGGCGACAGCGCGATCTACGACGCGCTGGTGCGGCTGGCGCAGCCCTGGGCGCTGCGCTACCCGCTGGTCGACGGCAACGGCAACTTCGGTTCACCGGGCAACGACCCGGCCGCCGCCATGCGGTACACCGAGTGCCGCATGGCGCCGCTCGCCATGGAGATGCTGCGGGACATCGAGAAGGAGACCGTCGACTTCTCGCCCAACTACGACGGCCGCTCCCAAGAGCCCGACGTACTCCCCAGCCGTTTCCCCAACCTGCTGGTCAACGGCTCGGCCGGGATCGCGGTCGGCATGGCCACCAACATCCCGCCGCACAACCTGCGCGAGGTGGCCTCCGGCGTCGCGTGGTACCTCGCGAACTACGAGGCCGACGACGAGGAGCTGCTCGACGCGCTCATCGCCCGGATCAAGGGCCCGGACTTCCCGACCCACGGCCTGATCGTGGGCCGCCGGGGCATCGAGGACGCCTACCGTACGGGCCGCGGCCTGATCACCATGCGCGCCGTGGTCGAGGTCGAGGAGATCCAGGGCCGTACGTGCCTGGTCGTCAGCGAACTTCCCTATCAGGTCAACCCGGACAACCTCGCGCTGAAGATCGCGGAGCAGGTCAAGGAAGGGAAGATCACGGGGGTCGCCGACGTCCGCGACGAGACCTCTGGCCGTACGGGCCAGCGGCTCGTGATCGTGCTCAAGCGCGACGCGGTCGCCAAGGTCGTTCTCAACAACCTCTACAAGCACACGCAGTTGCAGGAGACCTTCGGCGCGAACATGCTCGCGCTCGTCGAGGGCGTGCCGCGCACGCTGCGTCTCGACCAGTTCGTCCGCTACTGGGTCGACCACCAGATCGACGTCGTCGTCCGCCGTACGCGCTTCCTGCTGCGCAAGGCCGAAGAGCGCGCCCACATCCTGCGCGGCCTGCTCAAGGCCCTCGACCGCATCGACGAGGTCATCGCGCTGATCCGCCGGTCGCCGTCGGCGTCGGAGGCGCAGACCGGCCTGATGCAGCTCCTGGAGATCGACGAGATCCAGGCGCAGGCCATCCTCGACATGCAGCTGCGAAAGCTGGCCGCCCTGGAGCGCCAGCAGATCACCGATGAGTACGACAAGCTCATGACGGAGATCGCGGATTACAACGACATCCTGTCCTCGCCCGAGCGCCAGCGCACGATCGTCGGCGACGAGCTGACCGCGATCGTGGACAAGTTCGGCGACGAGCGGCGTACGCAGATCATCCCCTTCGACGGCGACGTGTCGATGGAAGACCTGATCGCCGAAGAGGACGTCGTCGTCACGATCACGCGTGGCGGCTACGCCAAGCGCACCAAGACCGACCTCTACCGCGAGCAGAAGCGTGGCGGCAAGGGCGTACGCGGAGCTCAGCTCAAGCAGGACGACATCGTCGACCACTTCTTCGTGACGACGACGCACCACTGGCTGCTGTTCTTCACCAACAAGGGCCGGGTCTACCGGGCGAAGGCGTACGAACTGCCCGAGGCCGGCCGTGACAGCCGCGGCCAGCACGTCGCCAACCTGCTGGCCTTCCAGCCGGACGAGCGGATCGCCGAGGTCATGGACCTGCGCGACTACGACGTGGCGCCGTACCTCGTCCTGGGCACCAAGCAGGGCCGGATCAAGAAGACCGCGCTCTCGGCGTACGACTCCCCGCGGTCGGCCGGCCTCATCGCGATCAACCTCGACGAGGGCGACGAACTCATCGCCGCGCGGCTGGTCGACCCCGAAGACGACCTGCTGATGGTCAGCAGCGGCGCGCAGGCCATCCGGTTCCCGGCCCGCGACGACGTGCTGCGTCCCATGGGCCGCGCGACCGCCGGTGTGATCGGCATGCGGTTCGATGACGGTCAGGAAGTTCTCGACATGCACGTCGTCCGCGAAGGCGAAGATGTGCTGGTCGCGACCGAAGGTGGGTACGCCAAACGCACCCCGGCGATCCAATACCCCCTTCACGGTCGTGGGGGCAAGGGTGTTCTGACCGCTAAGATCGTGGAAACTCGCGGCCGGTTGGTGGGCGCCCTCATGGTCAGGCCAGACGATGAGGTCTACGCCATCACCGCGAGCGGCGGCGTAATCCGTACGCGAGCCTCCGGTGTCAAACAGTCTGGACGCTCGACCATGGGGGTACGTCTAATGAACCTCGCGGACGGTGACAGCATCGTCGCCATCGCGAGGAACGTAGAGTCCATCGAGGACGCGGACGCAGAGCCGGACACAGAGTCCGGGGAAGGGAGCGACGCGTGATTGGCCTGGTCGGATATCGGGTGATGCGTCGCCTCCCCGGGGAGGTCATATGACGGCCAACGCCGGCAAGGGCGCGGACGGCAAGAGCGGCCGGACGCGGAAGAGAACCAGCGCCGCGAAGCCGCCGAGCGACGAAGTGACCGTGCGGACCAGCAGCACCGACGACGAGACCAACGGCTCCGCCCACAAGGACGACGCCGACGAGACGGTCATCGACGTTCCGGCCAAGGACGACGAGGACACGGGGCGCGACGCCGCTCCTGGTGTGGACGACGACGCGACGGCGGTGGACATCGTTCCGCCATCGTCGGAGTCGAGCGGCCGCACCGGCACGTTCGGTCTGCCGAAGGAACTCGGCGAACCGAAGAGCGACGGCGCGGGCGCGCCGTCGCGAAATGACGAATCAGTCAAGGAACCGGAGGAAAGTGAGGCCATGCCGAGTTCGGGTAGGAGCGCGGCCATGGATTCTTCAACCCCTCCGAGCAGCGGCTTCGGCGGAAGCAGGCCGGCGGGTGGCAGCACACCGTCGTCGTACGCGCCCAGCGGTGGTGCCGCGACTCCCAGTGCGCCGACCACCGCCCCGCCGAGCGCCCCGCCTGCGGGCGGGCGGCCTTCGACGCCCCGCGCCGCGATCGAGGCGGCCTCACGGGCGCTGCGCAAGCCGGAGACGTCCAGCGGCCGCAAGCCGCCGCGTAAGGCTCACCTGCAGGTCGCGCGGTTCGAGCCGTGGTCGGTGATGAAGTTCAGCTTCATCATGGCGCTGGTGTGCTTCCTGGTGCTGTTCGTCGCGGTCGCGGTGTTGTACGTGATCCTGTCCTGGCTCGGCGTCTTCGACGCCCTGTCCAACACGATCCACGACCTCACCTCCAACGACCAGGGCAAGAGCGGCGGTCTCAACCCCGCCAGCTGGTTCTCGGCGGCGCGCATCCTGGGTTACACGGCCCTGATCGGCACGCTGAACGTCCTTCTCATCACGGCACTGGCCACGGTGTGGTCGGTCATCTACAACATGGCCGCCGACCTCGTCGGGGGCGTCGAGGTCACGCTGAAGGAAGCAGACCAGTAAGCGCGGGCTGCACTGCGTCAGGAGGGCGAATCGATTACCGTTCGACGGTGCCGATCGGGTACTGTTTCTCGACGTCGCCCCTTGGTCCTCCTCGACCAGGAGCAGCTGCACGGGCCTATAGCTCAGTCGGTTAGAGCGCATCCCTGATAAGGATGAGGCCGGAGGTTCAAGTCCTCCTAGGCCCACCCAGCTCAAAGCCCCCGCCGGATCCGGTGGGGGCTTTTTGACGCCGTGTTCTCTTGCCTGACGCAGGCGGAACCCTTTACCTCACGGTTGACGCTCCGATTGGAGCGCTCGGGTTTAGCCATTCCCAGAATTGCCGAACGCGCCGCCACCGCGTTATTCGCGGCGACGGCGCGCTCGTATGTTCGGACTAGGCCGGGTTACCAGCGATACCAGCGGCTCCTGGGCCCGCCTGCGGTGCCGGCTCCGCGGAAGACGAAGCCGAGCAGCCACAGCACCAGGACGGCCAGCGCGATGTACCAGAGAACGTGAACCGCGAACCCCGCCCCACCGAGGATCAGCGCCAGCAAAAGAACCGCAATAACGATGCCCATTTGGTGTCTCCCTTCACGCACTAGAATTCATCCCCACAGGCCGAGGAATAAACCTGCGCTCCAGTGACGGGCCGATTCTGTTCGGTGGCCGGATGGTTACTCTTCGGGCGAAATCCCTCGTAGGTATCCCGCCCGTCCAACGGGGTGCCGCCTGGTTGTCCACAGGCTTGTGGACAACCAGGCGGAGTGCGTGCTCGCCTGTGGGGGCGCGGAAGCGGCTTGTCGTACGACAAGTTATCCACAGGTGTGGAGGCGAACATGCGTCCTACGTCGGACAACGGCGAGAATCTCATGATCGAGCGCGTGCAGGGGGAAGCCGCCCGGCATGCCGATGTGGTTGCTAGGCTGCGAGACGCAACTGTCAGTCGAAGTTTTAAGGGGTTCCCACCGTGAAGAAGCTCATCGTTCTTGCGCTGGTCGCCCTCGGTGGTTTCGCGGTTTGGCGCCGGCTCCAGCAGGACCGGGCCGAACTGGACCTGTGGACCGAGGCGACCTCGGCGGACAGCTGAGACACGACTTTGATACCGGCGGGGAGCATGGAGGGCGTGCGTGGACGACACAGCGCGGATCACGCTCGCCTGCCTTGACCTCGCCGGTACGAGCGTGGCGGACGGAGGCGTGGTCGAGAAGGCCTTCGCCGAAGCTCTCGCCACGCAGGGGGTCGTGCCCGGCACCGAGGCGTATGGCCGCTCGATGGCCCGGGTGCACGATGCACGGGGGCAGTCGAAACTCGCCATCTTCGGCGAGATCTTCTCCGACAACGACCGCGCGCGAGCGGCCAACCACGCGTTCGAGTGCGCGTACGACTCGATCATCGACCGCGTCGGCCTGACGCCGATCCCCGGCGCCGAAGCCGCGATCGACAAGCTCACCGAGTCCGGCGTACGGGTCTGCCTGATGACAGGCTTCGGCCGCGCCACCCTCGGCCGCGTCATCGACACCCTGGGCTGGTGGAAACGCGCCGACCTCCTGATCTGCCCGGACGACGCCGGCGGCCGCGGCCGCCCGTACCCGGACATGATCCTCACCGCCGCCCTACGCCTCCAGGTCGAGGACGTACGCCACATCGCGGTCTGCGGCGACACGGCGAACGACATCCTCAGCGGCCACCGCGCGGGCGCCTCGATCGTGGCCGGCGTCCTCACCGGCGCCCACGACCGCACCCGCCTGGAGTCCGCAGGAGCGACGCATGTGCTGGAGAGCGTCTCCGGCCTGCCCGAGCTCGTTCTCCGTACGGGCGCTGCGGTCCCATCGCCTCGGTGACCCGTACGATGGCGTCAGCTCTTTGACCCACCCGCGCTCGTGGCGCTGCCGAAGATGCGAGAAGTCGGGCACCGAAGCGCAGCCCTGAGGGAGCACGGGAGCCCCCGTTCCCGGGTAGGCTGTTGCAGGTTTCCCGAGGGGCCTTAGCTCAGTTGGTAGAGCGCCTGCTTTGCAAGCAGGAAGTCAGGGGTTCGAATCCCCTAGGCTCCACCAGCCAAAACACCCCCGCCCTGATCATGGACGGAGGCGTTCGTGCCATTAACGTGCCATTAGCCTGTCGGGACAAGTGCGCCGGCCAGGCCATCGTCGTCATCTGGCCGCTCTGCCCGCACTCGCGCGTCGAGGGCATCGGCGATCTTGCGGTCCGCGCCCTGACTCGCGTGGTGGTAGATCAGCGCGGCGCGATCACTGTCCTGCCCCATTCGGGCTTTTAGGTCTGCCAGGCTCGCCCCGCTCTGGGCGGCGAGGGTGTTCCCGGTGTGTCGAAGGTCGTGGAAGTGCAGTCCGCTCAGACCCATGTCGGCGAGTGCTTGAGCCCAATTCGCCTCGCGACGAAAGTTGC
>Ga0247774_1000452_pt1 | contig 20293 bp, 11 predicted proteins | sample UWRJL001104B6_FD_179933 | JGI IMG/M metagenome (GOLD analysis project Ga0247774, IMG submission 179933) | Plant litter microbial communities from Arlington Agricultural Research Station in Wisconsin, United States - UWRJ-L001-104B-6 | ecosystem: Environmental > Terrestrial > Plant litter >... | reverse complement strand
ACTGTATTACTAATTACCAATTACCAATTAGCAATTACTAATATTATGTATTTGAAAACGCTGCACCTACGGCAGTTTCGGAACTACTTCGATCAAAAGGTAGCCTTTGACGCTCCCAAAACCATTTTAGTAGGAAATAACGCTCAAGGAAAATCTAACTTGTTAGAAGCGGTAGAGTTGCTTTCCACATTAAAAAGCCACAGGGTAGGGCGCGATCGCGATTTAATACTCAACTCAAAGCCGATCGGGCAAATTGATGCTACACTCGAACGTCAAACCGGACCGATCGACTTAGCTTTAACTCTTCGCTGTGGGGGGCGTCGGACACTGAAGCTCAACGGTGAACCGCTGCGCCGCCATTTAGACTTTTTGAGCGTCTTAAATGTAGTGCAATTTTCTTGTTTGGATTTGGACTTAGTGCGCGGCGGACCCGAAGGAAGGCGCAATTGGATCGATCGCCTAGTCATCCAGTTAGAACCGATTTACGCTCACATTTTGCAGCAGTACAACCAAATTTTGCGCCAGCGAAACGCTTTGTTGAAACGTTCTAGAGAAATCAGGAAAGCGGAATTTTCCGAAAGTTTTGACAAAATGCAATTTATCGGATCTGAAACTCCCGAAGACCAAAATATTGCAGAATTCCCAATGCCCAATGCCCAAAGCCCAATGCCCCATTCCCAATTCCCAATTCCCAGTTCAGAATTAGCTTTGTGGGACGCGCAGTTGGCGACAGCGGGGGCTCGCGTCATCCGCAGGCGCGATCGAATTTTGGAGCGATTGATGCCTTTAGCTCGAAATTGGCACCATTCAATTAGCGGTTCAGCAGAAGTTTTAGATGTGAAATACGATGCTAATATTGAAGTAGGCGCGGAATTAATCGCTAAAGACAATCTCGAAGGAGTGCGACAAGCATTTTTAGATAAAATTCAAAAAAGGGCGATCGCAGAACAGTTTCAAGGAACCACTTTAGTCGGCCCCCACCGCGACGATATTACATTTACAATTAACAGTACCCCAGCTCGTCAATACGCCTCCCAAGGCCAGCAGCGAACTCTGGTATTAGCATTAAAATTAGCCGAATTGCAGCTTATTGAAGAAGTCGTCGGCGAAGCGCCTTTACTGTTGCTCGACGACGTACTTGCAGAACTCGATCTGAACCGCCAAAATCAACTATTAGAAACAATTCAAGAACGATTTCAAACTCTGATTACTACGACTCACTTAGGCGCTTTTGACACTCAGTGGCTGCGACAAACCCAAATTCTCTCCGTCGTTGCTGGACAAATCAATCGATTTTAGATTTTAGATTTTAGATTGACAAATTTTATGTTTCATGGTATGAGAAAAAAAAATGTAGAAAGTGGCATTATTAGCTCAATTCGAGATAGGATAAAGGTTAATTTTGATTGCCGCTTTCGCTTCCATTTTTCTAAACCTTGTCAACGACCCAGGTCTAAAGACACTGGGCTTCTAGCCTAAGACTTAAACCACAGTTGACCAGACTAAGTACCTCGCGTACTACGTTAACGGTAAGAGTTTAAAGACCTACCAAGGGATGCGAAGCTAGTTCCTTGCTCTAGAAATTTAGGATTAAACAGACTTATTGGGTTAAATCAGTGTCCTAGATATAGTACCGGCCGTTAACTTTGTCGAAGCTAACGTTACCCCGAAAGGGAGGCTCATAAAAGAGCGAACATTATGCGTACAGGGTTGCGAAGTTTGAGATGGTAATTGTCCCATCGAAAGTACACTACAAAAGTACACCGAATCTAGCAATCCCCGTGTAATGGAAAGATTCACGCCGGTTTCAACCGCCGAGTCGTTTCCCTCTCAGCACTCTTCGTGACTGAGTTTCCCACTTACCGAATTTTTTTATGAAGCATTACATTTCCCGTCTGTTAGCCCTGGTATTAGTTGTTGTCATCGGCATAGCGGGCTGTACCAATGTTCCGGCCACTCTGAGTGGAGATTATGGCAAAGACACATTAGCATTAGTGAACAGCTTGAGAACAGCGCTCACTTTGCCAGAGGGCGCGCCGGAAAAAGCAGCCGCTCAAGCCGCTGCTCGCACAAGTATCAACGATTTTTTTGCGGCATACCGCCGCGATCCCGCTCTTACCAAGCTGGCATCTTTCACTACAATGCGCACGGCATTAAACTCTTTGGCAGGACATTACAGTTCCTATCCAAACCGTCCCGTTCCTGAAAAGTTGAAAAAGCGTCTTGAGGCTGAATTTCAGCAGGTAGAAGCTGCTCTCAACAGAGGATCTTAATCTCAAAATTTAGGATAAAGGATAAATTTTAATAATTCATCTTTCATCCTTGATATTTGAGTGTTAACAATTTTTAGTAGAAATATCAACTGCTTTTAGCGCCCACTGTACCCAGGCGCTTTTTTCAGCAGCATTTACTGAAAAAATACTGAAAAATTGAACGGGATATGATATCAAATCCGTTAGCATCGGAATAGTAAATTCGAGTTCACTGTTGACGGTTGACTGTTGACGCCGTGAACAGTCAACCGTCAACCGTCAACCGTCAACATCATTCCGGTGTAACCGGAAATGATATGAGATCGAATCCGGGCTTTTTACCCCCTTTATTTTTGAGTCCGCGAAGGCGCGTGGCTGCGCGCCTTCGCTTAGACGGACGAAAGTTTGTATAGCATAGCAGCGGTTTCAACCGCTGAATCTTATCTTGGCCGCCCTTATTCGATCTAAATAGCCGCCAGACAAAATTTGCATTGTGCGATCGACTTGTGGCATAACTAAGTCAACCGAAAAAAGTATAAAATTGGTAGCTGCTTGTTGAGCGCGATCGGCTTGCATGCGATCGCCACCCAATTTAAGCCAGAAAACCCCATTCAACTCTCCCATGAAAATTGCACCAACTCGCATCGCGAATTTTCAACACCAGCGACGCTTTTTAAGTGCGGTAACTGCTGTTTTAACCAGTAGCTTCATCAGCCAGCTTGTGTGGCCGTTTATCGAAACTCAACCAGCTTTTGCCGCAACATCAGCCTATTGCCAATTATCCAAAGAACAGGTAAATCAAAAAGAAGACTTGCGCCGCGCCGCCCTCTCAGGAAAACGGGAATCTCAGCAAGCATATTTTGCTGTTTTGAGCAAACACGCGCGGGAGATAGCACAATGCCGCCAAAAAACTTCGCCCGGAACCCAAGCAGTTTGGCTGCGTTTGTATCCCTGCGATGTCAGACCCGGAGAAATCGATCGGGTATTAGACAAAGTTGTGAATAAAGGCTACAACGAAGTCTATATAGAAACATTTTATGACGGTCAAGTGCTGCTACCAGCCGCAGACAATCCTACGGCTTGGCCTTCTGTTGTGAGAAATCGCGGCTACGAGAAATACGACTTGTTAGAAAAGGCGATCGCCAAAGGCAAACAGCGAGGTTTAAAAGTATACGCCTGGTTATTTACCATGAACTTTGGCTATAGCTATGCTCAGCGTCCCGACAGACAGCAAACCCTCGCTATCAACGGTAAAAATCAGACAAGTTTAACAGTAATTGAAGGCGCAGCAATTAACGAGGACTTCGGAGAAGTTCCGGGCAATCAAGCCTTTATCGACCCCTACAGTCCGCAAGCGAGGCAAGACTATAGTTTGTTAGTGAATCAAATAGTCAAGCGCAAGCCGCAAGGAATGTTATTCGACTACGTTCGCTATCTACGGGGCGTCGGGGCTGCTTCAGTTGCTACCAAAGTTCAAGACTTGTGGATTTACGGCCCAGCGTCGCAGCAAGTTCTTTTGCAGCGGGCTAACAATCAGCAAGGGCGAGATTTAATTCAGCGATACTTGACTAAGGGATTTATCAATCCTAATGACGTTCAAGCAGTAGTCAAACAGTATCCCACTGAGAAAGAACCTCTTTGGCAGGGGCGAACTCCGCGACCGATACCGATAGCAACTCCAGCTTCTAGAAGGGAGAATGTCGTATCAAGATCGGCCTCAACAACTCCCACCACTAACAATCCCAACGCTGCACGTCCAACACCAAAACCGACACCGCCCCTTCCCGATACCGGCATTCTGCAACAAGACCTCTGGACACTGAGCGTTGCTCACGCAGTCCAAGGCATTTTAGATTTTTTGGGAATAGCAATTCAGCCAGCTCAAAGGATGGGAATTCCTGTAGGAGCGGTGTTTTTTCCCACCGCAAATCAAACAATAAATCAAGGGGGATTTGATTCTAGATTGCAGCCTTGGGACAAGTTTCCGGCTGCTGTGGAATTCCACGCCATGTCTTACGGCAATTGCGGGGATGTAAGCTGCATTGTGCCACAGGTGCAGCGGACAGTGAGTTTAGCGCCTGCGGGAGCAAAAATTATTCCTGCCATTGCTGGAGATTGGGGAAAACCTCTGAAAAATCGGCCGTCTTTGGAGATTCAAATGCGGGCAATCCGCTCGGCGACGCCGCAAATTAATGCGGTGAGTCATTTTGCTTTTGGGTGGCAAGAAACGGAGGATGAAAGGGCACGGCAAACTTGCCGATTGTAGATACATTCCGGGACGCACAGGGTGTCATCATCTTGTTTTATGGTTGTGGATAAAGCCTGAAAGCGTAGATTTTTGATCGATAAACCGGGTTTTTCTATCGGAATCGGCAGCGAAACACTATTGATTTGCCTAAAAAAACCCGGTTTTTGCCTCAGTCTTGCTTTAGCGCGATCGACCTTTTGCCACAAAAAATAATTTACCAAATTTTCAAGCTAGCAGAACCAGGCATAATGAGATTGTTCAAAATAAATCCTATACCTGATGAGTCGCAAAGTCAATAAAAAATCGGTAACTAAAACCGTTATACTTATCGGATTGATCCTCACAATTTCCCTGTTGTGGTCAAACAGAAAAACCGCCAATTCAAATCCGCTAATACCGATCGCACCCGTTGAAAATCCGTCGCCCAACCTCCTGAAACCCCCACAACTAAAAACACCCCCTTCTCTCCCCGCAACTCCCTCTCCCCAACCTCCCGAACAACCTTTAGTCTTCGCACCGCCCGCGCAATTTCGCAGCCAAATTGTTTATAAAGCCAGTATTAACAACTCAAAAGTTATCGCGCTGACATTTGACGATGGCCCAACGCCTGAAACTTTAAAAATATTAGAAGTTTTGCACAAACATCAAGTTGTGGGCACATTTTTCTGCTTGGGTGCAAATTTGCGGCAGTATCCAGAAATTGCGAAAAGAGTTGTGCAAGCGGGAAATGCGATCGGCAACCATACTTGGCATCACTATTCTCACAATGTTACCGAAAAAACAGCATCGGATGAAATAGATAATACTGCGGTTCATATTTATCGATCGACTGGGGCAAAAAGTTTCTTGTTTCGCCCTCCCGGCGGCCGCTTAAATAACGGTTTGGCAAATTACGCTAAAAAGAAAAATTATGTAGTGGTGATGTGGTCGATCGACCCCAAAGACTTTCTCCAACCTCCGGCCGCTGCGATCGCCCGTACCGTGCTATCCCAAGCTTCAACCGGGGCGATCGTATTGTTGCACGACGGCGGCGGAAATCGCAAGCATTCAGTCGAGGCGCTATCTGCAATTATTCCCAAACTCAAACAGCAGGGATATCGTTTTGTAACCGTGCCGCAATTACTGCAAATGCAAGCCGGACAAAAACAGCCAATTGCCGATCAAAAATCCCAATGAACAGACATCTGGACCAAATTAACTTACTCAGAATTTCATCTGCGTTCATTTGCGTTCATCTGCGGTTAAAAATCCCAATCATGCTAAACTTGTTAATAACCATAAAACCCTTTATTAATCATAATGCAAAAACTACACGCAAGAGAGATAAACCACCGCTATCTAATCGATAACTTCGGCTTGCAGCGAGTTCGCAACAGCGAATTTTTCCGAGAATGGCAAGAAAACTTACCCGAAATAACAGACTCAGAAAAACAATTGCTCGATCGCGTCCAAGACATATACTTCAACTTGGTAGACAACCCGCCTGTATGGGAAAATGCAGTCAAGCTAACAATCATCAGCCCCATTTTGTTTATTGCCGGTCTGTATGAGTCTCCTTTTCAAGTCAAAGCCAAAAAGTCGATATCCATTCAAGAGGAAGACGAAGGCAGAATCATCGAAGGCAGAATAGATATCTTAATTATGAAAGCAAACTTGTGGGTGACAGTAATTGAATCCAAACAACTTTCGTTTTCAACTGACAAAGCATTTGCCCACCTCCTGACATATATGCTGGCAGATCCCAACCCAGAAACTCCTACTTTTGGGATGATTTCCACAGGTGCTAACTTCTCTTTTGTCAAGTTAGTCAGAGGCGAAATAACGCAGTATGCCTTATCTCCAGAATTTGTTATTTCCAATCCCGGCAATGAATTGTACCGCGTTTTGCAGATTTTAAAACGCCTGAGCCAACTGCCAGACTAGCAATAAAAGCCATTTTGAGTTATCTTTCAAAGCAGACAATATCTAATATCTCAAATTTCAAACTGGTGCGAGCATGGTAAATTACTCGATAGTCGGCGCTGTGGCAATAGCTTCTGTCTGCTGGGCAGAAATAATACGAGACTTTTATCACGTGGTGTCCCATTATTGGGCACCCCTGCAAAAGCTGCACACTTGGCATCACCGCGTTTTCCGCCCGAATTTGACAGCCGTCAGCGAGACAATTTACAAGCAAGCACACTGGCGTCACGACGTGCCCGAAGCTGCGGCGATGATGGTTTTGGGCTTGTTGCTGTGGGTTGTAGCTTATTTTGGGCTACCGGAATATCACTGGGGCGCAGCAGCCGGTTGTATTTATACTTTAGGCTTTTTGTTGAGCGCGATCGCCCGTGCGTGCGGCATCAAAGGTGCAGACGAATTAACCGACATCACCCACCAACCGGGAGACTTCCTTACTCCCCCTGGCAAGTGGTTAGTTAATAAACCTTATCACTGGCGGCACCACTTCGACAATCAAAATGCTTACTATTGCGGTACTTTCACCTTAATAGACAAACTTATGGGTACAGCACTTTCTCTCAAAGGCAAAACTGTAGCCGTCACCGGTGCATCGGGAACTTTAGGACGTTTGCTTCTCAAACACCTGCACAAAGCTGGTGCAAAAACGATCGCCCTCTCCTCAGGAAATGAGGGAATTACTTTGAATATAGACGGCGAAAACTTACCTGTAAAAACCGTAACTTGGCAAGCTGGTCAAGAGGCAGACTTAGCCCTATTGTTAGAAAAAATCGATATTCTCGTCATCAATCACGGGATTAACCTACAGCGAGAAAGAACAGGAGAGGCGATCGCCAACTCATACGAAATTAACACTTTTTCCGCGTGGCGGCTGATGGAACTCTTTTTCTTAACAGTCCGCACTAACGAAAACATCGCTTGCAAAGAAGTCTGGATCAACACTTCAGAAGCAGAAGTAATTCCCGCAGTCAGTCCCCTGTACGAACTCAGCAAACGCGCCCTGGGAGATTTAGTCACCCTGCGCCGGCTGGACGCACCATGCATCGTTCGCAAACTGATTTTAGGGCCGTTTAAAAGCAATTTAAACCCGATCGGCATTATGTCTCCAGATTGGGTAGCGCAGCAAGTTGTCAAACAAGCTAAGGCTGATGTCCGCAATATCATCGTCACAATTAATCCTTTGACTTTTATAGTTTTTCCCGTCAAAGAGTTTTTTGTTTCTCTCTACTTCCAACTTTTCAGCCGGAAAGCGATTTCAGAGATAAAGCAAGCTGCGGCATCTGAAAAATCTAGCGCGGAAGCAAAGATTAATTGACCAACTAAAACCGGATTTCTGTAGGGGCGGCGGCTGTGACTGTCCGCCCTGCTGCTAAATTCCACAAAACTAAAGCCTTTGTCACATCGTCACGAGTAAGCTAAGCTAACGCCCCCATTCTCATAGCCGCAAATCCACTCTTCTGACTTATTGGATCAAAACCGTTGACGGGGAGTGGAATCGAGAGCTGTTCCGGGCCCCATTCCCAACAGGGTTATGCTTACTGATACAAATTATTAAATATTTTTACTAACTACTGTCTCTCCTGAGTTACTTCTATCCGCAATAGCAGTTTAGATGCCAGTTGCGGGTGCTGAATGTAGTTTTCAACTATGCTCTTTGGTTAGTTGATAAGCTGTCGCGCATTTAAATTGTATATTCAGGGCGGGCGGGACGCCCACCCCACAAGACTTTGATTTTTTTTGACAGACAATTTAAATGCCGCAACAGCTTACGTCCAAGACTAATAAGTGTAATTTGATAGTGGTGGAATTGGGCGATCGCGATCGTTAAATAGAACAAGCAGCACACCGCTCTCGATAGGCAAAAATAAACTTTTGTAAAGGTTTGAGAAAATCCCGGAACTTATTGGACAGATATATATAATAAGTAATATCACCTGTTAGAGAAAGAGTTTCGATAACAAGTATGAATTGATAAACTCTTTTCACAGATTCACAGAGGCAGGGAAAAGTTTGGCGATCGGGCTATTCAGGATGGGTTTTGCGAGAGAATCTACCTTTTAAGTTAAGAAGGAAAAACTAAAATGCCAAGAAGATCGCTTGAAATCTTTGGCGATGGTCGCGTGTACGAAATAAAAGACGACCTCGCCGTTAAAGTCACCGAGACAAATGGGCAAGTAAAAGCATTAATCGAGGCTTTAAAGTTCAGCGTGGCTAAAACATACAACATTCATCCTCCAGACGAACAACCGCCTGATGTGGCAGAACGCAGAGGTTCAAAGCATATAAATGGAGAAGGCTTTAAGCTTCTCACTACGTTTGAAGGATGTGAGCTAACTGCTTATGATGACGGCAGTGGAGTTTGGACAATTGGTTACGGACACACTGGCGACGATGTTTTTCCAGGGCTGACGATTAGCCAAACACAGGCAGAAGAATTGCTGAGAATAGATTTAGAAAAATTTGAATCCTTTGTTGAGGATGCCGTTGAAGCTCAGCTCAATGACAGTCAGTTTTCTGCACTGGTTTGTTTCTGCTTCAACCTCGGCGCAGGAGCTTTGGGAGATTCAACTCTTCTAAGGCTTTTGAACGAGGGAAATTATCAAGGAGCAGCTAATCAGTTTCCTGTGTGGAATAAGGTAAAGGGTGAACCCTGGATAGGGCTGACACGCCGACGATTGGCTGAACGAGCACTGTTTTTGGGAAAACCCTGGCAGTCATTCTTAACCTATGAAGGAACAGGCGAAGAAGTAACAGGGGAAACAATCCCAGAAGCACCTGGCACCTTGAAACTCACCGATCCTCTCATGCAAGGTGAGGAGGTTCGTCAAGTGCAAGAAGCTTTGAAAACAGCAGGAATTAATCTCGAACCTGATGGAGTCTTTGGTAATGATACTGAGAAGGCAGTGCGGGAGTTTCAGCACCAGAAAGGGCTAATGGCGGATGGTTTTGTAGGTGCCAAAACGCGAAAAGAATTGGGACTATAGCCATCCTAAATCATTTGTGAATTTCTTACTCCCTCCCCTTAGCCAGGGGAGGGTCGGGGTGGGGTAAAAAATTTATGACTCATTTAGGATTGCTATATAACATCGATTGTGTAACCAAATTCAAACAGATAGGAGAAAACCATGAGTGACTCAAGGAATATTCTTTTTAATCAACCTTTAATTGTCGAAGCTTGTGAAGAATTTGTCCAACGGGATATGTTGGGAGTTAGAGGGAGTTTCGCCGGATTGGTCCAAGATGCACCCATGTTTTCGACGGCGGTGGTCAATGGCTTATCCCAGCAGTTGATATATCAACTGCAACTGATGATGCCAGATGCCTTTGTGAGTTTTGATGACTTCAATGTAGAGTTGCAGGATGCAGCCTTTCCCTATGTACAACCCTCAGCAAAACAGGCACTTCAGAGAGCGATTCAAGATCGAGGTCAAACGATGCAGGTGAACTCTGCCTACCGCACGATCGCTCAGCAAATGTTGCTGTATAACGATCGCTTCAACAACTCTAATCCTGTAGCTCCACCGGGAGCCAGCAACCACCAAACTGGGTTAGCGATCGACATTGAAGATCCAAGAGGCTGGGAAGTTTATTTAATGCGGTATGGCTGGAATCCATTACCAGGGGATCCACCTCACTTCGACTACCAAGGCGACGGGACGATCGATCTTCGCAGTCAATCAATACTCGCATTTCAGCAGCTTTGGAATCAGAATCATCCTAATGAAAGGATTAGCGAAGATGGCGGTTTTGGCCCTCAAACCGAGGATGCACTTAATCGCTCTCCTGCTCCAGGGTTTCCTAAAGCGCCGTGGGATGAAAAACCCAGAACGTTGCGCTTGGCGATGCCCAGAATGGAAGGCTCGGATGTACTCAAGCTTCAGGAAGGGTTGAAAAAAGCTGGCATTGTAGTTGGGACTGATGGTGAATTTGGACCAGCAACAGACAAAGCCGTCAAGGAATTTCAGCAGCAGAAGGGTTTGAAGCCAGACGGAATTGTCGGAACCAGCACTCGCCAACAACTCGGTTGAGCTGTTCGCGAGGTAGTTAATAAAACCTTAAACGGAAAGATAGGTTGCTGAATTGGCAGAGTCTTCTGAAGAGCTTGAACTTGTTGAGCCATAACTCTGCTGATAAATCAACTCTCTAAGTTAAACAGATACTGCTGGACTGATTAGGTAAAAATGAGCGAGCAACCTGAGCAAATACCGAATATTTACGCCTTATTAATTGGCATTGACTACTACTTACCCAATCGGTTGTACAAGAGTCTTAAAGGAGCGGTGCGTGACATTAATCTTGTAGCGGACTACCTTCTGAAAACGCTGAACATTCCCTCTGAAAAGATATTCAAGCTGACTTCTCCGAATCCTGAAGTTACTCAAACAATCGAAACCAAAGACCCGGAACCAACTTATGAAAATATTGTGGCAAAGTTTCAGGCCATTACAGAAATAGCTCAGCCGGGAGAGCAGGTTTACATTCACTATTCTGGACATGGAGGACGGACGACAACCATCTATCCAGAACTGAAGGGGAATGACCAACTCGATGAGGGAATTGTGCCAATAGATGTGGGCAACGAATCTGGGCGCTACCTGCGGGATGTGGAATTGGCTACACTGCTGAAGCGGATGACGGACAAAGGGTTGATTGTCACGCTTGTCTTGGATAGCTGCCACTCTGGAGAAGCAACTAGAGGCGACGATGTTGCAATCCGAGGCCCCGGAGAAACCGATACAGCACCGCAAGACTCCGAAAGCTTGGTTGCCCAGCGACAAGAACTGATCGAAAACTGGCAGGCTCTGACTGATGGAATTCCTGCAAGTATTACCCCCGGGCAGTGGCTTCCTCAACCTAGAGATTATGTATTGCTAGCTGCCTGTCGTCCTAGCGAGTATGCCTACGAGTATGCGGTGAGTGGTAAGGAGCGACATGGGGCGCTGACGTACTGGATGATCGATACGTTAACCAGTAGCCCTTCAGGATTGACGTACAAAACATTGCACGATCGCGTCAGTGCGAAAATTCAAAGCAAGTTCCCTCAGATGCCAATGCTCGTGGGCCAGAGCGATCGCTTTGTCTTCGGAGTTGAGCGCGGATCTTTACAATATGCCGTCAACGTGCTGGAGGTAATTGAGGAAGAGGTAACAGAGGCAGACTCAGAACCGAAGAAAGTCGTCAAGCAAGTTCGGCTGAATACGGGGATGGCAAACGGTCTTAGTCCAGGTTATCGCTTCGCCATTTATCCATTTGGCATTACAGATTTTATCCAGAAAAACAAGCAATTGGCGATCGTTGAGATTGCCAGCGTTGGCGCTTCTGATGCCTGGGCAGATGTAATTGAAGTGCTAGGTTCGGGCAACATTGAGCAAGGCGCTCAAGCCGTGATGCTATCAGCCCCTGTCGAGCTGGTACGGGGAGTACGTCTTTTCAAAAAAGAGGTTGGTGAGAAAGACAATCAACTGCCTCAAGCTATTAAGGATCGGGAGGATGATGCACTCTCAGCAGTCGAGGAAGCATTGGCAGGAAATGGTTGGTTGAAACTGGCGGATGCACAACAAAAAGAAGATTATTTAGTTGCGGTCAATCAAAAAGGGGAGTATGAAATTTGTATTGGTACACCGATTGAAAACCTCACACCTGCACTAAATATTGATGACTCTGATGCTCCGCAAAAAGTAGTGAAACGATTGATACACTTAGTAAAATATCAAGCAATTCAACAGTTGAGCAATCAATTTTCTGATTTGACCAATAAACTAGAGGTGGAATTACTTACACAACCAAATTGGCGACTGGAAATGCCTAAAAAACCGCAGCCATTTTCCGAGCCTACTAATCTAGTTGTTAAATCTGGTGAGTACGCATTCTTGCGACTAAAAAATACTTCCTCTCAAGTTTTGAATATTGCTGTACTGGATCTCGAACCCAACTGGGCGGTTTCTCGCATTCAACTTCAAAGACCAGAGGCAGTTTTTTATCCCTTCAATCCTAATCAAGAGATGCTGCTTCCACTCAACTTGACACTACCAGAAAGATACCTAAATGGAGGAGAAACTATCAAAGTTTTTGCCACCATCAAGCAGAATGATTTTCGTTGGCTGGAGTTACCCTCCCTTGATGAAGAAATTGGCAAAAAGGCACAGAACCTCGAGCGTGGCGATAATCCACTTGGACAACTTCTGGCTGCAGTTGGTGCGGATGTGGATCGACCTCCAGAACTCACCCGTGCGGCAGTACCCATTTTCGATCCAAGTCAGGAATGGACAACAAAGGACATAAAAATCACACTAACGCGATAGGTGTTTTGTAAATGGGGCTATTCATTAAATTAAAACAGATTACGGCTTCTTTGCATTAATTCTATGTTGATTTCGGGAATAGCTCTAGAATTTTCAATTGCCAGAGAACGCATTAGCAATTAACCTTTCTATAAAATGTCCCAGCAGCAACCTACTAGCCGACGTGCAGAACCCATAATTTCCGACTTAGAGCTATACTCAGAATATCGCAAGTGCGATCGCTGGGCAATTATTGTTGGTATCTCACGGTATCGATATCACGGTTGGAATCTGAGATACGCCGATCGGGATGCAGAGGAGCTTCAGAACCTACTCCTCACGCCCAGTGGAGGCAACTTTAAGAAAGAATTCATCTGTAAATTAACCAATGAGGAAGCAACAACTGGCAACATTACACGAGCACTCCGTGCTTTTTTGAAAAAGCCAGCACGAGAAGACCTTGTTGTTATCTACTTCGCCTGTCATGGCACACCGGATTTTGACCGACCAGGCAATGTCTACCTGCTTACTCACGATACAGATCCGGGTGATATCGCAGGCACTGCGCTACCCATGCGTGAAATTGACTTGTCTCTGAGGGAAAATCTGCTCGCAGAGAAAGTCATTGTCTTAGCTGATACTTGCCACAGTGCAGCGATTGCTGGAGGAATTGGTCGTAGAAGTGCTGTTGATGATTCTACATTTGTAAACCGCTATCTACAAGAAGTTAGTAAGGCAAGAGGAGGAATCGCTCTACTAACCTCTGCGGAGGCAACTGAGGTTTCGTTTGAAGATGCTAGATGGGGAGGAGGGCATGGAGTATTCACTCATTATCTCCTGGAAGGAATGCGAGGTGGTGCCGATCGTGACGGAAATGGAATTGTGACGGTTGGTGAGCTATTTGAGTATGTGCGTGACAATGTTAAACGTGCAACCGATCACAGGCAGCATCCTTTGATTGGTGCAAATGCATATGACCGTAGTATGCCTATTTCAATCGTACCTTCTACGGAACTCTCTAATATTTTAAGAAATGAGCAACAGCCATACACAGAATTTCACCTAAAGGACGAGGCAAAAGAACGTCAACCTAAAAATGTGAAATTGCCCAAGTGGCAATTAATCGGACTGGGCCTTGTTTGTGGACTCATTGTTATTACAATCGTTTATCCTATTTTAACTAATGTTTATCGACCTCCACAAGTTATACCAACACAAACTTATGTAGATCCTCAAATGCTGAAAGATTATGAAATTCGTATTTATTTTATAAAAAATAGACCGGATGTAGAAACAAAAGCCAATAACATTAAAGAATTATTTAGCAAGAATTTTGGGGATAAAAATATATTTTTACTTCCTCAAGAACAAGATTTTTTCGACAAATATAAATTTCCGAATCCGGACATCAATACACCAGTCAATGAAATTCGTTACACTTCAAAAAATGAAGAGGCAGCTAAGTATTTAGATAAAATTCTCCGAGATAAATTTCCTTCAGAGCAATTTGCTCTTTTGCCCATTGGTTCTGCTTCAGGGAAATATGTATCTATTTTTATTAGACCTTAACCAGAAAGATTTGTTTGCCAATTTCTGTATTTCCTACTTATCTGAAATAAGACTCAATTATTGAAGGCTTTGTCCAGTCATAAGAGATAAATTACTATGTCAAACTTTGAACACAGTTATGCCCTGGTCATTGGTATTAATGACTACAACAACGGCATTTCTTCACTCAAAACAGCAGTCAGTGATGCGACAGGAATCGCCCGTCTCCTCGAAACCGAGCATCATTACACGGTTACTCTGCTTCTGAATCAAGAAGCTAACCTCAGCCAACTTCGGCAGATATTAGAGATAGAATTACCGAAACAAATTCAAGCGGGCGATCGCTTTCTCTTCTACTTCGCCGGACATGGGATTGCCCTCAATGGTGAGGATGGCCCTGAAGGCTATCTGATTCCTCAAAACGCTAAGTTGGGCAATGTTAGCACTTACCTGCCGATGTCAGAGGTGAATAAAGCCTTGCTTCAGCTTCCCTGCCGTCACTTTTTAGGCATTCTCGACTGTTGTTTTGCGGGTGCTTTTCGCTGGTCAAGCCTACGCAAAGCGATTCCTGTTGAACTGGTTACGATCCACAAAGAACGCTACGATCGCTTCATTCAAGACCCCGCATGGCAAGTCCTCACTTCGGCTGCCTACGATCAATCTGCATGGGATGCCTTTGACTTGAAAGACGATCGCGGACAAATCGGAAGCCATTCACCGTTTGCCTGTGCGTTGATTGAAGCACTTGAAGGTAAAGCCGATGCCTTTCCACCAGCAGAAACCGGTAAGCCTGCCGGGGATGGTGTAATTACGGCATCTGAACTCTATCTATATATGCGCGATCGTGTTGAAATTGCCACCGAAGCACGTGCCATCCGTCAGACTCCTGGCATTCATCCCCTCAACAAACACGATAAAGGCGAGTACATTTTCCTGACACCAGGACACGCCCTGAATCTACCTCCCGCCCCACCATTGGATGTTTCCAAAAATCCCTATCGGGGCTTGTCACCCTTTGAAGAGGAACACAACAAACTGTTTTTCGGTAGAACTGAACTGGTAAAAAAGTTACAGAATTTTGTCAAAACTAATCCCCTAACAGTGGTTTTGGGTGCTTCTGGTGCGGGTAAATCTAGTTTGGTGAAGGCAGGATTAATTCCCGAACTACGGAAAGAAAAAACTGAAAAATGGTATTTTATGCCACCCATCCGTCCTGGTAAGACTCCCTTGCAAGCTTTAAATAATGCTTTGAAACAAATTCAATTACCAGAGGTAGAGCCACAAAATCCACAGCATAACCTGGTAATGAGCATTGATGTTTGGGCGAAAAAACTCCCCAATTATAAGTTCTTACTGTTTATTGACCAAAGCGAAGAAATTATTACACTTTGTCAAAACGAGGATGAGCGCAAGGAATTTTTCCAACAAATACTTACAGCAATTGATGCCCATGGGGATAAATTACGAATAGTGTTAAGCCTACGTTCTGACTTTGAACCCCAAGTCCGCGATGCTGGCTTAAAGTTTTTTCCCACAGTCATTAAAAAAGAAGTGGGAAACACTGACACTGAGCTTAAAAAGCGTTGGCTCAACGGACGATTTATTGTACCCGCGATGACACGAGCCGAACTACGCCAAGCAATTGAAAAGCCCGCTGAAGCACGGGTAATGTATTTTCACCCCCACGATTTAGTAGAACAATTAATTAATGAAGTGGCGGATATGCCGGGAGCATTGCCTCTGCTTTCCTTTGCCCTGAGCGAACTTTATCTCAAGTATTTAAAGCGACAACGGGATGCAGAAAACGGAGGGCTCACCATTGACCGGGCCCTGACTCAAGAAGATTATCAAGCTTTGGGAGGAGTAATCCTATCGCTGACTCAAAGAGCTGATGAGGAATATCAGGCGTTAGTTCAAGAAAATCCAGCTTATAGCCAAGTTATCCGTCATGTAATGCTGCGGATGGTAGCCCTGGGTGGAGGCGAGCTAGCGCGTAGACAAGTCCCGTTATCGGAATTGGAATATCCGCCAGATAAAAATAGTTTAGTTAAGGAAGTAATTGAGCATTTTAGCACAGCCAGGTTGTTAGTGAAAGGGCAAGATACAGAGGGGAATCCCTACGTGGAACCAGCCCATGATGCTTTGGTGCGGGGATGGGAAAGGTTGCTGAAGTGGAAGCAAGAGGAACCAGAAAGCTTACTGCTGCAACGACGGCTAACTCCCGCAGCGATGGAGTGGGATAGCCTTAAAAATAAGGACAAACAACAGCCAAAAGGGATTCTAGACAGGGCTGATCCTGTTTTGGATTGGTTAGATCGACGACTCTTGACTATCGAAAACTTAGTGAATAAAATTCCTGCTCAGTTTGCTAGACTATTACGCCGCGCTCAAAATCAGCAAGCGCAATCGAGAGAGAAACCCGTACAGTTTTTGTGGAATGCGAATCCTTATCTCGACGTATTGGATAAAGGACTCAAATCCGATGACAACTGGTTTAATCAGGTAGAAGCTGAGTTTGTGCAGGAAAGTATTTTGCAAAAACGCCAGAATATTAGTTGGCGGTGGCGCATTGCGATCGCAGTCATGCTGGGATTGGCTGGGTTGACTTTTTGGGCATTGAAGAATCTTAGGCAATCAACGATAAACCAAATGCTGACTAATACTGAGTCCGCAGATGGTAACTTGCGCTCAAATCAACTGATTTTAGATGCTTTGGTCGATAGTTTGTCGGCTGGAAAATCCCTTAAAACTAACTTGCTGTTAAAACTCCCCCCACCAAAAGAAGACGAACAAATTCAAGTAATTAGAACTTTAAGAAAAGCAACTTATACAGTCAGAGAATATTACAAAAAAGAAGGGTTTCCCAGTGGGGTTCAAAGTATTTTTTGGGAAAAAGAGGGTAGGCTACTGGTAGTGAGTACAGAAAATGATGGTACTGTCCGAGTATGGGACAAACAAGCTAAAAAGTTAGCTGAGTTACCAGGAAATCAATACACAGTTACAGAGGTAATTTTTAGTCCAAATGGTAGCCAACTCGCTATTGGCACAAACAAGGGTTCTATCCTGTTTTGGGATTGGGAAAATCAACAACAGGCAGCAGTATTACAAACAAATCAATGTAAGAAGGGAAACAACATCTCTAGTTCAGATTCATGTCAGATTACAAGTCTCAGTTTTAATCCGGATGGCAGTCAAATTGTTAGCGTTGGAGATAAAGGTATTGCCCATTGGTGGAATTTATCTAACAACCAATCCAAAGAATTCCAAGTACCTCACAACAAACAAGTACCTCAGAACAAAATCGTAACTGCTGGTTTCCAGCCCAAGCGATACCAGAAAATCCCAGTACCTCAGAACAAACAAGTACCTCACAACAAAATCGTAACTGCTGGTTTCCAGCCCAATGGTGAATTATTATTTGTTGCTACAACTCTGGATGGTACAACTGTCAGCGTGTTTAACTCATCTTTTCGAGAGTTAAGTAAAACCTCGCAGTTTCCAGTAAGCGTCGATCGAGTAATATTGAGTCCCAATGGTAAGGATATAGGAATTATCTACGGACAAGCTAGAAGCACCAGGGGTAGTGAAAGTTATTTGTGGGATTGGCGGCAACCAAATAACGCGCAAGAAGGGCGGACAAAGTTGTTGGGTCGGAACGACGATATTAGTTTTAGCCCAAATGGTAAAAAACTTGCTGCTACTGGATTCAATGACGGTACTATACGCTTGCAGGACTTGGACACAGGCACAATTAGTGAACTCAAAGGACATAAAGGTCAAATCGCTAGTTTAAATTTTCGCTCAGATGCTAAAGTCCTTGCTACTGCCAGTGCTGATGGGACTCTCCGTCTTTGGGATTTGGAACAACAACAGCTAAGTCGATCACCAGAACTTCCACACAAAGTTAAGAGTCTCTCATTTAGCCGAGATGGTAAGCTGATAGCAAGTCAAGCCGTAGATGGAACTGTCCGCTTGTTAGATTTATCCGGCCAGCCAGTGCAGCAGTTTAACAATCGATCTCCTGTCTTTAATAGCCTGCGTTTTAGTGCTGATAGCAAGCAACTGGCAACCCTAAGCAACGAAGGAACTGTGGGCATATTAGATTTGTCGAGTCAGCAGTACAAAGAATTTGCCGGAAAATATGACTCTGACAGTAACCTGAGTTTTAGTCCTAATGGTAAGCAACTAGCAGTTACTGGAAATGACAATAATAATAAAACAGTTTATTTGTTGGATGTATCTTCAGGTAAGCCAAATGATAAGTCGTTTCCTTATGAGGAAACCATGATGATTACCAATGTGATTTGGAAATCAGACGACCAAATCCTGTTAGCTGGTGTACAACTATTAAGTAGAGCCAACAAAAGTATCGTATTGTTGGATGTAAAGTCGGGAAGACAACTACAGACTATTTCCGAAAATCTGGGAGCAGGTGAATTTTCCGATATCAGTTCTAACAATGATGGTAGTTTAGCTGCCTTTGTCAAAGAAGACGGTACTTTCAGCTTGTGGTATTTGGATGGAACCAAGATAGGAGAATTTAAAGACCCTGACCTCAAAATCAAAAGCGTCATTTTGAGTCCCGACAGTAGTATGCTGGCTACCATTGGCGAGGACGGCACTACCAAATTATGGGAAATTGGTAACTTAGATGAATTACTTGCCAAAGGTTGCGATCGCGTGCGTGACTATCTGAAGAATAACTCTAATGTTAACGAGAGCGATCGCCACCTATGCGACGATGTGCCAAAGTAGTTGGAAAAGATAAAAGTTTTTAACGCCGTACCAACTATTCGTCAAATATGCGTAGATAAGTGCGAGCGCCTCTGAAAATTCTTGGTACAAAAGTGCGATCGCCCGACAAAACCTCTGAGTACAGAAGTGCGATCGCCTCACAGAGTTTTTATGATAGTCCTAGACGCACGGGTGGTCAGAAACCGGGTTTTATTGCGAGAAGACGCCCTGCGGCGCGCACACGGGCGTAAAAAACCCGGTTTCGAGGAGTCGGAGTGCGTCCAGGACTGTATTACTAATCTTTGTAAATAACTCAGCTTGCAGGTTTTACTAAACTTTTCTCCCAAGTCTCGCAAATTGCATTAGCACCTGTCTTTGCAATCTTTTTAATGATTAGAGTTGCTAGGAGAGTTGCAACAGCAGGAGCCAACCCAACTCCACTGACTAAAACAGGAGCCAGCATCCCAGTCGCTTTGGTATAGTTCTGATTTATTGTTTCATCTAAAATCTTCCGAGTCTCTGCATCGTCTCCTCCGAGGGGTTTGCACATCAGCTCGTAAGTTAAGGGGTTGACGCGATCGAAAAGCTGCCGACCAGCATCTAGAAATCTTGGATCGATCGATGCTCTAGCCGCAACGTTCACATCAATAGATTCCCAGGAAGTTAGGTCTACCCCTTTTGCGACACCTCCAGCAACATCATCTCCTATAGCTTGAGCACGAGCGCCTAGCTGAGCTTCCAATACATCATCATCCAGCTCCCACAAACTTGCCACAATGGCTTCAACTTCTGTCATTTCTACTTATCTCCCGGCTTTAGTTAACAAGAGAGTTACTGATTATTCTGGGGATATAAAAAAATCTCCCGAAACCAATCAATGTAGTTTAACCAAAATATAGTGATATTTCAAAAATCTCAACTATTCTTATCATTTTCTGATAGAGCGATTATCTCTCTGGAGATGAGCCTTTTTCGCGACTAATATCAATTCCGGCTTAGCCGGAATGATATTACCCAACAAAAGAAGTCGGGGGTAGCGCGCGAGATCGTTTTAGGTTTAATTAGAACGACCTACTTAATTACTAACCTCAGCCATTTCAATGACGCGGCCGTCATAATCCTTGACCAAAAAATTCAGTGGCTTTTCCCGGCGAATTTTATACTTAATGCCACGAGTTTGTACCCTCATCAATAGCTGATCCAAACAATCGCGATCGAAACAAACGTGACGCTGGCGATTTTTTTCCCCTGCACCGGCCCCGCTAATGATG
>Ga0247774_1000451_pt1 | contig 20300 bp, 7 predicted proteins | sample UWRJL001104B6_FD_179933 | JGI IMG/M metagenome (GOLD analysis project Ga0247774, IMG submission 179933) | Plant litter microbial communities from Arlington Agricultural Research Station in Wisconsin, United States - UWRJ-L001-104B-6 | ecosystem: Environmental > Terrestrial > Plant litter >... | reverse complement strand
ATGCCCCCCGGCTCGAGTGGTTACATCACCATGGGCTGAGTGTATTAGTGGTACTCCCATATGGACCCGGATCTTCAAGTGTGAAGCAAAGAGCGACGTCACTAAAGTGCGGGGCTTGACCCTGCTGCTGGCCGTCAATCGGATCGCCAAGGACCTTCATAAATTCCACATAGGTGGCTGCGGATGGTGCCGTTTTTGCAGGCGGCGGGTGCCGAAAACAGCATCCTGGAACACCCTGAGGAAGTGCCTGCATTGAATTATTTCAGGTAGGGCCCTAGGCGCTCGAGTCACTCACTACCCCGCTGTACAATGAGGCACAGCGAGCAAGGTTCGACCGCATGCACCAGGTTCTATCTGTTGGAGGCGATAATCCAGGACCGGGCTGGCGGGTCGGCCAGCTGCTCCCTCAAGGGCGATGAACTCAAGGGTTGCACCAAGGAAAGGAAGGAGTCGAACGATTCCTCGTCGTCCGATGAGGAGGGCATGCCAAGTGTCCCTCGAGGGAAGTGGTCGCCACGCAATTGTTGTGCTAACCACCAAAGTTAGGCGAAGTCCACATCTGTCAATACTGCTCGATGATACTCTTAATAGCAGAATTCTCAATGATTAATTCGGATGTGGCATTTCTGAAATCCGTGACTCGGGTGAGGCGACGAGAAAGCAAGGTGTTGTGAAAGCTTGCATCGCTGTGGTATCGAAGACATGCCAAGGAGGATGGGGATACTTGACATTTATTGAAAATTGAAATCTGCTTCACGCCGAAACTGGGACAGGGTGGGGGCTGCTCCACGTGACGATACATCGGAAATGATATCGGTATGCTCGGCAGCGACATAGGAATTCCGCCTCTGGGTCGATGTCACGTTTTCGCCTTTTTCCCCTCCTCAACCAGAAAACCCTCCGTGTGTGACAAACAATCTTTGAGTTGCATCCAGTTCCATTAAGAAAACCATCTTAAACTGCCCTATTACACAACAGAATCCGACACAATGGTCAAAGCTGGTATGTCAACCCCGCTATCCTTGCCCCCGCTCTCGTTTGGAGGGGTGCCGATGGAGATGGCACGGTTGAGCACATTTGAGAAAGTTGATGCTCGACATATATGGGCTCGTGTTCCCCAGGCTACCTGCCTCTAGCAACGAGCTGGCCGGCACACTCCATTGGCGCCGTGCCTCTGCAGAGATACTAACGATTCGAAGTGTGCGTCGTTCGCGGTGAGGTGATTAACGGCACTATCACCTTCGAGCAGGACACCGAGGATACCGCTACCAAGGTAACCTGGTCCATCAGGGGCTTGGATGCCGATGCGCTCCGTGGCATGCACATCCACACCTATGGCGACAACACCAATGGCTGCACCTCGGCCGGCCCGCACTGTAAGTGGTTTTCGTGCTTAAGTTACCCTCCTGGCCATCGACGATCCATCGCCATTGACTCGTTCTGTACTGATGTCCCTGACTCCTAGTCAACCCTCACGGCAAGACTCACGGCGCTCCCGAAGACGAGAACCGCCATGTGGGTGACCTCGGCAATATCCAGACCGACGGCCAGGGAAACGCGGCCGGAACGGTCGTCGACAAGTTGATCAAGATAATTGGACCTCATAGCATCATTGGCGTACGGCACTCGGAATTGCTAGCGCGCGTCTAAAGTAGGAGTGCTAATGGCTAGTAGCGTACCGTTGTCGTCCACGCCGGCACCGATGATCTCGGCAAGGGTGGAAACGAGGAGAGCTTGAAGACGGGCAATGCTGGTCTCCGCCCGGCCTGCGGTAAGCTGTTCTAGCCTGCTCAGCTATAGATGTAATAGATACTAACAACTTTGGAGGCGTCATTGGCATCTCGTCGTAGTTGTGAGGAGGTTAAAGCTTGGAGGTCTTTGAAGTATCTGTAGACCGTCAAGAGCCTAGCGAGCATCGACCCGAGCAACCGATTTGATCGCCGAAGACAAGTTGGGCTACAGATTGCCTAGCACTGGGCGGTAGACTAGGAAACTACTGGGGTCTACAAGAGACAGGATCAAAAATTACCAGCAATATCAATATAGTCTTTGCTTAGTAGTGATCACAACTCTGCCATCATTGTCACCTTGCCGCTTCGCAGTTCGGCTGAATTGACGGGTGAGGACAGTGGCAGTTGGCGACATCTGAAGCAATGTGTTCGGTAGCGTACAATTGATGGGCGAGCGAAAGCCAGCGGTTCAATGATCCAATGATGGCATCATGGAGTCGACTGAGGGAAGTATCAATCAAGGTGCCCCCTCAAGCAAAGTACAAAAATAAAAACATACCTAGCTTTGTATTTGAGTTCCAACAGAAAAATCGCCAATCGAATGGACGCCCGGCAACCCCGCCATGGGCTAGCAGCTCGCTCTGACCCCCTGCAAGTGCCCATGTACCTCTCCAGCTCCCCTAGATTCCGCCTGCAGTCCCTACACCCCCGCACTTTACCAAACGAAATTGGCAGTTTGTGGGTGTAAAACCCTGGGCTTCTAGGATTGAATCTTGGATTATTCCTTTCCCATTGCTTTGCTATTTGGAGCTTTGAAAGGTGGTTACGAAGACGCAACCGTCTCTTGTTCCCTATTGTCGCATCCAATCCTTGCTTCCATGCGCCAGACATAGGAAGGTATATTCTACCCCTCGTTCAATTTACATTGTGAGTTCAATTCATCTCCCTGATGCTGTGACGTCTTTGGAGTTTGCTCACCGACTCTAATGATGTTCGCTGTGCTTGCGTCCTGCCCGCACACCTTGCGTACCTGCCTACCTAGGCACTGCTGAATGACTTAACTTCCCACCACACCCGTCGTAAAACGTTCGACATCTTCTGCTTAATTAGTAACTGAACCATCCTCCCATATTTACGCCAATCTCTCTGGCTACAGCCAACCATTTCTTCTTTGGAGTGCAATTAATCTCAGAAACATATATGCTAACCGTGGCCGTTGAGACTTACAGCTACTACTTGTCGACACGACCTGATCGTGGCGTTGCACCATGGCCAAAATCTTCTATGGAAACTGCAAGAGTGTTCTCAGCGGCGACACCCTTGTCGTCGCGAGTCCCCAGAGCGGCGCCGAACGAGTCTTCTCTCTCGCCCATGTCTCAGGCCCGCACCTAAAGAAAGAAGGGGACGAACCTTTTGCGTTCCAGTCGCGCGAATACCTACGCAACCTAGCCGTAGGAAAGCCCGTCCAGGCCACCGTGCTCTACACTGTTCCCTCGGGCCGCGAGTATGGAACGATCAAGATTAAGGACGGCCCGGAGCTGCCAGAGGCTCTCATTGAGGCGGGCTGGCTGAAGGTCAGAGAAGATGCTGGCAAGAAAGAGGACAATGAGGATATCCTTCAGCGGCTTGAAAAGCTGCGGGACTTGGAGTCAAAGGCCAAGAACGAGGACAAAGGGCTCTGGGCTGGCGTCGGTGGTGTCATTGAGGTGCAACAGGATTTGGGCGGACCAGACTTTATGAAGGAGTGGAAGGGCAAGACGGTTGACGGGGTCATTGAAAGGGTCCTGAGTGGTGATCGGATGCTCACCCGGTTGTTGACCTCAGAGAAGAAACATTACCAGATCATGACCCTCATCGCAGGCGTTCGGACGCCGGCCACGGAACGGACCCTCCCGTCAACAGGACAGGTGCAACCGGCGGAAGAATACGGTAACGAAGCAAAGGCTTATGTCGAGGGCCGGCTGCTGCAACGCCAGATCAAGGTGCACATTGTCGGCGTCAGCCCACAGGGACAGCTCATCACCGAAATTATACACCCAAGGGGCAACATTGCCGAGTTCCTCCTGACCGATGGACTCGCCCGGTGCAACGACTTCCACTCAACCATGCTTGGCGAGAAGATGGCGGCTCTCCGGGCAGCGGAGACCAAGGCCAAGTCGCAGCGACTGCGGCTGCACAAGAATGCCGTCGTCAAAGAAGCCAAAGAAAGTAACCTGGACATGATTGTCTACAAGATCATTGGCGCAGACGCCATTATTGTGAAGAATAAGGCTGGCACTACCGAAAAGCGAGTCAATCTCAGCAGCGTGCGGGGGCCACGTGCGGGCGAGGCTAGTGAGGCGCCGTTCAGAGACGAAGCCAAGGAATTCCTCCGCAAAAAGTTGATTGGCAAGCACGTCCGCATCACCGTTGACGGATCCAAGCCTGAGACAGAAGGATTCGAGGCCCGAGATGTTGCAACAGTTACGGAGAAAGGGAAGAACATCAATCTCCAGCTTGTCCAGGAAGGATGGTGCTCAGTCATCCGGCACCGCAAGGACGATACCGACCGCGCGCCCAACTACGACGAACTTCTCGCCGCCCAAGAAAAAGCCAAAGAGGAAGGCAAGGGAATGTGGTCGGGCAAGCCATCCAAAGCAAAGCAGTACGCGGACGCGTCCGAGTCCGTTCAGAAGGCCAAGATGCAGCTCGCCACGCTGCAGCGCCAGAAGAAAGTCCCCGGCGTTGTCGACTTTTGCAAGTCTGGTTCACGATTTACGATTCTGATCCCCCGGGAGGGCACAAAGCTGACCATGGTGCTGGGCGGGATCCGGGCGCCGCGTGCACCTGGACGGGGGGCGCAGGACAAGGGCGAGCCGTTTGGACAAGAAGCTCTGGACCTTGCGAACCGGAGGTGTAACCAGCGTGATTGCGAGGTTGATATCCATGATATTGACAAGGTGGGTGGATTTATTGGCGAATTGTTTGTCAACAAGGAAAATTTTGCAAAGGTGCTTGTGGAGGAGGGGCTTGCTTCGGTCCATGCGTTCTCAGCCGAGAAGTCGGGGAATGCCACGGAGCTGTTTGCGGCGGAGAAGAGGGCCAAGGAGGGCAAGAAGGGTATGTGGCACGATTGGGAACCGGAGGACGAAGAGGCAGAAGCCGGCCCAGCCGAAGTTTCCAACGGAACGGCCGCAGTCACTGCTGCCATCGAGAAGAGGCCGACCGACTACCGCAACGTCGTCATCACGGAACTTGATGGGAACGGCCGCCTCAAGATCCAAGAAATCGGCTCAGGAACGGCGGCGCTTGTGAGCCTCATGTCGAAATTCCGAGACTTCCACATCGACCCCAAAAACCGGACCCCCATCCAGGGCGCTCCCAAGGCCGGCGATTATGTTGCTGCCAAGTTTGACGAGGACGGCCAGTGGTATCGGGCACGGATTCGTAGCAACGACCGGACTAATAAGGTGGCTGAGGTTGTCTACATTGACTACGGCAACACGGCCAAGATTCCTTGGGGCGAACTCCGGCCGATGGCACAGCCTGAATTCAGCACACAGAAGCTTAAGGCACAGGCGTCGGATGCGTCGTTGTCGTTCATTCAACTGCCCACGGCACCCGAGTACTTCAAAGAGGCGCGCAACTTCTTGCTCGAGGCGACCGAGGGCAAGGAGCTGGTAGCCAACTATGAGTATGTTGATGCCAAGGACGGGAATTTGGCCTATGTGACTATTTATGATAGCAAGCCGACAGGTGCCGCCGCTGTCAAGGAGTCTTTGAACAGGGACATTGTGCGGGCTGGGTTGGCCATGGTAGCCACCAAGCCGAAGCCGTGGGAGAAAAGCAAAGCTTTTGAGCCGGTGATCAAAGACTTGATGGAGGCGCAGGAGGAGGCCAAGAAGGAGAGATCGGGGATGTGGGAGTACGGCGATATTATTAGCGACGACTAAGTCAAGGTCTTGGTCTTGTCTATTTAGGGTCTAGGAGGTCAGTGGCGGTCGTTTGTTAGGTAGTCCCTTGGGACAGAAGAGGAGCAGGTCCTGGAAAGGGAAACGGATTGCATCAAAATGAGAAAATGACATGAGACGGAAGCATATATAAAAGTTTAGGGTTAGTTCAGTATTTTTATTGACGAACGTCACGCCTTATTTTGAAGGGGGGGCGGTTGAATTGACTTACTCTTCGGGCGTTTGGTGCTCTCTCTCTCTCTCATGATTCCCTACGGATTGTCAAGTTGGCAAAGTTCTTGATATTGAGTTGTATCTTTAAACCTCATCACATTCAGTTTTCCTCTTCTGTTTGGAAGCGAAATGCTCATATAGGCGTGAGCGGCAGACTTTATTCCCTCTATGGAAGAGGAAAGAAGAAGAGAGCAAAGAGTGAAAAATAAATAGTAATACTAAAAACACCGTCACTTGTAAGAAAGAGCAAGAATTTTCGATAAATTGCTTCTCTCGTGATGCCTTCCTTCGTCTACAAACTAGCTCTGATCAGGTCTAGTGTTGCTATCCTTTTTGCTCATTCATGTCACACTGCCACTTGGGAGAACTCATTCAAACCTCTAAACTTTGTTTCTCCGGTTGCGAGCTAGCAGGGTCCAGTAAAGGCATCGACAACCTAATACTAAGACCTGATAGCCGTTCAACAGCAACAGGGTAAACTGCAGTAGTGGCTCTTTTAGCTTCCCCAGATCCGCATTTGCCATGTAAGCACCCACACACCCACGCTCCCACGCTCCCAAGCCTTGGCTTTCCGAGGAAATCCCCTCTTGTTCAACAAGCCACTCGATGTTATTTAGCGGCTGCGCTAGCTTTGTGTGGGACTTTTAATGCTATGGGACAGATCTAGCCCACTGTAAAGAATTGATATTCGGCTGACATCGGAGGGGATTTTAGGGTGTCGGAATTCTGGGGGAAGGGGGGACGTTATTGGCGTCGCCACCTTACCAATAAATAATTGGCATTGGCGGATACGTTCGGAAGACCGGAGAGACTGAGTGCCAGGCCAGCCACCCACCCAATGGTCACAATGTAAGTATACAGAACGCAACGGAGGGCTCAGAAAGTTTTCCTGTGGAAGGTTCCTTGCTCTTGGCCACCCGTCTTAGCTTTCAACCACTTGTCAAACTTGACACAGACTCTTGGGGGGGGCTTCGGCTGATTGACGAGGCCTTGAGGCGTATCACGTCGCAAATCGAACACGTGGGGAGGCGGGCGGTCCCTGTCAGTTGCCCTTCGACATATGCAGACATGGCGGTAACAAATGGATGGGTCTGAGTAAGTACAGCTAGCCTCTCGAGCTGTTGGAGAAATATTTGCACGGAGAGGGATTTTTGGTATAGAGAAGTACTTTAGCGACTCTGGGCGGAGGTGACAAAGTGCCGAGCTGATGATAAATTTTGACAAAAGGTGATAAATCGTAAAACAAATTGGCCGGATGTAAATCTACTCTGCAGGCCAGCCCATGCACAGGTACCTTGATTCACCTAGCAGACGAGGGGGAGCTCTGGGATGTACCTCAGGGACTACCGCCGACCCACTGGATAAACTGCTCCGCCTACGAAGGTGTTTCCTCGCAGGTCTCCAAATCTTTGAAATACTGCTTCCAATCGCCCCTCGCCCAACAAGCTCGCCCTAACTTCACTTCTCGCCTTCGACCCATTTATAAAGCACAGCTTGCTCCCTGGTTGGACCTGTATCAAATTGCTTCGTCAGTCCTTGCACTTCGCATCTCCCAATTGCACACATCTTAAAAGCCACCAGAATGGTGAACTCGCTCGATCAGCTCAAGGCCACTGGCACCGTAAGTCTCGCCCCTCTACCCCACCTGTGTTGGGAATTTTGCCCCTCGTTTCGCGGCGGCGAACTCGGAAGGCCGAGAACGCGCTCGAGATGGTGAAAGGTTCGGGAGAGTCAATTGAAACGGTTGGAATCAATTTGGACGATTGATACTGATTCTTCTTCTTCTCGACACCGTAGGTCGTGGTCTCCGACTCCGGTAAGTAGCCACCCGCGAACCACTTGTCTCGGTGCAAGCTCCCGTACTAACCGAACCCTGCTCGCAGGTGACTTCGCCTCCATCGGCAAATACAAGCCCCAAGACGCAACCACCAACCCCTCCCTCATCCTTGCTGCCTCCAAGAAACCCGAGTATGCGGCCCTGATTGACCAAGCCGTCGCCTACGCCAAGACCAAGGGCGGCTCCTCGGACGACCAAGTCGAGGAGGCCCTCGACCGGCTCCTCGTCGAATTCGGCAAGGAAATCCTCAAGATCATCCCCGGCAAGGTGTCCACCGAGGTGGACGCCAGCCTCTCCTTCGACACGCAAGGCTCCGTCGACAAGGCGCTCAAGATCATCAAGCTGTACGGGGAGGAGGGCATCCCCAAGGAGCGCATCCTCATCAAGATCGCGTCGACGTGGGAGGGCATCAAGGCGGCCGAGATACTGCAGCGCGACCACGGCATCAACTGCAACCTGACGCTCATGTTCTCGCTCGTGCAGGCCATCGGCGCGGCCGAGGCGGGCGCCTTCCTCATCTCGCCCTTTGTGGGCCGCATCCTGGACTGGTACAAGGCCAGCACCAAGAAGGAGTACAAGAAGGAGGAGGACCCGGGCGTGGCGTCGGTCAAGGCCATCTTCAACTACTACAAGAAGTACGGCTACGCCACCATCGTCATGGGCGCGTCGTTCCGCAACACGGGCGAGATCACGGAGCTGGCCGGGTGCGACTACCTCACCATCAGCCCGAACCTGCTGGAGGAGCTGATGAACTCGGAGGAGGCCGTGCCCCAGAAGCTGGACGCGAGCACGGCCTCGGCCCTGGACATTGAGAGGAAGACGTACATCAACGAGGAGAGCAAGTACCGGTTTGACTTCAACGAGGAGCAGATGGCGGTGGAGAAGTTGCGGGAGGGGATCAGCAAGTTTGCGGCGGATGCGGTTACGTTGAAGGGGTTGATTAAGGCCAAGGTTGAGGCGTAAAGGGAGGAACGAGAGAAGGGGACAGGGAAAAAATAACATGGGGAGTCTGAAAGAGAAGGGGGGAAACCAGTTCCTGATAAGGTCACGATTTAAGATAGACCAGACACAGTCACCTCCTTAGAATGCCAAGAAGGAAATTGTGGAATATCGACTGATTAGACGGATGGCATTCTCTATAGGTGGGGGTTGCCTCTCGTCTTGGTTCCCTGGATCATGAATATAGCTCCGTTCCCACGTTTGTCCACAACAAATAAGATGAGGTTGTTGGCGCCATTCATATCTGTCCAATCCGAAAGAATGGAGCGGGTACAAAGGGGGTCACTATGTGCCATTGCATTGCGATGGGTATTTATATCCTTCCATTCCATTCCATTCCCGTATATATATACCTAGGTATACGAGTTTGCAGGAAACACCTCCGACCCATCCCCATCGTCCCAACCGTCTCACTCCCAATACAAACAACTCTGTGACCAAAAGGGGCTACCAATGCAAAAGCCCTCTTATGCAAAAAAAAATTCCAGCATTACAAACACGAGGGTATTTCCTCCACTATGCGCAGTATTCGCCACCTCCAACTCCCGTCGCTAACGGTTTACGGCAACTTGCATGGGTTGAATCTTACACCTGCTCGCTGTCATTCTTCATCTTCGCCTTCTTACACTTGACCTGCACAATCTCATGCCTCACCCCCTCCGGTGCGCCCGAGATGACCAAGGCTGTCAACTCCCCACCATACACACATCCGGAGTCCAGCCCGTACGTGTACCGCCCGAGGCTGAGCCCCTGCTTCGCGTCGTGGCCGTACACGACCGTCATCTTGTCGGCATCGCTCACCTTCTTCTTCTGATAGTGGTTCCAAACATCCGCCCACGGGTCACCATCGCGGCCATCCACCGGCACCGCCACCTCCCTATCCGTCGGCTGGGTGGACCTTACAACCTCGGCATTAATTAACGAATCCTTCTGCTTCGGTGTGATCGGGTGGGCGCGGGGCATGTTTTCCCGCTGCTTGAGATACTTCTCAATGCGCCTCTTGGCATCCTCGCGGCGGAGCTGCTCGCGGGGGTAGACGAGGGTCCGCATATGCATGACCGCCCAGGGTGACTGGCGTTCAAGATCAAGGCCGGGGACGAGTCCGGCGTGGACAAAGACGAGATTGCCGAACCCTTCCACGTTGCCAGCTTCGAGGATGACGGGGAGCTTCGAAATCCACTTGAAGTGCTTGTCGCTCAAGCTCCGGGCCGTAGATTGATCCTCGTAGTCGCCATGCCCAAAATGAATTTGCTCGAGCGTGTCTTCACTGTCCAGGTCATCTATCTTGTCCGCCACACGCGGCTTCTTCATCGCCTCGTGGGCGAGAAGAACGCGATCCTCGTGGTTTCCCCGCACGGCGCTGGCGCCAATGGCCATGGCGTGTCCAATAACGCCGGCCGAGTCAGGGCCTTTGTTGACTAGGTCGCCAACAAGTACGACATGGTCGTTGCCGCTTCCCATGTCAAAGTCGACCTTTTTTAGTATTTTCTGGAACGGCTCCAGCATGCCGTGCACGTCGCCGATGATAATCAGCCGCTTATTGTTGTTCTTGGTGGGGATATGCTCGATCGGCAGCTTGTCCAACTTGATGACCTTCCCAGAGCCTTTGAACAGCGGCTGTTGTGCGGTGCCGTACGACATTGGCCGGTCGGCCGTCCGAGGGCCCGAGGGCATGATTGTTCCTGTGTCCGCCTTTTTGTCCTGCGTCTTGTCTTGTTTTATTGCGTTCGGCTTCGGTGACCGTTTGGTTCCTGTGTCTTCGAAATCGTGAAATGACGTCATGTAGAAGACGAAGAAGACGAGGGAAGCAATAACGAGGACTATTGTCCGGCGCCGCCGGCGTGCAAGTGGTACAGGGGGCAGATTCATCGTATCGTGACCGGGTTTGACTCGGATTGATCGAACGTAATCTATTCCCGCCGATCCGAGGATGAACCCTTCGACTTTATACTTGTATTGACGATCGACTCGACGAATGAGCCTCATGGGGTGGCCGAACGCGACTCGTGAGCCAGGCAATCGACAGAGATTAGGCGGCCTGGGAGCCCTGTCGTAGGGCAGCCGGTTGCGTCACTCCCTCGGGAATGCCTTCTTAGCTGTGCAACATCGGAATGTGATCGTGCCGGACATTAAGAGATTCGGAGATTCTGTTCAATCGCGACGACGAAAAGAGATGGTGAAGAAAGGAGTAGGAGAATTTTGTAACGGCGTTACCGCAATGCTAATAAGTAGAGTGAGACTGGCGAAAAGACCTGCAAGGGAACGAATTCTGGTTTGCGTGTGCGTTGTTACGAGTCCGAAGTCTTGGCGGACCAGGATCTTTCGACGAGAAAGGAAGCCCATCACGCGAGCAGAGCAGTCGCAGCTTACGGAGAGTGGGGCGAAAATGGCTGCCGCGGGTTGCAGATCCACAATCATTGGTGGACCACTTGATGGACCTGACCAGTACGGGCAGCATAACGTATCCCTCCACTCCTCTCATTTTCCTTTGCTGCCTGCCCCTACGAGGGGTGTTGGGTTTTCGCGCAAAGGTCTCGTTCGCGAGGCCAGCAACCTCTCTTGAAAAGGCCTCGTGCCTTCATCTCTCCTATTTTCATCAGTGGGTGGCGCCCAGGGCATAAACAGTCTCGTTTGGAATTCAAGAATAATAATACATCTGAACTCGTAGCAAAATGTCGGTGCCCCTGCCTCCCTGAGGCCTCTTCGAGACTTTAGAGCAAGTTTCTTCAAAGGCAGCGTAGAAATGTTCCAGATGCAGGCGAGATACCGCTTTGGCTTTTGTTGCCCAGGCCATTGAGTGGCAATGGTCTTTGAGCTGTGCGGTTCCGGCAAACGGATGTCAGTGTGATGGCATGCCGGACCCCACGTAAACGTGCCGATATGACCGTCTTGGCGTTGCTTAGGATCAAATGGTGACGCGTTAGTTTCGCTCATTTGGCATTGTGCGTTGACTGTCCCTGACTAAAATAACTATGACGCAGGATGATGTTTCAAGAGCGCATTTTATAACAAGGTCAAAGTGAGCTTTGCATCTGGATGGACTTCCAAGGTCTGCTCACCCGCTGCTCTGCGCTCCTCAATTATGTCCGTCGTGTAAGACCGAGTGGTAGCCAAACATATGTACTGAGAATGTTTCGGGAACAATACTTCGCATCCCTGTCGGTCGAATGGATTTGACAAGCCTGTTCATCAGATGAGCGGAGGAGTATGAGAACCCAAACAACCGTCTAGTCAGAACTCCAAACACCATCCATGAAATAACTGTGCCTCTCCCCACCACTATAGCCAGCTCAATCATCACGGCGCCTTCCCCTCGGCCGCTTTCCTCTTCGCCTCCTGTTCCGCCGCCCTGTACTTCTCATTCTCCACTTCCCGCCAGTCCTTTGGTGCTTCCTCATTCCCATCCGTCGTCTTGAAGCCGCCCGCGAACGCCGGCTTCCCTGCGTAGAGCTGGTACCCTTCGCCTTTCTCGTCCGCCTTCTGCATCGCCTGGTACGCGACGGGCATGTTGCCGCGGAACCGTTTCCGCATGTCCACCATACCGCGCTTGCACTCGCCAAATCCCTTTTTCAGCTGTAAACATCGCGGCGAGAGTGCATCGACGAGGGGCGGCCGGAGGCAGTCGGCGGCTTTGTTGCGGTGCACCATGACGCACTCGGATTCTTGGAGGCATTGCGCTAGCGCGTCTCCTATTTTAGGGGACTTTTGTTAGCACCAGAATTTAGGGACTATGGGAATAACAATATGGCAGGAGACTGACTTATTTCTTTGCATGAGCTTGGCATGGTGGGTGAATTCTGTGTTTTGGGAATTTGAAGGCAAGATTTGGAGGCTTGCGATCAGGAGAGCTCGGCTCAAGAGCTGTGGCGATTCGAGACACCGATTGGCTGAAATTCTTTGTTCAGAGCTGAACCTGATTGGCTAGCCAGTTCGAGGTTAGTCGAAGTACGAGGACGCGAAGGTATCCTACGCCCTGCACATCGATCTTGTGTGGTCATTGACAGAAATGACTGGGTAATAAGTTCTCTTTCCTTCCCTCCTCGGATGATGAGAATTTTCAAAGGCTCCAAAAAAGTGGCGATACTCTTTCTCTTTTTCACGCTATATTTCTGTGTTCAAAGTACCTCTCTACCCCAGATCTCGAACTTGGCTAATTCTCTTCCTCGCATTGCAATCTCAAAAGCTGCTCAAGATATACTAAACTAAATTCGCTGTAATCATAATATGATCAGGGTAAGACTTAGAGTCCCCAAGGCGGGAATAACAAACCAAGATGCGGGATATTGCGAGGGTCTACTCTAAGTTTCTATCAGCCGGCCACTGGGTCTGCTTTGTCGGGGTTCATGACATGTTGTTCAAGAAGAAAGCTGGGACTTGCAACACCACTGAGAGTCGCGCAGCACGACGTAATACCTCACTAAATGGTCCCGATTCCTAAGCAGTAACAGATTGCACCTATCTAAGACACCAAGATCTCCAATTTGCATTTCAAATGCCACGCCGATATCATCACCATTAGGGGGAAAGAAATCCAATTAGAAGGTCTATTTTCCTTCTTTACCTATTCTCGTTCCTTTTATTGTGCAGCGCTATCTCTTCGGGCTTCTCGAAAAATAAGTGTGCTAGACCAAAGACTTCGACCGCACGAGAGCAGAGCAGAACGTGAGAGCAGGTGGTCCGAGCTTGCCCAAAATCCTCCCAATTCGCATGTGACGCAGCTCTCTTCAGGCAGAGCCAGGAATCATTTAGATAACCATCGTCCCCATGCCGCCTCCATCTAGCAGTTTCAACTGCCTCTTGCTCCTAGCACGCACCTTGGGGTGTTTCCCACTTCAACCGCAGCTTCAGAATTATTATCCATGTCTTAGTCGTTAACTCTTCCCGTTCCGATATGGCCGTCCCATTCCTGGGGAGGCTTGGCCTGTGAGTTTGCCCCTCCCTCCCTGCGGCCGACATTAAGCAGCCCTCGGCGGTTCCACGACGGCTAACGATTTGTAGCACCGAGTATCTCGCGCTCGTTGGGTCATTCTTGCTCGTCGGCCTCGAAGCCTTCATCAGAGTCTTGACTTTGGCTCTCCGTACGCCTTCCGCTTTGGCCGCCCTGAAAACTCCAGATCTAACTAAGCTTCTCCAGCTCCATCCGTGTTGTCGCTGTTCTACCGCGCCTCGCGTAGAGCTTTTAATAGATTCACAACACCGGCACAAAAACGAGCAGAGCTACGGAGGAAGTGTAAGTCGCCCAGCTGACTGGGTGCTGAATGATCCCGCTAATTATCCCAGCGATATCGACTTCCATCCGAGACGCATCCGACTTTGTCGACCTTTGCCATTTGTACGGGTACCGAGCCGAAGAACATGTCTTGCAGACAAAAGATGGATTTCTCCTCGGCGTGCACCGGCTGGCGTGCAGAAGGGGAGAGGAGGACCGGAAGGTCAATTCTGGCAGGAACAGCATACGGAAGCGCGTCGTCTATCTGCACCATGGCCTTTTGATGAACAGCGAGGTCTGGGTATGTTTGACAGACGCCAAGAGGAGCCTCCCGTTCGTTCTCGTGGACCGGGGCTTCGATGTTTGGGTATGTCCAATATTCCTATCGGTAACGGAGCGGATGGAATTAACCAGTCTCACGCCGGGCAGCTTGGTAACAATCGAGGGAACAAGTACTCAAAGAAGTCGGTCCATTGCAAGCCATCCTCAGCCGACTTTTGGAACTTTTCCATGGACGAGTTTGCCTTCCATGACATCCCCGATACGATAGCATACATATTGGAAGCGACTGGTCAGGCAAGCTTGTCTTACGTGGGCTTCTCCCAAGGTACGGCGCAGGCTTTTGCCGCCTTGTCGATCCACCCAAAGCTCAACAGCCAAGTCAATGTGTTCATTGCTCTGGCCCCTGCCATGTCGCCGGCTGGCCTAAGCAACGGAATCGTTGATGCCTTGGTCAAAGCCTCTCCTCAGGTTTTGTATCTTCTCTTTGGGCGAAGATCCATTCTCAGTTCTGCCACAACCTGGCAGTCCATCCTCTACCCACCAATATTTGTCGGGTTGATTGATGTCAGTCTATCGTTCCTCTTTGGATGGCGGACGAAGAACATTGCCATGAGCCAGAAACTGGCTTCTTATCCTCATCTGTACTCGTTTACGAGCACAAAGAGTGTAGTGCATTGGTTCCAGGTCATTAGAAACAAGAGCTTCCAGATGTACGACGACGACTTGCCGCCCATTTCCCTTAGTTTTTCAAGCAAGTACACCAAGGTGGCCAAGTACCCGACGCGCAACATCAAGACGCCAATTGTCCTTGTCTACGGGGGAAGCGACTCCCTTGTGGATATCAAGGTTATGCTCCAGGAACTGCCTCCGCAGACAGTGGCAACGGAAATACCGCACTACGAGCATCTCGACTTTTTGTGGGCGAGAGACGTGGACACCCAGGTCTTCCAGCATGTCTTTGATGCTCTAGACAGCTTTACGGATGCCGAGCATACCAAGGAAGAGTATGCCCGGTATCAACTCGCTAGGCAGGAGAGTTTGCACGGGTCTGCTTTCGTTCAGGCGCATAGGCCGAGTGATATTCACGAGAGCGAGCTTTCTACTACGCTGGAGGAGGCTGCGCAACCACATGGTCTTCACCGACGGCAGACGAGTTCGCCGACGCAGCAACATCGAGCCCGGGAACGGCCTAGCTCTATCCCGACCCCCAAGGACACGACGAGGACGAGGGCACGACATCTCCAGGTTGACGACGATGCATGGCCCTCTTCGCCTGACAACTCGGGCGGCGTCTCGCCAAAGCCAGCACGTGCCGCGGAGGGGGAACGTGAAGGAGAACAAAATGCCGACCACGAGTGGGATTTTCCGATTCCGCGGGTGACCGGTGCGGGTCTGCGGAGAGGCAGCTGCGGAAGCACCTTGAGTCTTGAAACCATGCGGGAAGGAAAGGGCATCAGCCTGGGAGCGTCCAAGGCTGTGGGCGGCGTGGTGACGAGGAGCGGTGCCGAAGGCAAGGGCTCTGGCCCGGGATCCTCGGGGGCAATTGACTCCAATACCTCGAGATTAAGGAAATAGATCAGGTTCGGCGCAGGTACCCGCACTTCTGTGAGAGTAAGAGCCTGGAATCAACAGGCTTCATGTGTGCCCAATGGAGAATTAGTATAACAGGGAAAAATAGCATCGACGCTGGCGCAGAAACCGAGAATTAACGCCTATTCTCAATTTGGCCCATACCACTTTCGTTTGCTGTTTCCCGGTCACTTTGCCCGCGGGCTAAAATAAGCTTGGTGAGCATGTTTTTACGAGGCGAAGTTTCACGGCTGTAATGCGGCATGCCGGGCCGCGGTTTGAAGAGCTTCCCCCTTGTACTACGTCAATCGGGATGAACCTCAACACCATCCAAACAGCAGAGGGATCGGCACTGCGAAGCCACCATGACGGGCACGGTACAGGTTGATGAGGGTCTGAGATTCGGTGATCAAAAACAGAAGAGCCTTTCTTGGCTTTATATGTTGGCTCTCAGCCTCTCTATTTTAGCTTTTTTGTCCCAAACTTCCCTCTATTGAAGACCCAGCATACAAATCCGAGCACTAATATTTAATTATTTTCTTTACCGGGCTCTAGGCGACGCGTTTATCAAATTTTGAGCAATCGAATCACCAGCAACGGCAATATGAAGTTTACTCTCCTCGTTCTCGCATCGGCCGTCGCTGTCTTTGCCCAGCAAGGTACCATTAGCATTGACGACCCCAGCGTCACCTCTTCGCTCTGCCCAGACAATCTAGAGTAAGTGCCTACGCAACCAACTCGGCTTGTTTCTTTTTATACCACCGGAGCTGGGAGGACTAACACTTTGACCGTCTAAAAACGTAGCTGCTCCGCCGTCCCTACGGGCGTGACTCCCACCGGGATGATCCCTACTACCGCCATGGTGCCTGACACACCCATATCGACCGGAGCGGGTATGGATCATGGCCACAGCGACGGTGACATGGACCATGATCATGACGACTCGGACACGGAGGGAGACGATGATTCCTCTACAAGTACTTCGGGGACCGCGGGCGGGGCTGCCGCGACGGAGACGCCGGGCGTCGCGCCGTCGATGATTTCGGGTTTAAGCCTTGCCATGTTCCTTGGCGCCTTCGGAATTTTTGCCGCTCTTTAATTGGAGTCTCTAGCTGCGTGACTCCGTTTCTTGGTGAGATTTTCACATGGCTGCCGCGCCAGAATCATGTTTCTGGTCTGTATATAAGGAGAGCTTGCACGGTCCTCGGTTCATTGCAGTCTTACACTTTGACTTGCCGGTGATAAAAAACAAAAGGGAAAGAGAAAACTGCCCGCTAGGGAAAGTCTAAGCCAAATAAGGCGACAGGGGCAGATGTACAAGGATGTTTGGCATTCCGGTAATGCGGAGAATACGGAAAGTAATAAAGTTTTGTGTTCAACGGTTCACAGCCAATGCTGCTGCTACCAATGACTCCCAAGTGTGACGGATTCGGGTACAGAAATGATCTGATTGTTGGACAAGCTGTCTGCCGTGAGAGTCTTTGTGCATTTCTTCAAAAACCGCGATCCGAATGGCGTCGAGCAGAGCAACGAAGGTTAGCGATATATGTTCGCGTATCACGATACGTTAGCTATGTTGTCATTACGTCTTTCTGACAAAAGTCTGATGAAATGTTTCCAGGCACTTAGTATATTGTGAGGCATTTTCAATCTCGTTGGTCTTCCGAAGTCTGTGGAATGATGTTGGTAATCACATCCATGATATCTGTTGGTCCTAGTCCAAGAACCCTGATGGCTGCTCGCGCTTCTCCCGATTCACGGAGACTGCCATACCACCACGTCTCACCAGACGGAAACGTCGTGTCGTGAGTCATTTTAGCTTGCGACAGCTTAGTGAAGAAAATCGCCCGGCAGCTTGGTCAGGCACAAGTACGAAAGCTGCCGTGCTTACACGAATGCTTAGTGGATTTCACCCTCCCAATTCACTGGCACAAGACTCCGGTGCTACCACCACGCACCTGCCCTTAATAAATGTCCCAAAAAAAATCCATCAGTGACCCTGAATATTTCGACCAGACTTCATCACTGCGTTTGCAGCCGAGCACAAAACAGCCAAGCCGTGACAGGACCCGCGCTGTGCAACTTTCCCAGGTGGTCCTGCCCGCGACGGATTCGTTCAAATTTTGTACGCAAACCACCTGCCAAAGCCTTTTTTACTTTCTCCGCCTTCCACATTTTCCACAGCTGCCAAACTTCCTGTTGCTTTCTACATACACAGCTGCTCATTGTCACGCCTTCACAAAAATTGGAAATTAAGTCCGTCGCCAAGCTTTCCACAGCCTCGTGGGTCAACCGTCCACTTGCCAACGCATCAATCACTATTACCAGCAACGAATACCGAAAGGCTTTACCAAGCATTCATCACGATGAAGCTTCTCCTCCTCACCACCCTCATCTCTGCCGTCATGGCCGCCGTCGCTCATGAGGGCCATGACCACGGTGCAGCTCAGACTGTGACGACGACTTGTACCACTGATCATGCGTTAGTTGCCTCCCTTCCCCTCCCTCCGTCCCTCCGTCCCTCCAGACAACAAGTATCTGCTTGCTTCTCGTGGACGTCTTGAAAATGCCCCAGCTCGGTTCCTCAAGCTCTTGCCTCCCTGCCCTCCAATCCTCCAATCCTCCAATCCTGAGCTGACATCCCTTGCTAGCACCACCCCCGTCAACCTCGTCCCCACAGACGGAGCGAACATTGCCGGCGCCACCACGGACTACGAGGACGCCCCCGGCGCCGGTGTTCTGCCTCCATCGCCTACTGAATCGGGCAACTGCGTCGCTCACGGGAATCACTGGCATTGCGATGGCGTCAAGTCCACTGCAGTTCGGGGCCATGGCACCGACGGCACGCCTGCTGGAACGGACAGCTACTCGGGAACCCCGCCTCCCGCCGACACTAAGGTCGGCCCCGGCAAAGAGTCTGCTCCTGCCGCCTCAGGCACTACTGGCACGCAGTCGTCGCCTAGCGTTACCGAGTCTACTGGTCACTCGAAGACGATTTCGAGCGCGAGCAAACCTACGACTGAGGTGCCGAATGACAATGCCGGCATGAAACTTGGAGGCGGGATTGGAATCGCCGCAGCTCTTGGTGCTGCGGGTATTTTCTTCGTCTAAGGAAAGTTTATCATCGACCAGAGCAGAGCCATCAGCTCGCTTATCCAGGATCATCCATCAAGTAATAGGGTAACGAGTGGTTAGGCTAATGGATTCCGCGATCTGGCTTAGGAAGAACCAAACGAGGCAGTAATTAGAGCTCTTGTTTGAGAGATGGGGGTTTTACAGAAAAGTTTGTTCTTCCATCATTGGCTCGGATTGAGCTCTATGAGACATTAATAAAGGGTTAAGGTCAGATTGTATGCCATTGGTAGATTTTGGGTTAGTGGTGACATATTTGATGCGTTAGATATTCCTGGATGTCAAATGGACGGATGATTGTTCGGAAAGCCTCGGGTATTAAGGATAACACAGGCAGCAGCTTCCTTGGAGTTAAGGGAGAAGTGAGGTTGTAGATAAAGGCTAGCGATCCGTCCGTGTGTTTTTTTTGTTCTAAGGTTACGGTAAATAATTACCCTAATAACGGCCTAGTGCTGGTCCATAGAGCAATCGCCACGATACACTACCGCCACGGCCCAAGCTCCGGGACGCCACATTTTTCTCCACGTCTTAAGATGTCGAAAGAAGGAAACAACGTTACCTAGCACTAGCAAGGACCTAGGGGTCCCCAAGCTGCCACCATTGTTCTTTTCTTCTTTTCTTTCTTGCTTCCGCACAACGCAATTTAAGGAATTGATTTTGATTTTCCAAGGTCCCAAAAATTACCTACCCATGGAGCCAGCTCCCGAATGGCATCCCCCCTCGCCGCGCCCCCCGCGCACATAATCCCACGAGCACGAGACCACCACGCACGACGACGGAGCGGCGGTCTCTTGCCCCAGACGCCGCCGACGGGTGTACAGCCGCCGCCACCGGCGTATGCCGACGCATCGCTGGGTGCCCTCCGACGGAGGAGAAGTTCCGGAACGACGCCGGGAGCTGCCGTGCTTGGAGACGGAGATGAGGACACAATAGCGAGGCGGATTGACCTCGTGCAAGGAGGAGGAGGAGGCGTATATGGACACGATGCCGTAGCGGAAAGAGAGGGACGAGGAGGGGTGGCGGGAGGGGGAGGGAACGTCCTGGCCTCTTCGTGGCTCGCACCGCGGATGGCTGTCGTTCTCAAGGTGCCGCGCATGTGGCACTCGCTGCTCTTCGTGGCGAGGCTCCTGAGCGTTGCGCCGGCCGTGATCTGGGGACTGCAGAGCCTACTCCTCGTCCTGGACAGGGCGTTGATGTCGGTGCTCGCTCTGAGGGGTGGGTATGAGGTTTTGGATCGGGAGGGGAATAAGATGAAGTGGGGCTTTGTTGAGGCGGTGGCGGGGTTGGCTTCCATCTGGGTATGTTCCTGCTCTTCTTCCTCTGCTGTCTCTTTGGGCTCCTGCAAAGAAAAAGGGGTGTCCGGAGACCGTGTCCCGGGT
>Ga0247774_1000450_pt1 | contig 20311 bp, 22 predicted proteins | sample UWRJL001104B6_FD_179933 | JGI IMG/M metagenome (GOLD analysis project Ga0247774, IMG submission 179933) | Plant litter microbial communities from Arlington Agricultural Research Station in Wisconsin, United States - UWRJ-L001-104B-6 | ecosystem: Environmental > Terrestrial > Plant litter >... | reverse complement strand
CGAGGCGGGAATGTTCGGCGACATGCAATCTGGTTCTTGCGCGGCGAAGCCGCGCTCTCAAATTGCAGCTAAGCCGCGAAGCGGCGTGCTGCGCAATTCCCGGGGAGGGGGTGTCGACTCCCTCCCCCCACGGCCTACGCCGCTGGTTTCGCCTTTGCCGCAGCCCGTTCGCGCTCCAGCGCCTCAATGCGTTTGCGCAGGCCGAAGAAGTAGTCGACGCCGCTGACGACGGTGACGGCGAGGGCGATGTAGACGAGGATGTCGACGCCGAGGGGGGCGGGGTTGGTGGCGATCAGGGCGATGATCGCGGCGATCTGGAGGACCGTCTTCAGCTTGCCCAGCCAGCTGGCGGAGATGACGATGCCGCGCTCGGCGGCGATCGTGCGGAGGATCGTGACGGCGACCTCGCGGGCGATGATCACCATCGCCACCCAGGGCGCGAGGCGGCCGAGCGAGACCAGCGAGAGCAGGGCGCCGATGATCAGCAGCTTGTCGGCGAGCGGGTCCATCAGCTTGCCGAAGGTCGTCACCGCGTCGCGGGAGCGGGCGAAGTAGCCGTCGAGGCCGTCGGTCAGGGCGGCCAGCGCGAAGACCGCGGCGGCGAGCGTGTCGCCGTTCGGCGTCTCGCCCAGCAGGGCGACGACGACCACCGGCACGGCGAGGATGCGCAGCAGGGTTAGGGCGTTAGGCAGGTTGAGCGGGAACATCGGCTTTGGCCTCGGCGTCCTTCTTAGCGAAGTACTCCTCGCCCTCGATGCTGACGTGCGGGATGATCCGCTCCATCCAGCCCGGCAGCCACCAGGCGCGCTTGCCGAGCAGCACCATCACCGCCGGCACCAGCAGGCAGCGGACCAGGGTCGAGTCGATCGCGATCGCGATCGCCAGCCCGACGCCGAACTCCTTCACAACCGGGTTGCCGCTGAGGACGAAGCTGGTGAAGACGCAGACCATGATCGCCGCCGCCGAGGTGATCACCCGGCCGGTGTTGGCGAGCCCTTCCACCACCGCCCGCCGCTCGTCGCCGTACTCCTCGTAGTGCTCCCGCATCTGCGTCAGCAGAAAGACCTCGTAGTCCATCGAGAGCCCGAAGAGGATCGCGAACATCAGCAGCGGCACGAAGCTGACGATCGGGATCGCGTGGTCGAGGCCGATCAGCGAGGAGCCCCAGCCGAGTTGGAAGACGGCGGTGACGACACCGTAGGCCGCGGCGACCGAGAGCAGATTCATCGCCGCCGCCTTGACCGGGACCAGCAGCGAGCGGAAGGCGACGAGCAGGACGATGAAGCTGAGCGCGACGACGATCGCGATCATCAGCGGCAGCTTGTCGCTGATCTGGCTGGCGAGGTCGATGTAGCCCGCGGTCTGGCCGCCGACGAAGGAGCTGGCCTTGGTCCCCTGCAGCGCCCGGGGGATCGCTTCCTCGCGCAGGTCTTCGACCAGGTCGACGGTCTCGTCCGCCCAGGGCTCGGATTTCGAGAGCACGGTGAAAACCGCCGCCGTGCCGGCCTTGTCCAAGGTCGGTTCGGTGACGGCGGCGACGTCGGGGGCGCCGCCCACCGCTTTCTCCAGCTTCGGCAGCACCTGTTTCGCTTCCGCCGGCGAGGAGAATTCGGAGGCGATCAGCAGCGGCCCGTTGACGCCGGGGCCGAAGCCCTTGTTGAGCGAGTCGTAGGCCTGGCGCGAAGTCGTTTCCTTCGGCAGCGCGCTGATGTCGTTCTGGCCGAGCTCGAGCTGGAAGATCGGCAGGGCGAGGACGACGAGAATCAGCAGAGCGACGACGGTGGCGCTCCAGGGACGGAGGCTGACCCACTCCGCCCAGCGGCGCCATCCATGCGGCTCCTTGTCATCGGGATGGGTCTTGCCGAGCCTGACCCGCAGCGAGTTGATGTGCGGACCGAGCGCGCCGAGCATCGCCGGCAGCAGGGTCGTCGCGGCGCTGACCGCGACCACCACCGCGACCGCGGCGGTGAAGCCGAGGGTGGAGACGAGCGGGATGCCGGCGAAGGCCAGCGAACAGAGCGCGATCACCACCGTGAAGCCGGCGAAGACGACGGCGCCGCCGGCGGTCGCGGTCGCTCGCGCGATCGACTCGCGCAGCTCCATCCCGTCCGCCAGCTGCAGTTTGTGCCGGGTGACGATGAAGAGGGCGTAGTCGATGCCGACCCCGAGGCCGATCATCGTCGCCAGGGTCGAGGCCACCCCCGGCACCTCCAGCACGTGCTCGAGCAGGCGGATGATCGAGAGCGCGCAGGCGAGGCCGATCACCGCGGAGACGATCGGCAGCATCATCGCCGTCGCCGTGCCGAAGGCGAAGAGGAGGATGATCACCGCCGCGACGAGGCCGATCGCCTCGCTGGTCTCGGTTGCCGGTTTCGAGAGCTGCTGGCCGACGTAGCTGCCGATCGCGGTCTCCAGCCCGGCCGCCCGGGCCGGCCCGGCGGCGTCGAGGATCCGTTCCGACTGCTCTTCGTCGATTTCCCCCGGCCCGACGTTGAGGACGACCGGGAAGTAGCCGATCGCCTGGTCCTTGCTGAGGAAGGCGGCGCCCTGTGGGCTGAGGGGGCTGACCGCCGAGTTGACCTCGCCCAGCTCGTTCAGGCGCTTGGCGGTCGCTTCCACCGCGCTCGCGTACTTCGCCTGCGTCAGCTTCCCCTGTGGCGCTTCGATCACCAGCGGGTTGCTGCCGTAGGCCTGTTCGGGCAGGTCGTCTTCGAGCAGTTCGGTCGCCTTCGTCGAGTCGGTCCCGGGCAGAGTCAGGTTTTCGCTCGTCTTGCTGCCGGCGGAGTGGCTGATCGCCAGCAGCGCGATCGCCAGCACGATCCAGACGGCGATCACCGGCCAGTGGTGACGCGAGCAGAAGCGCCCGAGCGCGTAGAGGGGAGCGGTCATTTCCTCATCATCTCCTCTGGGGCGGGCGTTTCGCCAGTCTCGAATGCCTCCGGCACCGTTTCCCGCGGCTGCGCGCCCAGCGCCCGGCGGATCAGGACGAGCCGTTGCGCCTGGTTGGCGGCCATCGCCGCGATCAGCGGGCGCGGCCAGCCGATGGTCAATTTGCCGACGGCGCTGAGCTCGGCGTCGACCGTCGCGCTTTCGAGTTCGTAGAGAAAGTGCCAGGCCTCGTCCGCCGTATTCAGGTCATCGACCTCGATCGTTTCCGCGGGAGGATCGGCTTCGCCGTCGAGGCCGCGCAGGGTCTTCGTCGTCGCGTCGACGTGTTCCTCTTCCTGGGCGCGGAACTCGCGGGCGAGGGCGAGGTCGGCGCCGCGCAGCGCCGGCAGCGCCTCGCCGTAGGCCTCGACCGCGGCAAGCTGCCGGCCGAGGATCTCGTTCAGCACCCCCACGTCCGCCTCCTTGTCGACGGCGGAATCGCCACCGTCTCCTCCGCAGGCGACGAGGCTCCCGGCGAGAGCGACGACGACCAGTGGGAGGAGGGCGCGGCGCATGGCGCGGCCGCGCGTGATTCGGTTCGGTGTCATGAGGACGAGCCGAAGCCTATGAACTCCGGCGACGGCCGGGCGCTGGAGGCCCTGGCCGAGGAGATTCACCGTTGCCGTCTCTGCCCGCGGCTGGTCGAGTGGCGCGAGGCGCAGGCGGCGAACCCGCCCCGCCGCTACCGCGGCCAGGAGTACTGGGCGCGGCCGGTCTCCGGCTTCGGCGACCCACGGGCCCGCGTCGGCATCGTCGGCCTCGCCCCGGCCGCGCACGGCGCCAACCGCACCGGCCGCATGTTCACCGGCGATCGCTCCGGCGACTGGCTCTACGCTGCCCTGCATCGCGCCGGCTTCGCCAACCAGCCGCAATCGGAGTGGCGCGGGGACGGGCTCGAGCTGCGGAACGCCTACATCACCGCCACCGTCCGCTGCGCTCCCCCCGCCAACAAGCCCACCCCCGAGGAGCGGGACAACTGCCTCCCCTACCTGCGGCGCGAGCTGGAGCTGCTGGAGCGCCTCGAGGTGATCGTCGCCCTCGGCTCCTTCGGCTGGGACGGCTTCCTCCGGGCGGCGAGGGCGATCGGCGCGGAGGTGCCGCGGCCGCGGCCCAAATTCGGCCACGGGGCCGAGGTGGAGGTCGGGCGCTGGCGGCTTCTCGGCTGCTACCACCCGAGCCAGCAGAACACTTTCACGGGCAGGCTGACGGTGCCGATGACCGACGCGGTCTTCGAGCGAGCACGCTCGCTGCTGGGATAAATCTTGACTCGATCTTTCTTTACTGGAACTTTCTCCACCGGTCCCGCGGTCTCTACAGCGCCAACGAGCTACCTATGGGGAGGGAATGCTTTGCGCAGGCCACGAATCAAGCGGACGACGGAGGAGATCGAGACTCCAGACGGGGACGTCTATCTCCTGCGGCCGAGTGCCGAAAACGACATCCGGATCGAGCAGCCCGACGCCGAGGAACGCCGGCTGCTCGCCGCCGTCGACGGCGAGCGCACGGTCGAGGAGCTTCGGGCGGAGTTCGGCAGTCAGGAGGTCGACGACCTGATCGCGCAGTTGCAGGAGCTCGAGGTGGTCGAGGACGCCGCCGACGACGAGCTCCTCGCCCCCAGGGAGCTGGAGCGGTTCGACCGCCAGCTGCGCTACTTCAGCGACGTCGGCGGAGGCGGGCCCACGCCCTCGCAATGCCAGCGGCAGCTGCGCGAGGCCAAGGTGGCGGTGCTCGGAGTCGGCGGCCTCGGCGCCTGGTCCGCCTGGGCGCTCGCCTGCTGCGGCGTCGGCGAGATGTGGCTGGTCGACGGCGACCGGGTCGAGGTCAGCAACTTCAACCGCCAGATCCTCTACACCGAGGCCGACCTCGGCCTGCTCAAGGTCGAGTGCGCGGCGGCGCGGTTGCGGGCCTTCAACTCCAGCGCCAAGATCACCGCCACCGCCCGGCGATTGGAGAGCGAGGCCGAAATCGCCGAGTTCATCGCCGGTGCCGACGTCGTCGTCGACGCCGCCGACTGGCCCGCGCATGACATCGAGCGCTGGTGCAACGCCGCCTGCTTCGCGGCCGGCATCCCTTACATCACGATGAGCCACTTCCCGCCGGTGGCCCGGATCGGCCCCCTCTACGTCCCCGGCATGACCGGCTGCTACGTCTGCCAGGAGATCGCCTACCGGCGCGAATACCCGCTCTTCGACGTGATCGCCGAGCAGCGGCGGGCGAAACCGAGCCCGGCGGCGACGCTCGGCCCGGCCTGCGGGCTGATCGGCGGCCAGGTCGGGGTGGAGGTGCTGCACCTGCTGACCGGGCTGGCCAGGCCCTCGACGCAGGGAGCCGCCCACATCTACGACCTGCGGACGATGGAGATGAAACGGGAGCTGGTGGTCCCGCAGCCCGAGTGCCCGATCTGCGGCGAGATGCCGCACGAGGAGCTGGCAGGAGAGGAGCCGGCGGACGAGTAGCTTTCCCCAGATGCGGCTCGCCACCTGCCTCCTGATCGTCGCCACGCTGGCCCTGGCGGCCGGCTGCGGTGGCTCCTCGGAGGAGCCGGCCACCGCACCAGCGGGCGATGCTGGCTCGACGCAAGGGGTGAGGCTGGCCTGGGAACGGAACCCGGAATGCGAGCCACCCCAGGGGGCGTCGCGCTGGGGCTGCTCGGTCGGCCCCTACCGCTGCCAGGGCGTCGTCACCGGCCGCGGCTACTCGATCTCCTGCGCCAAGCCCGGGAAATCGATCGCCTTCAGGGTCCCGCGCGACTAGAGCCGCGGTCGGCCAGCCGGCTGGACGGGTCGATGAACAAAACCAGCCAGAGGTAGGGCGCGAATTCGGGCGCCAGGAAGGCGAGCGGGATCGAGAGCAGGAAGATGCCGGCGATGTAGGTGCTGCGGATCTGGTTTTCGCGGTGGGTGCGGTCGTCGATCTTCATCAGCCCGCGGCGGCGGGCGTCCGCCCCCATCAGCAGCCCGAGCAGGACGACGACCGCGAGGTTGACCGAGTAGAAGACGACCGCCGTAGTCTTGCCGCCGTACTCGCCCAGCAGCTCGCTGCTGAAGGGGATGAGGACGATCCAGCCCAGGTAGAGCAGGTTGAGCCCGATCAGGCGTCCGTCGAAGGCCTCGACTTCGGCGAAGAAGCGGTGGTGGACGAGCCAGAAGCGGCCGATCACGGCGAAGCTGATCGCGTAGGCGAAGAAGACGTCCCGCTGGTCCCAGAGGGCGTTGTCGATCTGCCCCTCGGTCAGGCCCTTGTCGATCCCGAGGTTGAGGACCAGCAGCGTGATCGCGATCGAGAAGACGCCGTCGCTGAAGGCGACGATGCGACCGAACTCGATCGCGTTCTCCTCCCGCCGCCTCAGCGCCCGCCCCTTGCTCACCCGCGGATCATCTCCCCCGGCCGCGACGGAACCGATGTCCGATCCTTCCTAGAATGAGCGGAGCGCGCCGGCGTAGCTCAGTTGGTAGAGCACTTCATTCGTAATGAAGGGGTCACCGGTTCAAGTCCGGTCGTCGGCTCTGAGACGCGCGCGCCTCGGTCCTACTTCTTCTTCTGGCGCCGTTCCAGGACTTCGCCGAAGGCTTTCTCGATTTCGGTGGTGAGGGTGAGGCGGAAGGTGGCGTTGAGGGCGTCGAAGGCGAGCGGGCGGAGGCGGCCGATCGCGGCGATGATCTCGTCCCAGCCCTCCTCCGGGCGGCCGGCCTCGTCGAAGGGCTTCCAGACTTTCTCGACGAAGAGGTCGACGAAGGTGCGGGCCGAGGACTGGGCGTTGCGGTTGAGCTTCTCGATCACCGTCAGGGCGTCGGGGAGTGCGATCCCCATCGCGACGACTTCTTCGGCGGCGCGGATCAGCGCCGGGCTCGGGGCTTCGTAGCGGTCTTCGCCGAGGTCGACGAGGAGGCCGAGCTTTTTCGCTTTCTCGACCAGGCGATCGTCGTCGGTGCCGAACTTCTCGACCAGCTCGGCGCGGGTGTAGACCTCCGGCGCCTCGGTCGCGAAGGGGGCGGTGATGGCCTGGCGCAGGCCGACGAAGCGGTCGGCGTCGACCCCGTGCTCGCCGATCAGCCTCGAGATCGCGCTCAGCTTGAAGCCCTCGGCCTGCATCTCCTGGATCAGGCGCAGGCGGGCGACGTGCTCGGCGCCGTAGTAGCCGACGCGGGCGCGGACCTCGGGCGGCGGCAGCAGGCCCCGCGACTGGTGGTTGCGGATGTTCCGCACCGACATCCCCGTCTCGTAGGCGAGCTGCTCGACGGTCAGGCTCGCCTCCGCCGCAGCGGAATCTGCTGCTTGTTCGACTTTTTTGGCGATGGGGGAAAGTCTACCTCTTGAATGTAACCTCGTTTGAGGTAACGTTTATTTGGGAACAAGCTTCTTGCAATCCACCCTCCCATTCATTCAAGGACTTCCACATGAACATCGATTTCGGAACGCTTCTCGCCGCCGCCGCCCCTCCGGCCGCCGGCGCCGAGATCGCGCAGATCGTGATCGCCACGGTCGCGGCGACGATCGTCACCTGCGCCCTCCTCTTCCTCGGGCTCGGCCACCGCACCGGCCGGGTGAAGGTCCTGCAGCGTCTCGCCGACTGGGGCGAACGCAGGTCCGGGATGCCGGGATGGGTCGCCTTTCCCTCGCTCGTCGCGACCGTCTCGCTGCTGACCGCGCTCTTCGGGATGTACTGGGACATCTCCCTCCACATCGACAACGGCCGCGACGCGGGCCCGCTCGCCAACCCGGCCCACTACTTCATCCTCATCGGCCTCTTCGGCATCTTCAGCGCCGGCTTCTTCGCGATGGTCCTGCCCCAGGAGCGGCCCAGCACCGTCGCGGTCCGGATCGGGCGCGACTGGTGGGCGCCGCTCGGCGGCGTCCTCATCTGCGCCTGCGGCGCCTTCTCCCTGATCGGCTTCCCACTCGACGACATCTGGCACCGGCTCTTCGGCCAGGACGTCACCCTCTGGGGACCGACCCACCTGATGCTGATCGGCGGCGCCGCGATGACCCTGGTCGGGATCGCGGTGCTCGCGGTCGAGGGGATGCGGGCCAATGCCTCGGCCGAGACCCCGATCGAGGAGCTCCTGCACACGAAGATGGCCCGCGCGATCGCCCTCACCGGCGGCCTGATGCTGGGCCTCTCCACCTTCCAGGCCGAGTTCGACTTCGGCGTCCCCCAGTTCCAGCTGATCTTCCAGCCGATGCTGCTGATGCTGGCCGCGGGCGTGGGACTGGTCCTGGCCCGGGTCTACGCCGGTCCCGGCGCCGCCCTGGGAGCGGCCGGGTTCTTCATCCTCCTGCGCGGCGGGCTGGCGCTGGCGATCGGCCCCGTCCTCGGGCAGACCATGCCCCACTTCCCGCTCTACGTCGCCGAGGCGGTGGTGGTCGAGGCAGTCGCCCTCTTCGTCTCGACCCAGCGGCCGCTGCGCTTCGGCCTCGTCGCCGGAATCGGAATCGGGACCGTCGGCCTCGCCGCCGAGTGGGCCTGGTCCCGTCTCTGGATGCCGCTGCCCTGGCCCGAGTCGGCCTTCCCGGAAGCGGCAGTGGTCGGCTTCGCCGCAGCGATTGCCGGGGCGACGATCGGGGCGTGGATCGGCACCCACCTCTCGCCGGTCCCTCCCGAGCGCTCGCCGCTGCTGCGCCGCGCCGCGCTCTGCAGCGCCGCCGTCCTGGCCGCTCTGGTCGTCTACGGCCTCTATACCCCGACCCAGGAGGGAGTCAACGCCCGGGTCGCGCTTAGGGACGTCGGGGGCCAGGCGGGCCGTGAGGTCGAAGCCACCGTTCGCCTCGACCCGCCCGACGCCGCCGCCGACGCGGAGTGGTTCGACGTCACCGCCTGGCAGGGCGGCGGGCTCGTCGTCGCGCCGCTCGAGCGGATCGGCCCCGGGACCTATCGCAGCACCGAGCCGATCCCCGTCCACGGCAACTGGAAGGCGATGATCCGCCTCCACGACGGCAACTCGCTGACGGCGCTGCCGATCTACCTGCCGCGCGACGAGGCGATCCCCGTCGGCGAAGTCCCGGCGCCGCCGCAGTTCACCCGCGCCTTCGACGACGAGCACCAGCTGCTGCAGCGCGAGGCGAAAGACGGGCCTCCGTTCCTGACCGCCCTCGCCTACTCGACGGTGGCCGGGATCGCGCTCTCGCTGCTCGCCCTCCTCGCCTGGGCCCTGCACCGGCTGGCGGTGGGCCTGCGACCGGCACCGCGCCGGCGACGGTTGCGCCTCCGCGTCTTCCTCGGCTTCCAGCAGGGCGGCGGCAGGTGATCCTGCCGCTCGCCCACCACAGCGCCCTGGTGGCGCTGCCGGTCTTCGCGCCGGCGCTGGTGATCGTCGCCGTCCTCCTCGTCCACCGCCTGCGCGAGCGCCGGCACTGGGACGAGGAGAGCGAGGCCTAACTCCGCGAGACCAAGGCCTCGATTGCCTCGGCGTAGGGGCCGTGGAGGGCGGCGCGGGGAGGTGGGATCTCGACGCCGTAGGCCTCCCGCATCGCCTGGGCCAGGGTTCGCTTGAAGGTCGGGCCGTGCCAGGCGTGGGCTTCGGCGGCGCGGCCGACGTGGAGGTGGGTCAGCTCATGGAGCAGGGTCTCCAGCACGTCCCCGGGGCGGATCCCGGGATAGGCGGTGACCGAGAGCCGGAATTGGCCGGGGACGGCGAAGCCGAGGCGGTTGGGGCGCCGGCGGGCGCGGCGCACCTTCAGCTGCGGGCGCCGTTCCGCCAGCGGGCCGGCTGCGAAGACCGGCAGCCCGCGCAGGCGGTCCATCTCGTCGTCGAGGGCGACCCCGGCGACGAGGTAGTAGCTCAGACCTGGCAATGGGGGCACCAGTAGGTGGTCCGGTTGGCGTCGCCCTGGCCGCGCGAGGAGATCGGGCCGCGGCAGGACGGGCAGGCATCCTGGCGACGCCGGTAGACCCGAAAGCGATGGCGGTCGCCGCTCTCGACCGCGGCCTGCATCTGTTCGCGGGCGGCGGCGAGGACGGCGCGCAGCTCCGCGCCGGAGAGGTCCCCGATCGGGCGCCAGGGATCGACCCTGGCGGCGAAGCAGGCCTCGCTCTTGAAGATGTTGCCGATCCCGGCCACCAGGTGCTGGTCGAGGAGGGCGTCGCCGAGGCCGCGGCTGGGATCGGCGCGCATCGCCGCCACCGCTGCCTCGACGTCGAAGTCCTCGGCGAGGATGTCGGGGCCGAGCCGGACCAGCTGCGGGTCGCGGCGCAGGCGCGTGGTCGGCGCCACCCGCAGGGTCGGGCCCCCGAACTGGACCGCCTCCCAGCCGCCGCCGGCGAGGACCGCCCAGGCCGAGGAGCGGGGCCGCCGCCAGCGGGCATCAGGGCGGTAGAAGTGCCAACCGCCGCTCATCCCCAGGTGGCTGTGCAGGGAGAGGTCGCCGAAGCCGAGCAGCAGGTGCTTGCCGCGGGCTTCGACGCTCTCCAGCGTGCGCCCGTCCAAGCGTTCGATTTGCGCCGTCCTCCCGCGCGGGTTCGGCGCCGTCGCCGTCACCGCCTCCCCCAGCAGGGTCGCCTCGAAGCGGCGCGCCAGCCGCAGGATCGTGTCGCCCTCTGCCACCCCCCCATGATGCAGATCTGCTCAGGTGGGTAGAAATGAGGCGATGTTCGGGCGAGCGAAGATGGATGCGAAAGCACGGCAGGTGGCGCTGCAGATCGGCGTCGGCCGGGTCGCGATGGGCGCCGGGATCTTCGTCGCTACGCGCCCGGCGCTGCGGGCGCTGGGGTTCGGCGAGCCGGGACCCACGGGCGAGGCGGTGGCGAAACTCGGCGGTGGCAGGGACGTCGCGATCGGGGCGCTGACGCTGGCCGCGCGCGACGACCGGCAGGCGCTGCGGACGACGATCCTGATCGCCAGCGCCTGCGACGTCGCCGACGCGATCGCGCTGGGCATCTCCGCCCGTCATCCCGAGACCCGCAGGGCCGGGCTCGGCGGCATCGTCTCCGGCGGCGCCGCTGCCGCCGCCGGCCTCTGGGCCTGGCGCCGGCTGGGCGACTAGCTCTGCCTACCGCTGCGCGCCGTTGGTCGACGCCGCCGCGCCCCCCTGGAACTCGTGCGATTCGATCACCCGGTCGATCAACCCGTACTCGACCGCGTCCGGCGGCTGGAAGAATTTGTCGCGTTCCATGTCGGCGTGGATCTGCTCGGCCGACTGCCCGGTGTGCTTGACGTAGATCTGGTCGAGACGCTCGCGCAGGGCGAGGATCTCTTTGGCGTGGATCTCGATGTCGCTCGACTGTCCTTCGAAGCCGCCGCTCGGCTGGTGGATGAGGATGCGGCTGTTGGGCAGCGCCATCCGTTTCCCCGCCGCGCCGCCGGTGAGGATCAGCGACCCGGCCGACATCGCGATCCCGTAACAGATCGTCTGCACGTCGGGCTTGACGAACTGCATCGTGTCGTAGATCGCCAGCCCGGCGTAGGCGGAGCCACCGGGGGAGTTGATGTAGAGGCTGACGTCCTTGTCGGGGTCCTCGGCCTCGAGGTGCAGCAACTGGGCGATGATCAGGTTGGCGAGGTCCTCGGTGACGGGCTCGCCGAGGAAGATGATCCGCTGCGCGAGCAGGCGGCTGTAGATGTCGAAGGAGCGCTCGCCGCGAGCGGTTTGCTCGACGACCATCGGTACCAGTGGCATGGGGCCTCCAATCAGTTCGGGTGCCTACACCGTAGCTAGGCCGAGCCGCCGTCGAACTTGTAGCCGACGCCCCGCACCGTCACCACCAGTTCCGGTTTCTGCGGGTCGCGCTCGACCTTCTGGCGCAGGTTGGAGATGTGGACGTCGCAGGCGCGCTCGTCGCCGTCGAACTCGGTCTGCCAGAGCTCCTCCATGATCTGGGCGCGGGAGAAGACCTCGCCGGGACGGGCGACCAGGAGGCGCAGCAGCTGGAACTCGGAGCGGGTGAGGTTGACCGGGACGCCGCGGACGGTGGCGACGTGGCGGACGAGGTCGATCGAGACCGGCCCCGACTCGATTTTCACCGCTTGGGAGAGCGGCGCCCGGTCGAGTTCGCGGCGCCGCAGCTGCGCCCGCACCCGGCCCAGCAGCTCGCGCACCGAGAAGGGCTTGGTCACGTAGTCGTCGGCGCCGACCTCGAGCCCGACCACCTTGTCGACCTCGGCGTCTTTGGCGGTGAGGACGATGATCGGGACGGCGCTGCGCGAGCGCACGTCGCGGCAGATGTCGAGCCCGCTCGGCCCCGGCATCATGATGTCGAGGATCAGCAGGTCGTAGGGGACGCCGTTGCCGAGCAGCGCCGTCGCCTCGTCCCCGTCGGCGGCCGGGGTCACTTCGAACCCCTCCTGGGCGAGCGCGTAGCCGACCGAGTCGCGGACCGAGGGCTCGTCGTCGGCGATGAGAATGCGGCCGCTGCTCATGCCACCGGGGTTGGGCTCGGCTTTGCGATCGGGAGGCGGACCCAAAAGGTGCTCCCCTCCCCCTCCACCGACTCGGCGCCGATGCGGCCGCCCATCACGTCGACCATCCGCCGCGCGATCGCCAGGCCGAGGCCGAAGCCCTCCTGCTTGCGCGACTCGCTGCGGCGGTAGAAGCGCTCGAAGACGCGCTCAAGCTCCCCCGCGGGAATACCGGTGCCGGTGTCGATGACCTCCAAGATGACCTCTTCCTCGCCGTCGTGGCGGCCGCGAACGGTAACGGTGCCGGGCGGCGGCGTGTTCTTGAAGGCGTTGGTGAGGAGGCCGATCATCACCTGCCGCAGCAGGGTCGGGTCGCCGGTTGCGGCCAAGTCGGATTCGACGTCGACGACGAGCTCGACGTGCGACGGCGTCTCGCAGGCTGTGACCACGTCGCGGATCGCCAGGGGGACGTCGACGACCTCGCTCTCCGGGGCGCCACGCGACTCGACTCGCGCCAGGGTCAGCAGCGACTGGGTCAGCCGGTTCATCCGCTCGGCGTCTTCGCCCAGCCGTTTGAGGAAGTGGTCGCGATCCTTGGGATCGTTCTTGGCACCGCTCTGCAGCACCTCGATCGCGCCGGAGATCCCGGCCAGCGGGTTGCGCAGCTCGTGGGCGGCGTTGGAGACGAAGTCGGCTTCGGCCAGCTCGCGGCGCAGCTCGTCGGTGCGGTCGCGGAGGACGGCGAGGACGGCGCGCTCGTCGGGCAGGGAGCGGGCGGTCATCGCGTAGGCGCGGTCGCCGATCCGCAACGCCGGGTGGGAGGAGAAGCCGACGCTGGCGGCGCGGTGAAGCAGCGGCAGGACCACCTCCGGCGGCTGCCCGGAGGAGTCGAGCAGGCGCCCGGCGGCGCTGTTGGAGAACCGCACCGGCCCTTCGTAGTCGACGACCATGACGACGTCGGTGAGCCCGTCGAAGATCGCCGCCAGCTTGTTGCGGTCAGAGGAGAGCACGCCGAAGCTCTCCTTCAGCGAGGCCCGCATCGAGTCGAGCGCCCGGGCCAGGTCGCCGATCTCGTCGGGCCCCGAGGTCTTCAGCGGCGCGTCGAAGGAGCCGCCCGCCATTTCACCGGCGGCGCGGGCGAGGCCGACGACGCGGTGGGAGATCGCAACCGCGATCAGGAAGCCGGCGAGGACGCCGATGACCACGGCGGCGATCAGCGCCTGCTCGTTGTCGCCGAAGAGGTAGACGGCGGCGGCGGTGATCAGGCTGACCGCGGCGAAGGCGCCGGTGAGCCAGAGGCGCATCCCGATCCGCGGCGTGCCGGGCGGCGCGGCGGCCGGATTCTGATCGGAGTGGCGCATGAAGATTTACTAACACAATCCTCTCCTCGTCGCGGCAGAGCGGGCGTTTCCGTGCCTACATGGGAGAATCGAATGGTGAGGACTCTCGTCTTCATCCCCGCCTGGAACGAGGAGGCCTCGGTCGCCGAGGTGATCGCCGACGTGCGCAAATCGCTGCCGGAGGCGGACATCCTGGTCGTCGACGACGGCTCCGCCGACGCCACCGCCGACCGCGCCCGCGAAGCCGGTGCCCTGGTCGCCTCCCTCCCCTTCAACCAGGGCCTGGGGGCGGCGCTGCAGACCGGCTACCTGTACGCGCTGCGCAACGGCTATGACGCCTGCGCCCACCTCGACGCCGATGGCCAGCATCCGGCCGAGGAGGTGGCGCGCCTGGTGACAGAGATCACCGCCGACCGCGCCGACCTGGTGATCGGCTCGCGGTACCACGCCGGCGCCGTCTCGGCCAGCGACGATTACCGGCCGACCCTCTCGCGGCGGATCGGGACCAGCGTCTTCCGCTTCTTCCTCACCCTGGCGACGAGGCAGCGCTTCACCGACACGACCAGCGGCATGCGGGCCGCCAACCGGCGGGTGATGGCGCTGTTCAGCCAGCACTACTCGCCGGACTTCGCCGAGATCGAGTCGCTGCAGCTGGCCGTGCGGCAGGGCCTGCGGGTCGAGGAGCTGCCGGTGCGGATGCTGGAGCGGGCCGGCGGCACCTCCTTCCTGACGCCGGTGCGCTCGGCCTTCTTCATCTTCAAGGGCCTGGTCGTCCTCCTCGTCGGCCAGTTCCGGCCCCGACACGTGGAGGCGGAGTGATGAAGGTTCTGTTCGCAGCGGCGGGCGAACCCGCCCAGGTCCACCTCACCTCGCAGACGCGGATCGTCGCCGCGGTGATCGCCGTCTTCTTCATGCTGCTGATCCTCGACCTGATCCGCCGCGACCGCCTGCAGGAGCGCTACAGCGTGATCTGGTTCGTCGCCGGCCTCGGGATGCTCGCCGGCGCCGCCTTCCCGGGACTGCTCGAGATCGTCGCCGACCTGATGGGGGTCCGCAACACCAACGTCGCCCTCTTCTCGATCGTCCTCCTGCTGCTGCTCGGGCTGGCGCTCAACTTCAGCGTGATCATGTCCCGCCAGGCGGCCCAGATCACCCGCCTGGCGCAGGAGCGGGCGATCGAGAAGGCAAAGCAGCAGGCGCAGCGGCCGAACGGGAACGGCTCGTCAGGCGAGCAGGCTCTCGAGGCGGAAGAACAACGCCTCCAGGGCTAGCTCCTCGCTGACGTTGAGGTCGAGGCCGCGGCGGGTCTCCTGGACCAGCTCGGCGCCGCGGCGGGCGGTGGCCGGGTCGAGTCCGGCCGCCTGGGACCGCAGCCGCTCCAGCCGGTCGCGGTTGAAGGCGACCTCCTCGGCCCCGGCGGCGATCGCGGCCAGGTCCCGCAGCCAGGCGGCGCAGAGCTCGAAGTCGAGGTCGAGAGCTTCGGTGCGGCGCCGGCGCCCGGCGCGTTTGGCGGCGTCGGCGATCTCCTTGGCGCTGCGTTTGATCCCGGCCTTCGCCTCCTCCTCGAGTGCTTCGCGCGCCTCGGCCTCGGCCTCGGCGCCTTCGCTCTGGGCGCGGTCGAGCAGCGCTTTCCAGGGCGCGCCGGCGCAGCGCCCCTCCAGGGCTGCGGTGACGCAGCGCTCCGCCTCGGCCCGGAACTCGTGGCCGCGCTCGCTCAGCAGCAGCCGCGCCAGCTCGACGTCGCCGGCGGCGAGGCGCGCGGCGGCGGCGACCTCCTCGGCCGGCCCGGCGCCGGCCGCCGCCAGCTCGCGTTCGAGAACCTCCGCCGGCAGCGAGGCGAACTCGACCGCCTGGCAGCGCGAGGCGACGGTCTCCAGCAAACCCTCCTGGTCGGAGCTGAGCAGGATCAGGTGGACGAACTCGGGCGGCTCCTCCAGCGTCTTCAGCAGCGCGTTCTGGCTCTCGTCGCGCATCGCCTCGGCGGCCTCGATCACGAAGACGCGCTTGCCGCCTTCGAAGGGCCGGTAGGCGGCGGCGCGGATCACCCGCTCGCGCACCTCCTCGACCATGTGCTGGGCGCCGGTGGGTGCGAGCCAGACGAGGTCGGGATGGGGCGAGGGGTCGAGCAGCGCCCGCCGCCTTGCCTCCTCGGGCTCGGCGGCGGCCCCGGCGAGCACCTCCGCCGCGAAGGCGCGCGCGGCGGCGCGCTTGCCCGCGCCCCGCGGCCCGCGGAAGAGGTAGGCGTGCGTGGGCTCCCCCGCGAGCGCCGCCGTCAGCGCGACCCGCGCCCGGGCCTGGTGCTCGGTCGCCTCAAGCAGCGTCGAGGTGCTCACGCACAGCCCCCATCACCCGCTCGTGGACCTCCTCGACGCTGCCGCCGGCGTCGATGACGACGACCCGGTCGCTGGCGATCTGGGCGATCTCCTCGTAGGCGGTCGCCACCGCGCGCTGCAGCTCGAGGCCCTCCTGCTCGAAGCGGTCCTCGCCGTCGGCGCGGCCGAGGCCGGTCTCCGGGTCGATCCGCAGCAGCAGCGTCAGGTCGGGCCAGAGGCCGTCCGTCGCCGCCTCGCAGAGCCCGATCACCTCGCCGACGCCGAGGCCGCGGGCCGCACCCTGGTAGGCGATGCTGGAATCGGAGAAGCGATCGGCGACGACGTGCCGCCCCGCCGCCAGCGCCGGGCGGATCACCCGCTCGGTGAGGTCGGCGCGGGCGGCGAGGAAGAGCATCAGCTCGGCCAGCGGCTCCAGCTCGAGGCCCGGGTCGGCGAGCAGCTCGCGGATCCGCTCCGCCGCTTCGGTCCCCCCCGGCTCGCGGATCGCGACCGCCTCGGTGCCCAGCGCCTCGACGAGCAGGCGCGCCTGGGTGCTCTTGCCGGAGCCGTCGATCCCCTCGAGGGAGACGAACAACGTCGGCGGCCTCAGCCTTTCGCGCCGGCTTTGGCGCGTTTGCGCTTGCGCGTCGCCGTGCCCGCTTTGTCTTTCTCGGGCAGCGGCTTCTTCTCCATCTCCTCTTTCGCCTTGCGCGCGGCTTCCCGCTCGGCCCGGCGTTTCTTCATCTCCTGCATCGACTCGCAGTCGTCGTTGAGGCAGAGGTTCCAGGGCCGGCCGCGGAAGGGCACGACTTTGAGGCGCGGGGTGCGGTCGCAGATCGAGCAGCGCTCCTCGAGCCGGAAGACGTCGCCGCGCTGGGGCAGCGGGAAGGTCTGGTCGCAGGAGCCGGGGCCGCCGTCGGCGCTCCAGCCGCTGCAGCCGACGAACCGTTTGCCCGATTTTTTCGCGCGGATGATCCTCAGCATGTTCGGCGAGCCGTCCTCCTTGGTGCGGCCGGCTTCCTCGCAGACCTTGCAGGGACCGAGGATGCGGTCCTCGTCCATCCCCTTCCAGATCACTTTCGCCAGGTCTTCGCGGCTGCCGTCGATTTCGGTCCAGGTCTTGTGCAGGAGCTCGCGGCTCTCGCCGACGACGGCGCCCTTGGACATCTCGCCGGCGGCGATCCGGTCCATCTCGGCCTCCAGCTGCGCGGTCATCTCCGGCGTCGCCATCGCCGGCACGTAGTTCTTGAACGCCTCGTAGAGGGCGATCCCGGTCTCGGTCGGGATCGGCGGGTTGTTGTAGACGTAGCCGCGGTCGAAGAGCTTCTGGATGATGTCGGCGCGGGTCGCTTTGGTGCCGAGCCCACGCTCCTCCATCATCTCGATCAGTTTCGCCTGCGAGATCCGGCCGGGCGGCTGGGTCTCCTTGTCGACCACCCAGGGCTCGCCGTCCAGCTGCAGCGTCTGGCCCTCCTCCAGTTTCGGGATCTCCTCGTCGGCGGAGCGGGCGTAGGTGTAGATCGCCGCGTAGCCGGGGTCGACGACGACCGAGCCGCGGACGAAGTAGGTCTGGTCGCCGGCCTCGATGTCGGCCCGGGTCGACTCGGTGATCATCGGCGGGCTGAAGGTGGCGAGGAAGCGGCGGACGACGAGTTCGTAGACCCGCCGCTTCGGCCCCTCCAGGGCGCCCGGGTGGACCGCCTGGGTCGGGTAGATCGGCGGGTGGTCGGTCGTCTCTTTTTTGCCGCGGGTCGGTTTCAGCTCGCCCTCGAGCAGGCCCGAGGCGGCGGAGAACTCCTTGACCCGGGTCAGCGAGGAGACCAGCTCGCGCACCGGCAGCGAGGTCGGGTAGACGGTGTTGTCGGTGCGCGGGTAGGAGATGAACCCGTCCATGTAGAGGTCCTCGGCGATCCGCATCGCGCTGGCGGGGGTGATCCCGAGGCGGCTGGAGGCGTCGGTGCTGAAGGCGGTGGTGTTGTAGGGCGTCGGCGGCTTGCGGGTGTTTTTGCGCGCCGTCACCGATTTGACCGTGCCGGGGTTGGAGGTGCCGGCGAGCGCGGCGTCGGCCTCGGCCTTCTCCCAGAATTTGTCGACGCTGTGGTGGGTCTCGAAGTTGCCGTCGGGGTGCTCGAACCTGGCGAACACTTCCCAGAACGGTTTCGGCTCGTGGGCGCGCCGTTCCATCTCGCGCTCGACGATCAGGCCGAGGGTCGGGCTCTGCACACGTCCCACCGAGAGGAAGTTGGAGCCGAAGCGGCGGCTGGCGAGGGAGACGGCGCGGGTCAGCGTCGCGCCCCAGAGCAGGTCGATGTCCTGGCGGGCGGCGCCGGCGTTGGCGAGCGGGTAGGAGAGCTCGTCGAGCTCGTTGAAGGCGCGCTCGATCTCCTCCTTGGTCAGGGCGGAGTAGCGGGCGCGCTGGATCCGCAGGGTGCCGTCGGCGGTGCCCTCGCGGGAGCCGAGCGCGGGGTTCGAGTCGAGCATCTCCTCCAGCGCCTCGAGCCCGATCAGCTCGCCCTCGCGGTCGAAGTCGGTGGCGATCACCAGCTCGTCCGCCTCTTTGGCCAGTTTCTTGATCGCTTTGACGACGTTTTTGTCGGTCGGCTGCTTGATCAGCTCGGCGTCGATCAGGTCGTGCAGGTCGGTCTTCTGCCAGTTCGAGTAGCTCTCGGGGAAGGCGGGGCCGAGCACGTGGCCCTTGAGCCCGACCGTCATCTGCTCGTCGCCTTCGGCGTCGGTCCAGGTGTAGAAGGGGACTTTGTAGGTTTTGTCAGCGCTGTTGGTGCCGTTGCTGAGGGCTTCGGCGATCTTCTTGGCGCTGTTGTTCTTCTCGGTGACGATCAGTCTCATGGGGCGGCGAGGGTAGCAGGGGTCTGCGGCTGCCCTGAGTAGGATCGTCCGCCTGATGAGGTCTCTGGTCACCGGCGGCGCGGGGTTCATCGGCTCGAATCTGGTCGACGCCCTGCTCGCGCGCGGCGACGAGGTGACGGTGGTCGACGACCTCTCGACCGGGCGACGCGCCAACCTCGAGGGGGCGCTGGCGGCGGGGGCCGAGCTGGTCGAGCTCGACATCCGCGACGGCGAGGCGCTGCGCAAGCTGGGCGAAGACGAGCGACCCGAGAGGATCTTCCACCTCGCCGCCCAGATCGACGTCCGCAAGTCCCTTGCCGACCCCGCCTTCGACGCGGCGATCAACGTCGGCGGCACCGCCAACGTCCTCGACGCCGCCCGCGCCGGCGACTGCGGGCGCGTCGTCTTCGTCTCCACCGGCGGCGCCATATACGGAGAGGGCGAGGGACAGGATCTGCCGCTCGCCGAGGACGCTCCGATCGCGCCGCTGGCGGCCTACGGCCAGAGCAAGTACGCGGCCGAGGGCTACCTGGCTCTGTACGAGCGTCTTTACGGCCTCTCGGGCGTCTCCCTGCGCCTGGGCAACGTCTACGGCCCGCGCCAGGACCCGCTCGGCGAGGCGGGGGTGATCGCGATCTTCTGCGGCGCCCTGAAGGAGGGCAGGCGCCCGACGATCTTCGGCGACGGCACCCAGACCCGCGACTACATATATGTGGGCGACGTGGTCGCCGCCGCCCTCGCCGCCGCCGAGTCCGAGGTGACCGGCCCGATCAACATCGGCACCGGCCGCGAGACCAGCGTGCTGGAGATAGTCAATGCCCTGCGCAAGCTGAGCGGAAGCGAAAATTTCGAGCCGGAGCTCGCCCCACCCCGCGCCGGCGAGGTGCAGCGGATCGCTCTCGACGCCGGGCGTGCCGAGCGGGAGCTCGGGTGGCAGGCAGAGGTGGGGCTTGACGAGGGTCTCCGCCTAACCCTGTCTTCGGTCTAGCTCGCCCCGGGGGAACCGGGACGCGCGGTCTCACACACGCGCTCGCTATTTGATCAGGGTTTCTTGACAAATCTCGAAGGAGTCGCTGAACTTCGACCATCGCTACCAGTCCAGAAAGGCGTCCGATGATTCGCAGACTTAGAGTCTCCTGGCTTGCCGCAATCGTAGTCCTCGCGCTGAGTGCGATCACCGCCCCGGCGGCACACGCAGAAATCGAATTCACAGCTTCCGCTTATTCGGCGACCGTCACAGGTTCGAACACCAAAGGCAATGAAACGTTCACAACCGAAGGCGGCAGCGTCCAGTGCGACAGCCACTTCGAAGGCAAACTGAGCGCTTCCAGCTCGACACTGACGATCACCCCGAAATACAGCGAATGCGATGCATTCGGATTCCTTGGCGCAACCGTGGAAACGGAAGGCTGCACCTACGTCTTCCACGCCACAGAAGAAGTCTCGGCCGGCGTCTACGACAGCCACGTCGACGTCTCCTGCCCGGAAGGCAAATCGATCAAGATCGCCGCCGCCACCTGCAAAGCGGAAGTCAAAGCCCAGACCGGGCTGA
>Ga0247774_1000448_pt1 | contig 20369 bp, 16 predicted proteins | sample UWRJL001104B6_FD_179933 | JGI IMG/M metagenome (GOLD analysis project Ga0247774, IMG submission 179933) | Plant litter microbial communities from Arlington Agricultural Research Station in Wisconsin, United States - UWRJ-L001-104B-6 | ecosystem: Environmental > Terrestrial > Plant litter >... | reverse complement strand
CATCGCCGAGCGAAGCGCCTCGTTGACGGCCATCACCATATTCATCTGCGGCATCGCTATCGCTCCGGGGCTATTGGCCCGGCAAAGGTCGAAAATAAAGTCCGAGCATCCGGCTCAACCAAAGGCGCTTCAATGGGACGATGGAGCACGCGGGCCGCGCAGGAGCTCGGCGCGCTGCTCCTGCAAATGCCACGGCGGCTTCTGGTACACGTCCTCGAAGATCGATTCTAGTGCGGGCGGCGGTGTCTTCTCGCTGACGCCGACCGCGGCGCGAAAGCGTTGATCGATCTCGGCGATCAACGCAAGCTCGGCGCGGTCGTCCCAAGCCTTGCGGCGCTCCAGGTATTGGCGCAGGCGCGCGAGCGGATCGCGCTCGGCCCAGGGCTTGAGGTCGTCGGTCGCGCGATAACGATTGGGATCATCGCTCGTGGAGTGCCCGCCCATGCGATAGGTGACGGCTTCGACCAAAGTGGGACCGAGGCCTTGTTCACCGCGACGCACGGCCTCACGCACCACGCTCACCACCGCGAAGATGTCGTTGCCGTCCACGCGCACGCCAGGGATGCCGTAAGCGGCGGCTTTCTCGGCAAAAGTGCGAGTGGCCGTTTGGCGCTCGGCCGGCACGCTGATGGCCCAGCCGTTGTTGCGGCACAGAAACACCACCGGCACCTTGAACACGCCGGCGAAGTTGAGCCCGCTATGGAAATCAGTGGAGCTGGTCGCGCCCTCACCGAAGTAGACCAAGCTCGCCACGTCCTTGCCGTCGATCTTGGCGCCCCAGGAAAAGCCGACCGCCTGCGTGATCTGCGTGCCGACCGGTGAGCTCACCGAGGTAAAGCCGGTTTCGCGCGACGTGATGTGGTTCGGCATTTGCCGCCCCTGCACCGTGTCATTCGCGTTGCCGAACATGTTGTCCATGAACTTTTGCAAGTCGAGGCCGCGCATCAGCGCCGCGCCAAACTCACGGTAACAAGGGAACAGCCAGTCGCTCTTACGCATGGCGAATGCCGAACCGATGATGGCCGCCTCTTCGCCCAGTGAGCCCACGTGAAAACCGATGCGGCCCTGGCGTTGCAACGCGACCAGGCGCTCATCCAGCTGGCGTGTGGTCACCATCCAGCGATAGATATCGATCACCTCGCTTTCGCTCAGCCGTGGATCGTGGCGGGGGTCGAGCGTGCCGTCGTCGGACAACACGCGAATCACTTTCGCCGGCTGTTCCGGTCGGAAAGTCGCGGGCATTTCTGGCATCATATCCATTCGGAATTTTCGAGGCTCTGGCGCGAGAATGGGACAGGCGGTGGCACGGTCGAGCTGCCCTGATGGCCGCAGCGTCCGCAGCCGCGCGCTACTCGGTCAGCGCGCAGGCGGCCTCTTCGATGGCTTGGTCGACCGCTGCATTCGTCAGTTTGAAACCGGCAGCAAGCTTGTCCAGCACTTCGCGCTCGACCTGGCTCACTCCACCCGACACGTAGGCCAGAAGTGAGGAGACCCGCAGCACCTCGCGCGCGTGGTCTTCACGGGTGATGGCGCGCGCAACCAGCTCGATCCGCTTCTGTAGACCGTCCTCGTCGAGCTGATCGTGCAGATCCGCGAGCAGTGCCGAGACTTGGTGCTCGGCCACTCTTCCGGCACAGGCGCTGACCACGACGTGCTGGAAGGCGGCCTGCTCCGTGCCGTCGAAATCGCCGTCGGCGTTGGCCACCAGGAACGCGCCTTCGACCATGGCCTCGAACAGGCGCGCGGCCTCCGGGTCGAAACCCGTGGGCTGAGTGTGATCGTCGTCTTCGGACTTCCAACCGAAGGAGCTGGCGGCCACGCTCAGCAAGGAGCCGCGCACGCCGTCGGTCCGAACGTAAGCGGGAGCCTGAGTCAGCTGGCGGGCGACCTTACCGATCAAACTGGAGTCCGGGGCGGGCATGCAGTTTTTCCTCGATGACAGCCGGCCACGCTAACCGAAGATGGCCGCCGCGTCATTGCCCGTCAGCGCCGAACCAACGACTCGGGACTGATCAGCGCCGCGCCGACCTCGAGCTGGCGTTCCTGCAACGGAAAGGCGGCCGCGCCCAGCTGCGCATCATTGGCTAAATGGCCCTGTTCAGGCGCTCCGGGCGGTCGCAAACGAGCCTCGACGAAGCCCTCCGCGGCGTGATAGCTCGAGCGCACCAGCGGCCCGGAGGCGATGAATGCGAAGCCCATTTCGCGCCCCTCGCGCGCGTACTCGGCGAAGCGCTCTGGCGTCACGTAGCGCTCGACCGGGGCATGCTTGGGGGTCGGGCGCAGGTACTGGCCGAGGGTCACGATGTCCACGCCGGCCGTGCGTAGATCCCGCATCGTCTCCAGCACTTCGTCGTCGGTCTCGCCCACGCCGACCATGATCGAGCTCTTCACGAAGCGCTCCGGGTGGCGAGCCTTGGCGTGCGAAAGGACGCCCAGCGACAGATCGTAGTCACAGCGCTGATCGCGGATCTTGGGCGTCATGCGCCGCGACACTTCGATGTTGTGCGCGAACACGTCCGGGCCCGAGTCGACCATGCTGTTCACGTCGCGCATGCGGCCGGCGAAATCACCGACCAGCGTCTCGACCAAGAGCCCAGGGCTGTGCTCGCGCAAGGCCACCACGGCGCGGGCCATATGCGACGCGCCGCCGTCGAGCAGATCGTCACGATCGACCATGGTCAGCACCACGTAGCGCAGCTTCAGCTGGGCGATCGCGCGCGCCACGTGCTCTGGCTCACGAGGGTCGACCGCACCGCGCGGGTTGCCGGTCGTTACCGCGCAAAACCGGCAGCCGCGCGTGCAAGTGTGACCGAGCAGCATGACCGTGGCGGTGCCCGCAGCCCAACACTCGGCGACGTTCGGGCAGCGCGCCTCTTCACACACCGTGTACAGATCCAGCTCGCGCAGCGTTTGCTTCAGGCGCGTGTAGTTCTCCCCGCCGGGCGCGCGCACCTTCAGCCAAGGTGGCTTGGGATCGTAGATTTTGAGGCCCCGCGAGCCGCTCACGTCCCGCCTCCGAGTAACTTCTCGAATAGCGCGCTGACCAGCTTGGGATCGGCGGAGCCGCCCGTCTCCTTCATGGCTTGACCCATGAAGAAGCCAATCAAATTCTTCTTCCCTGCCCGCACCGAGCTCGCCTGACTCGGGAACTTCTCGATCAACGACTGACACAGCTTCTCGAGCGACGCGCTGTCCGAGACTACGCGCAAGCCGCGCTCGTCGACGATCGAGCGCGCGCTCTTGTCCGTGCCTTCGAGAGCCGCGAACACCTCTTTGGCCTGCTTGCCGCTGATCTCACCGGACTCGACCAACGAAAGCAGCTCGGCGACCTGCGCGGGGGTGACCGTGAAGCTTGCCTCGAGGCCGTGCGATTTGGCGCCGCGTAGCACCTCGTTGGCCACGAAGTTGGCGACCTTCACCGGTTGATCGAACAGCTGGCACACGGCCTCGAAGAAGCTCACGTAGCGCGGGTGCTGGCTGAGCGTCTGTGCCGTCGCCGGCGTGAGCCCGAGCTCTTCCACCCAGCGTTTGCGCACCGCCACCGGCAGCTCACGCAGCCCCGCGCGTTGCGCCGCGATGAACGCGGGATCGACGCGCAACGGCGGCAGATCGGGCTCGGGGAAATAGCGGTAATCGTGGGCATCGTCCTTGGCGCGCAGGGTCTGCGTCAGGCCCGTATCCGGGTCGAAGCTGCGCGTTTCCTGCTTGACCTTGCCGCCCGCGTCGAGAATCGCCGTCTGGCGAATGATCTCCGCGTCGATCGCGCGTTGTACGAACTTGAACGAATTGATGTTCTTCAGCTCGCAGCGCGTGCCGAACTTTTCCGTGCCCACCGGGCGAATGGAAACGTTGGCGTCGCAGCGAAAGCTGCCCTCTTCCAGGTTGCCATCGTTCACGCCGATGAACACCAAAAGATCACGCATCGCGCGCAGGTACGCGGCAGCCTCGGCGCTCGAGCGCAAATCCGGCTCACCCACGATTTCACACAGTGGGGTGCCGGCGCGGTTCAAGTCCACCTGCGAATCGCCGGCAACGCCGTGCACGTTCTTGCCCGCGTCTTCTTCCATGTGCGCGCGCGTGATGCCCACGCGCCTCGCCACACCGTCGACCTCGATGTCGAGGTGGCCATGGGTGGCGATCGGCTCTTCGAATTGGCTTATCTGGTAGCCCTTGGGCAAATCCGGATAAAAATAATTCTTGCGCGCGAAGATGCTCTTTTCGTGGATCGTGCACCCGAGCGCCAGCCCCGCCTGCACGGCAAACGTCACCGCTTGCTGATTGAGCACCGGCAGCGAACCCGGCAGCCCCAAACACACCGGACATACGTTGGTATTGGGCTCACCGCCAAAATCAGTCGAACAAGCGCAGAACAATTTGCTCTTGGTCAGCAGCTGCGCGTGCACCTCGAGGCCAATGACTGGTTCGTATTCCATGACTCAGCTGCTGCTCTAGCGCCGAATCGCCCCCGGTTCTAGTACTCGAAAGCAGCCGCAATTTCGGGCCGTGTTTGTGGGGGGGCGCCCGCAAGCCGCACCACGCACCTCCCACGCCGCCTGTCGCCCCGAAGAGCGCTCGTTCGTAGCGCACAGTGACGGCGCTTTGGCGCTCCCAGATTTACCGCCAAGCACCCAGTGCACCCAGGTGCGGCGAAGTATTAGGCAAGACCCGTCAAAACCGTCGTGTGCAGAGCGCCAAGTCGGCATAGGGCACTTACGACGGCGTCGATGAGCCGCGACACGACGCGGCACGGTGAGTGATTTTGGGGGTTAGCGATTTCCAACGCAAGCCGTGAAGTCACGTCAACCGCCGGCCCCCGCGCGCTGCGCGTCTGCCCTCCCGCGCGCGTAGCGCCGCACGCCTCCCGCTCTTCCTCTCGGTGCGCGCGCAGCGCCGCACGCCTCTCGTTCTGCTCTCGGTGCGCGCGCAGCGCCGCACGCCCTCGCGCCGGGCGCGCGGAAGGCACTCCAGCCGCATGCCCGGAACTAAAACGAGCGTGAAGTCTTGGAAGACTCCCCCGTCGGGGATCGCGAAGCGCGTCAGATCACGATCTGCGAACGAGATGGAGACCTACAAAGGCTGACCGACGCGCTTCGTGACACCCGAAGGGGTGAACAGGCGCGTGCTTTCCTCGGGCGCAGCGCGGGCGGCCCAGCGCCACCGTCCGAGCGTGCGCCAACGAGAGTCTCCAGACGCGCGCCGAAGGCGCCGCGCGTCCTTTAACGCCGACGCCACCAGTCGCCTCCCCGCTACCAGGTCAGTGCTTCTCGCGGTCCAAGCCCGGGTGCGAACCCTCGCCCGGCTCGTGCCGCGGGTTGGCAGTCAGATGGGAGCCGTCACGTCCCGGGAAGCCCATGAGCACGTCCTTCTCGAAGATGAACTGCTCCCTGGAATCGTAGGGCGCGGCGTGGATCCCGGTGTCCATGCGGATGGCGTCACACGGGCAGGCTTCCACGCAGAAGCCGCAGAAAATGCAGCGCAGCTCGTCGATCACGAAGCGTTGTGGGAAGCGCTCGTAGCCGCGTCGGGGGTCGCCCTCGGGGTACTCGCCGGCTTCGATGTGAATGCACTGCGCCGGGCAAGCGGTGGAGCAGCACAAGCACGCGACGCATCGCGGGGAGCCGTCGTCGCGTTGCGTGAGCCGATGCATGCCGCGCGAGCGCTCCGGGTACGGCCGCTTCTGCTCGGGATAGGATACGCAATTGATGCCGTCCTCGATGCCTTCCGTATTTGGATCGTTGCGCTGACCGAAGGCCATTTCTTTCGTGTTCTGAAAGAAATGCTTCATCGTGATGCCGAGACCTTTGGCGATCTCGGGGATGTAGGTCTGCACCGAGGCAGTGCGGTTGGGACGCGCGACGGCGGTGCCCGTGACTTTGTTCGGGCCCAGGGCGATCGATTCGTTCTTCATGCTGACATCCGTGCGCTGCGAGTACCGCCTGCCGCGGCCGCGAATTGCGCCGAAGTGGAGGCCAAAGACTTTCGTTTGTGCACTGGCTTGACCAGGAACACGATGAAGTAAATGAAGCCGCCGATGCCGGCCAGAGCCACCAGCGCTTTGCTGTAGTCCGCCAAAAGCGACATGAAGCTTGCCACGGCCGGACCGCCCGTGACGATCGCCATCACGATCAGACCGGTGGCCAAGACGTTGGCGATTGAAGCCGGCAAGAGCTTGCGCCAGCCGAGTCGCATCAGTTGGTCGTAGCGGAAGCGCGGCAAGGTCCAGCGAATCATCAGCTGCAGCCAGCACAACACCAGCGTTTTGAGCACGAAGCCGAGCGCGCCGATCAGCACGATCGCCAGGTGCGGCAACGCCTGCTCGAAGATCACGGTCTGGCCGATGGTGACGTGCAGCCCGTCGCGATACAGGAACGGCAGATCCCAGCCACCCAGGAAGATGGCGGACATCAAGCCGGCGGAGGTGACGACCGCGATGTATTCCGCGAAGAAGAACATCGCGAACTTCATGCCCGCGTATTCCGTGAAGTAACCGGCGACGATTTCACTCTCGCCTTCCGGAATGTCGAACGGGATGCGCTTCGATTCGGCGACGGAGGCCGTGAAGAACAGGAAGAACGCCAGCGGCTGCACGAAGATGCCCCAGGCATTCTGCGACTGCCATTCGATCATCTGGTCGACGCGCAGCGTGCCGTACACCATCACCGCGCCAACCAGGGTGAGGCCCATGGTCACTTCGTACGAAACCATTTGGCTTGCAGCGCGGACGCCGCCCAAAAGGCTGTACTTGTTGTCGCTGGCCCAACCGGCCAAGGCAGCACCCACGATGCCGGTGCCGGCGAGCGCGAAGAAGTAGAGCAAGCCCACATCGAGGTCGACGACCTGCAAGCGAATCGCGCCTTCCGTGCACATCGCGCGGCCCGGCATGGTCGTCATCAGGCTAGTGAAAGCGCCGTCCTTGCCCAGCTGGAAGCAGAGCGTGTCGCCGAACGGGATCACGGCCATCACCACCAGCGCCGGGAAGAAGGAGACGAACGGCGCGAGGCTGTGCAGGAACCTATCCGCGTTGGGCGGAATGAAATCTTCCTTGAAGATCGTCTTCAAGCCGTCCGCGGCCGGATGCAGCAGGCCCGCCAAGCGCAGGCCGATGCGCGGCTCACCGTTGATGCTGATCGCCGCGTACGACGCGCCGGCGAGCACCGACAAAACCAGCAGGCCGACGCCCGTGCCGTAGCCGATGGTGCGCACCTGCTCGGCATAGGCCGAGTCGTTCAAGGCGAGGCCCACGAACAGCGCCAGGAAATGCGCGAACAAACCGCCGTAGAAGATGCGGCGAGGATCGCCCAGCGAATACAGCCAAGCGTCGAAGCTGTTCGTCACGCCGCGGTTCTGGACCTTGCCGCCGATCACCACGCCGGTCAGCCAAGTGAAGAAGATGCCGAGCTGGCTGAACAACATCGCGCGCGCGCCGAGCTCTTCCGGAGCCGGCTCCAGCTTGAGCACCACGAAGGCGACGCCCGCGATCACGGCCAATGCCGGACCGAGCGCGAGGCCCTGCGCGACCTTGGTCGGGATCCAGGCGACGGCGCGGTTCGGACCCACGCGATCTTGAATCATCGCGCCTTGGCGACGATCGGCCCAGGTCAGGATCACCGCCACGTTCATGGCGAACATCACGACCACGAAGGCTTTGAGCACGAACAACAGGAACGAAACCAGGGTCAAAGTCATCATTCTGCTCCCAGCGACGCGCTGCCCTCGGGCGCGGGCACGCTGCTGCGTGCGGGCGGGCTCATTGCCGCGCGCAGCTCAGCCAGCTTCTTCCAGCCGAGCGATTTACCGGCCGCCGTTGCCAGCTCGGCGATCAGGCGGAAAGCGGGCTTGGAAGCCCCCTGCGGCGTGATCACCTTCTCACTCTCTTGCGCCATGCCCTTGGCATTCACGAACGTGCCATCGGCTTCTGCCCAACTGCTCGCAGGCAAGACCACCCGCGCGTGCTCCGGGAAGCCGCCCTCGTGGGTCGAGATCGCGATCAGGTTTTTCACGTCCGCGAGCGTCGCCGCGCCGCCACCCGTGGGTGTGGCCGAGCCGAGCGCGATCACCGTGTGCGCCTTGCCACTGCGGATGGCTTCCACGAGCTCCACGAACGTCTTCAGGCCCGCGCTCTTGGCGAGCGCGGCGATGCCGGTCGTGTTCGGGTTCTTGTCCGGGTGACGCAAGATGTCGTCCGCCGGCCCCGCGGGGCGCCCGCTCTGGTAAATGCTGCTGAAGCCGAAGGACTTGGCCAAGCTCAGCAGCGCAAAGTTGTCCTCTTGCGAGTGCTCCGCGCTGAGCACGACCGCGGTCGTATCCGGGTTCGCGCCATTCAGGATCTCCGCGCCACGGCTCAAGGCCGCAGGCAAGGCCGCCGCGGCGCCCGCGACGCGCGCTTCGAGCACGCGACCCTCGTGGATGCGGCGATGATCGAGCATGCCGTCGTCGCACATCCAGAACTTGTTCACGGCCAGGTTCTCGCGCGGACGGTAGCGGTACACCTTTTGGTTGCGCGGATCGAAATCCGAGAACGAGTTGCAGCCAGTGGCGCAGCCCGTGCACACGCTGCGCGTGGAGCGCAGGAACCAAACGCGCGCCTTGAATCGGAAATCGATCGAGGTCAGCGCGCCCACGGGGCACACGTACTCGGTCATCAGCGTGTACGGGTGGTCGAGCTGCCGACCCGGAGCGACCACGATCTCGTTCAGGTTGCCGCGTTCGCGCACGCTGAGCACCGGATCTTTGGCGAGCTCTTCCGACACGCGCACGCAGCGCGTGCACACGATGCAGCGCTCGGCGTCGTAAACGATGGTCGGGCCAAACACCACAGCCTTGGGCTTGTGGATCGGCTCGTCGCGCATGCGCTTTTTGGTACCGGAATGCTCGAGCCAGTAATCCTGCAGCCGGCATTCGCCCGCTTGATCGCAAATCGGGCAATCCACCGGGTGATTGAGCAGGAGCAGCTCTTGCACGGCGGCGCGCGCGGTATCCACGTGCTCGCTGGTCTGGCTCTTGACCACCATCCCGTCGGCGGCCGCCTGCTGGCACGAGGGCACCAGCTTCGGCTTCTTCTGCGGGATGTATTCCTGCTTGTCCTTGTCCCAGGCCAGAACATCCAGCAGCAGCGCCGGGCGACCCGGCGGCGGCATCAGCTCCACCAAGCACATGCGGCAGTTGGCCGCGACGGACAGGCCCGCGTGCCAGCAGTAGTGCGGGATGTCGATCCCGGCCTTCTGTGCAGCGCGGATGATCGTCTCGCCCGGTTCGAAGGGGATCTCGCGGTCGTCTATCTTGAAGGTAGGCATTCCGAGTTTTCCGAAGTCTAGAAAGAGCTTGTTTTGGGGCTGGGGCCCCAAAACCGAGGGTGGGGCCCCACGGAATTCACTTCCGTGGGTGCGGGAGCGGAGCTCCCGACGACTAACGATCGCATTCACCACCGATCATATTCAGGGAGCCAAAGCTCGGCACGACGTCGGCCATCATGGCGCCGGTGATCACGCGCTCGAGACCGGCGGTGATCAGGAAGCACGGCGGGCGAATGCGCACGCGGTACGGAGTTCCGCTGCCGTCGCTCACCAGGTAGAAACCGAGCTCGCCGTTGCCGCCTTCACTGTAGGCGTACACCTCGCCCGCCGGCAATTTCAGGCCTTCCATCACGATCTTGAAGTGCTGGATGGTGCCCTCGATGGTGCTATACACCTCCTCCTTGGGCGGCAAGATGATGCGCGGATCGGTGACGTTGACCGGGCCCGAGTCGGCCATGCGCTGACAGCACTGCTCGATGATGCGCGCGCTCTGGCGCATCTCGGCCAGGCGCACCATGAAGCGATCGAAGCAATCGCTGGCCGAGCCAACCGGCACGTCGAAGTCGACCTCGCCGTACTTCAGGTACGGACTGGCCTTGCGCACGTCATAAGGGATGCCGGTCGCACGCAGGCAGGGGCCGGTCCAACCGAGGGACACGGCGTCCGCCTGACTGATCACGCCCACGCCTTCCAAGCGATCGAGGAAGATGCGATTGCCGAGCAGCAGCTTCTCGCACTCCTCGATCACGCTCAGGATGTGCTTGACGACCGCGCGCGCGTTCTCTTTCAGGTGCTCGGTGGGAGGCGAGGCCATGCCACCGACACGGCCGAAGCTGTGCGTCAGGCGCGCGCCAGTCTCTTCCTCCATCAAGTCCCAGATCATCTCGCGCGCCTTGATCATCCACAAGAACGGGGTGAAGGCCCCGAGCTCCATGGCCATGGCGCCGTCGCAGGTCAGGTGATCCGACATGCGCGCGAGCTCACCCAAGATCATCCGGTACCACTGACAACGCTCGGGCACGGTGACGCCGAGCATCTTCTCGCAGGCCAGCGCGAAGCCCACGTTGTTCAGCATGGGCGAGACGTAGTTACAGCGATCGACGTACGGGAAAACCTGCGTCCAGGTCCCGCGCTCGCACATTTTCTCGAAGCCGCGGTGCAGGTAACCGACCTGCACGTCGACGTGCTCGATGATTTCTCCGCTGAGCTCCATCACGCAGCGCACGGTGCCGTGCATGGCAGGATGCGCCGGGCCGACGTTGAGGAGCATCGGCTCCGTCGGCATTTCCAGCTCGGCTTCGTCTAACTCTTGATCGAGGGGCTCCATCAGTTCACCTGTGAGTCGTCGCGACCGCGCGAGCCAGCGTGCGTTTGGCGACCGAAAGACATGCCTTCGTCGACGCTGAACGGCGCGATTTTCTCGATGTTCGGGACGTCGCGATAAGCGATCAGCGGTTGAATTTTCTCTGCCGGATAGTCTTTGCGCAGCGGGTGCCCCTCGAACTCGGGGTAAAGCAGGATGCGACGCAGATCCGGGTGACCCTTGAAGATCACGCCGAACATGTCGAACGCCTCGCGCTCCATCCAGTTGGCGCTGGCCCACAGCTCGGTCAGTGAGTCGACGTCCGTCTCGTCGCCTTCGGAGTCGCCGGTGCGAGTCTTGAGGCGCAGGCGGTGACCCTTACCGAGGGAGTAGAAGTGCGCGACGATTTCGAAGCGCGGCTCGCGCTCCGGGAAGTCGACCGCGGTCAGATCGGTCAGCATGTCCATGCTGCATTGCGGGGTGTCCCGCAGGAAGCGCGCGACTTCCTTCCAGGCGCTGGCTTCGACGACAACCGTGTCGTCGCCGTACAGCGAGTGCGTCTCCAGCACGGCCGCGCCGAAGTTCTTCTTGATGAGGTCGATCAAGGCCTTTGACATGATTTTCGAGCTCTTATGCGCTTGGGCGGCTTATGCCACAGAGGTGCGCGATTTTCGCAGTTGCACGAGACCGATGTTCTGCTCGACCACCGGGTCTTGGCGAGGTTTGACGATCGCGGGCGTGCGGTTGCCGGTCTGGATCTTGTCCTGCAGCAACATCAAGCCGTCGAGCACGGCTTCGGGGCGCGGCGGACAGCCGGGCACGTACACGTCGCACGGGATCACTTTGTCGACGCCCGCGACGCACGCGTAGTTGTCGTAGAAGCCGCCACACGAGGCGCACGTGCCGAACGCGAGCACCCACTTGGGCTCCGCCATCTGCTCGTAAATGCGCTTGAGGATCGGCGCCTGACGTTGCGTGATCGTGCCCACGACCCACAGCAAATCCGATTGCCGCGGTGAGAAGCGCGGCGCTTCCGAACCGAAGCGCGAGAAGTCGTAGCGCGGACTCGACACGGACATGAACTCCATGCCGCAACAGGCCGTCACGAACGGGTACATGAACAGCGAGTATTTCTGCGCCCAGGCCAAAACGGCCTCCAAACGCGTGGTGGCGAACTGCGCGCCGCCAGAGCCACCGGGCTCCAAAATCTGAGTCGAGGACTGCTTCAGCTCTCCCATTCGAGCGCTCCCTTCTTCCAGCAGTAGACGAGGCCGACGACCAGCGCAGCGATGAAACTGAACATCGTTGCGAAGCCGTTCCAGCCAAGACCTTTGAACAAGGTCGCCCACGGGTACATGAACACGACCTCGATGTCGAAGACGACGAAGAGGATCGCAGTGAGATAAAATTTGACGCTCAGCTTGGTGTTCTTGGCGCCTTCGGTGTCGTTACCGCACTCGAAGGGACTGAGCTTTTCGGGGTTCGGGTTCTTGGGGCCGATGAACTGACCGCCCAAGAACATGACGGATGAGATCACCAACACGATGGCGAACATCACGAACATCGGCAGATAGGTTAGAAGCATTCTGGGCTCGGTGCGGGGCTAGGTGGTGCAACCCGGCGAAGGTTGCGGACGTCGAGGATCGCGTGGCGGGCGGTCGCCCGAGCACTGGCTGGAAACCGGCCAACTCGGACGCGATCACCGCGCAACCTCTGGAAATTACGCTACGTCTGGGCGCTATGTAGTGCTGGCGTCCGCGGGCTGTCAATGCACGCGCGCGCTCGGGCGGCGCACCAGGCGCGGGGCCCACGCGGCGGGCCACTCAAGCGGGCGAAGGCGCCGGATCTTCTACGCTCTTTCGCCAGGCCTGAAAGGGCGGCCCAAGGGCCGTTTCGACCTGTTGCAGCAAGCTCGAGAGCAGCTGCGCGGGGGCCCCCGCTGCCTGCGCCTCGACGATTGCCGAGTAAGCCGCGACGTAGCGCGAGCGAGCCAAAAACGCGCGCGCGAGCAGGGGCCAAACGCGGTCGCCCGGGGTGCCCAGGTTGGCTGCGCGCCGCAGCGGGCCGATCGACTCCCCGGGCCGGGCATCGCCCAGCATGGCTTCACCGAGGCGGAAGTAGATGTCGGAGGCGGCGCTGCCATCGCCCGCGTACTGAACGCCCAGCCGGAGCACCTCCTCCCCCTTGCCCATCTCGCCGAGCGAGATGCACGCGCTGCCGAGCAGGCCGAGCGCCTTGGCGATCAACGCGCGGGTGTCCGGGTTGAGCATTTGGCCGTCCGGCGTGCGCAGGAAAATGGCCAGCGGCGCCGGCCAGGCACCGAGCAGCTCCAAAATCCGCACCTGATCGCCGACGGCGGCGGCGGCTTCGGCCTCGGCGACGCGGCTCAGCTCGATCGCGCCGCGGGTAGCGGGGCGCGCCAAACGGTCGAGCTCTTCACGGACCTGCGTGCGCAGGCGCGCGCGAAATGCGCCCACGGAGTAGGTTTCCTCGATGCCATCGTGTAGCAAGCGGAGCTGCGAGCCGTCGCGATCGACCGAGAGCTCGCGCAACGTGTAGCCGTAGAGCGGAGCGAGCAGCAGGTAGCGCACGCCGATGTGCAGCTGCACGGCTTCCAGATCGGTGGCGCGGCGCGGCACAGGACCGAGAGGCTCTTCCGTGACCAACGCGCTGACCAGACGACGGCGAAAGTCCGCCAGCGTGAGCCGTTGCGTGTCGGCCTCGACCACCTCTGCGTCTTCGGGGCCGACCACGAAATCGACCAAGGTGTTGTCGGGCGTGCGGCGGTCGACCGTCAGCGAGCTGATGCGCGCGCCCGTGATCATGGCAAAGCCGAAGAAGCGCGGACCTACGATGTCGCACAACGCTTGGAAACTGCCGATGCCCTCACCAATGCGCTCGAACCAGCCGTCGGTGCGTATGGACTCGAGCGAGACGAGGAGAGGCTCCGCCATGAAATCCGAATCTTCTTTTTCTCACGGAACCCGCAGCTCGAACAAGTCAAACCCGGGTTACTGGTTTTTTCCCGGGCCGGGCCCGGGCAGACCTACAATACCTACATCACGATCCCCGCGTTGCAGGACTGCGGGCACGGCGCCCCAAAAGACAATGGAGAAAAAAGACACCCGGGCAATTGGCCGGGCGCTGCTTGCTTGGTACGCGAAGCACCGGCGCGAGCTTCCCTGGCGAAAATCGCAGGACCCGTACGCGGTTTGGGTGAGCGAGATGATGCTCCAGCAAACCCAGGTGGCCACGGTCATTCCCTACTTCCAGACTTGGATGCAACGCTTCCCCAATGTCGCGGCGTTGGCCAACGCGGAAGAGGACGACGTGCTGCACGCCTGGCAAGGGCTCGGCTACTACTCACGCGCCCGCAACTTGCGGCGCGCGGCGCAAGAGATGTTACGCGTTCATGACGGCCGCGTCCCCGAGCGGGTCAGCGAGCTCTTGGCGCTACCCGGGATCGGACCGTACTCGGCCGGCGCGATCGCCAGCATCGCTTACGGGCACCCGGAGCCCTTGGTCGATGGCAATGTGATCCGCGTGCTTTCGCGGCTGTTTGCCCTGCGTGGCGACCCCAACAAGGCAGCGCTCAAGGCCGAAATCTGGGCCTGCGCGCGCGCGCTCATCCCCGAACGGGCCCCCGGCGACTTCAATCAATCCCTGATGGAATTGGGGGCGACGGTTTGTACGCCGCGAAACCCGCGCTGCGCGGCGTGCCCGCTTTCGAACCATTGCCAAGCGCGCGCCAAAGGTTTGGTCGAGCTCTTACCCGAGCTGCCGACGCGCGCCAAAGCAACCCCCGTACACGTGGTCTCGGCGATCGCCACGCGCGGCGGGCGCGTGTTGGTCACGAAATTGCGCCCGGATGCGCCGCGTTGGGCGGGCATGTGGCTGTTCCCGCACACCGAAGTCGGCTCCGGCGAAACGCCAGAGGCCGCTGTCGCGCGCGCGTTGTACTCCGCGGTCGGCCTGCGCGGCGAGGCAACGGGCCTTTTGTGCGTCGTGCGGCATACCGTCACCCGCTTCCGCATCACGCTCGATGCCTATCGAACGCGCGTCTCGGCGGGCCCTGCAAAGGCGCTCACCGTCAGCGAATTCGCCTGGCAAAAGCCGCAGGAATTGCTGGCTCTGGCCATGCCCAACGCTCACCGCCGGATCGCGACCGCGCTGCTCGATGAGGCCGCGGACTGAAAAAGCTCCCGAGGCAGCGCCTGGTCGCTGCTGATCGCGTCGCGCTGCCAGGGCCTTGCGACGCAAGACGCGTCCGGACGCTCGAGCGCGAGATTTGCACCCGGGCGCTCTTGTCCGACGGCTCCGCAGTGGGCTGGCCGAGTGACAAGCAGCGCCCGTAGCGCGCCGGGGTCAGACCGTCATCGGTTCGACTTTGCCCGTGTCGACCCCGAGCTGCTGCACCGCAGCCGCGAGATCTTTCCCGCTCAGCTTGCCCTCTTGGCGTAGGCCATCGAGCGCGCCGATGGCGATGCTTTCGGCGTCGACCTCGAAGTGGCGGCGCAAGGCTTCGCGCGTATCGCTCATGCCGAAGCCGTCGGTGCCGAGCGGCACGAAACGACCAGGAATGAAGCGCGCCACGACGTCTGCCGTGGCCTTGATGTAGTCGGAGGCCGCGATGAACGGGCCCTCCGAGCCGCTGAGCACCTGCGTGATGTACGGCACGCGCGGGGTCGCCTCCGGGTTCAAGCGATTGAAGCGCTCACAGGACATGCCGTCGTTGCGCAGCTGCTGATAGCTGGTGACGCCCCAGATGTCGGCAGAGACGTCGAACTTCTCGGCCAGTAGGGCCTGTGCCTGCAAGACCTGCTGCATGATCGAGCCGCTGCCGAACAGCTGCACGTGGTGCTTCAGTCGCTTCTCGGCGTTCTTGAACTTGTAGATCCCGCGCAGCACGCCTTCGCGCGCGCCTTCCGGCATGGGCGGCATCGGGTAGTCTTCGTTCTGCAGCGTGATGTAATAGTAGATGTTCTCGTTCTTTTCGTACATCCGCGACAGGCCGTCTTCGATCACGGCGGCGAGCTCGAAGGCGAACGCGACGTCGTAGGCGACCACGTTCGGCACGCTCATGGCAGCCATGTGGCTGTGGCCATCTTCGTGCTGCAGCCCTTCACCGTTGAGCGTGGTACGGCCGGCGGTCGCGCCGAGCACGAAGCCGCGCGCCATGGAGTCACCCGCGGCCCACAGCTGGTCACCCGTGCGCTGAAAGCCGAACATCGAATAGAAGATGTAAAACGGGATCATCGGCTGGCCGAGCACCGAGTAGGAGGTGGCCGCCGAGATGAACGAGGCCATCGAACCGGCCTCGGTGATGCCCTCTTCGAGCACTTGGCCGTCTTTGCTCTCGCGGTAGTAGAGCAATTTACCCTTGTCCATCGGCTCGTACAGCTGGCCATGGGCAGCGTAGATGCCGACTTGGCCGAAGAGCGCGTCCATGCCGAAGGTGCGCGCTTCGTCGGGCACGATTGGCACCACGAGCTTGCCGATCTTCTTGTCGCGCAGCATCTTGGCCAGCATGCGCGAGAAGACCATGGTGGTGGAGGCGATGCCTTTGGCCATGCCTTGGTAGAACTCGCCGAATAGGTCCGCCTTCGGAGTTTCGAGCTGTACGTCGACCGCGGTGCGACGCTTGGGCAGCGGGCCGCCGAGGGCACGACGACGCTCGGTCAAGTACTGCACCTCCGGGCTGTCCGGGCCCGGGTGGTAAAACGGAAATTCCTCGACCTTGTCGTCTGCGATCGGCAGCTCGAGCACGTCACGGAACGCCTTCAGCTCCGTCTCTTTCATCTTCTTCTTCGAGTGCGTGACATAGCTGCCCTCGAAGGCCTCGCCGAGGCGCCAACCCTTGACCGTATGGGCCAAAATCACCGACGGACGGCCCTTGGTCTCCAAGGCCCGCTTGTAGCCGGCGTACACCTTGCGGTTGCTGTGACCGCCACGACGCAGCGCGCCGACCTGGTCGTCCGTCAGGTGGCTGACCATCTCGAGCATGCGCGGATCGCGGGCGAAGAAGGCCTTGCGCACGGTTTCGCCGGAGGCCGTGGTCAAACGCTGCCATTCGCCGTCGACCACGGCGTTCAGGTGCTGGCGCAGCACGCCCTCGGTATCGCGCGCGAACAGCTCGTCCCAGTTGTCACCCCAAATGACCTTGGTCACGTCCCAGCCGGAGCCGCGGAAGACCGCCTCCAAATCTTGGATGATCTTGCCGTTGCCGCGGACTGGGCCGTCGAGCCGTTGCAGGTTGCAGTTGACGATGAACGTCAGGTTGTCGAGCTTTTCCCCCGCCGCGATCCGCAACGCGCCGAGCGTTTCCGGTTCGTCTGTCTCGCCGTCGCCAACGAAGCACCACACGTGCGACTTGGACGTGTCGGCCAAGCCGCGGTTTTCCATGTAGCGGTTGAAGCGCGCTTGATAGATGGCGCCGATCGGCCCAAGCCCCATGCTGACCGTGGGAAACTCCCAGTAGTTCGGCATCAAGCGTGGATGCGGGTACGACGATAAACCGCGGCCGCGCTCGGTCTCGCGGCGGAAGTGGTCCATCTGGTCGACGCTGATGCGGCCCTCGAGGAACGAACGCGAGTACATGCCGGGCGAGGCGTGGCCCTGGTAGTACACTTGGTCGCCCAAGCCGTCGCCGTCTTTGCCCCGGAAAAAGTGGTTGAAACCGATCTCGTACAGCGAGGCGCTCGAGGCGTAGGTCGAGATGTGGCCGCCCAAGCCGTCGAACTTCTTGTTCGCACGGTGCACCATGGCCGCCGCGTTCCAGCGAATGATGCGGCGGATGCGGCGCTCCAGCACCTCATCGCCCGGGAACTCCGGCTGGTCTTCGACGCGCACGGTGTTCACGTAGTCCGTATTGAGCGGCAGCACGGGCGCCACACCTTGGCGGCGACCGTCCTCGATCGTGCGCTCGAGTAAGAAGCGCGCGCGCTCCCTGCCCTCGTGCTCGACCACGGACTTGAGCGAATCGAGCCACTCCCGCGTCTCGACGGGGTCTTTGTCTGATTCGGACCTATAGCTGTCCACGGGAGCTCCTGTGCTTGGGGGTCAGATCCCCAACTGCTGGTTGGGAAAGGGAAAATCCTGGGAGCGGCCGGCGGCTGCCGAACGCGCTGCGCCCCCGAATACGTAGGCCGGCCGGGGCAGTTCTTCAACCCTCAGAACGGGTATTTCGACGCCCTTGGCAGCGTGGCCAAACCACCCCATGTTTCACGAAATAAATGCCCCGCCTGCTCACGTTCGCCTTGTTTCTGTCGATCATGGTCACGCTGACCGGCTCGGCCCACTATTACGTCTGGTCTCGGCTGGTCCGGGACCCTGGCCTGCCGGCCTCTCTGACCCGTACCCTCAGTTACGCGCTCATTTTCTTGTTCGCGGCCATTCCGGCCAGTCTGTTCCTGCGGCGGAGCGCCCTCGGCGGGTCGACGACCGGCCTGGTTTGGCTGGCCATGACCTGGCTCGGCCTACTTTTGTTTCTGACGCTCGCCGTCGGGGTGGCCGATCTCGCGCGTGGCGTCTGGCAGGTCGGTCGCGCCTGGGGCAACAGCGAACCCCTCCTGCCCGAGCGGCGCCAGGCGGTCGCGCGCTTGCTGGCTGGCGCCGCGGCGTTGCTCGCCGGTTCGCTGGGGGTGTGGTCGCTGCGCGCAGGCCTCGGTCGCGTCGCGATCAAGCGCGTCGAGGTGTCCTTGGCGCGCTTGCCGCCCGCGCTCAGCGGCACGCGCATCGTGCACCTCTCCGACGTGCACGTCGGACCGACCATTCAGCGCGCCTTCATCGAAACCATCGTCGCGCAGTGCAACGCGCTCGCGGCGGATCTGATCGTGATCACCGGTGACTTGGTGGACGGCAGCGTGGAAGAGCTGCGCGAGCACGTGGCGCCACTTTCGAGCTTACGCGCCAAGTATGGCGTCTTCTTCGTAACCGGCAATCACGAGTATTACTCCGGCGCTGCGGACTGGTGCGGCGAGCTCGAGCGCCTGGGTGTGCGCGTGCTGCGCAACGAGCGAGTGAGCATCGGCGACGAAACGGCGAGCTTCGATCTGGCCGGGGTCGACGATCATTCGGCGCACCGCTTTGGCAACGGGCACGGGGAAGACTTGCCCAAAGCCTTGCGCGGTCGAGATCTCAGCCGTGAGCTGGTGCTGCTCGCACACCAACCGCGCACCATCTTCGAAGCCCAGGCTCACGGCGTCGGTCTGCAGCTGTCCGGCCACACGCACGGCGGCCAGCTTTGGCCCTGGACGTATCTGGTGCGCTTGCAGCAGCCGGTGGTCGCAGGGCTCGCGCGCTTCGGCAATTCGCTGGTGTACGTGAGTTGCGGCACCGGCTACTGGGGTCCGCCGATGCGCCTCGGCGCACCGTCCGAGATCGCGGAGCTCACGCTGCGCTCGACCTGATGCGCCTGGGCGCTGTTTCATGCTAACTGGCGAGCTACCGGAAAAACCAATGGGGCCATCCCCCACAGACGGGAGAGCGACCGGCATGCTTCAGGGAAATCGCATCGAATCCATCTTCCATCCCTCGGACTTTTCCGAAGCCAGCGAAGTCGCCTTCGCGCATGCGCTCAAGCTCGCCCTGGCTTCCAAGGCAGAGCTCAGCATGCTGCACGCCACCGACGGCTCGGACGCGGAATGGCAGTACTTCCCGGGCGTGCGCGAGATCCTCGAGCGCTGGAAGCTGATCCCGGAAGGTAGCCCGAGGAGCGCGGTCAGCAAGCTCGGCATCGACGTGCGCAAAGTGTTGGTCTCGAGCAACAATCCGGTCACTGCCTGCCTTGGCTACCTGGAGAGGCACCCGGCTGAGCTGATCGTGCTCGCGGTTCACCAGAGTGAGGGCCGCATGCGCTGGCTGGAGAAGTCCGTTGGCAAGCCCATGGCGCGACGCGCGGGGCAAATGACGCTGTTCGTCCCCCATGGCGTGGAGGGGTTCGTTTCGCAGGCGGACGGGAGCGTCTCGCTGCGCAACATCCTCATCCCGGTGACCAACAAGCCGAGCCCGCAACCGGCGCTGGAAGCCGCCGCGCGACTGATCACTAGCTTGGGGCTGAGCGAAGGCACGGTCACCCTGCTGCACGTCGGGCCCGAAAGCGACATGCCAGCGCTGGAGCTGCCCGAGGACACGGGCTGGAACTGGCAACGCTGGGCGAGAAACGGCGATCCCGAGCAAACCATCCTGCGCGTCGCGGCAGTGCTGAGCGCGGACTTGATCATGATGACGACGGATGGGCCGGACGGATTTCTCGACGGCCTCCGTGGCACGACCTCGGAGCGCGTGCTGAGCAAAGCCGATTGTCCTGTCGCTTGCCTGCCAGTGGGCAGCTTGCTCGGCTAAGCGCCCTCGCTGCACAGAAACGATACTGTGTTCACACAGTATCGTTCGCTCATCCGACGCGGACGCCCTCGCTGCGCCGAAATAGTACTGTGTTCACACAGTATTGTTCGCTCATCCGACGCAGACTGCCGTGAGCGGCGCCCCGCTTGCACAGGTGCGTGACGTCGAACGGTGCCGTGGTCCGATTTTTCGGGCACGGGCACGGGGCACGGGCACGGGCACGGGCACGGGTGCCTGAGCTCAGCCGAATTTCTTGGCTAGCGCTTCGGCGATGCGCATGCCGTCGAGCGCCGCGCTGACGATGCCGCCCGCGTAGCCCCCGCCCTCACCCGCCGGATACAGGCCTTCGATCTGCGGCGAAGCCAGGCTGTCCGCATCTCGTGGCACGCGCACGGGTGAGCTCGTGCGCGACTCGACGCCGATCAAGACCG
>Ga0247774_1000447_pt1 | contig 20381 bp, 18 predicted proteins | sample UWRJL001104B6_FD_179933 | JGI IMG/M metagenome (GOLD analysis project Ga0247774, IMG submission 179933) | Plant litter microbial communities from Arlington Agricultural Research Station in Wisconsin, United States - UWRJ-L001-104B-6 | ecosystem: Environmental > Terrestrial > Plant litter >... | reverse complement strand
GACAGTATCGTGTGGAACTTGCCGAAAGTTGATGTCTATGGAGAAGCTTGGGCTGGTTGGCAAGGTAGGCAGCACCGCGGCGCGGCCGTCATTGTGATGGCCTGGCCCGTCGCGGCGCGTCTGCCCCGTCGCAGCGTGCAGTAGCCCTGCGGGGTTGCTCTGCTGCGCCATTGGTTGAACACGCGCAGCGCCGAGCTCGCCAGTCGTCGGCTGGTAGCGCCATGCTCTCAAATGCATTGTTTTATCGAGAATGGCTTCTTATAACCCCACATCACTTGGGGACGGTCGCGGTGCGGTCCGTATTGGAAAATATAGGCCTAAACCTGTAGCGACGTAATGGAAACGGCTTTGCGTTTGGCTGGTTATACACTAAGTAAAGATGATGATGCTTCCAAGTTCTTAAAAGCTCCAAGAAACAACTCTCCCCTTCACATGGAGAGACCCGTCCTATCCGACCACGATGGAGCATGCTGTTAGCAGATCCATTTGCTTCGCGTCGGGGACTATTGAGATCGCTTGCCCGGTTTCATGGAGAGTTCCAAATAAGGTGACAGCCGTGATGCAAACTCTAATGATGCTAGTCATTTAATCTACAACCCCATCCGCCGCATCAAGTTAGTCTCTAATACACATCAAGTCGTATCTTCTCCCCTATTGCCGGCGGAACTCCCAGTTCTGGCAATGCTATCCGGCTCGCATCCGGCAGCCGCGTTGGGATAAACGACGAGTAGCTAGCTTCATAATCGTTATGCTCAGCCGTCGCCTCATGTTCTCCCTTCTCCATCTTCTGCTCCTCTTCATTACGCTTCCAAGTCATCTCTCGCGCCTTGTCCTTCTTATGGCTTACAGCTGCCTTGGAAACCGCATCGACCACCATATCTTCCACCTCGGCGCTGGGGAAACCGTAGCGAGGGGCCTTGCTGGGTTTCGATGGTGAGACTATCTGGAGAACACATCGTCGCTACTCAGAAGATCTCCAAATTCCACGCCATAAGAAATCCCGCGTTCACAAAGGCCTTGATATCAACGTTCCTTGTGCTCTCCGCTACGTCGGCATAGAGCAGCTACGGATCAAAATGGAGAAGTTCGGATCCTTGAAGCTGAAGCTAACCTTATCGCGAGCGTAATTACCCAATCCGGCGGCATGTTCCCAAGTTTATAGCCGCTCGAGAGGCCAAAGTCCGATGGGACAAGGTCGTCATCCAATATCTCCCCCGTCCACTCACAAGAGCAACGGGGAATTGGGAATGTCACCGGCGCCACAAGGTCCAAGAAATGGCGGTGTTCACTTGTCGATATCGGAATATTGATCTTGGGTCGTCGAGGGTCTCCTCTAGTGTGTTCTAAGCACCTGCTTCCCCATATCGACCTAGGCGTTGCGATGGTACTCGAAGACGCGAATTTCTTCAATACATGCTTTGCTTAGGCTCAACCGCGTTTTAGAGTAGTCGACTATTGTGTATGAGCTGACGGAGGGAGTCGCGTGTCGAGATAGGAGAATCATCCACAAGCCCTCCTGGGATGCGCGTTCTTGATCGGGTTCCAGCCAGCTTGCCCTCATTTTCCTCCGCTTCCTGTGGCATCTTAGAGCGATTGATAAGTGTGTGTGCGCCAATGGATGAATGAAATTCGTGATGAGGTGGCGAAAGGGTTGAAGTGTACAATCCTTAAGGCGCGTCGCCTTTATTAATGCTTATGTCTTTAGCTACCTAAGGAGTTGTCGACCAGGAAGCTTGAAGGTTTGGTGGGGTTGGCCAGCTAAAGTTCAACTTGCGGAGATTTGCTGGCGCCTCGCAGCGTAGCTTGTTCACTATCAATATCCCACCTATTCCGCCCAATCTTTTCGTGCTGTACTTTTAGAATACTATTAAAGCTACGTAGTATATGCCATTTCGCCCTGTAGATGTTTTATCATTCCTTTTTTCAATAATTTGTATTAATTAACTATTGCCGCGTGGCAATACCCGTGACCAAAAGGGCGTCTTAACCCTGTTTCTGACAAATTTCTGGTTCAGCCTCGCCTGCCGCCCCAAAAGAGGGGCAGAGCCTCAGAGGGGTTCTTCTATGCAAGGCATCGTCCACCGCTGGCTTCCGTAAATTGTAGCCATCACTCGATACCACACCTCTCTGACCGACACCCTTCGACGCTACAACGAAGCAACCCGGCCCGACACGCATGATTGGGTGTGAAGGGCTTCTAACCATACTTGACAATATTTTCTGCCCAGCCTCGACCTGCTCCCCGCGCTGCGTCCGTCTCAAAGTCGCGACTTTCTGATTGTGGCCCACCGATTTCCCCCTCGCGTGCCAGAGGCAGTCAGGCGAACCCGCACCGCTCCGCCGCCGTCTCCACAGCTCTACTTGGCCGGCGGACAAGTTCTTCCAGAGTCGTACAGTCGATAGAGGATAATCACGCTATCAAGTCAATATGGCGCCGTTGTCGACTGCCCAAAAGGCAGCCGTGACGCAGCAGTTTGTTCAGTTGACCGGGGCTTCAGACCGAACCGCCCAACGAGTACGTCGATCCCTTGTCCAAACATCTACTAGATTGTCGAGAAGCAGGTTCGTGCGCGGGTCGCAAACATGTCGGTGATATGCAACAGGGGCGGTTGGAAAGTGATATCTCTGCGAAAGTGCAGCTCGCCAGATCGCATCTCTCTTCCCTTGGCAGCTCAGGTCTAGGAACCTGGCACAACACCGCTTTTTTCAGTTGGCGCGCTCTGGACAGCTTCGATTGTTCACGCGGGTTTCGGACGCACAGGTTTGAGGCTGACATGATTTCTAGTTCTGCAAGAATGCCAGCTACAAGCTCAACGAAGCTATAGACACGTGAGTTGAGGCTTTCTTTTTCTTTCTTTACATTTGTTTTTCTTTTGGTTGGCTTTCTGCCTTCTTATTTAGAAGCGGCCATCCAATTCGAATCCAACAAGGTGGCTGCATGGTTCTCCCGGCGCTTCTCGGGCAATTTGGCGGTCCAACATGCATCAAAAAACGCATGGATCCATTAAATCCGCACACCTTGCGCACCCCGAATTGCTTCCACGGCCCTATGTACTTCGTACAGTGTACGCCGTACAACGCTTGCGTTCCCCGCTTCGATCACACAGCCAGTGGAGATCGCAATGTCGCTGGCAAGGGGCCAGCCTCCGACCGTGTAGAACTGGCAGAGATCTGGCGGCAATGGACCAAGCCAGTCCTAGGGGCTTTGGCCATATTCAATTCCCAGACCACCGAGAGTCTGAGGGAGCGTTGGCAGCCATCCGCGAGCTCACCGATGGCAAGCCACTGGCGTCCCGATCTCATGAATGTGGGGGAGAGATCTGGGGAAGCTGCCGCTCCGGGCGAGAAGCGGCGGGAGCTGGTAACATTTGGAGTAGTTTACTCCGATGCGCTGCCTCTCGGGCTGTGTGTTCTCGGCCAAAAAGACCCCCACCCAGTAGAAGCTTACCGCAGCTCTCTGGCACTTGAGCGGTCTCCCAAGACTCACACCCCGCCAGCGATCCAACGCCCCTTCATTCGACGTCGCGAACCTTGCTGTTCGTACAGAAAGTATGGCCGAATCGACGCCGATGCCAAAAAGTCCTGAAACAGCACTTTCACAGGCAGTGCCTGACGTCTTAGCTTCCTTAAGATGGGCCCCAGCATTAAGTGCCGGGCTGCCACCTCGGCGCAGAGACAAGGTTTTGCCTAATATCCCTTTATTGTCCCTCTGCAAGTCTTTCCGTCGTTAAAAGACTCCGAGATCCATTTGAGATGCCGCCTCTCTAGGCACGAAGAGGAATCCAGAAACGGGTACTTTCCATTGGCGTCGATCGACTTCGGATTGTGCCGTTCCACAAAATCCACACATCCCTGCCATTTCCAGACTTGGGATCTTCAGCATTGTTCCGTCGCTTCCAGAAGCTCCAGAACCCTCCACCTAATCGTGGCCGTGCCAGTCTGAATCTGCCCACCCATCCGTCTTCATGTACTCAATATAGCAATACGCATAACCCCACCTCGACCTTTGTTCTCAGACAGACCGCAGCTCGCGCTCTCGGTGGGCTGGTCGGTCGCTGTCGACCGTGGAGAATGGGGTTACGCAGTCATTTGCCCTCTAAAGGGATCGGCCTTTGGTCATCATCGAGGAGGAAAGCCAAGAATGGCCCCGAGGCGGACATACGAGACCCTCGGTACATCACCCCAGGCTGCATGTCCAATGTGTGGTCCTGAAGCTCCAGAGATGTCCCGAGCCAGCGTTCGGGATTCAATCGTTGACTGTTCCGCTTACAGCGTGGAAGAGGGCAAGCTGACTGACGATTGGGATTTAGCTACTTCTCCGCTGGTGGCGGCCAAGCGCCTGCTTCTTCTAGCAATGACTCCCAACTAGAGAAGATGTTTGAGGCTTTACGAAGTACGTCGCCTTAGCCAACCCACGATATATGTGGCAGAAATGGGCCTAACGAATTGCATAGACGAGAGCGAAGATGCCAAAGACAAGATAGGGGCAGAATCCACCATGTCGTACTTCAGTGAAGGGCTGAAGCTCGACCTGGAGAAGGCGTCCCTATTCGTCCCGCTAGAGCTTTTCCAAGCTCCCTCGATTGGTGAGATAACCAAGCAAGGGTTTGTCAATGGGTGGAAGCAGGCCGGGTAAGTGGTAACTACCTCGTTCGAGAGACGTGGCTCTAACTCGTTCAAGTGTTTCCGCGACCAAATCCGCCCACGCTTCCTATATTAAAGGACAGGTAGCGAGCCTGTCGAAGAATGCCAATTACTTTAAAAAGGTGTATCGCTACGCCTTTGTCGTAGGAAAGGAGGGCGACCAAAAGGCCTTGAGCCTAGAAACGGCGACGACGTTTTGGCACACGCTCTTCAAGACACCCGGCATGGAGTGGAAGACAACATCGCACGACTGGTTGGCCCTCTGGCTAGAATTTCTTAACGCCAAGTGGACACGGTCCGTGAACCGCGATATGTGGAACCAAACCCTCGAGTTTGCCCTGCGCACCAAGCGGGACGAAACGCTTTCGTTCTGGAGCGAGGATGGGGCTTGGCCCAGCGTCATAGATGCCTTTGTGATGTGGTGCAAGGCGGAGCAGAAGATTGGCTCTTCTCCCGATGCGGAGATGGATACTACCGACTAGAAGTCTGGGTCTGATTCTGGGACTGCACGACGGGACGGAGGCCAGGGGGGTGCCGACTCGAGCGGTCACCATGCTAGGAAGAGTGCCCGAACTACCAAGAAGGAGCAGAGGGAGAAGAAGAAGAAGGCGAAGAAGCCGTCAAAGTGAGAGGCGTACACGATGTTCTGGTTTTCTAGCTCCAGTCATTGGTATGCCAACATGAAGAGCTCCCGAGGCTCGTAAAGAGATACATATCAAGCGTGAGTGGCGCGGTTATCGACGCTTAATGGTTGATGGGTAGAGATTCCCAGGCGGTAGAACTGCATTCTAGCATCATTAGGTAGCGCGGCTCGCGGGCAGCAGTAATGTCAGCAGTTCGGAATAGATAATGCTAAGTTGCACTTTAGAAGACGTAGTTTGACAGCACTTTATTCTCCCCGAGCAATTCTCTCCGACTAAGACTGTCTACATCTCCAGTAAAAAGCAGTGTTCTCCTTTAGCCAAATTGACTAGCAGAGGGATCTAATTCTTTGCGTATGCCTAGACTTTGGACGGGCTTTCGTGATCCTCCTGGTGTTCGGAGCAACAGGTTTCCCGATATCAGAGTCGACGAACCAGTTCACGTCCCAGTGCACTGTACACAAAGAGTACGCACGAGCGTATTAGTGTCCTTCTCTTCCCCCTCGAGTCCGTATACACATATATATAGTTTATCGTACACCTCCCGGCGAGTCTGGCAAAGATCCCCAATGCCGACATCCTACTTCCAAGCCTCTCTCCTGTCTGCATTCACCCTTCACATAATCTCCTTCTGCTATTGTTGTGGGCCCCTCTGCGAAACCCCGGTCCCGCTCTCAGCATTCCACCGCACCTTGCCAAACTTGACCATGTCCTCCAACTTGCCCGTCCCCAGCTTCGCATGCGCGGCCCGCACGACGCGGGGATCTAGGTCCAGCACGCCGCGCACCTGTTGGTGGGCCGCCACGCTCGCGTCGTAGCGCATGACGAACCAGTGGCCGCGCCGGTGCTGCTGCTGGTGGCGGACGATTTTGCGAGGAAGGTCGAAGACGCCCCAGTTGGCGAGGGAGCGTACCACGCCGCCTTGGCGAAGGACGATGTTGCCGGCGGATAGGATGACTCTGTTTGTTCACTGGGGTGTTAGTAGGTGCGGGTATCCGGGAGATTCTCCTGGAGCAGGGCTTCGAGAACAGTATGAGGATGAAGGACGATGAAAGGGAGGAGGTTGACGGACTCTCGAACCTCGGCGAGGTTGCCGGGTCGTACCTGCGATGGTTAGCTGGGTCATTGGAGGAGCCGAGTGAGGCAAATGGGACTTGCAATTCCTATTACTTCGTAGAGCATTCCGTGGGCGGCATGAAGGTGCCTTTCTGGTCTGTATTTGCAGGTTTTCAAGGGAAGGTGCCAGCTCGAATTTTTGGGCAGTCGCTCCGCTCGGACCACACCGGGGTGGAGCTAGGTTAGAGCTTCCGTCAGCTCCAACACCGACGATGCACGATACACCTTCCCAGAGCTTGGTCGCTTTCCTTCCTTCGATACGGTCTTTTCAGTGTTTCAATTACCTTTCTAATGGTTACTTTGGCGACAATAGATCATAATTCTTGCCGTATTAAACCTGCTAGTTTACACGGGAATCTGTTTCTAGCTACTTGCACTACATGTACACATCACGTTGCAGCTCTGTCCCACACCGACAGCTCATCCATATCACACCCGCTGGCATGCATGTACCCATGCCATCATATCCGGCCCTTCCGCAAAGCTCTCCACATCCGCCATGGCAGTTTCCAGCTCTTTCTCACTGCGAACGGGTCGAAATCCCTCTTCTCTAGCTCAATTAAGTAGTCATCCGCTGGTACAGCCTCCAGTAGCACCCCAAACCCCGTTCGAACGTCCCGCGCGGCATCCGTCTCCTCGTATATGTGTTGTTCCTCTCCTTCATGCTCAAAGTCGTGTCCCGCATGGCGGCCTTCCTCCAGGTTCTTAATCATCTCCCGCGCCGTAATGAGATGGTCGTTGGCTCGTGTAGCCACCTTGAACACGGCGTCTTTGAACCCTGGCGCCGCAGGTCCGCGCCGGAAAACTTCTTCTTCGGCAACGCCTGCCTCAGCCATGATATCGAGGGGCAGTAGAAGCACGGGATCCCGTCTCGGAGCAACCTCTTGACCCTTTGGAGACTCGACCGCCGGCGTTGGAGCAGCGAGCATGGGGATGCCTCGGAGGACAGCTACCATTCCGCAAGCCTTGCCGACGTGGCTCGCCAAGTGGTCCATGTGCAAGCTCCGCATCGGGATGGCAGCCAATGTAGCGTACATGAGCCCCGAGTACGTATTCTCAGCGTAGTCTTCCAGCGTTTCCAAGGAAGGAAACGGCCGGTTCCCCATGTATCGCTCCCGTGTCTTGAGGACCCTCAAAAGCCAGTACTGGATCGCTGCCTGAGTGGATAACTCGGCTCGCTGCGAGAGATCGTCCAAAGCTTTCCGCAGCAAAAGGCAGATTGGTTCCCTTGGAGGGTTCCCATCGAACGTACGGTCTAGAGACTCCCTCCAAAACTGCATGCGCATCTGCCCTATTGTAGGATTCGAGACCGATTCAGGGAGACGCACGAGTTCGAGGTTGAGTGCCCGAAGGGCATCGTAGAGGTCTCGGGTACGCGGCGGAACGAAATGCCTCAAGAGAAAAGCATTACGATCGCTCTGTCTAGGAAATGGTAAGACCCTAGTTCCCTGGAGCTGTGTGCGGTAGACTCACGCAATCTGGGCAAGGCAATAGTTTTGCGCCTGCTGGACGGCTTCCGCCTCGGTGGAATATCCTCTCCCAAGCCGTGCAGCCTGGCACAGGGCATGACGGGTGACTAGTCGGTTCATCGGAGGAGATTTTGACTGGTCAGGTGCCCATTGCGGAAGAAACCCTAAAAGAGAATTCAATTGAGTGAAAGAGAGGGCAAGTTGCGCCTTGTATTCCCGTTGTCAGTGCCATCTGCAGCCTACTTTTAGAGGAAATAACACCAGGACTGTCGGAAACTCGATGGGCTGGTCGCTATAATCGGATTGAAACCCCGTGGCGCGAAGCCCTGTCTCGCTGGTGGCGTTTTCTCGTCTCCTTGTCCACACCTATGCAATCGTGAGTGGAGCTTCCTGCCTCATTGCAGAATTAGGCACCACGTACCTGGACAGAAGCCTCCAGTGTGTTACCTCCTGAGGGCCTGACAGATTTCAAATTTATTATAGTGGGGTCCGACGCTGAGACTCCCTGCGTTGCGGGGAGGCGCGCAACGCGTACCCTAAATTGGTCGCGTCTTTGCGAATACTTCTCCATTTAAACATATTCATCGTAGAGCAAGCGTCCCGAGTTGACATCTGAGCCGCCACAACAATGGCTTCGATGGATTCTTCGGAGCGGCCATCAAAGAAACCACGGCTCTCTGACGAATATACCGGCTTCTTCAGCGGAGACTCTAGTCCCCCAAGCAGCGAGCCGCAACGATTCTTTTCGGATCCGCCGCCGGAACCAGACCAAGTCGCTCACGAGCCTTCACTAACTCCCTTACCACGCTCACCCCCTCGACAGCATCTTCCGATCCACAGCTCTCCCGGCCGCAATGGGTCAAGCGGAACCTCCCGATTCGAGCCACCTCCCCTCCAGCGCGAGTCCTCGTCTGTGACTTTCGATGAGGAAATGTTCGAGACATTCGTGGGCCACAAGGTTGATTCAGAGGTTATGGGCGTTATCCGCGAGAACTGCCACGGCAACCTCGAACGGGCCGTAAACATGTATTTTGACGGAACGTGGAAGACGCTCAACAAGCCCTCCCGCGTGCCCCGTACGGCATTAGGCTCGGGCTCTTCGACATCCACGCATCAGCCGCCTGGTATCAAGTCCGAATCTTCGCCCGTTCCAAAGACCATGTCTGGACCGAGATATATAGGTGCTTTCGGCGTTGAAGGGTGGGCTACGAAAAGCGGCCACAATTTGCTTCGCCATGGAGAGAAGATTCAGATCGAGCGTCAAAAGCTCAACATACCTCAGGTTACAAAAGGGCCGGTAAAACTGGGCCAGCATATAATCACACAGCGCATGGCAAATGCCGCAGCTCGCCGCAACGACGTCCTTGTTCGCTTTACGGACCAACGCGGTTCCGAGGTTGGGAGACTATCTAAGGAAGCTGCAAGCTGGGTTTCGTCGCTAATAGATCAAAATATTTGCAAATTCGAGGGCACTTGCGTATACGCGCCGGAAAGGTTGCGGACAAACGACACCATATTTATACAACTTACCGCATGGCTTCTCCCAACAGCCTTCGAAGCTCAAGTCCTGAAACTAGAGGATGACATCAAGGTCAGCTTCAGGGAGCAAGAGGAAACGACCCAAGAGAAGGACCTTCGCCTTCGTCAAGTCGCACTTGTCCGACTTTTCCAGGAGATTAACCTTCTTCCAACTACGCTCCAAGCTGCGGCCGCCAAGGAACAGAGGCAAGGCCTCCTCAAGGCTGCGGAACAGGACGAGGAAAATGCAAAGCAGCCTGCAAAGCTATCCCCGAAGCTGCCTATTCCAAGGTTAGTATTGACCAAGCGTGCGCGTCTCTTTCAGCAGCTAACCATTCCCAGTCAACCTCCCGGATCTTCCCCCCCTGCCGACGAGGAAGAGGAGGGACAGCAGCTCGAACAGGATCAGCTCGACGCATTGTATCGCAAGGCCCAGTCCTTCGATTTCAACACCCCAATGGCGGAGCCTGCCGACACGTTTGCTCTGGACCTCCGACCATACCAAAAACAAGCGCTCCACTGGATGCTGTCCAAAGAAAACAACGAGAGGAACAACCGTGAACCATCTTTGCACCCGCTGTGGGAGGAGTATACTTGGCCCGTGAACGACTTTGACAACAATGCACTCTATCATTGAGGGCCAGGAAAATTTCTACGTCAACCCCTATTCCGGCGAAATGACTCTCGACTTCCCAGCGCAGGAGCAGACGTGCCTGGGTGGTATTCTCGCAGACGAAATGGGTCTCGGCAAGACGATTCAGATGCTAAGCCTGATACATACCAACAGACGACATAAGAAGGTATCAAAACATGAGCCGTCTCTGTTCAATATCAGGAGTGATGGTGTCGCGCCAACTCAAGTAATGCATGCCCCGCACACAACATTGGTCATTGCGCCTATGTCCCTGCTTGCCCAATGGCAGAGCGAAGCAGAGAAGGCTTCAAGAGAGGACTCTCTCAAGTCTTTCGTCTACTATGGCAGCGAGAAGAACCAGAATCTGCAGGCTATGTGCTGCGAGGAGAACGCCGGATCGGCCCCGGACGTGGTCATCACCAGCTACGGGACGGTCCTCTCCGAGTTTAGTCAGATTCTTTCCAAGAAGATCGACAAAGCGAACCACACGGGCTTGTTTTCCCTCATCTTCTTCCGCGTCATCCTCGACGAGGCGCATACCATCAAGAACCGGCGGTCCAAGACGTCCAAGGCGTGCTACGGGCTTGCTGCAGACCACCGATGGGTTCTGACTGGAACACCCATTGTCAATCGACTCGAAGATCTGTTTAGCCTAGTCCGCTTCCTCGGTGTCGAGCCCTGGAGCAACTTCTCGTTCTGGAGGACCTTCATCACGGTCCCCTTCGAATCTAAGAACTTTGTTCGAGCCTTGGATGTAGTCCAAACGGTGCTAGAACCGCTCGTGATGCGAAGAACAAAGGAGATGAAGACACCAGATGGCCAGCCACTCGTGCCCCTTCCTCCAAAGCACGTCGAAGTTATCAAGATCGAGCTCTCCAAGCCAGAGAGGGATATCTACGACCACATTTTTTGGCGAGCCAAGACTAGCTTTGAGGATACCATGGCTGCCGGTACCGTCATGAAGTCGTATGCTAGTCTCTTTGCGCAGCTTATCCGCCTGCGCCAGTCGTGCTGCCACCCGATTTTGGTTCGACACAAGGACATCGTCGCGGACGAGGAAGATGCCGCTGCCGCCGCCGATGCAGCAATCGGGTTAGCCGATGATATGGACCTGGACACACTAATCCAGAAGTTCTCTGCCGATATTGACGAGGGGAGCGCCAAGGTTACGTTTGGCGCCCATGTGCTCGAACAAATCAGGAGCGAAGCTAGCAACGAGTGTCCGATTTGTGCCGAGGAGCCCATGGTTGAGCAGACAGTTACGGGTTGCTGGCATTCGGCTTGCAAGAAGTGCCTCATCGAATACCTCGACCACCAGGCTACAAACGACAAGATGCCGCGCTGCGTGCAATGCCGCGAGCCCATCACCAAGCAGGACCTATTCGAGGTGATTCGTCACGATGACGATCAAGATGACATTACTGGCAAGCACCGCATCAGCCTGCAGCGCGTTGGCTCTAACGACTCATCCACCAAGGTCATGACGCTTATCAAGCACCTCCGCGCCCTCCGAAAGGAGCACCCCAGGATGAAGTCGGTCGTCTTCAGCCAGTTCACCTCGTTTCTGTCTCTTATCGAACCAGCCCTCAAGAAGGCCAACATCAACTTTGTCCGCCTCGACGGCACGATGTCGCAAAAGGCTCGCGCTGCAGTGCTCTCCGAGTTTCAGGACCTCACCAAGTTCACCATCATGCTCATCAGTTTGAAGGCCGGAGGCGTGGGGCTGAACTTGACGTCTGCCTCGCGGGTGTACATGATGGACCCGTGGTGGAGTTTTGCCGTCGAGGCGCAGGCCATTGATAGGGTGCATCGGATGGGGCAGGAGACAGAGGTGAAGGTTGTGAGGTTTATTGTTGAAGGGAGTGTGGAGGAGAGGATGTTGAGGGTGCAGGAGAGGAAGAAGTTTATGTCAGTTTAATTCCCGTCTACGTCCCTTCCTCGTTCGTTCGTTGCTAATTTGTTGCAGAGCTTCGTCTTTAGGAATGATGAGCAATGAGGAGAAGAAGCTCCAGAGGATTGAGGATATCAAGGAGCTGCTCAGCTAGTGGGGAAACAGGGGTGATGGGGAAATATGCATTCATTTCGTAGTTGGCATTTTCATGGCGCCCGCGTGGGATACCGCTTATAGACTGTGTTTAGTGTCCAAGGCGCATACATATTTGGTCGGGGTGGCATTCATTACACGGGGTGGGAGCAGGCAAGTGAAATGAAGACGAGGCTAGATAAGCATCGACCCGAGTCGTATAGACGACCGATTTGCAGCATTCGTACTTAGTCTACAGAACGCAATGTTTCATGGCATTTGAACAAGTTTTCCATTATTGGAACAAACATTCGAGGTTAAAAGCAAAGTACGAGCAGCTAATGGCATTTTAACCCCACTCTTATGGAAGCTTCTTATGTTTGAGCTTACTAGGGACTGACTACCGGAACGAGCAGGGAGTCTTCTGACGTGGGGGTAAGTCGGCGCTCCTCTCGTCTGCAGATCTCGTGTCCAACAGTCGTGTATTTGCAAGTGCCGTGGCCTTTGTTTAAATCCTCGCTGGGTTTTCAGAGACGCTCGATTGGAGGCCTTAGATGAGGAGGCGGGCGATTTGGGAGGGTATCATGCGAGATACTTGGGGGCTTTGTGGGCGCGTCTTGTTCGTAAATGAAAGGGGAGACTACCCTATGGAGTGTAAATGAAATCAGTTACGGAGATGATGAGAGTTTGATCTCAGATATGCGCAATTGCTTCTGGAGGCTTCGTCGGCAATATCCAGTCCGTGCCAGCATATCGCGGTTGATCAAGGCATCACGGCTGTCGCTTGGTCCCTGAGTTGCTAGGAATAGCCTCCCGATTCGAGACGGCAGCTCCTAAACGCCAGTATGAGAGAAAGCCCGTGGATTTCCAATCGCATTACATATGAACAACAGATATGCCAGCACAGTTGTATCTGGGTACCCAGACCCGAGGGCAACGCCGGTCTCCCGAATTCAATTAGTTACTACCTAAGTCCCTACCGCTGCCGCTAATAGGCGTCAAGTCCCGAAACAGCTCCACTGGAATCGAAAATCAAGAAACATCTAGGATCGCACCCAGGACAATCACACACCAACAGCAAGACCGGCCTTACCAAACTCGCCATCCTCCGCTTTCTTAGCCCACAAAGCATCTTTTGGGTTGTATCCCACCGCTGTGATAATACCTAGACCTTTCGTCCGCCCCTCGCGGAACAATATCCGCTCGCCTGGCCGGATGTACTCCGGTCGCTGGATGAAACGGAACGCGACGTTGGCTTTGTCACCGGTACGAATGTAGGGGCGATCAACATCGATAATGGCGCACGTTTGGGAGATGGACCCGACGTGGAGCATGGCCTGGTACCTGGTTTTGATAGTGGTAGCGTGGGATAACACCAGAACTGATATTAAGTTAGCACCCGGTGGATTCAAAGAACAAGTAAAAAAAAAAAAAAAAAACGTACCCTCTGCAACAAACTCGCGCGTCACCTCAGGTAGCGGGACGCCGTCAAGCTTAGGAAGAACAACCATGCCTTTCCTCACGTCTTTCCGGCGAATCTTTCGAAGCGCCAGGCTCGCCGACTGCCCCGCAGACGCGCCCATCACGTTGACTCGTTTCCTCTCAATGGAGCGAATGGTAGTGGCAGTGAACTGACCGACTGAATCAGGACCAATGAGAACCGAATCTCCGGCATGGACGGCGCCCGAGTGAACTATTCCCGACACGACAGTGCCTACGAAAGGAACCGAGAAAGTGTCATTGACAGTGAACTCGAAAGGTGCATCCGCATTATAGTAGCCGTGGTGCGGAAGAATGTTGAGGAATGTTCGAACCAAGTCGAGGCCATGGCCCGTCACGTTGGAGACCTGGAAGATGGGGCATATTCGCTGACTGACCATCTGAGTGGCTGTGTTGATGCACTCCTCGCGGTTCTTGATGAAGACGGGAATTTTTCGAGCTCCAGGGCTTTTGAGAATCCTGGTCAGCTGCTTGATGGTGTCCTCCAAGATCTGTGGAGGACAAATGTCAATCTTGGTGATGACCACCATGATGGGTACGTTAAGAGCAACAGCGATGCCGAGGTGCTCTTTGCTCATGCCCACCAAGCCATTATTCGCCGCCACCATCAGCAAGCAGTAATTGGGACTTCCGCTCAGCATTCCGAAGACTGTTGTCCTCAGATACTTTTCGTGGCCGGCAAGATCGGAGAAGGTGATGACTTTTGCAGATCGGGCCACAATCTCGCTCCAAGACAGTTTCCGGCCGGGAACGTCAGATTTGACCACCTTCCCCGCGTTATCGAACCCAAGAATCTCCATGCCGACCGAGCTTGTCCGACCAGACTCGATCTCGTGTTTGTGGCGGAAGAGATTGACACGAGCACTGCCCCTACCGTCATCCAGATCACCCTTGACAAGTACTCCGAGCATCGAAGATTTCCCGGCATCGACTATCCTCACCGTCAGCAGAAGCACTCCTAGGAATTCGAGTTTTGCTCAGGCCGAGATGGATTCTTACCATTTCCAACCACAACAATGCGCGTCTCGATGTTTTCGTCAGCCGCCTGCGGAATTTTGCGAACCAGAACCTTCCCGTGGCAGTCCTTGCCATCAGGCTTTCCCTGCACCTCCAAGGGTCCGCCGATATTCTTGGTGCACAGGAGCTCACAAGAGGCGTTGCTCTCCTTGGCAGCCTCGACAAGACGGCCGTAAGCCTTGTTCCACTCGTCGAGGGTAAAATTCATCGATTTCGTGTCCTCGAAGCCGAGGTGGTAGACAGCCTCGCCGTTTCCCTCAGCGATTCGTTGGCGGAGCCAGTCCCGCAGCTCCGTCAACGAGTCGTCGCCGTCGCCAAGGAACATGTGCCGCTCGACGTTCTTTTTGGGCTCCTCCACATCGAACTGCTTCCACACCATCTCGAGATTTTCATTCTCATCATCGAAGTTCGAAGTGGCCGGCGTCATCGGCTCCGCGGTATCGCTGTGGGTTAACGGCGCCGCGGACTGAACAGTTCCATATCTCAGGGCCTGTTCAGTCTTGGCCGCATGTTCAGCGAAGGCACTAAGAGACTATACCCATATCAGTACTTATTTGAATTTTTTTCTTCTTGCACTGAGCTCCATTCCGCATACTCCCTCATTTTTCCGTTTCTCCTTCTGCGTCGCTTTGTTGTTCGTTTTGCTCATGATTACGTCAATCGTCTGCCGATTCGTGCTCTGGATAATGGCTACTGGTTTTTGGTAGGGGCAGAGGGGTCTAAACGATCCGATATATTCGTAATATCATGGTGAGGACGAGAGCCTATCTGGAAATTATCTTTATTGGTGGGCGGGAACTATATGCGCATGTATTTTTGTTCCTCGAGTTGCTGGTAGTGATGATTGTATGCCGCTAGCAAAGACTTCGAGACGAATCGGTGCGAGATGTGATGGGTATTTGAATAAATCGCGGGGGATTGCTGGAATAGAGAGGTAGTTAGAATCTTTAAATAGAGACGCAGTGAATGAAGTTGCAAAATCCAAATTGAAGAGTCATAGGCGAGACGCGGTTGCGTATCGTACCAGTATGACTCTTCGAGAAACTCCCCCGCAGCTAGCTGCAGTGGGGTCGCCTTTCTGCCCTACTTGGAAGTTGCAGCTCGGCTAGCCAACCAGATCCTGTCTCCAGTGCCGCGAAAACGTTCTGGCGAACCAACATGCATGTCGTAATTATCGATAGCAGCATCAGTCTACCAGCAGGCAGCTTTATAGAGCTGCGGTCTCTTGTGGATACAGAACCCCGCAGTGGGACGCGGAACCAAAAATCGACTTCCTCAGCCACCGCTGTCGATTGGGGCGCAATGACATCGCGGCGATTGACAAATGAGAGCGCGTCATCTACGCTCGTGTAGACACCATCAAAGTTAGTCATTCTGTGACGCCTCAACATCCCCGGATCACCTTGCGGAGACCCTGGTCGAGAGTTGCTCAGCCGCTGGGGGTGAAGACGCCCGGTCGGCGAGTGATTGTTTGATACTAGGAATTCTTAGCTAGTCGCACGGCGTATTCTGGCAGAATGAGTCAAAAGAATTTGCTTTGGCCGCTGGAAGGGCGCCCGGGACCTCTCGAAGCAGTGAATCGCCTCTATGTTTGTCATTTGCACTTGGTCTGACCGTTCCTATGAGCTTCAGGCTTCTTTTCTTAGCTCTGCCCTTTGTTGGGAATATGGCATTGCTGAAAAGTGTGCCAGTTGTTATCAGAATCAGGCATCAATTGCACCTATCAAATACTATGTTGACTTTCCACACTCACTCAACTTCACACAGTAACCACCTAACCTTACGGATATGTCAAACTAATATTCAGGTTTGCATAACTTAAACCAAGGTGGGCTTAAGAGACATCTTCTGGATTCTCGCTGGCAGCAGAATGAGTTCAGGAAGAACGGATTGAGTCACCCAAGTGATGTCTATGAAAGTACCACCGAAGAAAATTGAAGCAGATACGGATCACATGTATAAACACCACGATGGGCAGCACTAGTTCACAGGACCTGTGCGTCCGGAACGAAGGTTTCGACAAGTTGCAGCAGCTTGGGTCACCTGCTCGTCAACGAAGGATCGGTCTCGGTCAGCCACCTCCAGAACGCCTCTACCTCGACAATTGATTCGACCTCAAGATTGGGCAACTCCCGCCCAGGCTAACCGAGCTCAGGCGATTGAAGCTGATGAGTTCCATCCCAGATGACAGCCTGCCAGACGTTTTTCCTTACTGCTACGGTCACTGAACTGGACTTGGACATGGTCATGGCCACGGATATCACCATCACTATCTCCACGGCCATGCTCACGGCCATGGTCATGGTCGTGAACATGGTTCCGGAAATGGAAGTGGGCTGGATGTATTTGTCCTCGATGTGGAGACGTTCACAGTAGTGGCCAGGACCCTATACAAAAGGTTGGGGCAGCGAAGTGCGAGGCGCTACCAAAACGCGTCCGGTCGTGCTACGGGACGGGCCAGGTTGTACCCTCGGGCAAGATGGCAGAAGGCAGACAGGATGAGCCGGACGTAGCGCGAGGCTCACCGTCATGCCAAGCGAGTAAGTGAGGCGTCCATAAATGACCCCGTGTAGAGTCGCAGACATAAAAATTACGCAGATACAAGTCCTCAGGGTCTAGATTCTATTCATGCAAGATCAGCATTCTGCCAAGGATAGTGCTAGTGATACGCGCACACTCACATGACGGATAAGTACAGAGTGATACTATAATAGCATAGGTTTACCTGTGATTTTAAACCTCCTGGCCCTCGAAGTTCATCTAAGGGCCGAATTCACGCCTTACATCCCCGCATGACAAAGTTTCTCCGAACCCTCGTCAAATAGCTTCCTGTTGCAGACTGCATGCCATCAAACAGTGTTCCCTTCAAAGCGACATTTGCTAAACCCGCAAGCAGCGCCTTCCACAAGAAAGAAAATAAACATTATCAACACAGCTTCCACTCCCAAACATTTTGCAGCTGTGAGACGTTGCGACGATAGAAAAGCCAGCCACTGCCGCTATGCCGGGAAATCCTCTCCTGCGTGCCCTTTTGAAGAGTATCGGACTACTCGAGAAGCAGCACCTGGCGAGCCGCTCTTCACGACCTCGTCACCTCCGCAGATATAGAAGCCCATGCCGGGATCGAGACCGACAGACGAGCGACTCCAGACATGGAAGGCTTCATAAGGAAAGATACAAGCGGGAGCCATCTCCAAGGGGGCCGTCCAGGGCAAGGCAGGAAGGACGGCCGACAAAGAAAGCAAAACAAAATAAGCATTGCAGAAAGAAAGAGTACAAGCGAGGAGAAGACGAGGACTTGATGGAGAGGTTTTCCCAACAGATGCTTGACTATGCCATGAATCGCTATCTCGGGTTAGGCATGAACAAGGACAAGGACAAGGACGGGGAGACAGTTGAGGAGAGAGAGGAAGTTAACGGGATTGATGTGGGGAAGCTGAAGGAGCTGGCGGAGCAGGTGATACGTTCGACGAGGACCCAGGACGACGAAAGCACGGAAGCGGATTCCTATAAACGTCCGATTGAGAGAGGCTACTATCTTCACGGCCGATCCAGAAATGAAGAGGAAAAAATCCACCAGCGCGACAGTCCTGAAATGCAAGGCACGTCGCTTCCCGTGTCATCACACCGCCGTCACCCTCCTAGTCACACTAGTTCACGAAACCTAAAAGGTCAGGAGGGACATGACACAAAGAGTGTCAACAAACATGGGCTTCGGTTCGGAATCGGCTTGGAGAAAGAGCTGGAGGACATGAAGGGGCTCCTCACCGGGCTAAGCTTGCAGAGTCTGTCTCACGATCAGCCTGATCGCGAGTTCTGCTGTCGTTTCATAGCCCAGTCGGACCAATTGCTATTCTCTATGGGGCGGATCGTGGGGCGTATTAGGGAGATAAACGGCAATACCTCTATAGTCTAAGTTAAAGTACAAGTCGTACGAAATGCAAGGCCGCTGACTCCGGGGTGGTGGAAGCGGTAGTCTACGAAACGCGATGATGCCATGGTAGCCGTGGCAAATAAAGGGCGGCAATTTCGGCTACAACGGTGAATGGAATGAACCCAGATCTTAATCTAGTCATGTCTGGTATTTTCTCGTCGCAATAAAGACGTTTGGTATTAAAGTTTGACCGTGCCTCATGGGTGAACAAGCTGCAAGAATAGGCGAGTTTGCCTTGCTGCAAAACTGCCCGATACTGCCCGAGCCGATGGACTTCGCTCACTTAAGGCGGAAAATTGTCCAACAACAAAGTTTTTTTAGAATCTATCCGTTAACCGATAGCGTTGTGTCTAGCCTTATATTGCATGGCTGCGGATTCTAAACTCCGATGCCGAGGACCAAACTCTTGGGAATCATAGCCTCTGCTTTCCAGCATGTCCTGGGCATGGAGCGTTGGATTGTTGATTGCGTAAGAAACGCGGAGTAGCTGGGTAACAACCTCAAACACAGAGCGAGATTGATTTTTTTGGGGGAATTCAAGAAGATGTAGTTTGTCCACTTTTCAATCCTGTTATGATGACGGAACTGCATCCTTCTGATAGTAATGCACACTAGATAGTCGCCTTCAAAACACGTCAGCGCCCTCTCAAGTTCCTGTGGCGAGATATATATTTGCCTCATAAGCCTTTCCGAGTTTATTTCCAGCATCGAATATGTTTGAAGTCAGGCCTCTTAGATCTAGGTCTCTATCATGCCTCCTCGCGATCGCCAGCCGATCGGGGCCCAATATCTCGTACGACGTAGCCAGGTAGGTAGAGGCGTAGGCTACACGTTGGGCGCCATCGCCGGAATCTTCCTCATCGGCCTCATTGCATTCGGAATCTTACGAGCTCAAGCACTCCACGCAAAGGAAGAGGAGGAGGGGAAGAAGGAGGAGAACAAGAAGGAGAAGAAGAAGAAGAGGAAGAAGCAGATGACGAAAGAGGAAGATTGTAAATGCCTGTATCACAACAAATGTCGCCAGCACCACCGCAAGCACCGCCGTCATGGCCATCACCACTATTATCATCCCAACGGTGAAGCAATTTTCGGCAAGATCCGAGTCCGCACCGGCAAGGGCATTCACTCCCATGGCCATAGGTATGATCACGCGGTGCAACCTCTGCATCCCCTTTTCCCCTGGCCAGGTTCCCATCAGATGGGTCATCATAATCACCATGGACGGAGGGGGATGCATGGCGGGCGGAGGTGCCACCACCACCCCCGCCATCATGGACACGGACACGGGCATGGGCGTAGACAGGCCACGAATGGGTGGGGAGGTGAGGAGATTTGGGCAGAAGGAGATGCACCCCCCGGGACTGTCCCTTTCATACCGAGAATCCGGCCTATCCGCGCGAGGGAACGACCTGCCATGAATGTAGAGCGCGAAGGGCGCACCATAGAAACGCCGCAGCAGTATCGAGGCCAAGAGCCTGGCCAGCTTGTACGAGATAGTCGGTTGCCATTGAATGCAAAGTCCATCGCGGGACACAAGCTCATGATCAGGAGCCCGGTTTTGGAGGTGATTGCCCTCGCATTCTGCTGCGGGCGACAGTGATTAGAGCAGGAAATACATCACGTTTTACAAGCCAATGCATAGAAATCTATATGATGAGCTCTCTTTCCAACTTATCCTCTACATCCAGAGCTAGTTAAGCCTTAGATCACGAACCACGAATGCCCCTGGGAAGTAACGTCAAATCTTGGCCCAAATATTTCTCTCCATCTCACTCCCTCGCTGTTGCACCACATCATCTAATTAAGGGAGGACGAATAAGAAATCGTGGATCTATTCCTCTTCGTGTATTGAGCAAACTCAAGTGCTCGCCACATTTGGAAGAAA
>Ga0247774_1000446_pt1 | contig 20384 bp, 23 predicted proteins | sample UWRJL001104B6_FD_179933 | JGI IMG/M metagenome (GOLD analysis project Ga0247774, IMG submission 179933) | Plant litter microbial communities from Arlington Agricultural Research Station in Wisconsin, United States - UWRJ-L001-104B-6 | ecosystem: Environmental > Terrestrial > Plant litter >... | reverse complement strand
GTAAACATTAGGGTTAGGTGCCCTTTTTTTGCCAGGTCGCCTCTCATCTCAATATCAGCTGCACGAACAGGAAGGGGCCTGGAGGGATATCTTAATGCTTCTATTCTTGATTCGAATCAATATGGCGAAAATATCCCAGGATATACCTGGAGAATAGTTCGCCGTCGTTCCCGCCCTCTGCGCGGCGTCAGAGTGTACAATGACGTCCAGGAGAGCGGCGCTGGCCCTGGCAAGGCACGGGCGATTTTCGGTGCGCGGCTGGCGAGCTTGGTCTCGCAGAACGCACGGGTGATAGGATTGCATGCCATCACCGTGGACGGACCGGGGAGAGAAGCTGTTCTAGCAGGCGGCCAGTACGTGCCGGCGTGGGGCACCTGTGTCCGATCCGGTCATGCACATGGGTATCATCACGGGATCGTATGCCGGGAACGGGGCCGACACGGCCGAGGCACCAGAGTCTTTCCGGTAAGGCTAATCAAGGCGCTGTTTAAGATTGTGGGGTTGAATCGATCGTGAGAGGGGTTCGATCTCATGCAGTCGGCCAAGGTTGCCGGCCGGTATGTGGTTGAAAGAAGCTGTTGAAGAATTGAGTTCGACGTTTAATAACCGCCTTGGGAAAGACCGGGTGGGCTGAGTATATTAGTTGGTTGGTTGTAGGTTTGATAGCAGCGAAGAAAATGATACATTCAGAAACTGGTCTATTTCTATACTACAAGCTTCCATTTTGCCACTGTCAGGTTACTTTTCAGCCAGCGAGCGACAACATTGCCCAAGCAAACTGACTGACTCATGCAACCGCTTCAACTAGCGCTCCCATTGTGCTCCTCTACATGAGCCGCCTCCTTCGCAACCCGCATATCCGTGAGCGTGAGCCTCAAATCATTCCGATAGGGCTCAAACGCCTCAATCAGCTGACCCAACCCACCCTTCAAAGCGCTCATTACCATATCCACCTCGGGAGCCTCCTTGCTCCCCTCCACATCCGTCCAATGCACCGGAAATGAAGCCTTGAATGCTTCAAGCTTCCGAATCGTGCTCGTAAACGTCCGTATCAGCGTCGGTACGTCTCTGTGAACATTCCCATACTTGTCTTCCCCAAGACTGTTCACCGCGAGTTTGCTCAGGATCGTAACAGCGTTGACACAGAGAACCGGTTCGGCTTCCGGCATGCCAAGGGTAGCGGCGACGAGCCGCCTCCCGTACGCCTGACCAAAGAGCCCCCCCACGATATTAATATGGAGACACTTTATGGACAGGTTCCGCAGCGACACCATGAGGTTACTAGGCTGTAGTGCATCCTGCCGCTCCTTTGTGAGGACGCGGTCTCGCGTCTTGGTAATCGCCTTCTTCGCGACCGGACTGAATTTCTTCCAGGGAGTCTCCCCTGGAGATCGCGCTACGCCTTGCAGCGCCTTCTCAGCCTCCGACCGTAGTGACCTCGGCACTGGCTGGGACTGGAATATGTCGTCGGCCTTTGGAGGTGCGGAGGACTTGGCCTTGACTTCTTCCTGCTTGGTGGCCGGCGGAGGGGCAGGCTTCTTGCCGTGCTCGTCGATCCTAGTGCTGATGGACTTGATGATTTCGAGGCAGATGCCGTAGATCTGCGACCACACAGGTCCCTCCTTGCGGTCAATATCCTCGAAAATAGCCTTGCGCCTGTCCTCGAAATCGCGAGCAATGTAGGCCAATTCCCACATGGCATAGGCCTTGAAATGCAGTATTAGTGTTTGAAGCGCGAAGTCAAGCGAACAATCTGTTACATACTCGAATGGATGGGCGCTTGCTCTTCAGCCCATTCAGGAGGCTCCCATTGGGATCCTTGGAGTCGGCCGTCAATGGCTTCCCATTCTTCAAAGGCTCCTTCACCATGAAATTCGCAAAAGCCGAATTCCCAGTCCGCCAAATCACAAATAACAAGAGCCCTGAAAAAATGCAGCTCTTCATGGTATAGAAGCTCAGCGGCGTGTACGGCGGGACCATATTCGTCTTCGGCAGGGCGTAAAACGGCCGGAAGAAGAACAACGTCCACCTCCACGCAAACGACCGAAACAGGACAAAGTAGAGCGCCACATGCACGAAGAATGCGGCTACGCTCCTAGCAGCGGCCTCTAAGAACACGGTGGGCATTCCGGTCAGAGCCTGATTCAAAACCTTGGACGCATCGGCCGGGCCCTTCTCGCTCTTTCCGTCGACGGGTTGCAGGCAGCCCAGGGCCAGCTGGTCATCGTCCCGCCAAAGGTGCTCGAACGCCTGCACGATGGCGCAGGATACGACGTAGTACGCCAAAAAGAGGGGCTTCTCGTTGAGCCGAGCGCGGTCCCCATGTTTGAACACAATCCAGTGGAGGTCCGTCGTGCTGGAGTAGGCCCAGAGGAAGACGGGCAAGAAGAGGATGGCCGAAAGGGTGTACCAGATGAAGGTTTCGTAGGTGGAAAGTCGGAAGAGGCTCTGCGTGAAGGTGTGAAAGGCGGAATTAGAGGTTCGGACCCCGACATGGTACTGTGCGATGCGGAGTATGATGACGAGGAGGCCGCAGAGGAAGAGGATGCCTGTTCGGAAGCCCGCTGGGCCGATAGGGAACCACGACCAGAGCACTAGAAGAGAATTGACTTGTCAGCAAATGCATTCGGAGGTCGGCGACCAACTGTTGGCGAGTACATACGGGAGTTCCATGTCGAAAGGAAAAGTGACTCGACGTATGCGATGGCGAGAAGTATTGTTGCCGTCGACGCAAATCGTCGATGGAGTGCAGGTTGCAAGAAGTCCTTGTAGGGAGCTCTTCTACCTGTTGGTGTCGCCATGTTTGCAGCGCATTGTCGAATTCCGATGTTTTTTCGGCGCAAGTGGTGTAAAGCCGCTGACGTTGAAAATGTTAGCCGTTGCCTAGGTTGCCCAAACGCGGCAGAACGCGACGAACAGGGGTTGGTCTGGCAAATCACGTGCTGGTTGGAAGGCACGGGCGATGGTGGGGTTGGAAACTGGAGCCTGAAGGCTGAAACAGCAGCGTCACGTGTGGTATGGCTGAAGCCTTGGCACTCCGTCAGCTGCCGCCTGATCCCGCTAACGTCATACTGTCTGCAGCCGCAGGCGAGAATCCGAATCTCAAGTCAAAACTCCAACTTAACATCGCGACACCCCCGCCACAAGGTCCGGCTCATCTGCGGGCAACCATAAAAATGTCGTTCGAGCAGAGCTCCAACCTCGAGGCCGGTCATGGCGACGGCCGCTACCGCGACGACCCGGGCTTCCAGCAGCTCTTAGGCGAGCTGCGAACAAAGCTGCGCGGCCTCGAGCGCAACACGTTGAAGCTCAAGACGGACGTGAACCTCCTCGGTACTAAGCGCGACACCGCAAGGGTGAGGGAGAGATCCCATACTCTCTTGGAGAAGTGTAGGGAGGACTGCATGACGATCGGTGAAGGGGTCAAGAAGCTTCAAGCTTGGGATGAGCTATCTGTACGTGGTATTTGCTACTGCAATCACAAGTCGCCTCGCAGGGAAGGGCAAAGACTAACAATTCCGACAGAAGCAACAGAAATACGAACGAAATAAACTAGCCACCGACTTTCAAGAAGCCGTCCGGGAATTCCAAGACGTCCAGCGCTCCGCTCTCGAGAAGCAGAAGGCATCCGTGTCTGCCGCCCGTGCTGCTCACGACGAGCACGAAGCTGGCACGTCACCCACCCAACAACAGCAGCAACAGCTCCAACAGCAGGAGCTCGTCAGCCTCGCACCGCAAGACGAGGTGGAATTCCAGGAGGCGCTCATCGTCGAGCGCGAGGAGGAGATCCGCAACATCGAGCAGGGTGTGGGCGACCTGAACGTGCTGTTCCGGCAGGTGGCACAAATCGTGTCGGAGCAGGGCAACCAGCTCGACACAATTGCTGAGAACGTTTATGTCACGAGGGACGAGACGCACGGCGCCATGGTGGAGACGCGGCAGGCGGCTAAGTACCAGAAGGCAGCGAGGAACAAGGGGTGCTTCCTGCTCATCATTCTGGCCATCATTCTGACCATTGTTCTGTTGGCGGTTCTGACATAGAAGCGGGTAATGATAGAGGGATTGCTGAGGCTGTTTTCCTTTTGTGAGCTTTCCGCGCGAGTCAGCGGTATTGGGGTATTATTATTTGGCGCATAAATCGGCTCGTATTGTAGTACATAACTTTGTGAGGAAGACACAATCACGGATACCGCTTTGTTTTCGCTTGAGAAGTCGTAGCGGCCTTTTGCCTTCTGAGCACCGCTCCTGGATTCGTCTCTGCCGTCTCTTCTCTCCCTGGAGAGCCTTCTATCCACCATTCCGCCCACTCTTCGTTCCGCTTCCCGTGTCCAGCAGCTTGATCTAGAGCTGCCATGGAAGGCCGCTGGTTTCTTTCGCTACTTACAATCCTGCTGGTTGCCGCGTACGAGAGCCAAGATAGCCACAATGCGGCAGGCTGGGTTGAATATAGTGCACCAAACACAAACGGGACAAGGAGGGTGGCGCGTTGAACCCGGATGGGGATGCTCTTGATTCGCGGGTCTAGGAGTACCTTCCATTCGGCCATGGTCCGGGGCAACACCGCTTGCAAGTACAACGCAATCGTTATTGCAGGGAGGATGAATGCCGGATCCGCCACCGACAGGTTCGGGAACCACAGCATCCCTTCCTGGACAAGTGCCGGGTCCATGGGATTACTCATCATAGATCCTCGTTCGTTTAGGCCACCCGGCAGGTAGGTAGACACGCCCAGCAGGTTGCGGACCGCCATGGAGCCCATGATGAAGTGGATTATCTGACCCACGGCTCCCGCTATTCTCCAGCCTAAAGCGTTGCGGTGACGGTGTTTGAACAGTTGCCAGACGGCGGCGGATGGGATGGGCTTCCCGCTGTCGGCCCAGATGTCATGTTTGTAGAGTTTCAGAGACCAGGCGTGATGTAGGATCTTTAGGCGCTGCCAATGGCGGTTCGTTCCTTTGTATGGGACCAGGTAGGCGGCCGCGTAGGCGGAGGAGAGGCAAGGGAGGAGAGCCCAGTAGGGTATTCCAGTCATGGCGTGTAGGGAGACAATGCCTTCACTCATGTTGGTTATGGGGTGGCTGAGGAAGTCTTGGATCCCTGCATGTGCGTTGCTGAGAATTTCGGTACTGAACTTCCGGGTGTTGCATGTGGCATTTGGATTCCGATAGGAAGCGTTGAATGGTTGAGACCGGTGACTATCTCCCGGCAACAAGGTTGACCGAAGAGCATGATATCTTAATGAGGGCGCGCAAAGGGGTCTTGCCCTAGTGCGCCTGAGAGCTAGCATGGTGACATTCACGGTTGATGAATGAGGAGATGCCTAGATATCAGGAAAGGGGCTGGGTTAGTGAAATTGGAAGAAATGAATCGAATGCGCCATCAATTGATCGCCTACTTTGTTTGCACATTGGGATTGAAGTGCAATGTCAGATCCCGGGGATGTAGTGTTGATGAATAGACTGATTTGAGTATGCAGCTGATATCAGCTGGCTCTCTGTCCGATGTCTGGCGCTCTAGATATCAAAATGCAAAGCTTTCACTACCTGAACCCAGTAAGCTTTCGATACCAATCCGTAAGTTCCGTTTGCAATAGTAACTTTCTGTACTTAGTAATATTTCTGATATCCATTCATTTAAGAGTGGCGGGTGACTGGAAAAAGCCATGCATGTGGTGTTCTGTCCGTGCAGGAAGCTGCCAGCTGTATCCCGAATATGACACTTTGGATTCTGGAGCTCAACGCTGTGGGGCATCTTCTCCAACAACCGACACGGAGCAGAACAGCTACTCATTCACTGCGGCTCCCCATCCCCAACATTTAATGAGCAGCAAATAAATTACAGAACGGGGTGAATATGTTTCATTCTACATCTCGACGACCAATGTGTCCGCTCTGGCCTTCGATCGAGTTTCTGTTTGTTTCGTCCCGGCTGTCCGACCGAAGCTCTGGGTAGAGCCCCGAACGTCCCCGAAATCTCGCGACGATAGCTTTGATTCTCCGCTGGGTAGCTTCGATTCGGCGGGTTTGGAGGAAGAAGATACGCCGAGATCTCAAAAGCAAGATGCTGGTCTTTTTCCTCATGCCACTGCTGGCGCTGCCCCTCCTAGGGCCCGTCTTCGTGCCGCTGTTGAGCCAGATATTTGGGGGATTCTTTGGGTGGTACTTGAGAAAGAAGACGCAGGGGAGGAGAGCTCAGCTTTTGGCACTTATGGAAGAGGATGAGGAGAAGTACCGGCAAGAGAAGGGGCCGGAGGGTGCGACCGAGGTCGACGATGGGTGGGAGAGCATCGAGCACACTGCCGGGTCATCGAAGAACGGCGAGAAGGATACCGGAGGCTGGGGTGGTATTGTTGGGTTCTTTCACCCTTTCTGGTGCGTTTGAATTCTGCATTGCATACCCTCATGAGACACGATGTATTAATACTTCTTAGCAATGCCGGGGGCGGAGGCGAGAGAGTTCTGTGGGCCGCTATTCGAGCTACTCAGCAGAGATGGCCGAGGGCTCGGTGCATTATCTACACGGGCGACCATGAGATGAGCAAGGATGCCATGCTGTCGCGGGTTAAGGTATGCTTATGGCGACTCAGCACGGCAAAGATACAAAGTTAACCTGTACATCAGAATCGCTTCAATATCCAACTCCATGCGCCAACAATCACCTTCGTCTATCTTACAACCCGACACTGGGTCCTCGCCTCAACCTGGCCCCGCTTCACCCTCCTCGGCCAATCCATAGGCTCCATGATCATGGCATGGGATGCATTTTCTCTAGTCGTCCCCGACATCTTCATCGACACAATGGGTTACGCCTTCGCCACCGGTCTCTGCAAGCTTCTCTTCCGCAATGTCCCCACCTGCGCATACGTCCACTACCCAACCATCTCCACCGACATGCTCAAATCGCTTGATCCGTCCTCTACGGCCAGGGGGGTCAATGCAGGTAAAGGCGTCGGGGCGGCCGGCCGCGTCAAGAAACTGTACTGGAATCTCTTCGCTGCTCTTTATTCCCGCATGGGTTCTTCTATTGACGTTGTCATGACCAACTCGTCCTGGACCCAACATCACATCCAAGCTCTCTGGGGTCCTCACCGACCCCATAGCGCGGCGCCTATTTCCGTCGTCTACCCACCCGTGGCTGTCCGGGAGCTCGAGCGCGAGATCGACGTCACCTCCGCCGCCGAGGTCAGCCAGCGGCGCAAAGACCTTCTCTACATTGCACAGTTTCGCCCCGAAAAGGACCACGGCTTAATCCTTGCAGCGTTTTCCGAGTTTGTCAAGTCTAATACCTCGGCGTCGAGAGGCGCGAGACTGATATTCCTTGGCTCCGTCCGTGACGATGGTGATAGAAAACGGGTGTATAAGCTTCGTTTACTGGCAAACGAACTTGGCATCAGGGATGAAGTTGAGTTCTGTATCAACGTTAGCTGGTCTGAGATTCTCTTGTGGCTTCAGACGAGCTCTGTTGGGGTCAATGGCATGTGGAACGAGCATTTTGGGATCGGTGTGGTGGAATATCAGGCGGCTGGCTTGATCAGCGTTGTGCATGATAGTGGGGGGCCGAAGATGGATATTGTGACCGAGGTGGATGGGGGCCCAACTGGTGAGATATCCTTTTTGCAACTTTCTCTTTTCCTTCTTTGTGTCTCGTTGACTAACCAACTATTTAAATACAGGTTTTCACGCGTGCACGGCGCACGAATTCGCAGAGGCGTTCGAGAGGGCGTTGTCCCTAAGTGATCCCCTTGCGTACAGACAGCGGGCAAGGATATCGGCACGGAGGTTTACAGAGGAGGAATTTGCAAAGAGGTTTACAGCGGAGATGGAACGGATTGTGGGGTTGGCGAGGTAGACGAATGAAGTAGACCATTCCTTTGAAGTCATCTGCGCCTCACCGTGCAGGACTTATATAAGTCTTTTATGGATACCCTCATACTCTGTTTCATTCAGTAGTAGAGAATACAGGTCTTGTGGACTATTCTAGGTACTAATAAGCGTTATACTTGAAGAAATTCTATTGCTACTTCTAAGTGTTACCGATACCCAAGCCTCTATTTACACTGTCATCCCGGCACTGTTCTTCTGTCTCGGCTCCCCCACGGCCTCAAACACCCCGTCGTCATCGATTTTGATGCCGTGCACGGCGCTGACGCCTTCCCGCACCCATACGGCCTCGTGGCCCTTCTGGATCATACCGGAGACGGTCGTATTGTCGAATGTGTACTCGAAGGTGACTTGGTTGGGCATGAGTTGGTCGTGCAGGCGGGGCTCGCGGAGGGCTTGGTGCATCGTCATGTTGTGTTCCAAGACGTGCCACTTTCCGAATATTGTTAGTAGAACCACTCCAATCGATTTTCTTAGGCATGGATAGGGCACAGGTAGGACGGGTGGTAGGAGGGGCTGAAGAGAGGATGACGGCTGGTACTGAAGTTGCGGACGACGTTCTGACGTACAACTGCCTGGGTGGTGGCGCTGATGATTCGAGAACCCCCTGCAGCGCCCACGGTGACATAGAGGCTCCCATCCGGCCGTTCGACGATGACGGGCGTGATGGATGAAAGCGGTCGTTTGCCCGGACGGATGTAGTTTGCGGTTGAAGGCTCAAAGCCGAATTCGTTGGGGACACCGGGGATGGAGAAATCGTTCATCTCGTCGTTTCTGCTCACACATGCACGGTTAGACAACTTCGGCTCCAGGGAAGAGCGGGGTTTTTGGAAAAACCACACAAGATAACCCCCGAAACAGGATCCTTGATCCTCGCACCAAACAACAAATTGATGGTGGTGGTCAAACTCGTCGCCATGCCCTCTTTGTCGGCGGTCACGACGTGGCTCGTCCCGTGGTTTTCCGGCAAATACACCATCCTCGGATCGTAAACCTCAACCGGCTGCGTCCTCTCATCATTAATCTTCTTCTTGGTCTTCTTTGCAGCGTCATTGCTCAGCAACATGTTCTCAATAGTCTGCACGTCGGCGACAAAGTCCGGATCCCCGAGCTCAAGACGCGCCCCGTATGCGAAACGCATGGCCTCGTCGAAGCGGTGGGTGGTGAGATTAACGTCTGAAAAGTCTGAAAGGGGGTACTGTTCCATGACTTTGAGTATTCCCATCAAGACGGCGCCGGAGGCTGGAGCGCCGGATGTGTAGAGGTTATAGCCACGGAAGGACATGGAAAGTGGGGCGCGCACAGCGATACGGTAGTCGGAGAGGTCGGAGAGGGCCATGGTACCGTTGGATTGGCGGATGGTAGTTATCATGGAGGAGGCGATGGGGCCGGTGTAGAAGGCGGGGGAGCCGTGCATGGCAATCTCCCTAAGCGTGCCGGCGTAGCGTTTGCGATAGATTGTGTCACCTTCTTGGAGAAGAGTTCCTTTTGGTGGTTTAGCACATGTTAGTCAGAACAACGGCATTTCTCGGGCTCATTTTGGAGATGCGAGTGGCGGGTGGGTGGGTGGCTTACCATTTGGTGCGAATTCCTCGGCCCAGATTGGATCTTCGACGAGGAAATTCTCGCGGCCGGATATGCTATATTGCATATACCTCACCAAGTCCTCCGAGACTATTACAGGATAACTGTTCAGTGGTTTTCCTTGCAGTTTGACGGGATAACAGCAATGGCAGGCTCACCAGTAAACCCGTCCCTTGCCAATTCCGCGGCTGGTGTAACCAAATCCTTCCACGGTAGTTTCTACCACTCATTAGCACCCAACCCAAACTTCCTTAAATCCCTACGGTCAAACGCTTACACCATGTTTCTGATGTACATATTCTAACCCCCTAACCTCTCCTGGAACTCCCACACTCAATCCCCCAAACACACTCCCCTCCTCATTCCCCTCATACATATCCTCATACGCCGCTGCAGGGGCCGTCTCCCGGAAGTCGATGGCTTCGTAGTTTCCCCCAGCGTCGCGGACCAGCATGAAGCCGCCGCCGCCGATGCCGGAGTGGTACATGCCCACGACACCGACGCAGAAGGTCGTAGCCACTAGTGCATCGATTGCGTTTCCCTGCCAAGGTAGTGAGTAATCAGGCGAGAAGATATAGGGCGGGATATGGAATGAACTTAGGAATAAAGGAAGGGGAATATATACTCCTCTGAGAAGTGCTTGCCGGCCTATTTCAGAGCATTCCTTGCTCTCACATGCGACGCCGCCATGGGTCCCATGTTTGTCCAGGTCGCCGAGTACTATCTCCTGGGGGTGGGGGGTGGGAGTTCCGATGGTAGATGGTGAGAGAACGAGGAGAAGGCTTAGAGCCCGGAAGATAGTAAAGGTTACTGGTATTCCAGGTCAGTTATTTGGCTATGAGGGTTTGTGAGCAGCGGAAGAGCATACTCATCTTCACTGGGCTCCCCACTTGGAATCCGTCGCCGATTCAATCCACAGCCTGTCACGTAGTATTATTCGAGAAAGCTCCATCCAGTTTTTGCCATAAAAAAATAGCACCAGACTCGTGCCCCGTAAGCCTGTGGGGACAAACAGTTTCCGGGTTTTTCGAGTCAAGGTTGGCTCCTACTTCTGAGGCAGGGAACTAGTAGACCTCCCTAGCAGGGTAAAGCAATAACTAAACGAAGGCAGCGGTTGTTTTTCACAAACGATAAAAGAGAACTTGAAAAAAGAATAACAAGAATACAAAACTTGACTACACATCCGAAGCTGAGGCGGATATTTACACTTATCACCACTGGTCCATGTCTCCGTTGTGTTGCTTGATAATCTGCCTGCTGCACACACATCGACCACCTGAATGATCCGGTCAGGCGGCCCCGGTAGTTAGGACGTGATCCCGTCATTTTAGCCAATCAAATCCTTCATAATTCATCCACTGCATCTTTACGAATTATTAGCCAATCAGCGGTCCTTTTATGACTTCGAGCTGAGCTTTCTGTGCAAAAAAAAAAAAAGCTAGCTCCTGCAAATCCCCTCCAATTCGCAAAGCAGCTTCAGTTTTTGCGATATCACTGTTGTCGAGATGAAGCGAAGAAGCACCCCCTTGACGCACAATGCTAAATGCGCCCATCAGCTTTCCTCCGCCTCCCTCTAGCTCCGCTCCGAGCTCCCAAACTCTTCGCCAGAACATTCTTCCTCCAATTCAACAACCAGACTGCTGTTGCCGCCGCCACCGCTGCCGCCACGACCTCGGCCTCGACCCGCAGATTCGACTTCCCGATGGAGGCAAACGAAACGACTACGAAGGCTCCCACGCCTAAAACCCAACCCCTGAAACGGAAACGCCTGCCAGCCGTCGGGAAGAAAAATTCCAAGAAACCCCCTACGGACCCGCTGTCGTCGACGGGCTCCGCCCAAGAAGTGCTCGCCTTTGACGTGGCGGCCTTGCGAGAACAGCTCGACCAGGTGACACTCCAGCATAAAGACGGTGCCCGGGAAGAAGAAGAAGCCCTCCCGGATGAAGGGACCGAAATTACGGTTCGAGTGGTGAAACTATCCTCGACGGGCGAAGGTCTGGCTGTTCTGGAGGATGGAGGAGAGAAGACCGGTGAGGACGGGGAGAGCGAGAAGATGCTGAGACAGAGGCAAATTTATGCGGTGGCATATACGATACCTGGGGATATTGCACGGGTGAAGATATACAGGCATGGGGACAGCCATTCCGTTGCGGATTTGGTGGAGATCATCACGCCCGGACGGGACCGGGATGACGGGTTGATCAAGTGCCGGTATTTTGGAAAGTGTCAGGGGTGTCAGCTCCAGATGGTGCCGTATGAATACCAGCTAGAGCACAAGCAAGTCGTGGTCAAAAGGGCGTACGAAAACTTGTCTGGCCTGGAAGAGAAGGACGTGCCGGAGGTGCGGAGGACGATTGGGAGTCCGTTAGAATACGGATACAGAACGAAATTGACGCCGCATTTTGATGGCCCTCCCGGGGCTCGACGGAGGAGGAAAAGGGACAAGAATGCGCGGCACGAGACGTGTCCGGACATCGGCTTCATGATGAAGGGCCGGACAATCGACATTGAAGACTGCCCAATCGGTACCGAAGTAATACGTAAAGGTCTGACTAGAGAAAGGGAGAGGATGAAGAAAGAGTTTGGGAACTACGGAAACGGAGCGACCATCCTCCTCCGGGAGAGCACCGAACGATTCGACAAAAACGACGAAAATATTCCAGAGATCATACCAGAAGTTGCAGTTAGAGTCACCGGCGAAGACCGCGTCGACATCAAAACTTGCATTTCCGATTTTAACGCCCTCACAACCGAATATGTCGACTCCCACGTCTTCGTCAACCCCGCCGGAGCCTTTTTCCAGAACAACAATTCCATCCTGCCAATCTTTGTTGAATACATTCGCAAGCAAATCCACCCCCCAACTACCGCCGCTACCGCGTCCTCTCATCCGAAAATCAAGTACCTCCTTGACGCATACTGCGGCTCGGGCTTCTTCACCATCTGCCTTTCTTCCCTCTTCGCCTCTTCCGTCGGCCTCGACGTGGCCGAAAGTTCAATCAAATGCGCCGCCGAAAATGCCCGGCGGAATAACCTACCGCCGACCACCAAATTTGTCGCCGCGCCTGCGAACCAGCTTTTCGGCATGGTAGAGTTTCCGCCGGATGAGACGGTCGTGGTGATTGACCCGCCGCGCAAAGGCTGTGACGAGCTGTTCCTCAACCAGCTATTGCGGTTTGGGCCGAGGCGGGTGTTGTACGTTAGCTGTAATGTGCATACGCAGGCGCGGGATGTGGGCTATCTTGTGAGGGGAGGGAGGGGCGATGTTCAAGAGGAGGAGAATGAAGAACCAGAGGCCAAGGAGAGTAAAGAGGAAAAGAAAAACGACGAGGGGGTTAAGACGGACGAGGAGAATAAGGGGAAGCTAGTAAGATATGAGGTTGAGAGTCTTGTAGGGTTTGATTTCTTCCCTCAGACTCATCATGTTGAGGGTGTTGCTGTGCTTTCGCGGGTAGATAACCGGGCATGAAAGAGGAATAGATAGGAGAGCATCACCAGCGAACACATCGCTCAAATTAGTCATCCTGAAGATTAGCATAGGGGGTATAAAGAGATTGTGGTCCGGAATTGCCATTGCCACACTTTATTTTGCTTCACAAATGCATTTTGGTGCTTCCTAAAATAATGACCCCCTCCCCGTAATCCCGAATACCCTTCTCTCTTTTTTCTCGTAAGGATATGTGCCCACCGTCTCAACAGAATAAAGGTATACAACATGCGCTAAAACCCGCCGTCAAAGCAACTCATCAAATCATAGACGGGGGAAACACAAGCAGAAATATCAACCGTCTACCAAAACCTTGAGAACCTGAAGCACAACCTCCAAAACCTCGGGTCGTCGGCACTTCTTGGCACACTCCGTCAAAGCTTCAACTCCCCTCTCGTTTTTAATAGCCTTCTGTGCCAATTTCCCCACATCTCCATCCGCCGCCACCATATGATAAAGAATAAACGCCGCGCGATGTCGTAAATCCTCCGAATCCTCGCCCGACATTTTAAGGAGAATGCTCACGCCACGAGTCCTCTCAATAATAGCCTTCACAACGCTCGAATATGCGGAGAGGGTAGCAAGTGCACCTCCCGCAGCACTCCGAGTACCTTCGTCCTCGGCGTCGGCGAGCGCCAAGAGAATGTGTAGGCGTTGCTTCGCTTGTGGACTCCCGTCGGCGTAGAGAGCAATGCCTTCCGGGTCTTGCACGAGGTTACAGACCAGCTCGACGGCAGCTTTGGAGACGAGGTTGTTGGACGAGAGAATAAGATCTTCGATTTGGGTCCAGGCGTCGCGTATGATGGTTTGACGGATTTGCAGGTCGTCCAAGGAAGCAAGATTTGTAAGGGCCATGAGTGATTCAAATGTCGGAAGCAAATCGCGACGGTCGGCGGCAACATCAGGGGGCAAAATCGAAAGGAGGGGCCGTATGGCGTTGAGGGTGGTGGCGCGATTGGCACCAAAAACAAGAGCGGGATTCGTGCTGATGAGGATGCGGGCTAAGGCTTGCGCTGCTATCTGACGACTTGGTTCTGCAGCAGGAAGTAGCGACCAGGCCGTTAGGAGTAGCTTCACGGCACCTTGCTGGGCTAGTTTTCCCCGGAGTGCCGACGTATACGAAATAGATTGGAAAATGGATGCAATGACGCCTAGCGAAGCCGGCGACCCATTCTTGCTATGCGTCACCAACACGGGAGTAAATCCAGCTTCGAAGACTAGCCTGCACCGTTCCGACACATGGTCGTTGTCATCGAGGGGGTCGGGGGCTGGTAGCTTGCCCGACGCATTCGCATAAGCCCTGAGCTGGGACATTTTCTTTTCCTCCTCCGAGAGGGTCGGCCGGTACCGCGTAAGGTTTGCGAGAATGCTGAGTGCACCGTACGTCATAGGCGATCTCGGCGGCGCTTTCTGAAGGCTCTCCATCAATGACTTTAAGAAGTCTTTATCGTGGGCCAGCTTCTCCTTGATGGCGGGTTGCAGAGACGCATAAGCCAGTCCCTCGATTGAATGCTGCTTTGCGCCCTCGTCCCCCTGCACCAGTAGTTCAGAAAACATAGAAGATAATTCCTCCATGGTAGTCGACGCAAGTTGGATCCTAGGCTGATTGCTATCATCCTTGGACGACCTCGTCGGTAGCGCCTTGGGCCTAGAGTCAGTCAGACCTGACACGACAGGTCGAGCACAGATATACTCACATGAAGTTTGGCCAGAATGACCGCCGCCAGATGCTGAACCTGCATAGAATGCCTCCGCATGGAAACCGACCCATCCTCAAGACCGATATGTGAGTCTGCCGCCGTCCACACCTGCTGCGCGAATTCGTTCGGGTCCTGATCCACCACCTCCTCGAGCCATTCGGAGCAGTATTTTTCCACCGCATCCCGGCACTGGTTGACCATGCAGGCCGCGTTGAGCATTTCCAGGCATGCCGTTTCCACCTTACGACTCTTCCACTTGCGCCGCATCAGTGGCCCTAACGACCCCAAGAAGCCTTCGCTCAAAAATAGCTCCGATGTCAACTCAGGCTGGATGGGAAACATGGCGGCCGCGACGCAAAAGGCGACAATGTAGTCGTCGTACGTCCCCCTCCGGACCCTGTCGTAGAAGAATGTGGACAGGCTCTTGGCTGCGGCACCGCCGCCCGCTTTCAGGTACGCTGATACGGAGAGTGTAGCGTGACTGCGCACCACTTCCGGCTGGCGCATGTCGAGGTAGCCGACGATAGTGTCGACACAGTCGTCGTCGATGACCTTACATATTGACGAATACTTGGGGTCCGACTGAGTTGATTTAAAGTCCTCATTCAGGAGCGCTGTAAGCTGGTCCAGGTCCCGGCACGTCTCCTCATCCTCCTGTCCGCCTTCCATTAACCGTGCAATCAAAAGCTGCGTCTGGTCCTCCTTTGAATGAGCCTGCTGGCCAACAGGCGGTGATGCCGTAGTTGCTGTCGCCATGGCGACTTCTAACTGACCAAAAGAGCTTCAAAGCGGTCGATGACGGTTCCGATTGCGAAAATAAAACAAAATGTGGGCTAGGGGTAAGAGGAAGAAAGGAAAGGAGGGGCTAAAAGGATACGATGAGCTATTACTCAGTATTTATGCTCCTTTCCTGATGGGAAACAAATATAGCACGACTAAAAAAGGCTCCACGTTTTTCGCCTCCAAATGCCTCATCAGCTGAGCGTTTGACTGGCAGTCTGATGCGGTGGCAACCGGTGGAGATCCTTTTTCTGATAACGCAGCGCGAAGGGAGTGGTTGAGTTCCGGTCCCCAAGGTTGGAAGATTGAAAAAGGACGTGGTTGAGTGATTAAAGCTCGTCTCCCGTCGCGGTGAAAGGGCTTCTGACACAACCCTCAAGCACTGGTGCGAATCAGATTCAAGTGACTCTGATGAAGATGGCGGGGTGAAGCTCCTCCGACGACTCCGACCTTTGGGGGGGGGGCACGCACCGTCGTTGGTGGTCTGGGCGGGGTCTGAAATGCCCCTCCTTAGGCGACCAGAGGTATCCACACGCCCCTAGCTCCCCTTGAACGATGCGAACAGAGGGGCAGGTCCAACGCAATGACGGCAAGGGGTAGAAGGTTAAGAGCAGGTTAGGGAGACGGAGCTAATATAGCGTGAGTACCATCAGAAATGAATTGGGATAAGAAAAAAAAAATAAAAGAGAACAGTAAAAATTGGGGGTTGGATACGATAGTGAGAAGATGAATTAAGAAGAATAAAATAGAGAAATAAAAGTAAGAATGATTCGGTGGCAATCACAAGGGTGTCTGAATACTTTTAATCTTACGATATCCTAAATTGCAAGTGGCCACGGATAAGGCCGATAAGAGCTCTAGATTGGCAGGTGGGGCAGGAATATGCCGAGCTCATCGACCAAACAAGGCATAATGTTTGCCTGAAAATCTACTTCCATCAAGGCCCAAAAATATCTATACGTATTGAAAATCGGGTGGACCGGACACTAGTAAATGAAGAAGAAGGCTCAAGAGAAGCTAATAAATCGGGAAATATAAGGTGAAGACGGGTCAAAGAAAAATGAAAACTGGGCAAAAGGGGGAAAAGGGAGCGAGGGAAGCGGTGCTGAGCTTGGGCAAATAATTTTGAGCAGGCGCTGATAGACCAATCAATTTTTGCTTCAACGGCGGTCTGCCTACATTGCCACAAACCTTCACGTTTCAAACTCAACGAGAAGGACCACCTGAATGCCAGATATCGTGCAATAGCCAACAGATAGTATTCACCAAAACACTTCATTAACAGTTTCGCATGTGGCTAACGAAGCAACTTAATGCCAGTTTTCGGCAGCGGATGATTTATCACCATTGGTTTTGTTGACAGCTCCCCTCTATGAGAATGCCAGATCAGCAACAGCAAACCCCTTTAGCGTGGACCACGTGAAGACGTCTGGTCATACAATCCGCACGAACCCCCTACTGGGGGACAGCTGGATACACACATCCCATCACAGCGCGAGTCTGGTGAGGAGGTCAACGCCATGGCGGACGCCGACGGCCCCGATGGCACGGTGCACTACTCCGCTCGGAGCAACGAGGAGGTCCCATCCCTCCTCGTCCTCATCATTGATACAAACCCACGCGCATGGTACGCGCTGAAGGATACGATATCTTTCGATCAAGCCGTATCTAATCTTATACTCTTCATCAACGCGCACCTGGCTATGAGTCATGCCAACCAGGTCGCAGTGCTAGCCTCGCATACCACAAAGGCTGCATGGCTCTACCCCTCACCCTCGACTTCAAGTCTACAGGCCGGCGGCGATGGTGATGTCCACATGGCCGATGCGCCACAACAGTCCCACCCAACCAACAAATACCCGGACTTCAAACACGTCGAAGCTGAAGTTGTGGACTCTCTCCACAAGCTCGTCCAATCCCAGACCGAGAAGGACCTCGAAAAGGTGACAACCCGGCTTGCCGGAGCTATCTCCCTGGCCCTCGCATACACCAACCGCGCCTCCCAATCTCTCAAGTCCATGTCTACCGCCGCCCTCGACGAAGCCGCGGCCGCCACTGCTGCCTCTTCCTCAAAGGACCCCTCGACGGGACTGCACGGCCTCCGTGCCCGGATTCTGGTCTTGTCCGTCTCCGACTCGGACCCTTCATCCTATCAACCCACAATGAACGCCTCCTTCGCCGCTAGCCATCTCCAAATCCCCATCGACACCTTATCCCTCTTTGGGAATGACATCTTCATGCAGCAAGCTGCCTCCATCACCGGTGGCACCTTCCTCCAGCCGCCCAACCCACGTGGTATAATCCAGTACCTCATGCACGGGCTCATGCCCGACGAGGAAGCCCGGAAAATGCTGGTCTTGCCCAGGCATCATACTGTGGATTTCCGGCCGGCATGTATTTGCCATCGGGACGTGGTGGAGATGGGGTTTGTGTGCTCGGTGTGTTTGGGGGTGTTTTGCAAGGCTCCCGAAAATGAGGAGTGTCTGTTATGCGGGACCAAGCTTGTGCTGGGGAATTACGGCGGGAAACCGGCCGTGGCGCCTAGGAAGAAGAGGAAGAAGAAGAAGGCTTTGAATGGGGGTGGGAGAGAAGATACGGGGAGCGCGGCAGGGACGCCGAGGCCGGGATAGGCCTTGGGTCTCGCAAAGAGCTGGCTGCATGTCATGGTTTGATGAGACAGGAATGCTGAATCATCGGTCATGGATGAAGCGGAATACATTGGCATCGCATAAATTTTGTACCCAGCGAGAATAGCTCAGTATAGGATGGACACCGTCTTAAATGTGCCTACTACTATTCATTTACCTTCTGTGTAACAAAACGAAAGCTCGGCAGGTGGATTATATCTGGTGTGCTCGTGTACAGCACCGTCCAAAGCCTTTGACAGGTTCATCTCAGGGTATCTACCATATCCCTCCTCGATTGGAAGCAACAAGAGCCTCGATCTCTCCTGCATTAGGACAAGGCAAGGCCAAACCTCGCCAGCCAAACCACGAAAAAAAGTCTTGATAAAATCAACAGAAGGTTAAGAACTTGACGAGATTCTTGGTATCTATGCCTGTGCCAACCCCCCCACGAGTGTTTTGTCGGGTGACGAATCTCGCCTTCCGCTTGGGTCAATCTAACAAAGAATCGAGTCGAATTCGTAAAAGGCCAAACAAAGGAGCAAGATAACTCTTCTTTCCTTCTCAGGGCTTAATACCGATCCCCCGGCCGCCCGTCGCACACCCGTCATACACCTTAGACGTCTTGTTAAGGCGCGACATGAGGCATCGAGGCTCCTTGTCCGTCGAGAACATAGACGCCAGCGCAAACGAGTCGGTGTTGTGGGCGAACATAAAGTAGATGCCATCCTTGCACTTCTTGGCCGTAATGGTGCCGATGGCGGCAGCAAGACCAGAGTTCATTCCAGCAACACCTGGATGACGGAGGAAGTCCTTGAGAATAAACGACTTCATGATTGCGTCATCATCATCGTCATGCACATCCTCGCCATGCGGCCCCTGTCGTGTTCCGTAGTATATACGCTCAGCGGCGCGCTGGGCGGCCATGGTGGTGGCAAAGTGCTCTCCTGTTCCGCTCATGATGCTGGCAGTCGTAGTACCATAGTCGTCGTTGGGACTTTCCGGGACCACCGCCGTGCCGATACCAACGAGGGCAGCTGGGCCGATGCGTCCGCGGTGCTTCATTCCGATGCCGCCAGACGATGAACCGGCGCCTATGTGACCATCCTGGTCAATGGCAATGCATCCAACTGTGTCGGTGATCAAATCGTCTTCCTGTCCATCACCAGTCTTAACCACCTGGCGCGGTCGCTTGCCGCCACGAAACCCTGGTGATTTCGTAACCGACATGTTCCTGCCTTCGGCACTTTCTGGCTGTGGCGACGATGATCTATCGCGGGTTTTGTGCTGGGGGCAGGAATCGGTCCGGCATTCAGGTGAGCAAGTACCAAGGCGGCGCTTCTTCGAAGATCGACTATTTCCGGCATTGGTAAGAGCGGAAAGCAGGCTATTTTTGCTTTTGCCGGAAGATGGTTTTGGTGAAGAATCCGGTTGGATGATCTCGCCGAGAGCTGCTGGTGTTGCATCAAGGGTATTTTCAGATGGAGAATCGGGCTGGCCTTCATTCCAAGTACCCGTGGCAATGGCGTTGGCATGATCGGGCTGATGGGGACAGCCTACGCGTGATTTGCATTCACAGGGTGATGGTTCGTAGCCTGTCTTCTTCTGTTCAGCCGAGTCGGCTTCTTGCTCGGCGCGAAGCATGTCTGTCCTCCACTTCATGAATCGATCTCGGGCGTTTCTCGATATCATAAAGTCATTTGGGACGGGGGTCATTCCATGCCGACTTGCGAAATACGTGGCACCGTCGCCGACCAGGAGGTTTGGAGGGAGTCGGCCGAGGCTAAGGCGTGACATGCTTTGATCGAGGATGAGCTTGGCCAAGCAAATAGGGTTCCGAATGTCTGCAATTCAAAGGTGTCAGCATCTCTAATAGACTTATAGTCACCACGAGACTCACTTGGAACAGCACCACAGGCGCCACTGCGTCCTTTGTGGTCCACTACTGTAGCATCACATTCCACCAAGCCGTCCATGTTGACATTGGAACCGTATCCTGCGTTGGTGATTTCCAAATCTTCAAGGACCTTGATGGCGGCCACTACCGCCTCGGCGGCTGACGCGCCATTCTTCAAGAACTTCATGCCCATCGAAGCAGCCCTAGGCTAGTCAGTCACAATCCAAAGGAGAGTTGATGTGGGGGTATTGCCCTAGGCCGTACTTGGAGCAGGCTTCTAAATGGAGCCTTTCATTGGCAACACTGTGAAATCCCGCACCGGCGTGGATAAATATCGCTGTTATGGGCTTCTTAGACAATCGCGAGTGGCCAGCTGAGGAGCCACCTCCAGTCTCGGAGATTTGGCTGATTCGCAATGGCTTCAAGTCTGAT
>Ga0247774_1000445_pt1 | contig 20398 bp, 18 predicted proteins | sample UWRJL001104B6_FD_179933 | JGI IMG/M metagenome (GOLD analysis project Ga0247774, IMG submission 179933) | Plant litter microbial communities from Arlington Agricultural Research Station in Wisconsin, United States - UWRJ-L001-104B-6 | ecosystem: Environmental > Terrestrial > Plant litter >... | reverse complement strand
GGCGGCGAGCGACACAACCGCATGAGGTCAGACTTAAGGCCGACAGCGATATGCAGAGTCAGCTCGCCGCCGATCCGGGACCCAACCGGCCGGGCCGGACGTCGCCGCCGACCCCGGCTGAGGGTGACAGTGAGCGATATGCAATCTGAGGTCTGCGCGCGGAGCGCGCAGCAGGTTCTCCCCGCAGCGGAGGGGAGGTCAATTCCGGAGAGGGATCCGGCACCCTCCCCAAGGGCCTACTTGCTCCGCCTTTTGAGCCCTTCGCGCCGCAAGCGCTTCGCGTAGGTCACTTCCGCTTTCGATGAGCCCTTCTTTTCCGGGCCGGGGGTCTCCAGGGTCGCTGGGAGGCCCTCGAAGCGGGGCTCGGAGAGGAAGGCGGAGAGGCCGCGTTTGCCCATCTCGCCTTTGCCGATGTTGGCGTGGCGGTCGAGGCAGGCGCCGAGGGGGACGGCGGCGTCGTTGACGTGGACGGCGCCGAGGCGGTCGAGGCCGACCTTGGCGTCGGCTTCGTCGAGGACGGCGCCGAGGTGGCTCTCGTCGGTGATGTCGTAGCCCTGGACGAAGAGGTGGCAGGAGTCGAGGCAGAGGCCGAGGCGGGGGCCGCTGCCGGCAAGCTCGATCAGCTCTGCGGTCTGGTCGAAGTCGCGGGCCAGGAGGCCTTTGTGGCCCGCCGTCTGCTCGATCAGCAGTGGGCAGGAGTCGGTTTCCTCCACTGCCGCGGCGATCACCTTCGAGGCCCGTTTCAGCGACGGTTTGAGCGGGTCGGTTTTCTGCGATCCGGGGTGGAGGACGACCCCCGCGGCGCCGATCCCGTCGCCGATCCGCAGCGCGTGCGTCAGCGAGGTCAGCGACTTCTTCCGCAGCTCTTTGTCTTTGGTCGCGCAGTTGATCAGGTAGACGGCGTGGATGATCACCGCTTCGACCGGGGAGGCGTCCATCGCCTCGCGGAAGGCGGCGAAATCGGCCTCCCCGTATTTGGTCGGCCGCCACATCCGCGGGCTCTGGTGAAAGATCTGGATAGATTCGCAGCCGCGTTCCTTGCCGCGCTCGATCGCGTTGGGCAAGCCGCCACCGGTTGAAACATGCGCTCCGATCAACATGCCAAGCGATAACCCCCGTCTCAGATTTGCCCCCTCGCCGACCGGTGCGCTGCACATCGGCGGAGCGAGGACGGCACTCTATAACTGGCTCGCCTCCCGCCACGAGGGCGGGGAGCTGGTGCTGCGGATCGAGGACACCGACCGCGAGCGCTCGACCGCGGAGAACGTCGAGCAGATCCTCGACGCGATGCGCTGGCTCGAGCTCGATTGGGAGATCGGCCCGGTCTCACAGGCGGAGCGGGCGGAGCGGCACGGGGCGGCGCTGCAGCGGCTGCTGGAGTCCGGCCACGCCTACCGCGACGCCGCCACCGCCAAGGACGTCGAGGCCTGGAAGGCCGAGCACGGCACCGGCCGCGGCTACCGCGGCACCCCCACCGACGAGCCCGGGGCGGCGGTCCGCCTGCGGGTTCCCGACGAGGGGGAGACCGTCGTCAACGACCTGATCCGCGGCCCCGTCGCCTTCCCCAACGTCAGCTACGACGACTTCGTCATCGCCCGCGGCGACGGCTCGGTCCTCTACAACTTCGCCGTCGCCGTCGACGACGCCGAGATGGGGGTCACCGACGTGGTGCGGGGCGACGACCACCTCTCGAACACGCCGAAGCAACTGCTGGTGCTGGAGGCGCTCGGCTACGAGCAGCCGCGCTACGCTCATCTGCCGCTGCTGCACGGCCCCGACGGCAAGAAGCTCTCCAAGCGCCACGGCGCCGCCTCGGTCCAGGAGCTGCGGGACGCCGGCTACCTGCCGGCGGCGGTGCGCAACTACCTGGCGCTGCTCGGCTGGGGCACCGACGACGACACCACCCTGATGTCGACCGAGGAGCTGGTCGAACGTTTCCGCGTCGCCGACGTCGGCAGATCGGCGGCGATCTTCGATGAGAAGAAGCTGCGCTGGCTGAACGGCCGCTTCATGCGCGAGATGCCCCTGGACGAGTACACGGCGGCGGTCGCCCGGCACCTCGGCCGCGAAGCCGACGAGCGGTTGCGCGCCGCCTGCGAGATCGCCCAGGAGAAAGCGCAGACCCTGGCGGAGGTCTGGCCGCTGATCCGATTCCTCTTCGAGCCCCCGGTCGAGGACGAGAAGGCGTGGAACAAGGTGATGAAGGAGGGAACCGGTCCCCTCCTGGAGGCGGCCGCATCCGCCCTCGAGGGGGCTGAGCCGTTCGAGCCCGGGTCGATCGAGGAGGCGCTGGCGCCGCTGCTCGAGCGCTTTGACCTCAAGCCCGGCAAGCTCTACCAGCCGATCCGGGTCGCGATCACCGGCACCTCGATCTCACCGGGGATCTTCGAGTCCCTCGCGGCACTGGGCAGGGAGCGCTCCCTGGAGCGGATCCGGGCCGCCGCAGCCCGCCTCGACGTCGCTTAGAGGGCGCGGAAACCCCATTTTTGGGAGTTGGGCAGGGACTTTGGGCTAAACCCAAAGCAGATTGCTGCCGATTAGTTGTGCCAATGAGCGTTACCACTGCGCACAGCAGCATCAAAGTGCCCCTGCAGGACGGCGGCAAGGTCGGCTCCCGCGCCGCGGCCGCCCCCGGCAGTCGCCTGGCCGAGGCCTTCGAGGCGGTCGAGCGTTTCCCGGTCCTGCTCGAGTCGCGCGAGCGGGTGATCGCCGCCGCGACCGCCGAGAACGCCCGCCTCGGCGAGATCATCGAGGCGGTGGAGAGCGACGTCGCGCTGGCGATCTCGGTTCTCCGCCACGCCAACCGCGGCGGCCTCGTCGCCGGCGGCGTCGCCGGGATTCCCGCTGCGCTCGAGGTGCTGAAGCCGGCCGGGGTCCTCGCCCTCGCCGGCACCGCTCCCAGCTTCGACTTCTTCGAGCCCAGCAGCGGTTGGGACCTGAAGCCCGAGCGCTTCCGCGTCCACGCCCTGGCGACGCAGCGGGCGGCTGACCGGATCGGCCGCCTGGTCGGCTGGCCCGAACGCGACGAGCTCGCGGTGGCGGCACTGCTCCATGACGTCGGCCGCCTGGTGATCTCCCGCCTGCACCCCGGTTACAAGGTCTACTTCGACGCTGTCTCCCGCACCCCGGAGCAGCGCCTGCGCGAGGAACGCGAGCAGCTCGGCATCGACCACGCCCTCGTCGGCGGGGTCCTCGCCCGCCGCTGGAACCTTCCCTCGCGGATCGCGGTTGCGATCGAGCGCCACCACTCCGATGACGCCGAGGGCCTGGCGGCGATGGTCGCGACCGCCGACATGGTCGCCCACTACACCCAGGGGGAGGCGATCGCCCCCGAGCGCCTGCTGGCCAGCGCCGAGCGCTGCGGCCTCAGCTCGGAAACCCTGCGCGATCTCCTCTACGAGCTGCCGCTGCCGACTCAGGACGCCTCCCGGATCAGCGAGCCCTGCCCGCTCTCCAGCCGCGAGCTCGACGTTCTCCGCCATCTCTCCGAGGGCATGGTCTACAAGCAGATCGCCACCGAAATGCACCTCTCGGTCTCGACCATCCGCACCCACCTCCACAACGTCTACGGCAAGATCGGCGCCGTCGATCGCGCCCAGGCGGTCCTCATGGCCCGCGACCGCGGCTGGATCTGATGCGCCGCGCTGTCCCCGACCTTTCGCAGTCGCACCCTCGGATGACGCGCCCGACCGGCGCAGTTCGCCAGCCCCTTCCTCACGAATGGCGCCGCCATTCGTTCGTCAGGGTCCGTCGCCCTGCTTGGTCGGATCGCGCCCCCGAGGGCACGCCTGCTCAGGTCGTGAACACCACGTCGCAGCACACCTTGGAGCACACAACCCACGACGACATCGCCTGGTAGCGGCTAGTCGATCAGGCACTCGCGCACGGCGATCGCGACGGCGTGGGTGCGGTTCCTGGCGCCGAGGCGGGCGAGGGCGTGCTTGGTGTGGGTCTTCACCGTCTCTTCGCTGAGGTCCAGTTCGCGGGCGGCGACGGTGGTCGACTCGCCGTTGGCCAGCAGCTGCAGGATCTCCCGCTGGCGCCGGGTCAGCTTGCCGCGGCTCCCTTTCGGCGGCACGGCCGGGTCGATGAAGCTCTCCTGGGCGACGGCGGCGTCGACCGCTCGCCGCAGCTCCTCCGGACCGGAGGAGCGGGAGACGTAGGCGCAGGCGCCCGCCTGCAGGGCGGCGCTGGCCAGGTGCCGCTCCGGCATCTCCCCGTGGGCGACGATTCCCAGCGCCGGGGTCGAGCGGTGCAGCATCTGGATCGCCTCGGGGCCGGTAATCGAGTTGCCGTCGCCTTTGCCGCGCCAGCGCATGTCGACGATCGCCACGTCGAAATCGCCGACGTCGCGGACGAGATCGAGCGCCTCGTCGCGGGTGGATGCCTCGTGGACGACGAACCTGTTCTCGAGAGCCTCCCGAATCCCAAGCCGGACCAAGGGGTGGCCATCGACCACAAGGCAGTGGGGGGGCTCGCTCAACTGCTTCCGTTCAGTCGTTTGCAGATCTCGGGACTCTGGTGGCCGGGGGGATGCCGCGAACCGATCCTACTCAGCCGAGGGGTGCGGTAGAAAGAGGGTTGTGATCTCAATTACCTCAAAGTCGAGATATGCCGTCGTGGCTTTGGCGGAGCTGGCGAGAGCCGGCGATCGTCCCGTGCCGATCAAGGAGCTGGCCGAGCGGCGGGACATTCCCGAGCAGTTCCTCGAGCAGCTCTTCTCGACCCTCCGCCGCAACGGGCTCCTGACCAGCCACCGCGGCATGCGCGGCGGCTACACGCTCTCGCGCCCCGCCGAGGAGATCACCGTGCTCGACGTGGTCCAGGCGCTCGACGGCAAAGTCGGCGACGAGGCCGACGAGGCCGGCGGCATCTGGGCCGAGGGCGTCGCCGCCCTGCGCAAAGTCTTCGGCCAGACCACGATCGCCGAAATCGCCCGCCGCGAGGCCGAAGAGGCGGGCAGCGGCATGTACTTCATCTAGGTAGTAGCGGGAACTCCCCATGCCGAGGGGGAGAAAAAAGGGCCCTGGGTTCTTGAATTCGAGTGGAACCGAATCCTGTGGCTATTGCCTGGTACGTGGAAGAGGCTCAGCGATTGCTGGAAGACCAGCAGCGTCGAGCCGAGCTGCTTAGGAACCGAGGAGGCCAGATTGCGGGCTTCGGTGCTGCGGTCCTTGCATTGATCGGAGGCAATGCCGGTGCGGTCTTAGGAGCAGCGGCAGGATTCACGCGGGTGGTAATAGGAGCGACGCTGCTCGCTGCAGTGCTATGCGTGGCCGCTGCTGTTGCGGTTGCAATCTGGGGTGTGATCAAGCCCCGACCATTTGCCACCTTGGCCGCTGACGAGATCAAGGTCTACTCCTCTAAGCGGTTTCTCACGGAGCCTGATCTCTGGCGCGTCCACGTCCGATCCTTGCGGGCTTTGGAGAAATCGAGTCGGGAGGCGCAGAAAGATGGGAATGCCGCCGCAGGGGCGATCATGATCTCGCTGTATGCGCTTTTGGCTGGAATTGGGTTTTCGCTGATTTCGCTTGGTACGCTGGTTCTCGAGCTGATTTAGATGACTAAACATTTCCCTTCCTCAATTCCAGAGATTCCACCTCCAGAGGTGCCGTTGGATCAGACCGAAGCCTTGATGGACTGGGAGGGACGCGAGCCTCCTTCGGAGAAGAGAAGGGAATCCTGGGATTTCAGGCTCATCCTGTTCCTATCGGGCCAACGGCGGCGGAAGGGCCGCCGTCGTAGCTAAGAGTTCACCCTTGATGCGCATCGGAGCTGAGGCCTCGGCCGTCGTCGGCAACACGCCGATGGTCCTGCTTGACCGGATGAGCGAGGGCGTGGCCGGGGAGGTCTGCGTCAAGCTCGAGTACTTCAACCCCGGCGGCTCGGTCAAGGACCGGATCGGGGTGGCGATGATCGATGCCGCCGAAGCGGAGGGGCAGATCCAGCCCGGGAAGGCGGTGGTGGTCGAGCCGACCAGCGGCAACACCGGGATCGCCCTGGCGATGGTCTGCGCCGCCCGCGGCTACGAGCTGATCCTGACCCTGCCGGAGGGGATGAGCCGGGAGCGGGGGAAGCTGCTGCGCGCCTACGGGGCCGAGGTGCGGGAGACGCCCTCGCTCGGCGGGATGAACGAGGCGGTCGCCCTGGCCGAAGAGATCCGCGAACAGCGCAAGGGGTTCATGCCGATGCAGTTCTCCAATCCCGCCAATCCCGAGATCCACCGCCGCACCACGGCCGAGGAGATCTGGAGCGACGTCGAGGGGGAGATCGGCGCCTTCGTCGCCGGCGTCGGCACCGGCGGCACGATCACCGGCGTCGGCCAGATGCTGAGGGAAAGGGCGCCGGAGGCGCTGGTGGTGGCGGTCGAGCCGGCCAGCTCGCCGGTCCTCTCCGGCGGCAAGCCGGGCCCGCACAAAATCCAGGGCATCGGCGCCGGCTTCGTCCCCGAGATCCTCGACCGCGACGTGATCGACGAGATCCTGGCGGTGGATGACGAGGAGGCGCTGGAGACGGCGCGGCGGGTGGCGAAGGAGGAGGGGGTGCTGGCCGGGATCTCCGCCGGCGCCAACGTCTGGGCGGCGCTCGAGGTCGCCGCCCGCCCGGAGATGGCGGGGAAGAGGGTTGTGACGATCGTCTGCGACTCGGGCGAGCGCTACATGTCCCTACCCTTCTTCTCACCATGAGCCGCTGGAAGAAGCTGGTCAAGGAGATCCGCGCTGACGTCAAGGCGGCGCGCGAGCGCGACCCCGCTGCGCAGGGCGTCTCGACCTTCGAGATCCTCACCAGCTGGGCCGGGGTGCAGGCGCTGCTGGCCCACCGCGCCGCCCACGCGCTGCTCGAAGCGGGCGTGCCGCTGCTGCCGCGGACGATCGCCTACCTGACCCGCTCGGTGACCGGGGTCGAGATCCACCCCGCGGCGGAGATCGGCAAAGAGTTCTTCATCGACCACGGCTCGGGGGTGGTGATCGGCGAGACGGCGGCGATCGGCGACTGCGTCACCCTCTACCAGGGGGTGACCCTGGGCGGCACCGGCTTCCAGCGCGGCAAGCGCCACCCGACCCTCGGCGACAACGTCACCGTCGGCAGCGGCGCCAAGCTGCTGGGCCCGATCGCGGTCGGCGACGGGGCGAAGATCGGCGCCAACACGGTCGTGGTCGAGGACGTGCCGCCCGCCGCCACCGTGGTCGGCAACCCGGGGCACCCGGTGAGGCTGGAAGGCAAGCGGATGGAAGGGCCCGACGCCGACTGGATCCACCTGCCCGACCCGATCGCCGACGCGATCAAGGCCCTCTCGGAGCGGCTGGCCGAGGTCGAGCAGCGCCTCGCCCGGCTCGACGGGGGCAACGGCCCCGGACCGGATACGGCCGAGATCAAGCCGCGGACGGGCCGCTCCTCCGCCGGCGGTTGACGCGGGACGCCGGGCGGACGGGCCCCGCCGGGAGCCTGGCTATGCTCGGCGGGTGAGCCTGCAGGAGCAGTTCGACGCCGAAGCGTCGGCGCCAGCGCCGACGCCCGCGGCCCCGACCGAGCCCGGCGCCGACCGGGTCGAGCGGTTGCTGGCGGGGCTGAACGGCCCCCAGCGCGAGGCCGTCGAGCACGGCGAGGGGCCGCTGCTGGTCCTCGCCGGCGCCGGCTCGGGCAAGACCCGCGTCCTCACCCACCGGATCGCCTACCTGCTCGCCACCGGCGCCGCCCGCCCGGGCGAGATCCTCGCGATCACCTTCACCAACAAAGCCGCAGCGGAGATGCGCGAGCGGGTCGGGCAGCTGATCGGCCGCTCGGTGCGGGCGATGTGGGTGACCACCTTCCATTCCGCCTGCGCGCGGATGCTGCGCGTCGACGCCGAGCGGCTCGGCTACTCGAAGGGCTTCACGATCTACGATCAGGCCGACTCGCTGCGGATGCTGAAACGCTGCCTGACCGAGCTCGGGGTGGATCCGAAACGGTTCCCGCCGCGGGCGGTGCAGGCGAAGATCTCCGGCGCCAAGAACCAGCTGGTCGACGCCGGCGCCTACGCCGAGGCGCAGGGCAGCGTCTTCGAGGAGGTCGTGGCGGAAGCCTTCCCGCTCTACGAGAAGCGGATGCTCGAAGCCAACGCGATGGACTTCGACGACCTGCTCGTCCGCACCGTCAACGCGATCGAGCTCTTCGAGGACGTCCGCGAGCGCTGGCGCAACACCTTCCGCCACGTCCTCGTCGACGAGTACCAGGACACCAACCACGCCCAGTACCGGCTGCTGCAGCTGCTGGCGGGCGAGCACCGCAACCTGATGGTCGTCGGCGACGACTCGCAGTCGATCTACGGCTTCCGCCACGCCGACATCCGCAACATCCTCGACTTCGAGAAGGATTTCCCCGAGGCCGCGGTGGTCAAGCTCGAGCAGAACTACCGCTCGACGCAGACGATCCTCTCCGCCGCCAACGCCCTGATCGAACGCAACCGCGAAGGCCTCCGCAAGGAGCTGTGGACCGAGGACGAGGGCGGCGACCTGGTCCAGCTCTCGGAGCTGGCCGACGAGCACGAGGAGGCGCGCTGGGTCGCGGGGGAGATCGAGCGCCTCGGGGAGGAGCACGACGTCGCCCGCAGCGACGTCGCCGTCTTCTACCGGACCAACGCGATGAGCCGGGTGCTGGAGGACACGCTCAACCGCTTCGACGTGCCCTACCAGGTGATCGGCGGCACCAAGTTCTACGAGCGGGCCGAGATCAAGGACGCGGTCGCCTATCTCAGCCTCCTGGTCAACCCCGCCGACCTCGTCTCCTTCCAGCGGATCGTCAACTCGCCCCGCCGCGGGATCGGCAACACCACCCAGGGCCGCCTCGCCTCGCACGCCAACACCACCGGGATGCCGATCTGGGAGGTGATCGAGCGGGTCGAGGAGGTGCCGGGGCTGAGCGGCAAAGCGATCAAGTCCGTCGGTCGCTTCTACGAGACGATGGCCGGGCTGCGCGAACGCGCCGAGGAAGGCGGACCGGTGGCGACCCTGCTGGAGGCGGTCCTGCACGAGAGCGGCTACCTGGAGGCGCTGGCGGCGGAGCGGACGGTTGAAGCCGAAGGCCGGGCTGAAAATCTGGAAACGCTGATCGCCGGCGCCGCCGAATTCGACGTCGAGCGCGAGGTGGAGGGGGAGAGCGAGGTCTCGCCGCTGGAGGAGTACCTGCAGCAGATCTCCCTCTACACCGAGCAGGACGCGCTCCAGGACGAGGAGCGGCAGCTGGTGACGCTGATGACCCTCCACAACGCCAAGGGGCTCGAGTACGACACCGTCTTCATCGTCGGCTGCGAGGACGGCGCCTTCCCGCACATGCGGGCGCTGGAGGAAGGGGGGGAAGAAGAGGAGCGCCGCCTCTGTTACGTCGGCGTCACCCGCGCCCGCAAACGCCTCTACATGACCTGGGCGCGGGAGCGGCAGCTGTTCGGGCGCTCCGAGCGCAACCTGCCTTCGCGCTTCGTCGACGAGCTGCCGGTGGAGCTGACCGAGCGCCACTCGACCGCGACCCGCAGCCTGGGGGCGAGCTGGGGGACCCCCGTCGCCAACGAGGTGACGCCGGCGCAGCCGGTCGACTCCGGCCCGGCACTGGAACTGCAGACCGGCGACGACGTCGTCCACGCCAGCTTCGGCGACGGCGTCGTCACCGCGGTCGAGCCCGGCGGGGTGATCGTCGTCCGCTTCGCCGGCGACGGCTCCGAGCGCAAGCTGATGGCCGACTACGCCCCGATTCGGAGGCGTTGAGCGATGGCGGCGCGGGTGATCGACGGCAAAGCGGTCGCCGCCGCGGTGCGCGAGCGGGTCAAGGTCGACGTCGCCGCCTACGAGCAGGAGGCGGGGCGGGTGCCGGCGCTGGCCACCGTCCTGGTCGGGGACGACCCCGCCTCGGAGATCTACATCCGCAACAAGCGCCGCGCCTGCGAGGAAGTGGGGATGCGCTCGGTCCACCACGGGATCGAAGCCGGGATCAAGCAGGAGGAGCTGTTGGACCTGGTCCGGGCGCTCGGCGAGGACGACGACGTCGACGGGATTTTGGTCCAGCTGCCGCTGCCGGCCCACCTCGACTCCGACGCGGTCGTCCAGGCGCTCGACCCGGGCAAGGACGTCGATGGGCTGACCCCCGTCAACGCCGGCCTGCTCGCCCACGGGACGCCGGGCCTGGTGCCGTGCACGCCGGCGGGGGTGATGGAGCTGCTGAGCCACGAGGGGGTCGAGCTGGAGGGGGCCGAGGCGGTCGTCGTCGGCCGCTCGAAGCTGGTCGGGGTGCCGGTTGCCCGCCTGCTGCTGGGGGCGAACGCGACGGTGACGATCTGCCACTCGCGCACCCGCGACCTCGACGCGACCTGCCGCCGCGCCGACGTCCTGGTTGCCGCGGTCGGGGTGCCGCGGCTGCTCGGCGCCGAGGCGGTGAAGCCGGGGGCGGTGGTGATCGACGTCGGCATGAACCGGCTCGAGGAGGGTCTGTGTGGCGACGTCGACTACGAGGCCGCGGCCGAGGTTGCCGCCGCGATCACGCCCGTGCCCGGCGGGGTTGGGCCGATGACGATCGCGATGCTGCTCGCGAACACCCTCCAGGCCGCTCGCACGCGTACGACCAGCGGGTAGGAAAGTCGGCCAGGAACGTCGAATCCTTGGCCTGATGCAGGTGTAGGGTCGAACTCCACCCCGATTCCTAGGAGGAAGAGATGGATCTGGACAGGCTGAGTACGGGGGAGAAGATCGCCGGCGGATCGGCTGTCCTTCTCTTCATCTTCATGTTCTTCGACTGGTTCACGGTCGACGTTTCCGGCGGCGAAGGGCTGTTCAGCGTCAGCGTCGGCGGCAGCGCCTGGGACGCGCTCGACGTGATCCCGATCATCCTCATGGTCGCGATCGTCGCCGCGGTGGCGGTGGCGGTGATCCGTCTCACCGATGCGGTCTTCGAGCCGTCGGTCTCGGTCAACGCCGTGGTCGCGATCCTCGGCGCGATCTCGGTCCTGCTGATCCTCTACCGGATCGTCGACCCGCCCAGCGCCGGCGACGTCCCCGGTGTCGACGTCAACCCCGCCCTCGGCATCTTCCTCGGCCTGATCGCGGCGGTCGGGATCACCTACGGCGGCTACCGGGCGATGCAGGAAGAAGGGACGAGCTTCGGCGACCTCGGCGACCAGTTCTCCAGCCGCGGTGGGCCGGGCGCCGGCTCCTCGCAGCCGCCTTCCTCGACTACGCCACCGCCTCCGCCGCCCCCGCCGAGCTCCGGTCAGGGCGGTCCCCCGCCGCAGTAGCGACCTCGCGGGCGACCTGCTTGGCGAAAGCGATGATGGTCATCATCGGGTTGACGCCGGGAGCGGTGGGGAAGAGCGAGGCGTCGGCGACGTAGAGCCCCGGCGTGCCGTTGACGGAGCCGTCGGGGCCGCAGACGCCACGGCGCGGGTCGGAAGCGATCCGCGCCGTTCCCATCGGGTGGAAGGCCTCCAGGCGCAGCTCTGAGGACTTGAAGCGCGTCGCTTCGAACGTCGGCAGGTCCCCCGGCTTCAGCACCCCGACCCGGGGGATGTTCGGGTAGACCTCGGTGGCGCCGGCGGCGAAGTGGACTTCGGCCGCGCGGGCGATCCCGAAGACGACCTGGCGCGCGTCTTCGTCGCTGAGCTTGTAGCTGGCGCGCAGCGCCCCTTCGTTGGCGAGGCCGACCGAGCCGACCGAGAGGTCGCGGAGCTGCACCCCGATCGAGCCGATCTGGCCGAACTCGAGCATCGCGCGCTGGTGCTCGCGCCCGGTCCCGACCAGCCAGGCCCCGCCGAAGGCGAGCGGCGTGAAGGTCGCCTCCAGCAGCACCCGCTGGGACTCCTCCCACTGGTCGACGTAGAAGCTCTGCATCACGCCCTCCCAGCCGCGCACCTGCTCCTCGTAGCGGGCGCCGACCCAGCAGGCGGGGTGGATGCGGAGGTTGCGGCCGACCTGCGACCCGCCGAGGCCGGAGCGCAGCAGCAGCTCGGGGGTGCCGAGGGCGCCGCCGGCGGCGATCACGGCGCGCCGGGCGCGCACGGTGTAGGGGCGGTTGCGGCCGAACTCGTCGCGGGCAGAGCAGGCCAGCCCCACCGCGCAGCCGTCCTCGACCAGGACCCGCTGCGCTTCGACCCCGGCGCGGACCCGCGCCCCCGCCGCCACCGCGCGGGGCAGATAGCTGACGTGCATGCCCCGCTTGGCGTCGATCGCGCAGCCGTAGGGACAGGAGCTGCACTGGACGCAGTTGCCGGCGTTGCGGTGGATCGGCCCGCCGCTGGCGCCGAGGGCGGCGGCCCCCTCCATCGCCAGCTGGCCGTTGCGGCCCATCCGGTTGGGATCGAGCTGGGTCACGCGCAGGAAGTCCTCGGCCTCGGCGTAGTCCTCGTCGAGCTCCCGCGTCCAGGGGATCCCGAACTCGGTGCGCCAGCTCTCGAGGATCGAGTCGGGGGCGCGGAAGCAGGTGCCCGAGTTGATCACCGTGGTGCCGCCGATGACCTTCGCCACCGGGACCGGGATCGGCGGACTGCCTTCGGCGATCGTCAAGCCGGCTTCGCGGTAGATCGCCGCGATCGCCCCCAGCCGGTCCGCCGGGTAGTTGTCGCGGTTGTGGTGGTCGCCTGCCTCGAGGACGAGGACGTCGACCCCCGCTTCGGCCAGGATCGCCGCCGCGACCGCCCCGCCCGCTCCGGAGCCGACGATCGCGACCTCGCATTCCTCGCCCTCGCCGCGCGCCTGCGTGTCGCCCAGCGACCCCGCCGGCTCCGGCAGCGAGCCGTCGGCCAGGGCGCAGCTGGCCTCGACGCCGATCTTCGCCTCCACCTCCGGGGCCACCGCGTAGCCGAGGGTGGAGAAGACCTTCGCCATCAGCAGCAGGTCGTGGTGGAGGGGGAAGCGGGAAGAGTCGAGCTTGCGGAGGAAGTCATCGGCCGCCTCCGGCTCGAGGCGGCTGAAGCGCCAGGGGAAGGGCAGCCACTCGAAGGCGCGCAGGCCCAGGCGCAGGCGGAGGAGCACCCGCGGCGAGAGCGAGCGGAGGAACGCGGCGACGGGCCCGGAGACGTCGAGGTCGCGCTCCGCCGCCGGCAGGCCGTCGATTCCCGGCGCCATCGCGGCGCAGATCGCGCTCAGGGTGCGCTGCTCAGCGGCCGAGAGCCCTGGCGCGCGCTGTCAACCGGGGTCGGCGGGGCGGCCGACCCGTCCCGCCAGCGCCCAGAGCCAGAGCGCCAGCAGTGCCAGGAAGCCGTCGACGAGGAAGTTGAGGAGGTAGATGAAGACCTCTTCCTGGATCAGGAAGAAGGCGAGCGAGCCGAGCGAGGAGGCGGTCTTGCCGGCGGCCAGCACCAGCAGCAGCGGTCGGTAGCGGACGACGTCGGCCTGGACGACGAGGCAGATCCCGGTGATCACGACCATGTAGGCGAAGGCCAGCGCCAGCCACAGGTACTGCTGGGTGTGGGGGGCGCGGTGGTCGTTGCCGAACCATTCGCCGACGTCGGAGATGACGTCGAGGACGCCGCTGGGGACGGCGATGAAGAGGATGCCGACCACGGCGAAGGTGACCGCGAGCAGGCGCAGGTTGAAGACGACGAATCTCTCGGCGCTCGGGCCTTGCATTGGCGCCACTCTAACTGGCCAGGCAGCCAGTCGCCAGACCCACCTAGAATCCGCCGCCATGATCGATCGCGACCAGGTGCTGCACGTGGCGAAGCTGGCCCGTCTTCGGCTCTCCGAGGCGGAGATGGAGAAGATGGTGGGGGAGCTGTCGGGGATCCTCGAGCACGTCGATCGCATCGGCAATCTCGACCTCGAGGGGGTCGAGCCGACCTCGCACGTGGTCGCGCTGGAGAACGTGCTGCGGGCGGATGAGCCGCGGCCGAGCCTGCCGCGCGACGCCGCCCTCGCCTCGGCGCCCGAACCCGAGGAGGGCGCCTTCCGCGTTCCCTCACCGCAGGCCGAATAGATGACGAACCTGCTCGACCTCACCGCCCTCGCGGCGCACGAAGCGATGGTCGCGGGCGACCTCTCTGCCGCCGAGTACACCGCCGCCTGGCGCGAGGCCGCCGCCGGCGACGAGCTGAACGCCTACCTCTGGCTGGACCAGGGGGGCGAGGAGGCGAGCGCGATCGCGGTCGAGCGCGACTGCATCGCCCCGATCGCGGTCAAGGACATCTTCTGCACCGAGGGGGTGCCGACCACCGCCGGCTCCCGCATCCTCGAGGGCTACCGCCCGCCCTACACCTCGACCGCGGTGCGCAAGCTGATCGAGGCCGGCGCGCCGGTGCTCGGCAAGACCAACATGGACGAGTTCGCGATGGGCTCCTCGAACGAGAACTCGGCCTACGGCCCGGTGCTGAACCCGTGGGACCGCGAGCGGGTGCCCGGCGGCTCCTCTGGCGGCTCGGCGGCCGTGGTCGCCGGCGGCCTCGCCCCCTGGTCGATCGGCACCGACACCGGTGGCTCGATCCGCCAGCCGGCGGCCTTCTGCGGGATCGTCGGCCTGAAGCCGACCTACGGCGCGATCTCCCGCTACGGGATGATCGCCTTCGCCTCCTCGCTCGACCAGTGCGGGCCGCTGACCCGCACCGTCAGCGACGCCGCCCTGCTGCTGGGGATCCTGCAGGGTCACGACCCCTGCGACTCGACCTCGGTCGGGCTCGAGGGGGGCGTCTCGCTGCCGGACCGGGAGGACCTGAGCGGGCTGCGCTTCGGCGTGCCCGAGCAGTTGGCCGGCGACGATCTCGACGCCGGCGTCCGCGATGTCTTCGAGGCGACCTTGAAGCGGATTCAGGATCTGGGCGGCGAGCTGATTGACGTTTCGCTGCCGAGCGCCGAGCACGGCATCTCCGCCTACTACGTGATCGCCCCCGCCGAGGCCTCTTCGAACCTCGCCCGCTACGACGGCGTCCGCTACGGAATGCGGAAGGGCGGCGACGGCGACCTGATCGAGATGTACGAGACGACCCGCTCCGAGGGCTTCGGCGCCGAGGTCAAGCGGCGGATCATGCTCGGCACCTACGCGCTCTCCTCGGGCTACTACGAGGCCTATTACGGGCAGGCGCAGAAAGTCCGCACCCGGATCGCCGAAGACTTCGCCAAGGCCTTCGCCGGCGTCGACTTCGTCGTCACCCCGACCGCGCCCTCGGTTGCCTTCAGGCTGGGGGAGAAGACCGACGACCCGCTGGCGATGTACCTGAACGACTTCTTCACGGTGCCGATGAGCCTCGCCGGCATCCCCGCGATCTCGATCCCGGCCGGCCTCGCCGAGCCCGAAGGCGGCGGGCGGCAGCTTCCCGTCGGCTTCCAGATCGCCGCCCCGGCCTTCGCCGAGCAGCGGCTGCTCGACGCCGCCTACGCGCTCGAGCAGGGGATCGGCTTCGACGCCCGCCCGGGGGGCTCGGATGGCTGAGCTGGAGGCGGTGATCGGGCTGGAGATCCACGTCCAGCTGGCGACGAAGACGAAGATGTTCTGCGGCTGCGAGCTCTCCTTCGGCGACGAGCCGAACGTCCACACCTGCCCGGTCTGCCTCGCCCACCCCGGGGTGCTGCCGGTCCCGAACGAGCAGGCGATCCGCTACGCGCTGCAGATCGGCGCGGCGCTGAACTGCGAGATCGCCCCGCGCTCGATCTTCCACCGCAAGAACTACTTCTATCCCGACAGCCCGAAGGCGTACCAGATCAGTCAGTACGACATCCCGATCTGCGGCGCCGGCCGGCTCGGCGACGTCCGCATCCACCGCGCCCACCTCGAGGAGGACGCGGCGAAGATGGTCCACGTCGGCTCCTCGGGGCGGATCCACGGCTCCGGCGCCTCGCTGGTCGACTTCAACCGCGGCGGCACGCCGCTGGTCGAGATCGTCACCGAGCCCGACCTGCGCGGCGCCGCCGAAGCGGCCGAGTGGGCGCGTCTGCTGCGCGAGACGGTGCGCCAGCTCGGGGTCTCCGACGTCAACATGGAGGAGGGGAGCCTGCGGGTCGACGCCAACGTCTCGGTGCGGCCGGCCGGCAGCGAGGAGCTCGGGACCAAGACCGAGCTGAAGAACATGAACAGCTTCCGCTTCCTCCAGCGGGGGATCGAGGCCGAGCTGGCGCGCCAGCGCGAGCTGGTCGAGGCGGGGGGGACGGTGACCCAGGAGACCCTCCACTTCGACCCGGCCAGCGGCACCCTGACGCCGCTGCGCTCGAAGGAGGAGGCGCACGACTACCGCTACTTCCCCGAGCCCGACCTGGTGCCGATCGTGCCGACCGAGGAGATGCTGCGCGAGGCGCGCGAGGCGCTGCCCGAGCTGCCGGTGGCGCGGATCGAGCGCTACGAAGGGATGGGCCTCGCCTCCGACGTGGCGCTGACGCTGGCGACCGATCCCGAGACGGCGGACTACTTCGAGCAGGTCGCGGAGGCGGCGGACGGCGTCGAGCCGAAAGTCGTCGCCAACTGGGTCACGGGCGAGCTGGCGGCGGCATTGCGCCAGGCGGAGGTCGAGAGCGCGTCCGGCTCCAAGGTTTCTCCCGATGCGCTCGCGAACCTCGTGCGGCTGGTCCAGGAGAAGAAGATCTCCCACGGCAGCGGCAAGACCGTGCTGGCGGCACTGGTCGAGGAGGGGGGAGAGCCCGAGGCGATCGTCGAGCGCGAGGGCCTCGCCCAGATGTCCGACTCCGGCGAGCTGGAGGCGATCGTCGAGAAGGCGATGGCCGAGAACGCCGACGCCGTCGAGAAGATCCGCGAAGGCAACGGCAAGGCGATCGGCGCCATCGTCGGCGCCGTCATGCGCGAGACCAAGGGCCGCGCCGACGGCGGCGAGGTCAACCGCCTGATCCGAGAGAGGTTGTAGGGACCGGAGGGAGCCTCTCCAGACACATCTCGCTATCGCTCGATGTTAAGTGTCTGGAGAGGCTCCCTCCGGTCCCATTCCACACCCGGTGGCGGTTGCAGCTAGTGACTCTCGGCACTTTGTAACAACGTGTTACAAGCCTGCTAGGTTGGAACCATGGCCTGGAACGTCGTCATCGCTGGTGGTGGGTTTGGCGGGGCGGCTGCCGCTCGGGAGCTGGAGCGGGCGATGCCGAAGCAGTCGGCGCGGCTGGTGCTCGTCAACGAGACCAACTTCGCGCTCTACACGCCGTTTTTGCCGGAGGCGGCCGCCGGGACCCTGGAGCCGCGGCACGTGGTGACGCCGCTGCGGGAGATCCTCAACCGCACCTACCTGCGGCTCGGCTCGATCGTCGGCCACGACCCCGAGGCAAAGACGGTGACCCTGCGGGCCAAGTACGGCGAAACCGAGCAGCTTCCCTACGACCAGCTGCTGCTCTCGCTCGGCTCGGTCTCGCGGGTGCTGCCGGTTCCGGGACTGGCCCAGCACGCGGTCGGCTTCAAGAGCCTCGCCGACGCGATCTACCTCCGCAACCACGTGATCGAGACGCTCGAGGAAGCCAACGCGACCGAGGACCCGGCGCGGCGCGAACAGCTGCTCACCTACGTCTTCGTCGGCGGCGGCTACGCCGGCCTCGAGGCGCTGGCCGAGCTCCAGGACTTCGCCGCCGACGCGATGGAGTCCTACCCGCGCGCCCGCCTGCACGGGATGCGCTGGGTGCTGGTCGAGGCGACGAACCGGGTCCTGCCCGAGATCGACCGCCAGCTCGGCGAGTACGCCCTGCGGGAGCTGCGCGGCCGCGGCATCGACATCCGCCTCGAGACGACCCTGGAGGAGGTCGGCCCCGACTTCGCCCGTCTCTCGAGTGGTGAGGCGTTGCCGACGCGGACGGTCGTCTGGACCGCCGGCGTCGCCCCGCAGCCGATCCTCAAAGAGCTGAACGTGCCGCTGGACGAGCGCGGCCGGGTCCCGGTCGATTCCCACCTGCGGGTGCAGGGGATGGACTCGGTCTGGGCGATCGGCGATTGCGCGGCGGTTCCGGACCCGGCCGGGGGAACCTCGCCGCCGACCGCCCAGACCGCGGTGCGGCAGGGGCCGGTGGCGGGCCGCAATATCGCCGCCGAGCTCGGGATCGGCAGCCCCCGGCCCTACGAGTACCGGTCCGAAGCGGCTTTCGTCAACCTCGGCCGCTACAAGGCCGTCGGCAAGATCGGCGACCGCACCTTCCGCGGCTTCCCCGCCTGGTGGCTCGCCCGCACCTACCACATGAGCCAGATCCCGGGCTCGGCCCGCAAGGTGCGCGCCGTCCTCGACTGGACCGCCGGCCTGCCCTTCCGCCGCGACCTCTCCGAGGTCGGCTCGATCGGCCATCCGAAACCGCTGGTCTGAAGCGCTATTCCACCAGCAGGGTCGTGTACATGCCCTGTTCCTCGTGTTCGGGCAGCGAGCACCAGAGGCGGTATTTGCCCGCGGGCAGGTCGAAGGTGGCGACGCTGCGCTGCAGCGACTGGGTTTCCGGGATCTCGTACGGCGCCCCTTCGTCGCCCTCCAGCCTGAGGTTGAGGTTGTGCGGGTCTTCGCCCTGGTTGTTGAGTTCGATCGTGACCTCGCCGGTGAGGACTTTCGGCCGGGAGAGGACGTAGAAGTACTCGGCCGATTTGACCGCGAGCCGGTTCGCTTCCGGTTCGGGTTCGGGCTCCGGGGTCGGCGTGGGAGCTGGCGGGGCGGGTGCCGGTGCATTTGACGGCGCCGCCGCCTGCGGGACGCAGACCCAGCGGGGCCTCCAGCGCACGACCCTGCGCAGCTTGCCGTGGCGGCGGACGCGCTTGACCACCCGCTTCGAGTGGCGTTTCCAGGTGCATTCCGAGGCGGCGGCATCGGCGGGACGCAGCGGCGCCGGCCCCGTCGAGAGCGAAGCGATCGCGCTCAGCGCCAGGGCGACGATCGCCACCGCGGCGCCCCGCCTCACGGCTTCACCAGGGTCGGTCGGGCGAAGCCGGCGGCGCCGGGGATGATCGCCTCGGCGTCGAATTCCAGCCACTGCTCCAGCAGCGAGCAGTACATCCCCCGGAAGTCGCTCGTCGCGACCAGGTTGTCGTCCTGGTCGAGGCTGGTGAGGCCGGGGAACTCGCCGACCATCTGGCCTTTGGCTTTGGAGCCGATCACGAAGGCGCAGCCGGCGGCGCCGTGGTCGGTCCCCAACGACCCGTTCTCCTCCGGCCGCCGCCCGAACTCGCTCCACATCTCGATCAGGACGCGGTCGGCGAGGCCACGGGCCTCGAGGTCGCGCTGGAAGGCGAGGATCCCCTCGCAGGTCTCGCGCAGGTTGTCTTCGAGGTCGGCCGCCTGGTCGGCGTGGGTGTCGTAGCCGCCGGGGGCGCGCAGCGTCACCACCTGGATCGGCAGGCCGAAGGCGATGTAGGCGGCGAGCCCGGCGAGCTTGTGCGAGAACCAGTTGTCGGGATATGCGACCGGGCTGCTGAACTCGCCGACGCCGGCGAGGTCCTGGCGCAGCTTGTCGGTCTGCGCGGTGGCGCGGCGGACCTGCCCCATCGCCGGCGAGTCGGTGGGGAGCGAGCCGAAGCGGGCGAAGCTTTTGAACATCTCGCTCTCGACCGGGTCGCCGACCTGGGCCCAGAGGTCGTAGCCGTCGACGCTGTCGATCGCCGCCACCGGCTTCTCGGCGGTGGCGATCATCGGCGAGAGGGAGCCGTCGAGCGAGAGCCCCTGCAGCGGGTTTTCGTCGTTGCCGACCGCGTCGAGGTAGCGGCCCAGCCAGCCGGTCCGGTAGCCGACCTGGAGCTCGCCGATCTCGTAGTAGTGACGGGAGGTGAAGTGGGACTGGTCGGGGTGGTCGTAGCCGATCGCCGGGAAGGCGCTCACTTTGCCCTCGCCGTGCAGGGTCGCCAGGGCCGCGGCGGACGGGTGCCACTGCAGGTTGGGGTCCTCGCCGAATGCGGTCCCGGCTCCGGGCGGCAGCGCCAGGTTCGGCCGCAGCTGCGCGTAGCGGGAGTCGCCGACCGGCGCCAGCACGCTGAGCGAGTCGATGCCGCCGTCGAAGAAGATCGAGATCAGGATCTTGTCCCCCTGCGCCGCCTGCGCGATCCCCGTCTCGAAGGCCGAGAGCGGGATCTTCGAGGCGCCGTAGATCGCCAGCGCCAGCCCGGCGCTGCGGGAGAGGAACCTGCGGCGCGAGAGCCCGGTCCCGGCCGGCTCCGGCATCCCCGCCTCGATCGCCGGCAGTCCCTTGCCGGCTTCGGCGGCGGCCGAGCGCAGCAGCTGCGAGCGGGTGTAGCCGTCGCAGCAGGAGTGGGTTTGGCGGCGCGGGCTCATTGCAGGATCGTGTCCGGGCCGATTCCGATCAACTGCAGGAGGGCGTTCTGGCGCATCGCCCGGTAGGGGCCTTTCTGCCAGTTGGCGACGATCAGGCTCTCGCTGCGGCCGGCGAAGTCGAGCAGCTCGGCCCGATGCTCGTCGCGCAGCGCCGGCGAGCCCCAGGAGGCCAGCGCCCGGGCCAGCGCTTCCTCCGGCGTCTCGGTGGCGCTGTAGGGGTCGTTCCAG
>Ga0247774_1000444_pt1 | contig 20426 bp, 15 predicted proteins | sample UWRJL001104B6_FD_179933 | JGI IMG/M metagenome (GOLD analysis project Ga0247774, IMG submission 179933) | Plant litter microbial communities from Arlington Agricultural Research Station in Wisconsin, United States - UWRJ-L001-104B-6 | ecosystem: Environmental > Terrestrial > Plant litter >... | reverse complement strand
CCTTCTCTAACTTCGGCAAAACTTTTACCCGCTGCTTGTAGCCAGCTAGAGCATTTGATAGAATAGTAACTCGCTCAGCCAAACCCTGGCGTTCTACATCTACCTTGATAAATTCTTCGATCAGTTTTGGTTTCACCTCTCCTATCTGTAAACTTTGATTTGGCAACGCCTGTTGCTCGCCTAAAACTTGTTGTATTTGTTGGTCTAGTAAAGCTTTCATAGTAGCTTTTTTAGTTTCTAACCTAGTTATTATAGGCGAATTATCCAGGTAGCGATTTTGCTCAATTGCTAACTGCCGCTCTATTTGTTTGTATTCTTTGAGAGCTTCCTGCACAGTGCTAGATTGGCTGAGAGTGCTGGCTGTCAATGCTTGCTGGGGATTCATTTGTAATTCGTCTTCAAATGCTTTAGACTGAGCACGGGCCTTGAGCAAATCCGACTTGGCTTGGTCGATTTGACTTTCTAGTTGCGCCATAACTGCCACTGCTGATTTAGCTTCTTCTTCAAGATTGACAACTTTATTATCTTCTTTAAATTTGCTCAATTCTGCCGCTGCTTTCCGCATAGCTTGGTCTGAATTAGGCAGTTTTTTTTCAATAAACTGTCGAACAGACACAGCTTCTAGGCGATTCACTTTTTGATTGTTATCTATATAAAAATTCATCAGGGTTTTTACGACATCGGCTGCTATTTTGGGGTTTTTGTCTTTGTAGGAAACCGTTAGGATATCAGCGCCCTTAATAGTAGCTACTGTCAGTTTTTTTAATAAATCTTTTGTTTTCATATGATTATTTTTTTCGTCTTTTAACTGAAGCCTATTTATAGTTTTTTCGATATTTTCTAGAGAACGAATCAGTTCTATCTCGGTAGTCAGAGGGTTACTTTGCTCCGCCGCAGGAGTCAACTGTCCGATTTCTTTTCCCAATTCTGTTAAAGCAGAGCCAGGAGTTGTTTTCTTAAATAACAGCTTTCCTTCTGCTTCATAAACTGCTTTTTCCTTCAGCGTGCTGTAGGTGGTGAGTGCAACAACCGAGGCGAATACAGCTAAGGCGGGCAGCCACCTGCGCTTGAGAATCTGCCAGTATTCCTGAAATCCGATACCTGTTTCAGTTGATTCCATTAGTTACTCCCGAAAAATGATTTTTTGTAAACGGTAACACCCTACGGCGTGTTTTCAAACTATAACCACAACAGAATGCAGGCGATCGTAATCATGGCTGTATAATTTCCAGCCAATTTCTCATATCGCCTAGCAATAGGTCTCCATTGCTTAAGTCGGTTGATAGCACATTCAACTATATTGCGTTGAGGGTAGATTTCACGGCTAAAAAGACCGCGACGTAGTTCATTTGAAAGTCGTGGGATCGTAAAACGGATACCTCGCCGACGTGCGATCGCCTTTGTCTCCTACGACTGTTTCGGGACTCCGGCCCGGACGATTGGCACCAGAATGCGCTTACTCGTCAAGAGTTCCATCAATTTTTCTAAAAAAATTGACTCGTTACGTTGACCTGGACTCAGAACAAAAGTTATGGGTTTACCTTTACCCTCACCACGGATGTGTATTTTGGGGCTAAAACCACAATCCCAACGACCTTGTTTTTCCTCTCCTTCCCCTCCTTTGTTCCACCATAGCTGCCTCTTGGTGGGCACGAATCACGGTTCGATCGACGTAATGAACCGGACAGTCTAGCTTTCGGAGTTAGCCCGCATCGGCTTGTAGGCCTTCTAACACTTGTTTCCAAATATCGGCTTTTTGCCACCTATCAAAACGTGTTGCCACGATGCACCCACTTGACTCTAACCTTCTGGCAGGTCTTGGCACACAGCCCCGGTTCTGAGTATCCACAGAATGCCATTCACAACCTGTCGGTGGTTATGACGCAGGCTTACCCGTTTTGGGTCGGAGCGGTGGAGGTAGCGGTTTTAACTTCTCCCACTGTTCGGTACTTAAGTCTCCTCGATTCATCAAGACTCCTTGCCGGAGCTCGCCTATTTTCTAGGATATAACGAGGCAAGAAAACACGCCCTAGGCTTTTAAACTCATAATTGAGGATATCCATCATATGACTTAAGTCTAGCACTGTCAGGGTTTTAACACATATCTTGTTTGCCATCCCCCTAACGAAATATATTTGTGTCAAGAATAAGTAAAGAATTATAAAGTTATGAGCGATCGAACCAGTAGGATCGGATATAGTCACCCATAAGGTGGCATCTAAAAATTTAATCTAACAAATCCTCTCCAAAAGTCAATTAAGACCTGGAAGATATTCTGGATAATATTTCCTTAACAATATAAATTGAGTGAGGGCCGACGATTAAAAGGGTGGTTAATTTCAGCGGGCAGGGCGGTATTAAAAAATACCTCAGCATTAGGTACTCGATCTAGTTACGGTAAAGTTGTTGTCTGAGAGCGTGTGATGAATAAGAACATAAAAAAACTCAGTAAAGTGTTGGTGGGATTAAGAACCCGTCATTTTTTGATAATCGATGCAATTTGTTTTGCGATCGCACCCTTCTTAGCCTTGGAAATTCGTTTAGATGGTATATTCAATCTGCTTCCATACTTACAGAGTCTGGCTGTAATTACAGTATTATTTGTCGCAGTCAAACTTACCGTATTTTATGTCGGCGGCTTATACAAGCGTTACTGGCAGTATGCGGGCCTCGAAGAAATGGCACAAATAACGATGCTGATAGGTATATCCCTAGCAGTGGAAATTATCTTGTTCCAAGAAGTTTACCAGCTAAATAATTCGCCGATCGCAAATCTGCCACGATCGCTGCCGCTACTAGACGCTATAATCAGCTTTTTGTTAGTGGCGGCGATTCGTTTCAGCATTCCAGCCCTGGAAAGATGGAACCAAAAACCGTGGAAAGTTCAGCAACGCGATCGCGTCCTGATAGTCGGTGCGGGCAGTGCAGGCACATCTCTGATGCAAACGATGCAGAGGAGTCCAGAGGTAGGACTCGATCCAATCGCTTTCATTGACGACGACCCCAAAAAAATCTCCAAGCAGATTGCCAGACTTACTGTAGTCGGCAATCGCTGTAACATTCCGGAAGTAGTTCGCTCGTTAAATATCGGCAAAGTTATGATTGCCATCCCCTCAGCTCCGGGAAAAGAGATTAGGGAGATCGTAGAAATTTGTCAGTCAATTGGAATTCCAACCAGCACCCTCCCCGGCCTCAATGAAATCATCAACGGTCGTGTCAGTTTAGGTAGCCTCAGAGAAGTACAGATTGAGGACTTGCTCCGCCGCGAACCCATTCAAACCGATGTTGAGAAAGTCTTGGGATTGATTGGAGGCAAGAAACTTCTAATTACTGGTGCGGGTGGCTCCATCGGCAGCGAACTTTGTCGGCAAATATTAAAGTGCGCTCCTGCGGAAATCATCATCGTCGGACACGGAGAAAATTCTGTATTCAACATTCAACAAGAATTAGGAAAAGTCCTGTCAGAACTCAAAAAAACCAGCAAAACCCCAACAGATATTACTCGCGTGACAGCCTTTATGGCCGATATTCGCTTTCGCGATCGCTTAGAGTACGTTTTTCTAACAGTGAGACCAGACATAATTTTTCATGCGGCCGCTCACAAACACGTACCCATGATGGAATTAAACCCTCCGGAAGCGATTACTAACAATGTGCGGGGGACGAAAAATCTGCTGGATCTGGCATTGAAATACAATGTGGAACAATTTGTGATGATTTCCACCGACAAAGCGGTGAATCCAACTAGCATTATGGGAGCTAGCAAAAGAGTTGCCGAAATGCTGGTGCTGCAAGCAGCCAAAAAAAGCAAAAACCCATTTGTAGTGGTTCGTTTCGGTAATGTTCTTGGCAGCCGCGGTAGCGTCGTACCTACTTTTAAACAACAAATTGCTGAGGGCGGGCCGATCACAATTACCCATCCAGATATCACTCGCTATTTCATGACAATTCCCGAAGCAGTTCAACTGGTTTTGCAGGCAGCGGTCATCGGCCATGGCGGGGAAGTTTTCATGCTTGAGATGGGAGAACCAGTCAGAATTGTTGATTTGGCAAAGGATTTGATTCGGCTCTCAGGATATGAAGTGGGCAAAGACATAGAAATCGCGTTTACAGGGCTGCGACCTGGAGAAAAATTGTTTGAAGAACTGTTTATTCCCGGCGAGAAATACAACCGCACTAAACACGAAAAAATTCTCAGTCTTGGCAATGCCAGCCGCTTAGTGAAAGAAAATATTGACCAGGAAGTAGAAGCCCTTTGTCAAGCGGGCGATCGCAATGATGCGAATTTAATTGTTTCAATGCTACAGCAGTTAGTGCCTGAGTATGTACCAGGGTATTCAACCGCTAATTTGGACGCCAATACCGCCCAAAAAACAACCGCTGTGGCAAAAAAGATTAGCAGTGCAGCATCTATTCAGTTAGAGAATGATTTGGGGGTGGGTCTTGTCAATGAGGAGTTTCGGATTCACTATCAGCCGATCGTCTGCCTGCAAACTAATAAGATTAGTAGTTTTGAAGCGCTGTTGCGCTGGCAGCACCCGAATCGAGGTTTGCTTTGGCCAGACGAATTCCTGCCAGCGGCAGAAGAAACTGGCTTGATTGTTCCTATTGGCGAGTGGGTACTGCGGCAAGCTTGCAGCCAGATGCGGATTTGGCAGTCGCAATTTCGTCTTAACGCTCCTTTAACAGTCAGCGTGAATCTGACTAGCAAACAGTTTTTCCACGCTGACTTAATTGAGACGATCGACCAAATATTGAAGGAAACAAATCTCGATCCTTCTAGTTTGAGGTTAGAAATTTCTGAAGATGTTGTGACGCACAATTCCGAGTTAGCTGGGTCTGTGTTTGTCCAAGTTAAAACTTTAGGAGTGCAAGTACAAATTGATCACTGCGGTCTTAGCGATGTATCATTAACTCAGCTCTACCAATTAACGCGACTGAAGTATGGGAAATTCGATAGTTTGAAGCTAGATTGCTCTTTAGTCAGTGGACTAGATGCTAGCAACCCGAACTTAGAAATTCTTCAGAAAATTATTGCCATAACTCAAGAGTTAGGTATGGGCATGATTGCCACAGGGGTAGAAACGAGCTGGCAAATAGCTCAGCTAAAATCTATGAAGTGCGTCTACGGACAGGGATACTTTTTCTCTAAGCCTGTACAAGGCTCTCAGGTAGAAAAATTGATGGGGGCTATGGCTGTTAAAAGTTCACAAAAACTTACCTTATAATTTTAAATTTTACTCATTTTATCCCATAAAATAGGTTGATGAGTATGTTAATCAGAGTGGGAGGACTTAGCGATCGCAGAATCAACAGGGGAAGGCAAGAATATTATGGATTTGGCAAAATATGTAAAGTTTTCTTTGGTGTCAATCTTGTGGTTTGCGATAGCTTGCTGCCAACCGACTGTTGCTACTATTATTTTCACTCAAACCACATTAACCTATGAAAGCAGTTCTGAGAATTTTCCCAATCCTGAAAGAGGTTTCTTCGTAGCCGTTGACCCTATTGGTAATAACCCAGTTTCTCCCTTACAGCTCTCTGACTTGCAACAAATAAAAAGTCAGAACATAACTTTGGTGCGCCGGATTTACCTGCTTTCAGAATTTCGAGAAAATTCACTATCACAATCTTTCCTAGAGATGATTTCGCAGGACTGCGAAACAGCCCGTCAAGCTGGGGTGAAGTTGATTGTCCGATTTTCCTATAATTGGCTAGGAGGTGGTGCTGATGCTCCGCGCGAGAGAATTGTCTCACACTTGGAGCAGTTGCAGCCAATTTTGGCAGAGAACTACGACGCGATCGCATACATGGATGCAGGTTTTGTTGGGTATTGGGGAGAGTGGCATAGTTCAACTAACAAACTTGTAGATAGTTGGACTCTAGATGTTACAGATGATGCTAGATCAATTTTACTAAAAATATTGTCTGTACTACCAACTGAACGGATGGTTACAATACGTTACCCTAAACAAAAAAAACAGATATTTAATAACATAAATACCCTCTCTATTGAAGAGGCATTGAATGGTTCTGTTAGAGCGAGAACTGGTTATCACAATGATGCTTTTAGAGCGGGTATAGATGATGCTGGAACCTATGGCAGTACCAATCCAACTATCGTAGAGCAAGAGAAAACGTGGCTAAATCTTGATACAAAATATGTAGTGCAGGGAGGTGAACCTGCATGGCCAAGTAAGCCCCCAGAATACGATGACTGTCCAGGGGCCTTAACTGACTTGGCTAGGATGCACTGGAGCAGTCTGTCAACAAATCAATCTGATGCAACAGAAATTTATCAGGGGTGGATCAAGCAAGGCTGCATGGAGGAAATTAAGCGTCGTTTGGGATATCGCTTCCGTCTTGTTAATTCAAAAGCCCCAAAAATTGTCAACCCTAATGGTACTTTTGCAATGAGTTTTGAAATTATCAATGAAGGATGGGCTAGCCCTTACAATCCTCGTAAAGTAGAAGTGGTTCTACGCAACCGCGAAACAAAAAAAGAATACCATTGGGTTGTTAATGAAGATCCCCGCCTGTGGATGGCTGGTACGACCAGACTAATAAACTTTGCAGAAACTATTCCAGCAGATACACCATACGGAGAATACGATGTTTTGTTAAATTTACCCGATCCAACTCCCAAGCTATACAAGCGCCCAGAATATTCAATCAGGCTGGCTAATCAAGATATTTGGGAAGTGTCCACGGGCTATAACTCTTTGTTGCAAAGCATTAGTGTCGCCCCTATGTAAAAAAATCATACAGTTCATAAATGAATGGCTCTCCTATTTTATCCTAATTAAAATGCGTCAATTGCAGAAGTTGATTGATATCTGGAAAAATCTAACAAGTGGATCTATCAGTCGTAAAATCTTTGGTGCCGCTACGACAGTTGCTTTATTGACAGCAATGGTTAAAATTGTGTCAGTGTTCAAAGAATTATTCATTGCATGGAGATTTGGTACGGGAGATGATTTAGAGGCATTTTTGATTGCCTTGCTGGTTCCGGCTTTTATTATTAATGTGATAGCTAATTCGTTTAATTCTGCCCTAGTCCCCACCTATATTCAGGTGCGAGAGCAAGAGGGCATAAAAGCTGCTCAAAAACTTTTTTCGGGAGCAACTATCTGGAGTGCAGGAATCCTGGTGCTCACAATAGCTATAGTATTAGCTACAGCGCCACTTTACTTACCATTAATTGCATCAGGATTTAGCTCCCAAAAGTTGAGCCTTACATTCTCTCTACTTTGCATTACTGCACCCATTATTCTACTGACGGGTATTGCGAGCACCTGGGCTGCTGTTTTGAATGCAGGAGAACGTTTTGCTTTAGCAGCAGTGGTTCCTGTTACTACCCACGTTGTTGGCATATTGTTTCTCTTAATCTTCCCGAGTTGGGGAATATATGCCTTGGCCGGAGCGCTACTTTGTGGAGGGGGAATAGAGATGGTTGTAATAGGAGCAGCATTGAATCGGCAGGGTATATCATTGCGCCCCAAGTGGTATGGATTTGACACTTACTTGAAGCAGGTAGCCGGTCAGTATATTCCTATGATTGTAGCGGCATTTATAATTTGTAGCGCTGGGGTAGTAGATCAATCTATGGCAGCAATTTTATTGCCGGGAAGTGTAGCATCCCTCAACTATGGTAACAGGTTGATTGCATCCCCAATTAGCCTGATGAGTATTGCATTGAGTACTGTTTTGGTTCCTTACTTTTCCAAGATGGTTGCTAATAAAGATTGGAGCAATTTGCATCGTACTCTTAGGCAATGGATAGCAATCATTTTAGTTGTTACTGTGCCAATGACAATCTTCTTTATTGTATTTTCTGAGCCGATAGTTCACATTCTATTTGAAAGAGGAAAATTCACTACCCAAAATACATACCTAGTGGCTGAAATTCAATCTTTATATGCTTTGCAGATCCCTTTTTATACGATCAATATTTTGGCGATTAGGCTAATAACCTCTATGCAGCTCAATCATTTATTGATCTGGTTCTTTGGCTGTAGCTTACTCATAAATATTAGCTTAGACTATCTATTTATGCAATGGATAGGAATTAAAGGAATTGCCTTGTCTACGAGTTGTGTATACTTGTTTTCTTCCTTTTCCCTGCTTTGGTTCGTTCATAGAAAAATTAAAAATAACTTATTGTAAAAAAAACTTTATTGTTTATTACAAAAAATTAAAAAATGAAGCACCTGCCCGGTTTCAACTCAACAACTAAACGAGAGATACGAGAACCAAAAACTACAAGACGTATAGCTTTCTTTCTGCCTAATTTGCATGGTGGAGGTGCTGAGCGGGTTGCCGTCAACTTGCTCAAAGGAATGTCAACCCAGAATATTCCATTAGATCTAGTATTAGCTACTGCTGAGGGCCCCTATTTAAACCAAGTTCCTGATGGGGTTCGCGTTGTCAATCTCTCAGCAGGACGTGTCATCAAGGCTATCCTGCCTTTGTCGAAATATCTGCGCCAAAATCAGCCACTTGCCCTCCTGTCGCACCTCAGTCATGCAAACATAGTGGCATTGTTAGCCGGAAAGCTGGCTCGCACAGAAACCAAATTAGTGGTAGTAGAACACAACACAATGTCATCAAATAAGTCGAAATTAATTCAGGCTAAATTGGTTGCACCGCTGATGAACTTACTTTATCCCAGCGCTGATGCCATTGTAGGGGTTTCCACAGGCGTATCGCGCGATTTAGAACTACAGCTCGGACTTTCAAAAGGGAAAGTGATTACTGTTTATAACCCCGTCGTTGATAATGAATTGATTGCCAAGTCGAAAGCCGAGCTCAACCATCCGTGGTTTCAAGATGGAGAGGTACCTGTATTTTTGGCGGTAGGGCGATTAACACAGCAGAAAGATTTCTCAACTCTGCTCGAAGCTTTTGCCCTGCTCAGAAAGCAGAAACACGCTCGCTTGATGGTTTTAGGGGAAGGAGAGTGTCGAAGTGAACTAGAAGCAGCGATCGCTTGTCTAGGAATTTCTGAAGATGTTTCTTTACCTGGGTTTGTCGAAAATCCTTATGCGTATCTAAACAGAGCTAGTGCTTTTATACTTTCCTCTCGTTGGGAAGGATTGCCAACAGTGTTAATTGAAGCTATGGCTTGTGGTTGCCCTGTAATTGCCACAGATTGTCCGAGTGGTCCTGATGAAATTTTAGAAGCAGGAAAATACGGACATTTAGTGCCAGTCGGCGACGAAGTAGCAATGTCTGAAGCTATGTTGCAGGTACTTGAAATTCCCGTCGATCGGAATATGCTCGTGCAACGAGGGATGTCTTTTGGTGTAGACAAAGCGATATCTGAATATCTGGCATTATTGAACCCGATCTGAATATTGATATAGAATACTATAATAAAAAGAGGATTATTTAAAATAAGAGAACTATATATGGTAGCAGTAACTTACGTGGGATTATTAGGTTTCATGCTTTTTATAGAAATAATACGCAAAAAAACGGGAAAGTTGGATTTTCTTAGTTTAGGTCATTTTATGTTCTCTCTATCCTATGCTATACCAGGTTTTTTGTTAGAAGCTAATTTGGGAAACTCAAGCTATGAAATGACTCTAAATGGACTCAATTATACGAGTAATATACAAACTATTTTTGCTGTTTTTACAGGATATTTAGTTTTGCTGATTGGCTTCTATACAAAATCAGCGATTAGCTGTGGAAAAAAGGTCACTTTTAAAAAAAGTAATAATAAGTATGTTCTTTGGTATTCATTTTTATTACTAATAATATCTTCTCTGGCAATTTATATATATGGAGCTCAGTATGGTGGTGTTTTAAATGCTATGGCTAACATAACTTTGATTCGATCGAATGCTGGAGTTGACAGCGGTCCGCTTGTATTCGTTAAACACTTTATGTATTGCTCATTATTTGCATCCTATTTGCTAGCTTCTTTTGCTTTTGGAGAAATCAAAAGTAAACCATTTAAAATATTTTTGCGCGTCGGATTTTTTAGCTCTGTAATTGTTGCTTTTATTGCCTCAACTTTGTCAGGTGGTCGTGCCATACTCATATATTACTTTTTTGGGTTTTATTTAATTTATGTCTTGAAGGGAGGCAAGACTTTTACCTGGAAGACTATCCCTATATTTGGTTTTGGTGCTTTATTTTTGTTGTATGGAAAAGAATTTTTTTGGAGCCTAAGCGCCATCGATAGTGGTTTTGATGCCGTAGTGGATAAATTCATAGAGGCTAAAAATAGTGATTCCTCTGATGAAGAGTTTAGTATTTATAAGTTGATGGCTAACTTTGCCTTTCCCATCCAGTCCCTAGATACAGCTTTCGATCAATATTATAGTTTTCGTTTTTTTGTTGACTGGATATATGGATTTTTATCTTTTATACCAGAAAAAATATTTAATATAAATAAACCTGAAACAATTTCTATTATTAATACACGATATATTCTTTCGACCAAAGGAAGTCTCAGCTATGAAATTCCGACTGGTTTTTTGGCTTTCGCTGTTTATAGTTTATCTTGGCCGGGACTTCTAATAGTTTCCTATTGTTATGGATGGATTGGCCGCTACTTACAAAGTATTTTAATAAAAAATATGGCTGAGAACCCTTGGATAATATATCTTTACGCTTTAACCATGCAAGTATGGGTTGACTATCAGCAGTCTGGAGACCCCAGAGTATTTTTGGTAGCCAATTTTTGGTATATTATGTCAACTTTAGCTTTATTAATTTTAGTTAATCAAGAGTTGTTAATACCCAAAAGGAAAAGGAAAAGTCATGTTTATTGACCGTATTTCATCTAAAAAAATTGTAGTGCTACATATTATCACTGGACTCTCAACTGGTGGGGCTGAAATGATGCTTTACAAAGTTCTGTCTAAAACTAATCGGCTTCGGTTTGACCCTATTGTAGTTTCTTTGATAGATCGGGGAACTTTGGGTGATCGCATAGAAGCTTTAGGCATCCCCGTCTATACTGCGGGCATGAAACCGGGAATGCCTACACCCGCTGGTATTTGGCGATTAGCTAACACAGTACGTCAAATTAATCCCGATTTGATTCAAGGTTGGATGTATCACGGCAACCTAGCCGCACAATTAGCTAGTATTTTCTGTGTCAACAAAAAACCGGTTTTATGGGGCATTCATCATTCAATAACCGCCTTAAAATCCGAAAAAAAAATGACCCAATTTATTATTAAATTGGGTGCATTATTATCACGAAAGACTACCAAGATAATCTTTGTTTCTAAAAATAGCAAAGTGCAGCATGAAGCTTTGTCTTACCCGGTTGAAAAAAACTGCGTAATTCCCAACGGATTTGATACTTCTCTATTTAAACCATCAAAGGACGCCCGGTTAGATCTGCGAAAAGAGCTAAATTTACCTGAAAAGGCGTTTATAATTGGGTTGATGTGTCGTTATCATCCTATGAAAGATCATAATAATTTTCTGCAAGCGGCTGCTTTATTGCTAAAAAACAATCCAGATGTTTACCTTGTTTTAGCGGGAACTCAAGTTGACGAAAACAATAGCACTTTACATCAGTTAATTCAGGATTTGGGTATTGTTGCTCGCGTCCGTTTGTTAGGAGAACGCAGCGATATGCATCGCCTTACTGCCTCGCTAGATATTGCTACTTCGGCTTCCGCTTATGGAGAAGCATTTCCTTTAGTGGTAGGAGAAGCAATGTCCTGTGGCGTGCCTTGTGTAGTTACAGATCTCGGTGATTCTGCTTGGATTGTGAGTAACACAGGACGAGTTGTACCGCCGCGTAACCCACAGGCATTAGCTGAGGCGTGGCAAGAGTTAATTGTAATGAGTTTAGATGATAGAGTGGCTTTAGGAAAGGCTGCACGTTCCAGAATCATTGAGAATTTTTCTTTGGAGGCAGTTGTGACTCAGTTTGAGGATTTGTATGAAAATGTCATTAGTAACAAATCTTAACAAAGTGGGTTAGCTCTTATGGCTTATGGCTCATGGCTCATGGCTTTAGATTTAATTTTTTTTCAGGTGTAATTAGGAGTAATTTTATCGTAGTCGCAACAACAAATTGTCCTTTGTGCAAGTCGAATAATATCCGAGAACGCGCAAAAGTTGGAGCTTTTTTCAAGGTTTGGCGCTGCCGGGAATGTACCTTTACCTGGGTAGACCGCAGCGATTTAGCAAAACCAGAGGCGGCTCCTTCTGATCAGGACTACGACTACAACCGGGTTCTGAGAAATGTCTTCGAGCAGATGAAGCCTCTTTATGTTAAAGGCTTGCAGGAGCGAATGACCCGAACACTGGGCGAGCGCTCTTTACAAAATTGCTCCTTTTTAGATGTTGGCTGTGCCAACGGCGAGTATCTGCAGACGGCGAAGTCGATGGGATTTGGTACAGTTGCCGGTGTCGAGATTGATGCTTCAGCACCAAAGCAAGCTAGTGTTTACGGTGAAGTTACTGATGATGTCTGCAAGTTTGCACCGTCTACTTTTGACGTAGTACAAATCAAGAACGTCTTGAACAATATTGCTGATTTTGTTGATTTTCTCAGTTCTTGCCTCAAAGTCCTCAAGCCTGATGGATTTTTGCTGCTGGATGTTTTGAATCAAGACAGTTTAACAGCTTTGCTGCGGAATAATTGGGGGAGGGACTATCAAAAAACGGGGCGCTACGGTCCTCTGCGTCCTCCCTACGTCATCAATGGCTTTAATCAAGTTTCTATCAAGGAGCTTTACCGCCGTTTTGGTTTAACTCCCACCTGGATTTCTACCTCCTACATGGGAACTTCTGTCGTACCTTCTGCACCTAATTTTATGGTGAAGGTGCTGGGATTAGCTGGCTCGCTTTTGAGAAAAGGATCGATGCTGATCACGGAGGCTAAACCAATTACTTCAGTCACCAGTAGCAACCATGAATAGCCTTCTAATTATCACTACTATTCCAGCAACTATCCGCGCTTTTTTATTGCCTTTTGCCGATCGCTTCCGTGAGCGGGGTTGGCGAGTGGATGCTATGGCTTGCGGAATTTCAGACAATGCTGAATGTTTGCAGGCATTCGATCGCGTCTGGGATGTAGAATGGTCGCGCAATCCTTTAGATCCGAGAAATTTTTTAGTAGCTCCGCGAGTGATTCAAGAGGTTGTAAAAACAGAACAATACGATCTAATTCACGTCCACACGCCCGTCGCTGCTTTTGTCGCTAGATACGCTCTCAAAGATCTAAAAAAACAGCGAAAAATTCAGGTAATCTATACAGCTCATGGCTTTCATTTCCATCCTCTAGGAAAACCATTAAAAAATGCTGTTTTTCGGAATTTGGAACAACTGGCTGGGTCTTGGACTGATTATTTGGTCACGATTAATCGCGAGGATGAATCAGCAGCAAAGCGCTACAAAATTCTTTCCCCTGAAAGAGTCCGCTATATGCCGGGAATTGGAGTGGATCTCGATCGCTACAATCCCGATGCTGTTGCTGAAGCTGCTGTCGAACAAGTACGTCAGGAAATGGGGCTTAACGGGGAAGATCGACTGTTTCTATCAGCGATCGAATTCATTCCGCGCAAGCACCCGCAGGATGTCTTAAAGGCTTTTGCTAAACTGGCTCGACCTGATGTTCATTTGGCTTTTGCTGGAGACGGCCCGATGCTGGCCCAAATGCAGCAATTAGCATCGGATTTTGGAATTAAAAATCAGGTGCATTTTCTCGGAAACCGCCGAGACGTTCCGACTTTAATGCGAGCTTCTGTGGCGACGCTGCTGGCTTCGGAACAGGAGGGATTGCCTAGAAGTGTTATGGAGTCTTTGTCACTGGAAATTCCGGCGATCGCTACTAAGATTCGCGGCACTCAAGAATTGTTAGAATCCGGCTGTGGCCTTCTCTTTGACGTGGGGGATATAGACGGATTTGCTAAGGCAATGGCTTGGATGTTGGATCGTCCTGAAGAGGTGCGAGAAATGGGCAAGCGGGGACGCGAGCGCATGACTGCTTGCGATTTGCAGCAAATCATCAAATTGCACGAAGAACTGTATGCCGAAGCTGTACAAACACGATAGGAATATGATGCGAATTTTAGTTACTTACGGATGGTGCCGCACAGCTTACATCGCCGCAGAAAGCCTCTGGCGCGCTGGATTTGAAGTCTATGCCTGCGGTTCTACTGCTTTGAGCATGGTGCGGGTTTCAAGATTTGTTCGCGGGTTCGATCGCGTTCCCGATCCGTTTAAAGAACCAGAGCAATATGTAACAGCCATATCGGCAATTGTCAAGCGCCGAAAAATCGATGTTTTACTGCCAGTCCACGAGGATGCTGTAGCCATACAAACTTATCGCGCTCTCCTCCCAGAAAATTTGCTAATTGCTTGTCCTTCTCGCAGCGATCTCGTTAGAGTTTTGGACAAATACGAAATTATCAACATCGCTTTTGAAGCAAAAGTTGCTGTCCCCAAAACTCTTGCTCCTACCAATCTCATAGAACTAGAATCATGCGCGCAAGAGTTGGGGTTTCCGCTAATTATCAAAACGCGGCGCGGCAATAGCGGCAAAGGTGTATTTCGCGTCAACTCTCTGGAAGAAACTCGCTCGAAATATCGCGAAATAGTCGAGAATTTTGGTTTTGCAAATAATCAGTTGCCAATTCTACAAGAATATGCAGAAGGCAGCGTATTTGGCAGTTGCTTCCTTGCCAAGAATGGCGAAGTCAAAGCCTGTTTTGTCGAACGCTACTTGCGCTGCAAAGAAGGAGGATTTGGCACTAGCGTGCTGCGCGAACCGTGCGAACTTCCGCTGCTCCACGACCATACTCAAAAGATGGCAAAAGCACTGAATTGGACAGGAATTGGACATTTTGACTTTATTGTCGATTCTCAGCTTTCCTCTGCCTATCTCATCGAAATGAATCCCCGCTTTTGGGGAGCGCTGAATCTGGCTGTTCAGAATGGCTTTGATTTTCCGAGAGGGCTGGTAACTATGTTAACTAATGGCGAGCCAGATGCAGATTGTTTTAAACCTTTGTTACAACCAGTTGCCAGTTTGTGGATAGTAGGTGAGATTATAGCAGGTGTAGCTGAATTTCGCACAGGAAAACGTCTGGCTCCGCTAGCTTCGGCAGGACGGATACTGTTTAGCGATCGCCCGCGCACATACGATGACTTTCGCTGGCACGATCCTTTGCCTTTGTTGATGGAATTAACACACTATGGCAGCTCTTTCCTAGCATCGGGGGGAAATCTGAATCCTGTGGCAGCAGAAATGATGCAATAAATTATTAGGTTGTGGATACTTATGTTATTTCAAAGGCAATATTATCGGGGAGTATTTTAGTATGTACCTGCAATTTGGTAAACGAATTTTTGACTTGACAGTGGCTTTTATAGGTTTAATAATTCTAGCCGTACCAATGGCAATAATAGCTATATCGATCTGGATTACATCGGGGATTCCTATCCTTTTTATCCAACAAAGAGTTGGTAAAGGTGGAGAAATATTTTCTGTTAAAAAATTTCGGACTATGAGCGTGCGAACCGTGAAAGATAGCTCGATTACTGTTGCAGGGGATTTGCGGGTGACACCAATTGGCCGTTATTTGCGGCGCTGGAAGTTAGACGAGTTGCCACAACTGTGGAACGTACTCGTTGGCGAAATGAGTTTGGTTGGGCCCAGACCCGATGTTCCGGGTTATGCAGACAAATTGCAAGGTGACGATCGCAAATTGCTTCTGCTGCGACCTGGAATTACGGGACCTGCAACTCTAGCTTACAGAAATGAAGAAGAAATACTCGCCAAAGTTAGCGATCCTGTGCAGTATAACAACCAAATAATTTATCCAGATAAAGTGCGAATCAATTTGGAGTACATGGAAAATTGTTCTTTAGTGCAAGATTTAAAGTATATTTTAGCAACGATTGGCGTTCGGTCTAATCGGGTGGCTGATTAGCATCAATCTTACTTTCCAATATCTCATCTATTCTCATAATTTGTATGGCGTGCGGGCAGGGAAAGCATGGTAATATTGCCTGCTTTAAAATCAACAACACTGCTCAATTCAGGATTTTTCCCTACCTATCGTGCTTTACAATAACAGCAAGTTCGTAGTAAACAAGGCAGCTTAAAAGTAATGAAAAAACAAATTCTCCTTTCAACACCTCACATGGGTTCCCTCGAACAGGAGTTCGTTAAAGAAGCCTTTGATACCAACTGGATCGCCCCCGTTGGCCCCCATGTAGACGCTTTCGAGCAAGAATTCTGCGAAAGAGTTGGCGCTAAACACGCAGCGGCTGTTAGTTCCGGTACCGCAGCTTTGCATTTGGCTTTACAATTAATTGGTGTCGGTTCAGGAGATGAGGTTTTTTGCTCGACTCTGACTTTTATTGCAACTGCTAGCCCGATTACTTATTTGGGCGCAAAACCAGTTTTTATTGATAGCGATCGCACTTCTTGGAATCTCAACCCCGATTTGTTCCGAGAAGCACTTGACAAACGAGCAAAAATTGGGAAATTACCCAAAGCTGTTGTAATCGTACACCTCTACGGTCAAAGTTGCGATATCGACCCAATTCTGGAAGCTTGCAATGCTTATGAAATTCCGCTAATAGAAGATGCGGCAGAATCTCTAGGGGCTAGCTATAAAAATCGCTCTCCGGGAAGCTTTGGTAAAATCGGCATTTTCTCATTCAACGGTAATAAAATTATCACCACTTCCGGCGGCGGAATGCTAGTTTCCGATGACCAAAAACTTGTAGAAAAAGCTCGTTTTTTGGCAACACAAGCCCGCGACGCCGCTCCTCATTACCAACATTCGGAAATTGGCTACAATTACCGTCTGAGCAATGTTTTGGCGGGAATTGGTCGCGGTCAATTACGGGTTTTGGGGGAGCGAGTTGAAGCGAGACGACGAAATTTTGACTTTTACAAACAAGCTTTAGGAAACTTGCCGGGAATTGAATTTATGCCGGAAGCTGCTTTTGGAAAAGCTACTCGCTGGCTGACTTGTTTAACAATCGATCCGGCCGCTTTCGGTGCAGATAGAGAACAAGTTCGCCTAGCACTTGCTCAACAGAAAATAGAAGCGCGTCCGGTTTGGAAACCTTTACACTTACAGCCAGTATTTGCTGATTGCGAATGTTTGGGCGGTGCGGTGGCTGAAGAGTTATTTGAGTACGGGCTTTGTTTGCCTTCTGGCTCTAATTTAACTGATGAAGATTTAGAGCGGGTGAGAAGTGCGATCGCCCAAATTCACAAAGAACATCGATGATATAGCCGAAGGAAGTTCGGCAACGGATTCTCTAACGGATGTAACGGAGGTCAGGAAGAAGAAATATGCGATCGCTATTAGATCCCCGACTTTTTCAAGAAGTTGGGGATGTGGGTATTCTGTCTTTTGATTAATTTTCTTGCCATTCTTGCAGGGCGATCGCAATTCCTTGTTTCAATCTTGGTTCGAGACTCTCTTGTTTCACTAAGTTTTCTAATTTCTGCCTGGCCTCGGCAGCACCTAGCTGTTTGAGCGCTGCCATGCAGTGCAGCCTGACGCTGCTTTCTGCGTCGCCCAACATTGAAATCAGAGCATCTAGCCCTCTCATATCTCCTAATTTTCCTAAACCTAAAGCTAAAGATTTTTTGCTAACAGCCTCCTGCACGGCCGGATGACTTGTTTTCAACAAATCAATCAGAATTTCAGCAGCAACAGTTTTTAATTCCGGCTTTTCTACTCGACCTAAAACAGTGACTATCTCTTGATAAACAGGAGAATTTATGTTAGTAAAATGCGCCATTAATGCCTGATGCAAATATGCTAAAGCGGTTGCAGTTTCCATCCAGATTAGGGCGCGTACAGTTTCGATTTGCAGTTCAACTGGAGTTGTGGGCGATCGCAGCAATTCAAATAAAGCAGCCGCTGCAGCATCGGTTTTCACTCGCCCGATCGCGATCGCCGCTTGCTGACACACTTCTAATCGGATGTCGGAAAGTAAAGGTTTGAGCAAGTTAACTAAATCTAATTCTGCGTCTAAATAGGCGCGCGCGCCCAGAGCTCGCACGGCTTCTTTTCTGACTGCTGTCGCCGGATCTTTGAGCGCTGCTACCAGTACCGGCGGGATGCGGGAGTCGTGAAAGCAGCTCAGGGCCTCGATTGCGGCGGCCCGCACCGCAACTTGAGAGTCTGCAGCTACGCTCAACAGCGGTGCGATGGTTTCGGTGCGCCGAATTTGGGCGAGTGCTGCTGTTGCAAACTGTCGCGAGTCTTTTTGCTGCAAGAGAGTTGCTAGGGATTCTATGGCTGTTTGGCCCAAATTCCCTAGGGTTTCGGCGGCGATTTGGCTCAATTCTTCATCGGAATTTTTGACCAATTCTACTAAAGCTTGAATCACTTCTGGACGATCGAACTTTCCGAGGATGCGGGCGGCGAACCACCGGGGTTCCGTGTCTGCGTCTTCGTCTTCGAGCACGGCAATTAAAGGTGCGATCGCGCAATTTCCCAGATTGGGCAATACTTTAGCAATTTCCCAACGGTCTTGAAAATCGCCCCATTCCAAGGCTTGTATTGCTAAACTGACAGCTTGTTCTAAAATGTGCTGTTCCTGCAGCTTACTGCCCTTTGCTGTCACTTCCTGCAAGCATTCGACTAGCCCAGGCCAGTTTTGGCGATCGGCAGCGACTTGCGCTTTTTGTAAAATATTACACATGATTTTAAATTAAGTTCGATCGAGAAGCGAGATTGTTTGCTGTTAGCCCAGAGCCGGAGGTACTTTTTAGGAATGTTTTGCTACAATTATCCATTTTTTTACATTTTTGTCAATCCATCATAATCGGTAAAATTGAACTAAAGCATTAATTTCATAAAGTTGAGCCATCAAGGTATACTTTTGGTAATTAAAAACACTCAATATTCCTAATTAACAACTAACCAATGAAGAAAGCTCTACTTTTAGTAAATCAGCACTCGCGAAAAGGGCAAAAGCTATTATCTCAAGCCACTGTAGAATTGGAAGCCCTAGGTTTTGAGTTAGTTGTAGAATCCACAGACCACGCCGACGAACTTCCCGACACAATTCGGCGCTACCAAAATCAAGTCGAATTAGTAATAATCGGCGGCGGCGACGGCACCCTCAACGCCGCCATAGAAGGTTTGATAGACACCAAGTTACCCTTGGGTATTTTGCCGATGGGAACTGCTAACGACCTAGCTCGCACTCTGGAAATTCCTACAGATTTATCCGCAGCTTGTCAGGTAATTGCCAGCCGTCAAGTTCGGCTAATAGACTTGGGTTGGGTGAACGGCAAGCATTTTTTTAATGTGGCGAGTATGGGATTGAGCGTGCAAATTTGCCAGCGGTTGACTAAAGACGTGAAGCAGCGCTGGGGAGTTTTAGCTTATGCTTTTACTGCTTTGCAGACAATTTTGTCAGCGCAACCGTTTCGAGCCGAAATTAAGGTAAATAACCAATCTTTTAATGTTAAAACTATTCAAATTGCTATCGGAAATGGGCGCTATTACGGCGGTGGCATGACTGTTAGCGAGGATGCTACAATCGACGATCGGCGACTGGATTTGTACAGTTTGGAAACAAAAAAATGGTGGGAAATCATTGCTTTGCTACCCGCTATGAGGCAAGGAAATCATACGACTTGGCCTAACGTTCGCGCCTTGCACGGTCAAGAATTTGAGGTTAATACTAGCAAACGCCGTCCGATTAATACAGACGGTGAAATCACCACTCACACGCCTGCAAAATTCCGAGTGATTCCCCAAGCTTTAGCAGTTATAGCTCCTTCATGACTCACAACTAATATAAGTATGTTGTGAAACAGGTCAAATACCTGTGGCTCTCCTGAGTTTGGGGTGATAAACAAATCGCATATCCTTACTCCAAGGGCATCACAGAATCGCGAACAGTTGTGTCTGATACCGTATCCACCATAAACCCAGGAGAGCCATACCTGTTCATATATAATTATGTTGTGGAACAGGCATCTTGCCTGTTCATATATCAGCCACGGGCAAGATGCCCGTGCCACAATTAATTAATAAATTATAGTGTGTTGTGGAACAGGCATCTTGCCTGTTCATATATTAGCCACGGGCAAGATGCCCGTGCCACAATTAATCAATAAATTATATTATGTTGTGGAACAGGCATCTTGCCTGTTCATATATTAGCCACGGGCAAGATGCCCGTGCCACAATTAATCACTTAATAATCACCTCCAGCGCCGTATTGCCACGCTTCAATTAATCGGTGCAAATAGTATTGCTGCTCCGGCGCTAAATGTTTGACCTGCGGTTCTACGGCTTTCCCCAAAGGCTGCAATCCCGTATAAATCCCTAAGTTTAAATAATGTACCATCCAATCTAGCAAGTTAGCTATTCCTACCTGCGGGATAATTTTCAGAACTAATCCGGGATGGCTAATTGCTGTTTTAAACAATGTTTTTGACAAAGCCGGAAACA
>Ga0247774_1000441_pt1 | contig 20536 bp, 14 predicted proteins | sample UWRJL001104B6_FD_179933 | JGI IMG/M metagenome (GOLD analysis project Ga0247774, IMG submission 179933) | Plant litter microbial communities from Arlington Agricultural Research Station in Wisconsin, United States - UWRJ-L001-104B-6 | ecosystem: Environmental > Terrestrial > Plant litter >... | reverse complement strand
CCGCTGCAAGCGTCAAACCGGCATTCCGCCGTGTTCACGCGGCGGCCCCATTGAAGCGCAGGCGGCATCGCTCGCCAAGTCTGCGAATCGGCTCATTCCGCCGTGTTCACGCGGCGGCCCCATTGAAGCCTTGCCGACGCGCGATCGGTGGAACCCGTCCACGATCATTCCGCCGTGTTCACGCGGCGGCCCCATTGAAGCAAAATGTCGGCAGGGGCGAACTGGGATGGCCGATAGGCACATTCCGCCGTGTTCACGCGGCGGCCCCATTGAAGCTGCCGCCGCTGCGCGTCCGCCTCGGCGCGGCTCAGGTCATTCCGCCGTGTTCACGCGGCGGCCCCATTGAAGCATTCAGGTAGGCGGCACAGATAGGAGAAAGCAATGAACATTCCGCCGTGTTCACGCGGCGGCCCCATTGAAGCAGCCAGCCGTGACACAGCTTGATTAGCGGCGCGTTGGTGCATTCCGCCGTGTTCACGCGGCGGCCCCATTGAAGCCTGGCGATTGGCAGTCTCGCGGTGTGCCGCCCCAGCTCATTCCGCCGTGTTCACGCGGCGGCCCCATTGAAGCGGCGGTCACATCGACCGCGATGGCGCGGCGCACGCGCTTACATTCCGCCGTGTTCACGCGGCGGCCCCATTGAAGCGGCGGTCTGCTCTGGTGTCAGCGATTCAATCTTTTTCACATTCCGCCGTGTTCACGCGGCGGCCCCATTGAAGCGAGCAACTGCGCCTTCAAGCTCCCGGGGCTGCCCATTCCGCATTCCGCCGTGTTCACGCGGCGGCCCCATTGAAGCGAGCGCACGCGCTGCAGTGCGAGAGACTGAGGTATACATTCCGCCGTGTTCACGCGGCGGCCCCATTGAAGCGCATCAAGCGCCCGCTGTCGGGCGCGCGTACTTTCTCATTCCGCCGTGTTCACGCGGCGGCCCCATTGAAGCGCGGCAACTCTACGTTCGGCAGCTGCAGCTCTCCCTCTTCATTCCGCCGTGTTCACGCGGCGGCCCCATTGAAGCAGCAGTCTCGCTAGCTGGTGGGTCGCTGACGTGCGCCATCATTCCGCCGTGTTCACGCGGCGGCCCCATTGAAGCAGCTCCTCGAGTTCCGCCTTCCGCTTAGCAATCACCATTCCGCCGTGTTCACGCGGCGGCCCCATTGAAGCGACCTCGAGCAGTTCCAACCGATCGGCGCCGACAAGCATTCCGCCGTGTTCACGCGGCGGCCCCATTGAAGCAAACTGATCGCGGCAGACCGCCTCGGTGAGCTGCCAACATTCCGCCGTGTTCACGCGGCGGCCCCATTGAAGCAAAGCCTGCAGGCAACCAGCGATCGATGCGATCCTCCATTCCGCCGTGTTCACGCGGCGGCCCCATTGAAGCGGACTATCCGACTGCCGTGAAGAACGGCAGCTACCACATTCCGCCGTGTTCACGCGGCGGCCCCATTGAAGCGACCACCACTTCGTTCCGCCATTTGGTGACGACTGGACATTCCGCCGTGTTCACGCGGCGGCCCCATTGAAGCGAAGCCATGCCGCGGCTGTGGCGGTCCGACCGGCAAGCATTCCGCCGTGTTCACGCGGCGGCCCCATTGAAGCGGCTCCGTTACTCACCAGGTCAGCCAAGGCGCCGAAGCATTCCGCCGTGTTCACGCGGCGGCCCCATTGAAGCCTACGGGCACGGTCACAAGATCAAATTCCTAGCAATTCATTCCGCCGTGTTCACGCGGCGGCCCCATTGAAGCCAGATGTGCGCCAGGCCGGCGGGCGTTGCGCTGACATACCATTCCGCCGTGTTCACGCGGCGGCCCCATTGAAGCAATTGGAATGCCGTTGATGCGCAGCTCCAGGTCGACCATTCCGCCGTGTTCACGCGGCGGCCCCATTGAAGCAACGTCCAGGCGTTGCCCGAGTACGTAGTGTTGCGCATTCCGCCGTGTTCACGCGGCGGCCCCATTGAAGCAAGGCGGCGAAGGAAGTCGGGACCATCACCTGGGAACATTCCGCCGTGTTCACGCGGCGGCCCCATTGAAGCAGAGCGGCGACGCGGCGGCCCCGCCGCCGTTCAATGGCATTCCGCCGTGTTCACGCGGCGGCCCCATTGAAGCGGGACGGACCCCCCTCCGGCGCGCTACACCCGAGCGGGACATTCCGCCGTGTTCACGCGGCGGCCCCATTGAAGCGGGAAATTCGGGAAGACCGGACAGCGCAGCCGAGCTAGCATTCCGCCGTGTTCACGCGGCGGCCCCATTGAAGCGGGTTCGCTTGCCAGACGTTATCTGGGCGCAGCGAGTCATTCCGCCGTGTTCACGCGGCGGCCCCATTGAAGCTTCGATTGGTTTAAGTCGCGCAACGACATCTGCTAGCATTCCGCCGTGTTCACGCGGCGGCCCCATTGAAGCAGAGCCTGCTCGCTGATGGCTCCCTGCGCGCCGTACAGCATTCCGCCGTGTTCACGCGGCGGCCCCATTGAAGCGGTCAGGTCGAACACGAAGCGATCGAGCAGCTCAGCATTCCGCCGTGTTCACGCGGCGGCCCCATTGAAGCAGCCTCGCGCTGCACGAGAGCCGAGGGGCTGCCACGCATTCCGCCGTGTTCACGCGGCGGCCCCATTGAAGCGCACTCGTCGCCGGCTTCCTCGTGCTGCTCACTCGCTCATTCCGCCGTGTTCACGCGGCGGCCCCATTGAAGCTTGTGAGCTCTGCCGTGAGGCGCGGCGTGGTCCTCGAGCATTCCGCCGTGTTCACGCGGCGGCCCCATTGAAGCGAGCACAGCGACCGTCGCGGCGTGCTTGTCGCGATCTCATTCCGCCGTGTTCACGCGGCGGCCCCATTGAAGCGAGTGGAACCGCTTGTACGGCCTGACACGACTCCAGACATTCCGCCGTGTTCACGCGGCGGCCCCATTGAAGCTGCTGAACGGCGTCGATGCTGTGCGCGCACGCGTTCAGCATTCCGCCGTGTTCACGCGGCGGCCCCATTGAAGCGTCGGGCGACCAGTAGCGGGCCGTGCCGTTATCCCACATTCCGCCGTGTTCACGCGGCGGCCCCATTGAAGCCCCAGGAACGAGAGCTGCAGCGGGCGCCCCTCGTACATTCCGCCGTGTTCACGCGGCGGCCCCATTGAAGCCGGGCTTTCCGAGCAGAGTTCGGAGCGGATGGCTCCATTCCGCCGTGTTCACGCGGCGGCCCCATTGAAGCTCGCGCTCGGCAACCCGACGCAGACCTCCGGCTGGTTCATTCCGCCGTGTTCACGCGGCGGCCCCATTGAAGCCAGCATCGGGCCGCAAAGCTCGTGCGCGACTGGTCTGCATTCCGCCGTGTTCACGCGGCGGCCCCATTGAAGCGATGTCGTGACGGCTTCGAGCGGCAACCTCTATTTCCATTCCGCCGTGTTCACGCGGCGGCCCCATTGAAGCGAGACGACGCGCAGCCTGACCTCTTGGTCTGGGATCATTCCGCCGTGTTCACGCGGCGGCCCCATTGAAGCCAGTGTGCCAGCGTCGACGGGTCAACATCGCATTCAGCATTCCGCCGTGTTCACGCGGCGGCCCCATTGAAGCTTCGACACCCGACATCTCGCGCAATTGAATCGTCTTTACATTCCGCCGTGTTCACGCGGCGGCCCCATTGAAGCGAATTGGGTGACCTCCGCTAGAGGAGTTGGGAACGTCATTCCGCCGTGTTCACGCGGCGGCCCCATTGAAGCCTATTTCAGTTTGTGGGTGTGACGGTCGGGGGCATCATTCCGCCGTGTTCACGCGGCGGCCCCATTGAAGCGTCTCGACATACTTGGATCCGCCGGGCTCGCTCATCATTCCGCCGTGTTCACGCGGCGGCCCCATTGAAGCGATGCAATTTCTATAGCCGACTGGGACGCTTGGGAGGCGGCATTCCGCCGTGTTCACGCGGCGGCCCCATTGAAGCGGTGTGAGCCCCGCTGGCGAACGACCACCCACCCAACATTCCGCCGTGTTCACGCGGCGGCCCCATTGAAGCCGATGTGTTTAGGACTTGACGCTGGCACTTGTCAACATTCCGCCGTGTTCACGCGGCGGCCCCATTGAAGCCTCGCCGCTCGTCAGGTTGACCGACGCGCTGACCGTGCTGCATTCCGCCGTGTTCACGCGGCGGCCCCATTGAAGCGGGGCTCATGGGTACGGCCTCGCGCTTTGGCGGGAGCATTCCGCCGTGTTCACGCGGCGGCCCCATTGAAGCTACACGACGATCAATGGATCCAGCTGGCTTCTTTGGCATTCCGCCGTGTTCACGCGGCGGCCCCATTGAAGCCAATCAGCATCCAGTCATTGGTTCCGGTCCCGTTGTTGCATTCCGCCGTGTTCACGCGGCGGCCCCATTGAAGCCGTCCTGGTGCCCGACGGTGCCGTCGTAGATCCCACCGCATTCCGCCGTGTTCACGCGGCGGCCCCATTGAAGCCCATCGATCACGGCGAGCGCAGCGAAAACGCGAGATCATTCCGCCGTGTTCACGCGGCGGCCCCATTGAAGCGACTTCGACAGCCTCGAAGCGTACGTAAGCCCGTGCGCATTCCGCCGTGTTCACGCGGCGGCCCCATTGAAGCGGTCGCGCCGGACAGCGACGATGCCGACGACGACTTCCATTCCGCCGTGTTCACGCGGCGGCCCCATTGAAGCGAGCTCGTCGCACAGCGTCGGCCAGTCGACGTCTTCTTCATTCCGCCGTGTTCACGCGGCGGCCCCATTGAAGCAAGGCCTTGCGCTCCTTCACCAGCCTACATTTGAAGACATTCCGCCGTGTTCACGCGGCGGCCCCATTGAAGCTCCCGTTTCTTCTTCGTCGGCCGTGGCCAAGTTTGCAGCATTCCGCCGTGTTCACGCGGCGGCCCCATTGAAGCATGATTATGCCGAGACGATCAGACGTGTCCCCCGCTTGCACATTCCGCCGTGTTCACGCGGCGGCCCCATTGAAGCGGCAGTTTTGGCTCTTTATCGAGCGCCGCCTGGCTACATTCCGCCGTGTTCACGCGGCGGCCCCATTGAAGCGTGTCCAATCAAATTGGGTCATACCCGTAGTCCAATCATTCCGCCGTGTTCACGCGGCGGCCCCATTGAAGCCTTATAGGTGCCCTCTGCCTTGCGTGAATCGCTGTCATAGCATTCCGCCGTGTTCACGCGGCGGCCCCATTGAAGCCATTCCTCCTCCAATTCCCGCCACTGTACATCGGGAACATTCCGCCGTGTTCACGCGGCGGCCCCATTGAAGCCTGCCCATTATTCGACATATCGCTCTTTACCATGACACGGCATTCCGCCGTGTTCACGCGGCGGCCCCATTGAAGCTCCAATACCCGGGCGGATATGTCCAGGAATCTTTCGTGGCATTCCGCCGTGTTCACGCGGCGGCCCCATTGAAGCGTCGTGTCGCGCGTGGTGGCCAGCGCTGGGTTCGTGCATTCCGCCGTGTTCACGCGGCGGCCCCATTGAAGCGATTCGACTTCTTGCGTGCCACCCAGCGGACGATCCAACATTCCGCCGTGTTCACGCGGCGGCCCCATTGAAGCTGGATTCACACACGGCGGGTTGTCACAGCTGTGCATACATTCCGCCGTGTTCACGCGGCGGCCCCATTGAAGCCCGGCTACGAGAGCGTAGAGCGTCGAGCCGTCCCAGTAGCATTCCGCCGTGTTCACGCGGCGGCCCCATTGAAGCGTCAACGTCGGGAGTGCTCTGGCGAGTAGCCGCTGGTGCATTCCGCCGTGTTCACGCGGCGGCCCCATTGAAGCGGACGCTTCAGCCATGGCGCGCTGGAGCGCGTCTGTAACATTCCGCCGTGTTCCGCGGCGGCCCCATTGAAGCAGGCCGGGCAGGTCGGAGAGGACCGGGTCCTCATTTTTCATTCCGCCGTGTTCCCGCGGCGGCCCCATTGAAGCTCGATTTCCCGCCGGAGCTGTCGTTTATCGAGCGCCCCATTCCGCCGTGTTCCCGCGGCGGCCCCATTTGAAGCCGAGTCGGGTCCAGCCAAAAAATGGCATGATGAGTCGATGCGCTGTGAGGAGCATGGCTTGGCGGCTGGCCCGAGCGGGAAATGCGTGGTGTGCCTGCGCGAGGCACGCGCTCGCGCCGAGCGCTGGGTGCGACGGCTAGGAGTCGGGCTCTTCGCGACGGTCTCGTTGGCCTGTGGCGCTCTGCTGATCGCGCGCTTGCTGCGGGGGCCATTGCATGCGCCGCCGCCGCCGCGCGTGGCGGCGGTCGCGGTTGCAGCGGCGCCGCGTGCGTCTGAGGCGCCGAGCATTGAATCCGCCGCTGTCACGCCGCCGGTGTACGTGGACATGCCGCTCACGGAGGCCTCGCTCACGGACGCGCCGCTCACGGACGCGTCCGCGGATTCTCCGGCGCCAGCCGTATCGACCGTAGCTTCGGCTGGACTCGCGCCGAGCGCTCGAGTGCCCAATCAGCGTGAGTTGATGGCCGCGATCCGTGCCACGCCCGTGTCGATGTACTCCACGAGTTGGTGTCCGCACTGTCGACGCGCGCGGCGCTTTTTTCAAGCCTATGGCATGAATGTCACGGACCACGACGTGGAGGCGGACGCGCAAGCAGCCGCTGAGCTCGAGCGGCGTTCGGGCGGAAAGGCCGTCCCGTTGATCGATGTCGATGGCCGCGCGCTCAAGGGTTTCGATGAACAGGCGACGATGCAAGCCGTGGTCGCGAGCGTCGAGCGACGACTCGGCATGACCGGGGTGACGCTCAGTGTCGCGCGTGTTTCGAAATAAGCTGATGATCGACCAAGCGCTGTGCCGCGGATTGAAACGAGAATGGAAGCCCTGCGCCCATATTGGGAATTATTGTCGGATGATTGCTATTTGTAGGACGATCGCGATATCAAGCATCCATCATTGACGATGATTTAGGGGACCGTGGTCCGGCGACGATGGCTCGCCACGGCGATTGCGAATTGGCATGAACGAAAGCGAGAAGCGATGTCCATGATCAAGAAGCGTGGTGTGCTGAAGACTGCTGGCGTGATCACCCTGGTCGGCGCTTGGCTGCTGGCTGGCTGCAGCTCCGACGAGAACGGTGGCGGCGAGGGCGGGAGCGGTGGCAGCGGCGGTGCGCACGCCGGGGCGACGGGCACCGCGGGCAAGGCAGGCGCGGGCACAGCCGGCGCACCCAGTGCGGGCTCGGGTGGCAGCGGCATCGCTGGCGCGGGCATCAGCGGCGGGGGCAGTGGCGGCTCGAGCTCGATTGCGGGCAGTGGCGGCAAAGGTGGTGCGGGCGGCAGTGGCGGCAAGGGCGGCGCTGGCGGCAGTGCAGGCAAGGGCGGCGCTGGTGGCGGCGCAGGCAAGGGCGGCGCCGGTGGCGGTGGTGGCACGGGCGGCGCCGGTGGCAGCGGCGGTAAAGCCGGCGGCGGTGGCACCTCGGGCGCGGCCGGCGGCGGCGGCAAAGGCGGCGGCGGTGGCACCTCGGGCACGGCGGGCGGAGGTGGTAAAGGCGGTAGCGGTGGCAGAGGCGGCGCTGCCGGTGGCCCGTAGCAGCGATTTCTTCTAGCTTTCACGCTCGATCGACCTGCTGCAGGTCTTGGACCGGGGGAGCCATCGTTGATGCTGAGCTGTGCAAGGAAGGCGCACACGCCTGAAAAATCGAACGCCTGGGGAGTGCTTTTGCTCGCCGCATTCCTCAGTGCGTGTTCGACCATGCAAACCGAAGTGACGATCAACGCGCCCGCCGCAAAGGTGTGGGCCGTGCTGACCGACGTCGATGCCTACTCCGAGTGGAACCCTTTTTTCGTGAAGGCCAAGGGCAAGCTCGTCGTCGGCGGGGAGCTCGATATCACCATGCAGCCCGTGGGCAAGTCGGCGCAGTCGTTCTCCCCGAAGGTGCTGGAGCTCGAGCAGCAGCGCAAGCTGGTCTGGCGCGGTCGCGTGGGCATTCCAGGCCTGTTCGACGGCACTCACAGCTTCGTGATCGAACGCGTCGGCGATGCGACCGTGAAGTTCCGGCAGCACGAGGACTTCAGCGGCATTCTCGTGCCGTTCGTCGGTTTCGACCCGTACCGCAAGGGCTGGGCCAAGATGAACGCAGCACTGAAGCAGCGCTGCGAACGCGCCGAGCCGCCCAGCGCATCGCAGCCTAGTTCGAGCGAAACAGCCAAGTCAGCCCCAGCACGCTGAGTCCGATCACGATCAGTGCCAACAGCGCTACGACCGCGTCGACGGCACGGAAGCCCTGCGTCTTTTTTGCTGGTTTTGGCGCGCGAACGGGCACCAGCGAGAGCGGCGCCGCGTCTCCCTGGGCTGCCCCGTGCGCGTGCGCCGGGCTGTTCGGCAAGGGCTCGGAAGGGGCGACGTTGGGCGGATCGATCGAGTCGTCGGCTTGCATTTGTTCGTCGCGACCGGCCTCGATCTCCGCCAGCGCGGCCAGCACCGGATCTTCGAAGCTGAATTGGCTGGAGCCGAGCGAAAGCACCGCGTGAGGGGGCCAGGGCGTGTCGCGCTTCGGGTCGAGCCGCACGTCGGAAAGTAGCGCTCCGTTCTTCGAGCCCAGATCGCGAACCAAGATCTGCGTGCCGCGGCGCATGACCTCCACGTGTCGACGCGAAGCGTCGTCGTCGGTGAGCACCAGATCGGCATTCGGGGCGCGCCCGATGCTGTAAGCGTGGTCGAACTCGGCCAGCAGCAGCTCTTTGCCGGAATCGGGGCCGGCGGTCACGAACAGCCGCGGCGCGGATAGCTCGCCCCCGGCGGCAAGTGAGCTTGCCACCAAGGCGAGTGCGATCTCTTTCGTGACCAGGCCCTGGTTCGGTGTGGGCAGCACTTGCGCGGTGGTCAGCTCGAGCCAAATCCGCCCCACTCGGATCAAGTCGCCCGAACGCACCACGCGGGGGGCCTGCGGAGACAGCCGCACGGGTCCGACGAATGTGCCGTTGCTGCTGCCCTCGTCGACCACGACATAGTCGGTGCCGCGTTGGCGAATCGAGGCGTGGCGATGGCTCACGCTGGGATCCGGCAAGCGGATTTCGCACCCGTCACCCCGTCCGATCACGATCCGCGGAGCGTCGAAGGTGATGGTTGCCTGAGACTTGAGGTCGCCTGAGCGGACCACGACCGTCAGGGCCATGAGCGGCGCATGATGGACAGTGGCGGGCCTCGTGTCCACCTCTTGGCCGAAATTCACCCGCGTCTCTGCTTGAAATTTGGCCCTTTGTTCGCCGTCGTCTTACTCGGGATGGGACGCGGGAACCTGGCCCTCCCTGGAGGAGCGCTCGGCCCCGCTGGAGGCAGCCATGACCGAAATTCAAGAACGTCGCGCCGAAGGCGCAGGACGCGTGCGGGTCGAGACCCTGGTCGAAGTTTGCGGGAACGAGCCGGGAATTCCGGCCTTCGAGGCCGAAGCGGTCGACGTCAGCGCGCGCGGCATGCATTTGCGCACCGCCTACCTGCCCGACAACGGCGCGCCCTTGGTCTGCCGCTTCGAAGAAGGCGGACGCGAAATCGTGGTCGAAGGTCGCGTGGCGTGGCGCCGCGAAGGCAGCCGCGGCGGCGAGTTCGGCGTCGAATTCACCGCCCTCGACAGCGGCAGCGTGGGCGCCCTGCGCGAATTGTGCGACGGCGCGGGTGAGCAAGACGAGCCGGTGCGAGCTCAGCACGACGCAAAGTCCGAAGTTGGCTCGCGCGTTCGCCTGCACATCGACGGCCTCGGCTCACCGATGAAGGCGCGCGTGCGCGAGAGCGGCTCCCAGAACGTGCAGGTCGGCTCGAACCTGGAATTTCTCAAAGTCGGCCGCAAGCTCGAGGTCGAAGATCTGGAAGCGGGCGGGCGTCGTCAAGCGCAGATCGACGGCGTGAGTGTCGCGATCGATCCGCTGACACGTGTGCCGCAATTGGTCGTGCAGCTGCGCTTCGCCGGCGCCGAAGACACGACTCCCGAACCGAGCGTGACCGCACTCAACTTCGGTGAAAAAGAGGCCAAGGGTTTCAAGATCCCGGCCAGCTCCGTCACCACCGACGCAGGTGCGCCCGCGCGTGACAACGACGCCAGCGACTCGGACGAAGACGACTACGATGATCGCGACGCGGCCGCGCTGCGCGGCAAGTTCGGCGAAGCCGCTGCCAACGCCGGCGAAGCGGTGCACACCGCGGGCGCCGCGATGGCGCGCTTTTCGGCGCGCGCGGCCCAAGGCATGGGCGGCCTATTCAAAGGCGCCGGCCTCAAAGTGCTCGAGCTCACCAAGCGTGCCGAGCCCGCCCCGCAACGGCGCACCACCGCGCCTGCGCCCACTGGCAACAAGGGCATCGAAGGCCAACGCTTACGCCCGCAATCTTCCGCGAACGTCAACAACGCCAGTGAGGAGGCTGCGCCCAGCCAGAGCAAACAACTCACGCGTAAGAAGCTGATGCTCGGTGCGGGCGGCGTCGTGCTGCTCGCCACGGTGGCCGCAGCGGCGACGCATTACGCCACGCCTCCGGCGTCTCCGCCAGGCGCGCACGCAACGACCGCGCCCGCGATCACCAACTTGGCCCCGCCCTCGACCGGCGCGCCGCTCTCCGCCACTCCGACCAGCTTTGGGACCACCAGCACGGGAATCGCCAGCGCGAACGTCCCGCTCTTCGGTCCGACGCCCATGGCGACTATGGAACCCGCGCCGCTCGCGCCCCCGCCCGGCTCTCCCGAAGCCGTCGAGGCTCAAGAAAGAGCCGACGCCAAGAGCAACCTCGCGTCCGCGCCGATCTCGAGCGCAGCTGCCGACGAAGCCTTCTCCGACGAGAGCTCGGACGACGATCGCGGCGACAAGTCGAGCAAAGACGACAAGAGCAAGAGCGAGAAATCGAGCAAGACCGACACCACCCCCTGGGGTCACGGCAAACTCCACTCACCCACGATCTATCGCCTGCGCCTCGACGCGCCCGGCGGCAAACTGCAAGGCGCGCTCCTGCCGACCGGTTTCACCGTGCTCGTGCCGGGCCACAAAGTGATGGAGCCGGGCGGACCGATCGCCAGGCGCGACAACCGCTTCTCCAGTGTCCGCACCAGCAACCGCACCGAGGGCGCCGAAGTTTCCTTCCGTTTCCGCGACTCGATCCCCGCCTACCGCGTGCGCCTCCGCCGCGACTACATGGAGATCTTGATCGGCGAAGGCGAGAGCAAAGAAGCGAAGACCTCGAAAGATTCGAAGGACTCGCAAGATTCGAAGGCCAAGAGCTCCAAGAGTGACAAGAGCGACGGCAAGCTCGCTTCGCACGGTAAGACGCACAAGGGCTGAGCTCGAGCGGCTCACCTTGATCGGGGCTGTGCGACGTTGCCCGCAAGCCTTTGACAGCGACAGGGGCGGTGTGCGCAGAAGTGCCGTGCGACGCCGAAGGCGCTGACGGCCGAGCCGGCCGCGTGACCATCAACTTCCAAACCCTCCTTCCAATAGCGCGTCGGAGGCGGAGTTGCCGTGGGGTGGCAGGCAGCGTGTGCGGCGTGCAGTGATAGCGCGCGTGCACCGTTGAAGTATCGTCTCGGATGAGGGAATGTGCTCGGGAAGCGGCAAGCGAATGCCGCGCGAGTGCGCTCGCGGCCAGCAATACGCGCACTGGAAAATTACGCAGGAAGGCTAGGGCGCGGAGCTGCGTTTCGGCGCGACCGCGAGCTCCAAGGCGGGTCTTGTATGGTGGACAAACTTAGCCTAAAGGGGACGTGGACTATCGGAAAATGTTCGCCCTCCACGCCCATCCTCAGGATCCATCTTGACGAAGATCGCTTATGGCATCGGCTCACGCCGTCGCCGCTCGCTGCTCGGCACCGTTGTCTCGAGCTCAGTCTTGTTCGCACTATCGACGGCCGCTGCAGCAGAGGGGCAGCCACCGACTCCACCGCCGCAGCCTGAACCGGCCCCTCAGGCGCCGGCCCCGAGCGAGCCAAGCAATAGCGATGCAGCAGCTCCACCTGCTCCAGCGCCGAGCCCTCCAGCCGCGCCTGCTCCGTCCGAGCCGTCAGCGGCTGCTCCGTCCGACGCGGCAGCGGCAGCGCCCGCTCCAGCGGCGGCTGCTACCACCGATCCGGCAGCGGCTGCTCCAGCCGATCCGGCGACCGCTGATGCCGCGCCCCCCGCAGTGACCAACGACGAGTTGGGTGCGGTCGAGGTCGTCACCACGCGCTACCGGCCCGAGAACGCTCAAGACGTGCCGATCAGCATGACCACGTTGTCCGGTCAGCAGCTGCAAGCGCTCGGTGGCACGCGCAATCTGAACCAGGTCATCGGTCAGTTGCCTAGTTTGAACATCCAGGGCTTCAGCGGTAGAAATCAAACCATTACCATCCGTGGCTTGGGTACCAACGCCGGCGGAACGAACGATGGTTTGGAGCAAGGCGTCGGCTTGTATATCGACGGCGTGTACCGACCGCGTACCGGCACGGCCATTACCGATCTCATGGACGTGGAGACCATTCAGCTGCTGAAAGGGCCACAAGGCACGCTTTTCGGCAAGAACACCGTGGCCGGTGCCATCGACATCCGTACGGCGGAGCCCGGCTTCAAACGCCAGGTCAAGGCCGAGTTCTCGTACGGCAACTACAACTACATGCGCGCGTTCTTGAGCGTCACCAATCCAGTGAGTGACACGCTCACGTTTCGCTTGAGCTATCTGCGCACCTCGCGCCAGGGGCTGATTTACAACACCACGTTCAGTGAACCCTGGGACAATCTGAACAATGACGCGGTGCGCGCGGACATCTTGTGGAAGCCGAACGACACCTTCAAGAACCGGCTGATCGCCGACTACAGCATGCAAGCTTGCGATTGCGGGTTCTACAGCATTCGCAATACGACGCCGACCACGCTCGCCAACGGCAAGCCGGTGAAAGGCTTCTACGAAAAGGCGGCTGACGTTGGCTACAACCCGATCGCGATCGACCCGTTCGCGCGCAAGGTCGACATCGATTCCTCACAGGCCGACCGCATGCCTAGCTGGGGCATCCAGAACACTGCGACCCTGCGCTTCGGTGGTGATCTGAGCTTGACCTCGATTTCGGCGTACCGAAATTGGAAATGGCTGCCGCACTACGATGGCGATCAAATCGGCGCCAATGTTTCGACCAACAGCGTGGTCGAGACACATCAGCAGCAGTTCAGCCAAGAAGTGCGACTGGCTTCGCCAGGGGGTCAGACCCTCGACTACACGGCAGGGCTCTACTTCTGGTACCAGCAGGCGAACGATCACCAGCGAACCTCCTATGGTCGTCAGGGCTCTCAATGGCTGATCTCTCCGACCACTTCGCCCGACGTGTTGAACGGTCTGACCGCTTATTCGCACGTCGTTCCGGCGACGACCAGCTACGCCAGCTACGGGCAAGCAACCTGGAACCCAACGAAACGCTGGCACTTGACCGGCGGTCTCCGCCTCACGTTCGAGCACAAGACCGGCAGCTACAACGCCTATCCCGAGGGCAACGTCGTACCCATCGAGAACTTCCCGGAAGACCAGCAAGCAGCTGTCGCAGCCAGCCGCGCGCAGTATGCGCCCACGGGCAGCTACTCCGAGTCGCGTAATGTCAGCAACTTGTCGTGGACGGGCATCATCGCTCGTGACTTGACCGACGACATCCATGTGTTTGCGACCTATTCGCGCGGCTACAAGTCACCCGGCATCAACCTCGTGCGCCAAACGTTGGGCGTCGACGTGTTCGTCAAGCCGGAAAAGGTGGACGATTTCGAGCTTGCTGCCAAGACTGAGCTCTTCGGTGGACGCTTACAGCTGAATCCGACGATCTTCTACATCATCAACAAAAACTACCAAGCCAACTACGTCAACAGGGACGTGACCCCCGCGGCGACGTACATCGCCAACGTCGGCACGGTGATCTCCAAGGGCGTCGAGCTCGATGCACGCGTCAATCCGGTACGTGGTCTGTTCGGCTCCGCGTCGTTCATGTACAACGACGTCAAGTACGACAGCTACACGAATGCCCCTGCGCAGTTCTCGTACTCGTACCTGGGAACGCAAGATCTGTCCGGCCAACAAGCTTCCGGCGCGCCCAAGTGGACGATCGGGGCAGCTGCCGAATACGCGGCTCCCGTGGCCAAGAACCACGACGGCCCCATCGACGCCTACGTAGGAGGCGACTGGAGCTTTCGCTCGTCGTTCAAAGCGGCGGTCAATTTGGACCCGCTCAGCAACATCCCTGCCTATCAGCTGTGGGGGGCTCATCTGGGCGTGCGAAACAACTCCCGCTGGGACCTTTCGCTCTGGGCTCGCAACTTGTTCGACAAGCACTACTACAACACGGCCTCGGTCAGCTCGACGTACGGGGTCGTGCTGGCCGCGCTCGGCGAACCACGGACCTTCGGCGGCACGCTGCGCGCCACCTTCTGATTGGCTTCCCCCGTTTGGCGCGCTTGGCTTCTGCAGCTGATCGCGCCCCGCGGGGGGCAGGTTCGCGGCGAACACGCGAGCGGCGCCGTTGGAGCGACATGCTGCGCGACACCCGAAGGGTGCTTGTCCAAGGGGTTCACGATCCCGGGGTTCCTGGAAATAGGGTGCCCCGTGCGTGAGACGTCGCGGAGCGGCGGGCGTCCTCGCGCTCCGCGCTGCGGGCGCCCGGCTTGCCCAAGCGCTGGCCTGCGGCCAGCGCGGCGCGCCAACGGCAGTGGGAGACACTGTTCGAGTGGGTAAGCGCGCTCTACGTTGAGAGTGGCGGCTTTCGTGAGAGAGAGCTGCAAGGAGAAGATGTGAGGCGCGGCACGACGAGGGAACGTCGAGCGCGGCGTGTAACGGCACGTGGTTCTGGAGCCGCAGCCGAGGGAATGTTTGCGCGACGGGTCGGGTGCGAGCCGCAACGAGCTTTTGGCGGGGCTTTCGAGCGTCGTCGGGCGGCGTAACCAAGTCACGGCTGAGTTTCTGGCGTACTTGGCGGAGCTGGACGAGCGGCAGCTGTTTCTCGATCTCGGGTTTGCGTCGCTGTTCGAATATTGCGTGGAGAAACTCGGGCTGTGTGAGCCGACGGCGGGTCGGCACATCGCGGCGGCGCGGGTGTGCCGCAATCATCCGGAGGTTTTCGCGCTGGTGGCGAGCGGCGCATTGCACGCTTCGGCGCTGAGGAAGCACCTGACTCCTGAGAACGCCACGGAGCTGTTCGAGCTGTGTGCGCATCGCAGTGCGCGGAAGGTGGAGGAGTTGCTCGCGGCGCGCTTTCCCAGGCCCGATGTGCGCGATCTGGTGCGTCGCTTGACGCGCTTCGCGATACCCGGAGGGGTGCCAGCACAGGCGGGGCTTACTCTCGACGTCGAGCGTGCTTCCGAGAACTGTGCTTCCGAGAAGATGCCAACGGAGGCGCCGCCGCGCGAGCCGCTGGCCCCGTTGCAGAAAGCATTCGTCGAGTCTCGTGCACGCGAACCATCGACCGCGTTGGGCGCATTGGGGACGGCCGAGGCGGCGAAGTCAGGTCGACTCGAACCCTTGTCCGCGGATCGCTACGGCGTGCATTTCACGGCAGATGGTGAGTTTCGCGAGCTGCTCGAGCGGGTGCGCGGGCTCACGGGGCATCGGCTGCCCAGTGGCGATCTGATGACTTTGCTCAAGCGCGGGCTCGAAGCCTACGAGCGCGAGCTGACGAAAGAACGCTTTGCGCTAGGCAGGAAGCCGCGCCGCAGCCGAGGCGTCGCACCCGTGCCTTCCGCGCCTTCCGCGCCTTCCGCGCCTTCTGAAGCCGAGCTCTCCGCAGCCGATCTTGCGAAGCCTGAGCTCTCGACGCCCGATCCATCCAGCCTCGATACTCAGTCAGCGCCCAACCCCAAGCGGCACTGCCCGGCAGCGGTCGCGCGGGCGGTGTTCCAACGAGATGGTCAGCAGTGTAGCTATGTCTCGCCGAATGGGCGACGGTGCAGTGCGCGTCGTTGCCTTGAGCTCGACCACGTGCACCCTTGGGGGGTGGGTGGCGAGAGCACGATTGAGAATCTTCGCTTGCGCTGCCGTACTCACAATCAACGGTACGAACGGCAGTACTTTGGCAAATCTCGCGTGGAAGCGGCCGTGCAGCACGCCAGGCGGCAGCGTGCTGCCGTTCAGGGGCCGGGCAACCCTGACCAATCCTGAGTGGAATCAGCCAGCGGTCGAGGCTTCTTGGTGCCGCAACTCTGCACGCAGGAGCTCGCGTTGCTCGCGGGAAATCGAGCCGCTCAGCAGCGACGGTGCCGACGAAACCAGCAGTCGGGTGTAGGGATGTCGCGGCCGTTGCACTACGGCTTGGGCGGTATCGAATTCGACGATCGACCCGCGATAGAGCACGAGGATTCGGTCGGCGATGCCCGCAACGGAGCCCAGATCGTGCGAGATGAACAGTAGGGAGACGCCAGTCCTGCGCAGAGTCGACAGGAGCTCCAAGATCTGGACCCGGTTCGCGGCATCGAGCGCGCTCACGGGCTCGTCCAGTATCAAAAGCGCGGGCTCGGTGCAGAGCGCGCGAGCCACCGCGACTCGCTGGCGTTGCCCGCCGGAAATTTCTCCCGGAAAGCGGCTGCCCAGGCTCGGGTCCAAGTTTGCCCTCGCTAGATACTGGGCGACTGCAGCGTCAACCTCCCTGTGCGGCAGTCGGCCCTGTAAGAGGAGCGGTTCAGCGATCGATTGCGCAATCGTCAGCTCGGGATCCAGACTGAGCAACGGATCCTGAAAGACATATTGGACGATGCCGCGACGACGAAACTCTCTCCACTCACGTGACGAGAAGGAGGTAACCTCCTCACCGGCGATCCTCACGCTGCCCGAGGCGGGAGCCACCAGGCCGAGCACGGCGCGCGCGAGGGTGGATTTCCCCGAGCCAGTCTCACCAATGACTCCGACGATTTCGCCCCGCTGCACGGCGAACGAAGCACTGCGCAGTGCAACCGTGGGAAACCTTCCTTTGCCATAGGAAACAGACAGCCCCCCGACCTCGAGCACGGGTTGCGCGTCAGGAGGCATGGTCGAGCTTCTCGACTTCGCCAACCTTCAAGAAGCGGTCGAGCCCGTACGAGTTGTGTTCGGCGACCAACAGGCGCGTGTATTCATGCTGTGGGCAGTGCAAAATCTCATGAACTGTCCCGTGCTCGATCACCTCGCCCGACTTCATCACGATCACCTCGTCACACAATTTCGCAACCACCGCGAGGTCATGTGAGACCACGATCAGCGCGAGGCCGATCTTGTCCTTTAGATCCAGCAGCAGATCCAAAATCTCCGCTTGCACGGTGACATCCAGAGCGGTCGTCGCTTCATCGGCGATCAAGATCTCCGGTTCTAGCGCGATTGCGGCAGCGATCAGCACCCGCTGCAGCATGCCGCCCGAGAGCTCGTGCGGATATTGCTCGAAAACCAGCTGTGGGTTCCGCAGTTGCAACGCTTCGAACAGGCGCAAGGTGTGCGCTCTGGCAAGGCGACGGGAAAGCCCGTTCTTCACCCTGGAGATCTCTTCGACTTGCTTGCCCACCCTGATCGCAGGATTCAGGTACGACGCCGGATCTTGAAAGACTGCGGAGATGATCCTGCCGTGAGCCGCGTTCCAGTCCTTGCGCGTAAACTCGGAAATATCCCTGCCCTTCAGCTCGATCGTGCCGCGTGACACCTGGAACAGCTTGGGCAATGTGCCGAGAATTGCTCGGCAGGTCAGCGTCTTTCCGCTACCCGATTCGCCCACCACGCCCAAGACCCGTCTTTTGCGCAAGTCAAAGCTCAGCCCGCGCACGACCTCGTTGCCAGTAGTCGAATGCTGGATCGTCAAATCCTTCAGCGAAAGCAGCACATCGCTGGCTGCTGCTGCCGGAGCAGCTCGCGTCCTCGTACTCGGCAACAGGTCGTGACGCGCAGGCGCCGGTTTGGCTCTCCGGGCGCTCTTTTGCTTGGTCTCCAAGGTTGAAGCTGCATTTTGCTCGAGCAGCACACGACCCGACTCCCCCGCCACGTCCCGAATCGCATCGGCGATCAGGTTGAAACCCCAGACGGTGATCAGGATCAGGAAGGTTGGGAAGAGGGGCGCGTACGGCCTGTAGCTGAGGTATCCGAGATCCGAAGCCAGGACGCCACCCCAAGTCGGCTGAGGAGGTTGAACCCCGATGCCGAGGAAAGTCAGGCTCGCCACCACCACCAAGCCGTGCCCCATCGTGCTAGCGAGCACGATCGCGATCGGGGGGAGAACCTTGCCCCAGACGTGCTTTCGCACGATGCTGGTGACGCTGGCTCCGGACAGGATCGCGGCCTCGATGTACTGCGAGCGAGCCACGGATAGTGCGGCCGCCCGCGACACCCGGTAATAGGCAGGCGCGACCAGAACCCCGACCGTAACCATTGCCTGCATGATGCCGTTCCCCAGTAGTGCGGTCATCGACGCGGCAAACAGCAGGAATGGTAGCGCGGTCAAGGTATCGGCGACGCGCAGACTCAGCCATTCGAACTTGGTTCCCAAGTATACCGATAGGATGCCGGGAATCGCGCCCACCAACAGGGCGATCAACGCGACCAGCACCGCTCCGAAAACGCTCACGGTAGAGCCGCAAAGGATGCGACTGAGCACATCGCGCCCCAAGTAGTCCGTGCCCAGCAGATGCGTGGCCGTGGGGTGCGCCAAGACGGCATCAGAACCAGCCAGCGGAGAGTACGGCGCAAGCAGCGGCCCGATGATCGCAAGCAACAAGATTGCCGAGAGCAGACCGAGACCGAGCCGAGCGCTGCGGAGTTGCAGGATACGACGAAACATGAGAGCCGACTAAGCGCCCCTTCCCGCGCTCGGAAAGACTCGATTGAGGATCGAATTTACCAGCACGTTGAACGAGACCACCAGCACGACCGAAACGACGAGCACGCCTTGTACGGACGGCACATCGCCACGCAGCGCCGAGTCACTGGCAAACTTTCCGTACCCGGAAAGTCCGAAAATCGCTTCGGTCACGACCGCGCCGCCCAACAGGTTCGGGAACTTCATCCCCAGCACCGTCAAGGCGGGCGCGATGCCATTCGGCAGGACATGCACGAAGAAGATGCGCCGGTCGCTGAAGCCCCGGAGTGAGGCTCCAATTACGTAGTTCTCTCGATAGGCAGAGATCAGACCTACGCGCAGCTGTCGGGCAATGCTGGCGGTGGTGTCGAAGCTCAAGGCTACCGCCGGCAAAAGCAGGTGGCTGAGCCAAGGCCAGACGCCGTCTTCCAACGGGACGTAGCCCGCAGAGGGCAATAGCTCGAGCGTCACCGCGAAGACCGTGACCAGCGCGATACCGACGACGAACGACGGCATGACCGAAATGAAACTGGTCAGGGCGGTGATGGTTCGGTCAATCCATGTACTTTGCAGTACGGCCGCTAGCGTGCCGAGTATGACACCCGTGACGGTACCCATCACCAGTGCCAGCCCGGCGACGGAAAGGCTAATCATGGCTCGAGCCGAGAGCAGGTCGGCGACCTGTCGACCGTTGTACCAGCTGACGCCCAGATCACCTTTCAACAGCGCACCAAACCAGGACACGTACTGGACAATGAACGGACGATCGAAACCCCATTCATGTTCGAGCCGCGCGACGGCACTCGGGGTGGCGGCTTCGCCCAGCTGAAGGTGAGCAGGGCTGAGGCCGCTCAGGTAGCCCAAGAAGTAGGTGACGAAGGTCCCCAGCAAGAAGACCGGAATGAAGACTGCGAGGGCCCCGAGGACTGAGCGCGCCGCGCGCTCGAGGCGTAGCCGGGTCACGCTGCCAAGGTCGACGTCCGCCACTACTTTCGTTCCAGCTTGACGGAGGTCCAATGGATCTGGCCCGGAATCGCCGGAAGCTTCGAGACTCGGGGACTCTTCACGAACAGGTTGGGTAGGCTGTGCGTAAAGATCAAGGGCGTGCTCTTGAGCGCCGCCCGCGTCGCGGCCCTCAAGTTCTTGGCATAGTCGGGCGACCCGAGCGGCGTCGCCCGCGCCACCTTGACCGCTGCCAGGAACTCATCGGAGACGAACGGTGAACTGAGGTTCAAGGGACCGTCCGGACCGAAGTGGGCAGTGAGCGTCTGAACCGGCGATTCGCGACCGGTCGTGCCATAGAGCGAAAGCGTCAGGTCTTTCGCGAAGAACGACTGTGACCAATTCCTGCTAATCGTGATCTTGGCATTGATCCCGACCCGCGCGAGCTGCGCTTGGATGGTTTCGGCGGCAGGTGAAGCGGCGGGGAGTACGAAATCCACACTCAGGGACCCCGGCGCGTAGCCCGCGTCTTTCAACAGCTGCTTGGCCTTCTCTGGGTCGTACGGCCAAAGGTTCTCGGATTCTTCGTCGTAGGCGACGTAGCCCTTGGGGAAGGGCTGGTTCGTCGCGCTGCCATAGCCAAGGGTGACCTTGTCTACGAACTCTTGCCGATTGATGGCGTAGCGCGCGGCCTCGAGCACGCGCGCATCGTCGAACGGCTTTTTGTTGCGATTGACGGCGATATTGGCGGCGTTGAAGCCAGGCTGAATGACGACGTCGAGTCCTGCGCTCTCTGCCGCTTTGACCTGGCTCGCATCGAGACCTGCAAAGTCGTAGACCCCCGTTTGGATGGACGACACCACCATCGCGGGGTCGGTCCCTGCGTAGACTCT
>Ga0247774_1000440_pt1 | contig 20544 bp, 23 predicted proteins | sample UWRJL001104B6_FD_179933 | JGI IMG/M metagenome (GOLD analysis project Ga0247774, IMG submission 179933) | Plant litter microbial communities from Arlington Agricultural Research Station in Wisconsin, United States - UWRJ-L001-104B-6 | ecosystem: Environmental > Terrestrial > Plant litter >... | reverse complement strand
CGAGGACGTAGAGGAAGGGGGGAATGAGGAGACGGAGGATGTAATTGATCCTAGAGAGGGAGTGTCAAGGGCAGGGACGGCAGGCAGCAGTACGTTGAGGGGGTCTGTGGATGATATCGGATGACGATGAATGGGTGTGGTCTCTTTCGCGTGTAGTATATAGGAACAGCGGTGTTCTTTTTGAAGCATTTCTTTTTTGTTATACCCAGGTATATTGATAGGGATAGCTGAACTAGCACATATGATTTTCTAACTAACCCTCGATGGCTTTTTGTGTGTATTCGTTCATATGCCTTTTTCAACCTGGCATCCTTAAGGCAGGCTTGGGAACCTCTCGCGAGCCAAAATTTTTGACCCGAGCAACACCATGCAAACGACTCAAATTGCTCAAATCGCGATTTTTATATCAATCCCATGAAGATTTATCGCTGAAATTATTTTTCAAGACCCGATACCTCGAAAGATTCGTCACGGATTTACCATACAATCATTCTAGTAGACGACTATTTGATGCTGCCAAAAAAAATGCTTCCAACTCCAGACACGTCTCACGTCCCAACCAACCTCGTCTACGACCCTGCGGAAGACTCCTATCTCCTCCTCGACACCCTCTCCTCCGACTCCGAGCGTGCCTTCTTACGGCACAACTTCCCAGCTTCGGCTTCGTTAGGCTCGCCTTCTCCATTAGTAGCCGAGGAAAAAGAAGTCATTACTGCCGTCCCATCATTTCCCTCAGACGTGGTGGCGCCAGCAGAAAATGAAATCGGAGGAGCAGACAGATTGATCTCTACAGCTACGCCCCTAGTCCTCGAACTCGGCACCGGCTCCGGCATAGTATCCGCTTTCCTATCCGCCCACGCGGGCCACATCCTCGGTAGGCGGGACGTTCTCGTGGCCGCGACAGATCTGAACCCGCACGCCTGCAAAGCGGCGGGGGAGACGATTCAGAAGGCCATCGTCTCCTCTTCTTCTCAGTCGTCGCAGTGCGCCGCGCCTTCGTCTGCTTCTTCTTCTTCCCCTGATGTCCACGGGGTCGCCACTTTCCTAGACATCTATCAAGCTGACCTGGCCTCTCCCTTACGACCCGGCCAGGTCGACATCCTAATCTTCAACCCCCCCTACGTCCCCACCGAGGCCCTCCCCTCCGCTCCTCTCACTCCCCGCCCATCATCGCCATCTTCACCGGAGGAAGAGGAGAAATACTACCTCTCCCTAGCCTTTGCAGGCGGCCACGACGGCATGGAAGTAACGTCCCGTCTCGTCGCCTCCCTGCCACGAATCCTCTCTCCGAGGGGCTGCGCCTACATCTTGCTCTGTCGGCAAAACGACCCTGAGGGGGTTAAGAGGACCATCTGCGGGCTTGGGGCCGAGTGGAGGGCGGGGACGGTGGGGTCGAGTGGGAAGACGGCCGGGTGGGAGAAGTTGGTGGTTGTGAGGGCCTGGAGGGAAGGGGCGGCGGAGGGGTTGTGAAAAAAGGAGTGCAAAAGAGAAAGATATACAATGAGAGAGAGAATAGTGTTTACAAGTTCCGAATGACGGAGAAAAGGGGAAACGGCGGACTGTGGCATTATATAAAAAATATCGGACATAGGAGGTATTCATGATAGTAAGTTGTGGGAGGGAGGCAGGTAAAAAACGTTTGTTGCTTTTTGGATCCAGTCTTAATTGTTTGGTATACCAGCTTAGCTCTATGGACAACACCATTATTGATACGCTTAGCATCCTGATTTTCTTTCGTGTCAACAACCCGACGTCCCACCAAACTCCAGGAGTCAGAACCGTGAACAGGAGTAGCCTGCCCCCTCTACCGGCCACCGGCCGTTGAGGATTGTGTATATCCCCAGCTAAGGAGCCATTCCCAAGCCTGTCCCCAAACCAGCACGGCTCATCTCTAGGGAGAACCAAAACCACCACCTCACACCAAGACCTGGCCTCAAACTCTCAACGGCAAAAATCAACCCATTCCTTCCCCAACCCTTCTCAACCCCGCCCCCTACCGCGGCCCCTACCACGTCCCCCACCACCAGGACCTCCCCTCCCCCTCCCCCCTCGTCCACCCCGCCCGCCAGGCCCGGCCCGAGATTCGACCTCCTTCCGCGCCTTGTTCTTGGGCTTCGGCGCGTCGTCGACGAGCAGCGTGTCGAGCGGCAGCGAGTCCGGGAGGATGTAGTAGCGGATCTGGCTGCCCCTGATGTTCATGGTGTCGAGGCTGACGGCATCGAGGCCGCGCTTGGTGAAGCGCACGTTGCGGAGGGCCGTGTTCATTTGGGGGGTGACCGAGGTGATTGTTCCGTGGACGAGGTCGCCTGGTGGTTTGGAGAGATTGTCAGCCTTGTCTTCGATATTTTTCTCACTTAGTGAGAGGAGGGGATGGGGGGGGAGGAAGAGGGAGAGTCGTGGGGAGAGATAGAGAGAGAGAAAAGGGAAACAGGGCGTCGCTAAGGAAATTTAGGTCATCCACGGTTGGGAAGATATGGGGGATCGTACCATTCTTGAGTTCAATCGTCACCGTCTCGTTCGCGCACTTCATCAAAAATCTGGAAATAGAAAGCAAGGTTAGCATTTCAGCTTCCCGCACCCAATGATTTTCCTGTAGCAAGAGGTTGGAGGCAAATTGCATAACGTACCGAACGAGCTTCATCTTGATCGCGATCTTCGCCCTCTCTTCGCTTTGCCCTAGGACAAACCAACGTTCCCCGCGAAAACGAAAAATTCCCGGCACCCGTCTCTTCCGGGGATTGCTTATGTTGTTTCCGAAGCGAAGAAACAAAAGGTCGCAGGGAGGTCAAGGTCGCGTGGAAATACACTTTTTGTCAGGGTTGTAAAGCGAACGTTTAGTAGGCTGAAAGAAATTTCGAAGCAGGTGCAGCCTGCCGAATCTCTAGGGATCTGGCGCGGCTGGAGCCGACTCACGTGACCCCCGAACTTAAACGATTAGGTCCAAGTATTGTGTTCTCTCTCATCATTTGGCGCCTTTTATGTTCCCCCTTCATTCAATTTTGCCCAATCAGATTGGCATGTTAAAAGTACTCAATTTTCGATTATGTTTTAGCGCCAAGTTGTCGTGAAGACGTATAAAAGCTCTCATTCAAAGCGTAGCGAGCCATTCTCCTCTTGACCGCGTCTCACTCTCACACTTTCTAACACTCTTACACGAAATAGTACTTTGTTTTTCTGTTAGGTAGTCATCAGTGTCGGCAAAAACTCCTGCCTAGTTAAAGTACCCTTCCTATTGAATCTGCCACCTGCCTCATCCATTACCTCCCAACGGTGTTTGCTGACTCGTACGAAGAAAGCAAGATACGCCCAACCCCCTTTCTTTCTCTGACAAATGAAACAGATTGACGGGATTAAGTGGACGCCTTGGCGTGCTCAGTCATGCTAAATATGAATTCATAATCTTCCCTCACTGGAAACTCTCGGTCGCTCTTCGGGTTCTGCACTCGCGCAGTCACCACCTGAATCTCCAGACCCGGCATGCGCCTCGGATTCAGTGCTATGTCACCGCCAGCACCGGCCACCGTGAAATGCAGGTGTTTCTTCAAGTACGAGGTAATGTCCTCGGGGTTCATGCTGTCCACCAATTTGCCTGACACCATCTTCATGAGTGCACCCGTCAGGGGAATCGTTCCCGCGACCTCGTTGTTCGGGTTCGAGACTCCATCCATGGAGAAAAGAGCGCAGGCTCCGACCAGGTTTGGCGCGTCGCTCCAGTCCTTCGGAGAGTCCGGAAGATCCCCCAAAAACACCAGCACCGATGACGGCCCGTGGATGTCACTGTTCCGAACCTTAACGTTGACAACCCACTCACGGTAGTAGCCGTCCTTGATGACGGCCGATGCCTCCGGGCAAGGGACCGAGGACTTGTAAGAAATTTCCGGCACAAACTTCCCCGATTTCTTGTTGGCTCCCTCCCGGAACCTTCTCCGCCCCGCCTCCGCCATCGCCATGTTAGCCGGGCTGCGCTTCCGGTTCTGATTCCCCCGCAATTCCGAAGGGCTCTGCCCACCATACTTCCTCCGAACGGTCTCCCTTAGCCTCCCCACCGCTTCCCCATCTCCTCCCGACGACAACCTGAACCCGGCAGTATCGGCGTACTCGTATCCAAACACTGTCGTTTCCCTCGACGAGTTCGAGGTCCAGAACCGCCCCTGGCTATTGTAGAACGGCGTCAAGGGCGAGTTGGCATCTTGGACATCCCCGACATTGATTGTAAAACTTGGTTCCACTGCCTCCCACCGCGTGACGTACGAATCCGGATGAAGAGCCTGCCAAATGGCCGTTAACCTGTCGACGTTGGTGTGATGCAGGAAGAAGACAGGATCGAACGACGACAGTACGATATACTCCATGTGGCCCCTCCGGCCGACAGCGAGATGAATTCTATCATGGATCGACTCGATCGAGTCGGCATCTTGACTCTTCGGGTCCCATTTCTTATTGCTAAAGGCCGTGAAGTTGTTATACGTCGTAAGAACCGTGAAAAGCCGTTCCTGTAGGTTGGGTACCGACTCCTGAATCATATCGCGAGCTGCTGTATTTGAGGATGTCGCATTTGGGCCAGTGCCCTGTGGGTGACGCTTTGTTTCTCCCCACTGGTTGAACTGTTTTACGCGTGTTAGTCGCGATAATATCATACGGCAAGGCCCCAACTTGGTGTCATCATACTCCAGTGTAGGGGAACCTTTGCATATCCGCTGTGGAGAAGTGATAGCTGTACAAGGGATTGGATATTCTCTGCACCCCGTTCGGTCCGTAGACGTCGATCATCTCGTGTCCAAAATCATCGAGGAAGATAGGTCCTCCTTCGGGTGGATATGCAGCCCACTCCCAATAAGGCATAGCAAATTCCCTAGCCGCCTTTTGGAATTGCTCATTCGCCGTCATATTGTTTGGATCATTGAAGAGAGAGGCGACCCAGACGACTTGAACCCCCAATAGTTGCTATGGGGGGTGGCTATTGTTAGTTAAACAAGTCCGGCTTCACGATCTAACGAATGAAGACTGTCTCAAAATTCTTCACGGTGGCCATGAGAGCCAAAAACTTACCTCGACCAAAGCGAGATACGGTCTGTGCCAAGTCGGGAAGAGGATTGAGCTATGCGTACAGTATCCGGTCTGCGGGTTAGAGTTCACCGGGGCAACACCAGCCCATGACTCAAAGGGAAACCCATGAATGCCTGTAACAATTTCCCTGTCAGTAGCTCAATGTCGGAGACATTTCAAGATTCTGTCTCATCTTTTTCTTTATAGATTTGACCCGGCTTGTGTCTTTACCTGTAATCTGGTACCACGAGTCTGGCCTGGAAGGCTCCATGTTCTGCAGAATATTCAGGGCGAGAATGTAGAGATTCCACTTGTAGTGGTCGTTCTTCAGTTCCCTGACTTCTTGGCGGATGCGCGGCGTATCTCCGTCATTTCCGATGCGGCCAATGCTGATGATCTGGGAGCTCTGTCGATGCTCAACTGCCTGGTAGTCGACTCCAAAATCGTATAGTCGAAAGCCCAATCCATTCACAAAACCTACAGCCGAGGAAAGAAGCAGTGCTGTGAGAAGTCTGGAGAACATCTTGACCCAAATTTGATAACTCCGTGATCATGAGCGCATTTGTGTGTAATGAAAGGAGGCCGATCCCGACCGCAGTCCACGAGACGGGCTTGTCTGCTACACATCGGTTGTTGACGGCCCAAGCTGGTGGTAAAGAAGCCCAGGACTGGATCAGAGAGGTCTGGAGTGCCTCTTGTATATGACGTTGATATGTAGGCACGATCCGAATAAGCCCAACTGCGAAAAGCAGCAGTGAGGAAGAAGCTTCATGAAAATGCACGCCAGTGTTTCCAGAGACTAAGCAAGAATGGCGATTACTAAAGAGACTGGATCATCTTCTTCCTCGAGCTGCGGCAGGTATGGGAGAGAGGAGGAAAATTTGAGAAATTAAGGAAAGAAGTACCCAGAGGTCGGGGATGCGTTCGCGGAAGGATTGCGTTGTATATGTCGAACTCAGTGTTGACGAAGGTTTTGGCGCGAGTCGGGTTCCAGCCTTATTAGCGACCAGTATCCGAGGCATCACAGTCAGATTAGTGCCTACCAGGTGGTGGATATCCGTGATAAAGCGGTGAGCGACAGTGTAGTGCAGATTGCAAAGTTGGGATGAGTGTGTACGGTGGAAATAAGCCTTGAACCTACATCGGGGGCTCCTTTGCTGCACCAGCCTTACGCTGTTTGACCGAGAGGTAAAAAGAGCAGCTCAAAAGAAGAGGCGTCAATCCCATTTGCTGAATTACCGACTTATTGCTCGCAATCCGTTCCAGGTACCTTGAATCTCGAAAGCTCATGCAGACAATTAACGAGGATCAGGGACAAAATGTGTATTTATATTGCAAACTTGTACACCGTATCATTCGAGAGGAAGGCGGTTCCCTGTCACATATTGAAAATGCGCCAATTACACCAAGTGGCCCTCGCGTTCCCGCTCTGGCCCTTCTCCATGCATCTTCTCAATGCGGCGTGCCTTTCCTTCCATTTCCAGGAACCAGACCTACGGGAAAGGACCCTTAAGCATATGGTTCCAAGGGAGAAAGACGCACGATGTTTGATCTCAGCGTAGGATTGCAGGTCGCCAAGATTTATATGGAAGCGGAAACCCGGATGGCTGTGCAATCGACGGAGTCACGTGCGTTACCATGTTCCCATCATACCGGATTGGATCGGACCCTTGAGTTATTCATGTCTACCTACTTTCTGTACGGGAAATAAACCCTATTTGTTGCCTATTTCTGGAATCACTCGTGTTATTAAGGCTGTCAGCATATGACCCTGTCAAGGATTCTAGGTGCAGCCCGTTCTCGGCACTCCTGCATCAAGAGTTGGGGCCAACAAAGGAACGCACAGTTCAATGTCGTCTAGATGGGTGCCCAAATCTGTCCCAACCTGGCCTCCTGAAAAGCCTTCTGTCTTGTCACCTCTGGCGAGGGCGATGGCTCGTTGTGTTTGGGATCCGTGCAATTATAGTTCTCTACAGACGATTCGTATGAGGTAGAATTACTAGAATAAGAAGACTTGCCGCATTTGACCTAATAACGGCCTGACCTGAGTATGAAGGGACAATTTTAATGGGACCCAATATCTTCTGACCGAGATAACAGGGCCGGCTACTTGCATTAGGGCCGAGCAGCATGCTTGGTCCTCCTACCCGTTTCTATTCTGCTTGTGAACCCAGGTCTTGGCCGATGAGAGGCCGGGGACATGCATCGACGATATTGCTACTCGTATTTCCCTTTTCTTTAACCCCCCCCCCCCGGGTGGTACAAAGTGCCCAGCGTTGCGCAATGTGAACCAAGCCTTTCCAAGCCGAAACATGGCATCTCGGCGAATGGCGGACCGAAGGAATAAAAACTTGGAGACCTCTCTCATATATTAGGCATTTTAGTGTCTCGAGGCCCCTGACTTTGGTCGGTATTTCGGCGACACAGGGTCGTTGGTTTCTTCCTCCTCACTTCCGACCTGAGTAAAGCTTGTTATGGCACATGGGATGAAAGAGATGACGAGCAGCCGGATGCATTTTGGCTCTGAATTGCCCACTGCGCATGAGTTGTAGAACGTCAAGCCTTCGCCTGACGATGGATATCTTTCAGTCTCCGAGCCCATGCATCAAGAGGCACATGATTCTCACGTAGAAATAGTTGCAATGCGTCACAGCCTGCTTGGCAGCGGCTGCAGGTGCATTGGGCATCGACACCTAACGCACCGCGAGAACCTGTACGATGTCGCTCTTGATACGATTCGGTGCAAAACGATTGTGAATCCTGAGAGTATTTACGACCATGTCTACCTACAGACGCTAGCCATACCGTGCTTCCACCGCGCTCAGCGGTAGGAATTGAGGCTTTCCACGACGTGTTTCATGGCTGGTATCAACTCGATACCGTAACCTGACCCCCATCGCCGCCAACTGAACATCGAGATATTTCAGCGCTCCTGGGACGACTATCTGTGTTGTCTGATCTCCGCCGATCCACTGGTTTCCCTGCCCATCTTCCCACATGTCGCCGTCCAACTGCATGACATCCATGCCAGGCGAGACCTTGACGGCGCAAGCCCGACACCGATACGACGTATCCTTCTTCTTCTTTCCGATGTATGGAGAAACCGTCGGCTGCACGGAAAGAAACGAGCCGCAAGGCTTACATATCCACGACTTGGTGAAGTCGGAGCAGTTGAGAAGCCTGTCCTGCATGAGGAAGACGCCACCATGAGCGATGAGAGCGTCTCTCTCCATCTCTCCTACTCGGATACCACCACCACGTTTCCTCCCTTTTACCGGCTGGCCCGTGGTTGGCACCACAGGGCCTGTCGACCGCACTTGGTATTTGTCATTGACCATATGCCTCAGTCGCTGGTAGTAGACGACACCGACATAGATGTCAGCGCGGAGTTCCTCGCCGGTTATGCCCGAGTACATGGGCTCATTGCCATAGTAGTTGTAGCCGGTTTTCAGGAGCTGCGAGCCAAAGTAGTCGGCGGCTGTGTGATTCTCGTCGAACCTGAAGGGCGTCGAGTCCTGTGCGAGTCCGTGCAGCGCACCCGATTTTCCAGCCATGGACTCAATCAGCATGCCGATGGTCATACGGGACGGGAAAGCGTGGGGGTTGATGATGATGTCGGGCTGCATGCCCGACTCAGTGAAAGGCATATCCACGGCTGGATACTTTCGGGACAAGACACCCTTTTGCCCGTGTCGGGACGAAAATTTATCACCAGGTACTGGAGAACGGGGAACCCGGAGCTTGACGGAGATCGTTTGAAGCGGCTCCTGACCCGAATTGGAGCCAATGAGACGGACTTGGTCGACGTAGGCATCTTCCGAGTCGTTATATTTCTCGTAGTGCGTCTTGCCATCAGTGTCGACCAAGTTCCCGCTGTTATCTTCCTGTACAAGGCGCCAGGCGCAAAGAGCATCACCGGCCTTTATCTTGGCGCCGACTTGGGGCAGGCCGTCCTCATCGAGCGTCTTGAGTATGTCGTCCTTGACTATGGAGCCCTGGGCAAAGCCAAAAAGTTTTTTCACCCTCTTAATGGTGATTTCCTTCTTGTCTTCCTTCAATGTGATTTGCTTCGTCTTGTAGATTGTTCCGTGTTGGAACCCTCTTTCTAGGGCTGATTTATTTATGATCATGGCATCGTCCATGTCGTAACCGGTGTAGGCGATGACGGCAACGATGGCATTCGTTCCGTTGGGGTTGTTGTCAAAGCCGTAGTCGTTGTGTAGTGGTGGGCGTACTACCGGCGTCTGAGGGGATTGTATGCGGTACATTTTGTTGTCGGTCCTATGAGCAAAGGCAGTTGTGGGTGTACCCATGGTTTGCTTGGCCATCTGACACTGGTACATGTTTCTGGGAGACTGGTTGTGGTTCGAAAATGGCGTCATGTTGGCCAGAATCGACAGGAGGTTGGTGGGACTGAATTCAATATGGGTGGTCTCGCCAGCCTCGATGCCACTGACCTCGCAGGCGATGGACATGTAAGGCTGCTCAAACGGCCCGACAAAATCTTCCTTTCCAAGAGCGAGGTATTTTACCGGGCGAACCATTCGGGAAGCCTTGGACGCCATGTACAGACCCGGGTACGATCCTCGGTTGGACGGCGGGACGTAGCCAATCTCCAGATGCCGTGGAACGCCATGGGTACCCTCTACCTTCCAATGCCGGAGGCAATCATGAATCTGCTTACAAACTCCTGGGGCGCAGAAGCCCAAAACCTGTCCGTCCAACATGATGACGACTTTCTCGGTTGTGTCGGCCGTCGACTCAGCCGTCACGTCAAACAAGGGGAGCAGGTTGGCAATGTTGGACACATCTGAAGCTCGTGTGATGACTTTGCATTGGTGAGCTAGATGGTTCAACAGGCCACACGGCGAACCATCGGGCGTGTGGACCGGACATAAGAAACCCCACGACTCGGGCAAGAGCTTTCGCACCGTTGTTGTGCGCAGCTGTGTGAAAAAAGCACCTCGATGGACCGCTCGAAAGTGGCTTATAAAGCGAGGGAAGTTAAGCTTTTCCGCCACGATAGTGAAGCCGGCCTCCTGCTGCAGATCGAGACCTGTTGGGCTAGTGATGTTGCCAGTGGCTAGGAAGTTTTCGAGCGCCGCACCGATGTTTTGCCCAGCAACCTTCTGCCAAAGCTTGGTCGTGAGGGTGGATTTGAAGTCGTGAGATGTGAATGAAGCCCCTAGGTTCTTCCTGAAATACTCTCGGAGCATCGCTCCAAAGTTTGTCCCCATCATTTCGTCCAACCGCTCCTTAATAATTTGCGCGTAGAGGAAGCCTCCCAGCAAAATTTCCTGGTTGGAGACCGCGTCGGCGTTGTCGCCCGCGCACTGTCCGGCTGCGAGGGCATAGAGCTTGCGGCACATGAACGCCAAGGTTCTGAACTTCTCCAAGTCTTCCGTCTGAGTGACCTTAACGTTGCCGAGGTGAACCAACACGATCTTCCTCAGGAACAGGGTTCCAGCTTCGAGGTCCGACATGGCGTCCGGGACACCAAGAATAACGCGAAACTTGGTCCCCAAGTAAGATCGTGTAGCTGTCTTGGTGTAGAGCTGGTAGTGTTGGAAAGTCCGCAGGAGTATCTCGACTTTGTCAACAAGCTCACAATCCTTGACGGCTAAAGATCCCGCGGGACCGACAATGGTCTCGAATATTTCTCGATCGTTGGTGTCGATGAGAGCTTTGAGAATCATCATGACAGGGACCATGTATTCGCGTTTCCTCCAGCTGAACCGGAACATGATGTTGCCGTCCTTGAGGAAGTGGAGCGAAATTGACTGTGATGTCTCGTCGGGCCGCACGCACCGCATGTGCACGCCATATTCTGTAAATCCAGGTCCCTTCTTCGAGAAACTCGGTCGAATGATGGCCATGGGGAAGTTTCTCCGGTAAACAATGAGGAGTCGGATCAGCCTCTCGTTTCCATTCACAATAAAATACCCGCCGAGCTCCTCCGACTCTTCTTTACACTTTACCAGCTCGGCAGGTGGCAGGTTTTCTAAGTAGCACCTATTCGACTACACATAGTCAACTTCCACTCCAGCTAGTAGTTGACTACCGCTAAGGTCGAGCAAACAAACAGGAAGACGGAAGGAAGTGGGAGAAGGGATCGAACCTTGACCAGAATAGGTGCCGAGGAAAGATCTTTCTCGAATTGCACAGGATCGCCCCCGTTTATCGAATATTCAAAAGTTGCCGTCAGCCTTCCCTTGTATGTCACACCTCTTTCTCTACACTCCCACGGGAATAGCCTCAAGTTCTGGTTAATGCTTGTGCGACTCGCCTGCACCTCGCTCTTTCGAAGCCCGACCGACAGAATACGTATTTTCAGATCATTCTGATTAGAAGTCCCTGATAGCTCACCGTCGCGAAACCATCTAGTCCCAATGTCGGCAATTGCATGCTTCATAAGAAACTTTTCGGCGCCAACGACACTGCTGCTGCTGCTGCTTCCGCTGCCGCCAAATATGGCATTGAAGGACTCGATATGCGGCCGGACAGCGTTATGAAGTAAGGGATAAGCCGTGTGGTCTGAAGGAGGATTGCGAAAGAGGCCCTCGCGGCGGAGGGTCTCGTATTCGTGATTCCACTTCGTCTTCGTCGCCGCCGTCGCCATCGTGCCGTGATGTTCGGGTTGCTGAGGGAAAAGTTCTTTCTTTGGTCCGGCTGGTGGCGGGACAAAAAAAAAGCTTTCTTATCGATAAAGCTCCCCACCAACAAGAAGATGTAACCCGATTGGAGTTGCGCTAGCATTTTTAGGGTTACATTATATTGTCTTTTTATCATCGCTTCATGTCAAGAGTGTGGGTTTTTCAAGTTATACGTATTTTTTTTATGAACCTGAAAGAGTTATCTTATACGGTTACATGGTTTCGAGGACTTGATACTCGTGAGAAACCGCACCGCGAAGCCCACAAAGGCGACGTACCATTCGAATGGAAAGTGGCTGAAATCGCCAGGCACTGAAGGAGAGTCTCGACATTGTGACGACATACGAGCATGCTTTGCTGCTTTTGCTTGCACAGGTCTCACGTCATTTGCCGTTCGGAGAGCCGCCCGCGGGATGTTCGAGGGCGGAGGCCAGGCCCTAGCCAGCCGAGCAGCTGCCGACTAGCTTGACACTTTGCGGCAAACATTTCGCGGATGGCCGCCAATTGCGGTCGGCCTCTTTGAAGCCCAGCCACTGTCCAGGAGGCATTGAGTCTCCACTGCCTGTTTGTTTTGATATTCCAGTATTGTTGTTACCGTATGGAGATGCTGCTGGGAGTTGGAGAAATGAAAACGGGGGGCAAAGCTCTGCCCCGAGCTTGCTGCTGCGGGGCCTGTTCAACTTCCCAGCACAGCTAACTTGGAACGAGTCACGCACATGCAATGGCACCCAATGTCGTCGCCATCTCCCAACTCATCGAACTCGGACTGAAGTTCATCTCGTCGTCAGGATGTTGGACCCAAAAAAAACAGTGCCTGTCTCGTGAGAGCTGTGCGCCAACCAGAAACACGCCCTGCTTGACGTTTAGGAGAGAAGAGAGGCTGGAGCGAACCAACCAACCATTTGCGTGCTTCCCCACGAAATCGGCGTGATACATGATTCCTTGATGCTTCCTGCTGGAGCCGAGGCGCCCTTGGTTAACGCATGTCCATGCCCGGGCCCGGCGACCTTGCGTCTTGCAGCCCGACCTGCCGACATCTCGTGCTACGGGTTCCTTATTAGTTACTTGGCTCCCTCCCCCGTGCCAGAGCCTTCCCTCTGCATGCAGCTGCAGTTTCAAGAGGGGTCAAGTTGAGCCGATGAGAGCAAGTCAGTTGTCAGGGCTGCATTGATTGATAGCATGCTTGCGTCTCTGCAACTTGCGGCTTGCGTCGTGCGTCGTGCGCACCTCTTGCAGCTTGTGGTACTGGGAGTGCGCGAGCGAGCGAGCACAGTGGTAGCTGCCTGCTCTGTCCATCCACAATCAAAGAGGCGCGTACTGGCAGTGCTTCGTCAAATGCGAAAGCGTCGAGCAGTCGTGAGCCTCTCCCAGGCCACCATCAGCTTCTCTCTGGCCCTCCTCGGACCCACGAGCCATGAGATCCAGCTTGATCTCCTCTATTCCCTTTCTTCAATTAGCTCGTCGGATGCCCAGCACATGTAGTATGATGTATCCCGGCTGCTTCGCCATCTCTTTGCCCGACTTCTGCAGCTGACGTGACATTTTGGCTTGAATCACCCCGAAGCCAGAAATCCAAAAGTCGTAACCGTTTCCAACTCTCTCACAAGTTTGCTAGACGAATGTGTTCATTGTGAGTTTATAACCGCTCACGCCGGCCAATCCCGATTTCTGCGAAGTACTCGTGAAATTCCCCACCTAGGCGTCGGACTTTTGTCCACACAGATTACTACCGCCAAACCGCCAAACCAGGTCCAAGGTTTATGACACCGTCGTAGATGGAGTCGATCTTCGTCTAGTGTCATATGCTTGAGTTACAGCTTCGGCCAAATTTGGGGCATTCCCCGCACTGAAGATCGGCCTGCGCAGCCGCCGCTTCGTACCCGCCAAACTCCGTCACCTTCCATTCCTACTCTCGGTCCTCCGCTGCCGCTTGTCGAAAGTTTAGGGTCCAAGGCGTCAATATATGGGGGTGGTGTCGCTAGTTTTTACAACACCGCCGCAGCCAAGACCTAAAGCCCATTACCGGCATATCAATAGCACAAAACCTGTCAGTCCGAAGCACCAGGGGAGCAGACCGAGCACAAATCTTTCGTCTGCTGTTTGGGAAATATTGTCCAACACCATCTGCCCCGTTGGTCTTCTGTCACCTGGGAAAAGCACAAAGTCTCATGGTCATCGATTCCGAAAAGTCTTTCATTCCAAGCTGTTTGTTACCAGTTACAACAGTGCCAAGCACAAAGTATCCGGCCACAACAAGACCATCGAGCCGAGCTGCTACTTCCAACGTTTTTGGCCTTTGTGGTGATCCCAACACGGCTGCTGGCTCCGGCTTCGCAAAAGAGACCCTTGTACCTTCGTACGTGCTTTCTCATCTCCACCGCAAGACTGAACCCTGCATTGCCATCAAATCGAGGTCGACTTCCACAGGTACCCGGCCCAGGCTGCAGCCGTTCGCGTCTCGCTGGCCAGGGCTGATGGTAGGGCCAGGAAGAGGCCAGAGTCAACAGATCAAAAAGGATATTAATATTCGTTTCTTGTTTGGGGAGGAAAACGGTCGAGCGGTCGAGGCTCGAGGCACGAGGCACGAGCATTAAGCATCAAAAAGGCTCCAAAGGACTACCTAATCTTGTTCCAATCCAGTGACGTTGATGATCCTCACTTCCCGTCCTGGCTCCCACCCAAAAGGACGACTGCCCCGCTTGCCGTTAACAGCACCCATTTGATTCTCAGCTGGCCGGTATCCATATCCCCCCCCCCTTCTTTGGGCTAAGGTTGCTGCAAGGCAAAAAAAAAAGATCTGCAAAATCTTCAACAACCTGCACTTGCTTTCCTCAGTGCCATATCGAAATTGCGAGCTTTGGTAAAAGCAAACGAACGAGGCCACTGCGTTAGCCGCCGAACAACGGAAATTCGCCCTCGGAAACGTGCGAAGGAAAGCTCAGTACAAAGGCACTACTACTTGTACTTTCGCAGCTTCATTTACACGGCAGCAATCCGAGATCCCCGTCGCCCGTCGAATGTCAAATCTTGTCCTGCCATTACGTCCAGCCTCCAGAAGCCTCTACCGTCGAGCTAAGCAACCGAGCAACCCAGTTGGCGACCTGCAAGCGGTTCATTCCACCAATTGCTTGTACCTGGTGCGCAGGTGTGGTGGCCACTGCTCCTGCTCCATCCCGTTCGTCACGCTCAAGCTCGAGGTGGGGAACCACTTTGCAAGTCGAGAACCCTTTCCGCCTTTAGTTCCCGGTCGGCGCTTCCAGCGAAAACCGCAGAACCGTAAAACCTCCAAATACGCCGTGTCCACATGCAAGAGGAGGCTACGAACTCCAAAAGAAACAAGAGACAAGTGAGCACAGCACTCGGGCCAGGTTACTCGCGGGCCATCGAAACAGCTACAGCACCTTGTTATACCAGCTTTGCGGCTTTGCCTAAGCTGGTGCCACGCGCATCAGGCGAAAAGGCCCATCTTGAGCAACAAGCTTGACGACAGCGACTGGACGAGGCAAGGATATTGACATTTCCCGGAAATCGACTACGGAGGCTTCTGGATCTGCCCGCCCGTCTACCGTCCCTAGGCCGCTAGGATCTCCGCCCGAGCCCCTCGTCCCTGGCGTCCTTATCACACACAAGCCAAATTACGAAGCGCACCTGCCCCGACGCTCTCCTCGCCAAAATTTGCTTCAAGTTGACGTCCATTACAAGAGTGCTACGAGGCTTTTATTTTTATTCTTCTTATTTCGCGCTGCTCCCCTGACGGAGAATACCCCTTCGCCCAAATACGCGCCTCGCCTATCTTAACGTGTCCGAACAGAGGGAGCGACAGCTATTGTCGAGAGCATTTACGTACCGGATTCCAACCTACTAATACCCCCACCACCCGCCTGCCACCACTCTCTCCAGTCCAACAAAACAAGCCCGCAACAGCGGTCCATGGTCTGCCCTCTATCGTTTTCCTATTAGCTGCTACTTCGGAGCGGAAACGAGACACCTCTCCAGGCCCCCTTAGCTTCTCACCGGCATTCCTGCTGGTGCCGACAAGCTCCCGAATCCGCAGTTCGCGACAATCCCATCTTCACCCGCTTCCTGTTTGCGATTCCCGATTTCCGATTCCTGCCTCTCGACTCCCGCCTCCGTCGCCGAGCCCCAACCTCCGTCGGAGTCGATCGGCGAGACGAGTACACAATGGCGCAGCTGGTTCGGAAGGTATACGATTGGTTGTTGCGGACCTTTTGGTGAGTTGGGAAGCTATTGTGCCCGGACGCGGGGTGGTTAGCCGCACACCGCCCCTCATCCTCTCCATGGACGAGGCCGCGATGGCACACGGCAGCTGCTTCTGACACGGTTCCCGCGCAGAGATGGCTGACTATGAGGCTGCAGGGCAACCGAAATGGACGTCACAATGATCGGACTGCAAAATGCAGGCAAGACCTCGCTCCTCCGTGTCCTATCGGTAGGTGGCCGAATCACTTCTCAGCTGCGTCTTGATGGCGTTCACACGCCATCTACCCCGCAGAAGGGTTTGCTAACGGTTCTCTTCTTCAACAGGGCGGAGAGTTCACGATCGAGTAAGAAATCTCTTGCGCATTCCCCTTGGGGCGAATCCCCTCTGCGTCTGCTGCGTCCTCTGCATCGTTTTGATGCCTCGCACCTGCAGGGAGCACAGTGGGCCGTTGTGGTCCTAGTTGCCAGCACAGCTTAGCTGACCAGCATCCTTGTGCAGTTCAATCCCGACGGTTGGGTTTAATATGAAGCGGTTGCAACGAGGCCACGTTACACTCAAATGTTGGGACATCGGCGGCCAACCCCGTTTCCGGACAATGTGGGAGCGGTATTGTCGGGGCGTGAATGCAATCGTGTTCATCGTCGACATAGCGGACGTGGACCTTCTTCCCGTGGCAAAAGAGGAGCTTCATGATTTGATGAATCAACCCTCACTCTTCGGTATTCCTCTCCTCGTACTGGGCAACAAGTCGGATCTCCAGCACGGAATAACAGTCGACGAGCTAATCGAGTCGCTCAACCTGGCGAGGATCAGCCACCGGGAGGTATCGTGCTATGGAATCAGCGCGAAAGAGGAAACCAATCTCGAGGCCGTTCTCCAGTGGCTGATGAAGCGAGCCAACAAGTAGCGCTTGTGCTAGCTGACGTGATAGTCCAGAGCATGGCCTCGACATTCGTGTATTCCGGCGCCCCCTTGTGATCCATCATCTCCTCCCCTTGGAATGATGCTGGCACCACGGGCGAGACGTCGAGACGCGTACCCTCCGTCCGACTCGCCAATCGCTGATCTCCCTGGCCACTTCCACCTTTTTATGTTGACCCGCATTCCGCAAGCATACAACGGAAAACGGCCAGACACCATCTAAGCCCTCCCCTACCTTTGGTACTTTCTCTCGCATCTTGTCACGTTTGGATCGGCAGCACCGACATCGACTAATCGGGTTGGGACAAAAAAAGACATGTGCGCTGGGCCGGCAACGACCCATAATATATATATCTTCTTCTCTCACGAGTTCATGACCATCGAGGGTGTCTGCAGCACTGAGCTATTCACGGCGAAAAATGACATTTCCAGTCACTCGGCTTTCCTCGTGGCGACAGTTCGCAACTGGACGATTGGGTCTTCAATGTCGAGTGTGGGGGGACGACGAAGAACCGCGTCGCACAAGCTTCGAGACGGCGGTGGACGAGTCGTAAATAGCACTGGCCCTACTCTCCTGGTTGTTATTGCTTCTTTGTCACAATTACTTCTTTTATTATCGAGGGCATGGGGTGTTTTCGGACGCATGGACGGCGTGGCAGCGAGGTTCGCGTGGTCTGAATAGTTGGAGTCTGGCTGTGATGACGGCGTTATGAGGTCAACGAATGAATGATATTACTCCTTCAATACAATCTTGCCCAATTCGAATCTGTCGTGGAGAGGGCATGATAATGGTAAACTTCGAGTCGGCGAAGGATTCGGCGGTGAATTAAGCGCCGAATCGAATCATCGTCGCGCTTCTCAACGGGAGCGGTACGTACCCGCCGACATAGCGTGTTGGGGGAGGGGGCGCGGCGCCTTGGTGGATCGTGGCTGGTGGGGCGAAATTCGAAAGTCGAGGATCCAATCTGCTTTTGTGGAGAGAGCTCATGGTGAAAGATTCGAGGATAGCGGAACCAGAGAGAATAGGGAGAAGAGAAGAGTTCCAAAGAAAATGGAAATTTTCGGTCTGGTCCTTGTTTTTCTCTTTCGTTCTCTGCATTTGTTATAAAGTTTCGTTCCCGCCGCTCTTGTTCATCAGGGCTGGCTGGCTGCACACAGACCACGCTTTGCCAACTCATCGCGCAGTTCAAGCGCCGCCCACCACCAACCCGGATGAACCATTGCAATTATTACGAACCAAATTTTTTTTTGTCCGAGACTTTGTCTTTGCTTTTATAGAACAATTGGCATGTACTTACCTGAGTCTATCGAAAGAGCATACTTGACCAAAAAATGACTCCTCGTCACTATCACTGGCTTCAAGTTAGCTTCTGCTACTGGCTCTATGGATTGAATGATAGATCGACGTCTCCAGCAAAGTACTTTCCACTGGGGCATGTGCTTGCTGTGGGGCTCCTCTTCGCCCGGTACGAAGCCGCAGAAGCTGGGACGTACAGGGGACCTGGATGGCTAAGATGGGGCGGCAAGTCGCTTGTCTTGCGGCGATCACCCGCGCCAGCTCAGCAGTTGACGAGCATCTCGCTTCTTTGCTTCCGTCCTCTCACGATGTACTTTGTATAATCACCTTTCCCCGGCGCCTCTTTTTGTCCACGCTCTTGGTCGCCACCTCTTGCTTTTCATTAAGAAATTGGGTAAATATGCTCTCTCCTGCCTCGAGGCTGGCGGACGTTCTCACCGATGGAAAGAAAAATTACTTCTCCCCCAAGCCAACACACAACACATACCCTGGAGCAATGGAGACAGAGAGAGCAAGAAAAACACTGGTTGCTTTTTGTTCCAGTGTGTCTCATAAATTCTCTTCCCGCTTTCAATCAATTTTGCTGAGCTGGCAGGGCCCGAATGGAACCGCGTACACATTTGTATGCAACACAACGCTGCACAAGCACGGGTACAGCATGTCTGGGCAATGCTTCGCAGTCAGGAACTGGCGAAAGAAGCACGAGCGGCCGGAGCAAGCAAAATGATAAACTACTACTCTCCTATTAATGGTGTCATCGACGCCGTTTGCAACTTCTAGGTAGCTATGCATGCAAATCACTGGGATATCCTAGCTGGCCATGGATGAGTCGCCATGTAAATGAGCTTGTTCGAAAGGTACAATTGCCAGCTTGCTAACCCACGCTCTCACGTCAACAACGTCTACTTATCCCTTCTACCATCAGGATGAATGAATCATGAAAGAAGAATAGCATGTTAATAAAAGGAGCTATCCGGCCTCGGCGTATATTTTTATTTACTGCCACAGAATGGCTAGCTACGGTGATTCTTGTCCTCCCAAGTCGCGGGATACCCCAGTTCTCGTGGGACGGGTCTCGGGTTTAACAGCCCAAGCACGCCAGTGTGTGCGCGTACCTGAGACCCATCCCCATCGGTTCGCACGATCTGCCTTCCCACATGCAGCTCATAGTGTGTCAGAGCAACCATACAGGTCGATTCCGAGGCACGATTGGCTCGAGCAACAGCCCAGTCCTGCCAATAATTCACCATTGGATGGGAGGGTCATGAGGACCCTTCGCTGTGGGGAGTGACACCATTTTGACCTCATTCTATCATCTTTCAAAGCACTAATGGCACGCTTTAGATGCAACAAACCTCCATCCTACGGTGGTCCGGCCCTATCGTCGAAGTCTCTCTCATTACGCTACGGTGTACGATTCTTTTCCGCCGATTATAGATTCCTATCGTAGCCAATCAAGCAAACTTGGGGAGGCTCTCTGACGTAAGACCCTGTGCTGGTGACTAGGTACGCCGCACCTAACCACCTTCGTGGATGAGCCGCGCCGGTCCGCCCCATAAACTCTACCTTAGACAAGCATAGGTATATTCCCAAAGTCACGACACCATCTACGACACAACCCATCACGGGATCCAGTTCACATCAACGGAGGACATGCGGTGATTGGTCAAGGATTTGCCGGGGATTTGACTTGATGGTTTGCGTTCGCCAACCACTACAACCCAAAGAGGAAGGTCTCGGCAGGTTCATGAGACAGGACCGTCTGAGATCGCGGGATGGTGGGTAGAGTAGAACGCATTCATGTCTAGAGATGGATCTACCATGAGAGCTTTTCTTCTCCCCAGCCTTTGCTTTCTTCAGTACGAAAGTGGAGATCACGAGGCGATCAATGTCCCTATATACAGCAATAGAGAGTGTTTTCGATATGAAAGTTAGCAGGCTGCCCAGCCTAACCTCAGATGTCTACTAGGAAGGGCTATCTCGAAAGTGAACGATAGATTGTATAGGAGCATATATGGAACTCGGCCAGAATACCACTTGAGCTCGTTTAGCGACGTGACTAGCCTACCTCAGCCTCGCCAGATCCACCTTCACCAACGGACCGTGGAGGTTTTCCGCGACACTGCAGTATTTATCACAGGATACCACCGTCGTCTCTCACGACTCAACCTCGCTAGGCTACCATATAATTCAATCTGCTCATTGTTGTTTCTACTCTCCTCGAAGGTCTGGCGCAACTGCGGCTATCGTGTGTGGTGGACAATGGCAGGGCTAGCTATTCCAAATCCACAAAGAGCCGAACTCGCTGACAACAAAAATTTGTCGAGTCCATGTTCAAAGAGAATATGACATGGTGGTTAAGTGGGACTAAGGATTCCAAGACCCTGTTTAGATCAAAGTGTATC
>Ga0247774_1000439_pt1 | contig 20554 bp, 17 predicted proteins | sample UWRJL001104B6_FD_179933 | JGI IMG/M metagenome (GOLD analysis project Ga0247774, IMG submission 179933) | Plant litter microbial communities from Arlington Agricultural Research Station in Wisconsin, United States - UWRJ-L001-104B-6 | ecosystem: Environmental > Terrestrial > Plant litter >... | reverse complement strand
GTGCAGCCGGTCGGTCGACCACGCGCGGGGGTCCAGCAGCGTCCGCATCGACCACAGGTCCACGACGCGGCAGCCGTGCCGGTCGGCGACGGCGCGGACGTGCAGGTTGTACATGGCCATCTTGCCCCGGATCCGGCGCAGCACCGGCACGTCGCGCGTGTCGAACGAGGTGAACAACAGCACGTCGGCGCCGGTCTCCCGCAGCCGCCGTACGGCGTCCTCCATCGCGTCCGCGAGCACGTCCGGGTCCGTACGGGGCCGGAGCAGGTCGTTGCCGCCCGCCGAGAAGGTGATGAGGTCCGGCCGCAGGTCGATGGCGCGTGGCACCTGGTCGGCGACGACCTGGCTCAGCACCCGGCCGCGTACGGCGAGGTTGGCGTAACGCAGCCCCGCGGTGGAGGCGGCGAGATGTTCGGCGAGCCGGTCGGCCCAGCCGCGGTAACCGCCGGCTGGGCCCGGATCGTTCAGGCCCTCGGTGAAGCTGTCACCGAGGGCGACGAAAGAGGAGTACGTCGATGCGGAGTCGGTCACATCGACCAATGATGCATCGACCGCCGAAGCGACGTTCACCTGGGTCAGTGGTTGATCGGCACTCCCCGGCCGCGCATCGACAGGGCGTGCTCGACGAGCGTGATGAGCGTCGCCTTGGTCGATTCGCGGTTCCGCGCGTCGCAGGTCACGATCGGCACGTGCGGGCCGATGGTGAGCGCGTCGCGGATGTCCTCGATGCCGTGGGTGTAGACGCCGTCGAAGCCGTTGATGCCCACGACGAAGGGCACCCCGGACTCCTCGAAGTAGTCGACCGCGGCGAAGGAGTCGGCGAGCCTGCGGGTGTCCACCAGGACCACCGCGCCGATCGCGCCCTTGACCAGGTCGTCCCACATGAACCAGAACCGGTGCTGGCCTGGCGTGCCGAACAGGTAGAGGATGAGCTCCCGGTCGAGGCTGACCCGGCCGAAGTCCATCGCGACGGTCGTGGTGGTCTTGTCCGGAGTCGAGGACAGGTCGTCGACCTCGGTGCTGGCCTGGGTCATCACGGCCTCGGTGGTCAACGGCATGATTTCGGAGACCGACCCGACGAACGTCGTCTTCCCTACCCCGAAGCCACCTCCGACGATGATCTTGACGGAGGTCATGCCGGATTTCGGCGGCCCGGAGGCAGCACCCGGATTAGAGCTTGCGAAGTCCACTGAGAACCCTTTCCAGCAGCTGGAGGTCAGGCTGCCCCTCAGTGAAGGGCGACTGATGCAGGCGCAGCAGGCCTTCGTGGGCCATGTCCGCGATCAGCACACGGGCTACGCCGAGCGGCAGTCGGAGCAGGGCCGACACTTCCGCCACCGAACGCCAGTTACGGCACAGATCGATGATGGCCTTGTACTCGGGGGTGAGAGTCGTGATGTCTTGACGCGGGTACGGCGCGACCGAGATGAGAGCCTCGATCGGCAGGTCGTACCGCGGCTTGGTGCGTCCGCCGGTGACCGCGTACGGCCGGACCAGCGAGCTCGAGTCTCCCGTCTCCGAGGGCGGCCCCGGCGGCGGGTCTCGGTGCGGACCGGGGTTCGCCCCGGACAGGGAGCCGAACCCGTAGTTGCCGTACCTGCCGCCGTCCACCCTTAACCGATCCCAGGTTCCGCACGCAGGGCGGGTGTCAGCACCCGGCCCACGCGCTCGACGAGCAGAGCCATTTCGTAGGCCACCAATCCCATATCGCAGTCGGGTGCGGCGAGGACGCCGAGCACGGAACCGTCACTGATCGCCATCACGAACAACAGCCCGCGTTCCATCTCCACGAGGGTCTGGGTGACCGCCCCGCCCTCGAAGATGCGGGCCGCGCCCTGGGTGAGGCTGGTCAGTCCCGAGGCGATCGCGGCGAGCTGGTCGACACGGTCGGCCGGGAAGCCTTCGGAGTACGCCATCGGCAGACCGTCGGAGGAGACCACGACGGCGTGCGCGACTCGGGGGACGCGTTCGACGAATGTCGTCACCAGCCAACTGAGGTCCTGGCGGCTGTTCACTGGTTCTCCCGTTCATCATCTTCGGGCCGGATCGCGGCGCGACCCTTACGTACGCCCTGCTGGAAGCTCGCGAAACGGTTCCGCACGGCTTCCGCCTGTGGCGGGCGGGGTGCTTCCGCCCGCGGTGCGGGCTGAGCGGGCTGGACAGGCTTGGCGGGTTCGGGCCTTGGCGGCGAACCCACCGATCCGGGAATCCGGTTGCTACCCGGAACCCGCTTCGGCAGACCGGAGTTGGTCTGCCCGCCGGTGGCCGGCGCGCGGATCGTCTCCGCGGCTCGCCACCCCTCGTCACCCGGTGACGACCACTCCCGCGGCGGGGAGGAATCAGCACGGTTCATAGATCCTGTCTTACGCCGCTGGAACCATTCCGACTGCATTGCCTCGAAGATAGGCGAACGTCCGTTGTTCTCACTCACCGACCGGCTCTCGCCGAGCGCCGGTCCGGCCGGCTGCGGCTGGGCCTGTGGCCGGGGCAGCGGCTGCTCCGGCGGTGGGCCGGCCGACCTGGCCGAGGGTGGCACGCCCTGGGGGCGCGACGAACGCGACGGCGCGGTCGACCCCGGTCCGCGACCGGGCGGAGAGGTCGGCGCCGGCTTACGCTTGGGCAGCGGCGCGCTGTGGTGGGACCGTACGGGCTCACGCGGCGTGTCCGGTACCGGAGGCCGGTCCATCTCACCCGGCCGGGAGATCTCGCCCCGTACGACCGGCGGCTGAACCGCCGACCGGTCCACGGCGGGACCGCCCGAGACCGAGTCGAGCCGCTGCGGCCTGGCCTTGCCCGGGTCCTGCATGATGGCGTTCGGCGCGAGGATGACGAACGCGGTGAGGCCACCGGACAGCGCGGCCCGCAGCTCGACCCGGATGCCGTGCCGCTGGGCGAGACGGCCGACCACGAACAGGCCCATGCGACGGGAGACGGAAACGTCGATCGTCGGCGGGTTGGCCAGCCGCCAGTTGGCCTCTTCCAGCTCGTCCGGCGACATCCCGACACCGCTGTCGGAGATCTGCAGCATGGCCCCGCCACCGCTGAGCAGGTGGCCCGACACCGCGACCTTGGTGTGCTCAGGGGAGAAGGAGGTGGAGTTCTCCACCAGCTCCGCGACGAGGTGAACGAGGTCGTTGACGACCCGGCCGTTGACCGAGACCTCGTCCTGGATCCGCAGGGTGATCCGGTCGTACTGCTCGACCTCGGACAGCGAGGCGCGCACGATGTCCACCAGCGGAACCGGCTTGTTCCACCGCCGTGCCTGGTCCTGGCCGCCGAGAACCAGGAGGTTCTCGCAGTTGCGGCGCATACGGGTCGCGAGGTGGTCCAGCTTGAACAGGCTGTCCAGCCGGCCGGAGTCCTGCTCGCTCTGCTCGAGATCCTCGATCAGTCGCAGCTGGCGCTCGATGAGCGACTGGCTGCGGCGGGAGAGGTTGACGAACATCGCGTTGACGTTGCCCCGCATCATGGCCTCGTTGGAGGCCAGGCGTACCGCCTCGCGGTGCACCTCGTCGAACGCGCGCGCGACCTCACCGATCTCGTCGGTGGTGTCCACGTCGATCGGCTCGACCTGACTGGTCTGCATCTCGGTCTCGGGTTCGCGCAATCGCCGCACGAGCTCGGGCAACCGGCTGCCGGCCACGTCCAGAGCGCCACCGCGCAGCCGCCGCAGCGGCCGTACCAGCGACCGTGCGACCACGATGGTCGCGAGCAGCACCAGGAGCAGTACGAGGCACAGGAACACCGCGTCGATCAGCGCGCCGCGTTGTGCCCGGTCCTTGAGTTCCCGGCTCCGGTCGACGATCCCGCTGACGATGCTCTGCTCGACGACGCGCTGCCGTTCGATCCGCTTCGTCATGTCGTCGAACCACTGGGGGACGTCCTGGGGCCCCATCGACTTCAGTTCGAGGTCCGGTGAGTCCTGGGCCAGCCGGATCGCCTGCAGGCGGGTGGTCTCCGCCCGGTCGATCTCCGGGCCGGTCACCGTGTCCTCGTAGAGCTGGCGCTGTGCGACGGAGGACGAGGTGTTGAAGATGTCGAGGAAGCTGTCGCGCGCGGAGCGGGCGCTCTGCAGTTCGTCCAGTGCCACCGGAGCGAACCGTCCGCCGTTCAGCGCCACGGTGAGGATCGCGCGCTCCCGTGAGGACTGTTCCTTGGCGCGTGACAGGGCTCCGAGCGTACGGACGGCCTCGGAGATGTCGGTGTCGGTGCTGCCCTGGGCGATGCGGTCGTTCAGGTCGAGCAGCTCCGCGATGAACTGGGAGTACTTCTCGATGCCCGGCAGCGCCGGGAGCGCGGAGGCCGAGGTGGTCTGGCGCAGCGACGGGAGGGAGTTGATACGGATGAGCATGTTCTGCACACCCGTGCGCACGACCGGCGTGAAGTCCTCGCCGATGTCGCCCGACCTCGTTCGCACGTCCCGCGCCGCCGCGTCGACGTTCTTCTGGCTCTGGCTCAGGGCCGCCCGCGCCTCGGGGGTCTTGGCGGTGACGTATCTGGCCGTCGAGTCCCGCTCGGTCTCGAGCGTCTGTACGAGGGCGGTCACCTTGTCACCGAGGGCGGCCAGCTGCTCGATGCGCTGGAACACGGTGGCGTCGCCCAGGGCGTTGGACACGCGAAGTCCAGCAAGGAGTACGGCGACCGCCGTGGGGATGGCGATGAGGGCGACGAGGCGCACCGGCACCCGCCAGTTACCCAGGCGCATCCTATGCCATGGGGAGTGCCGACCCACCGGAGTTCGCTCGCCGGTCTGGGGGGGCGAGACCGCCGGGTCCTGATCTGCGTCACTAGCCGTCCTTGTCTGCACTACCCTCCTCTGCCTCTCCGTTACCATGAGTTGATCTTTGCACGTATTGATCGGATGCAGTATTCGGTCACAGCAGCCTGAGCCCGGTTATTGCAGCACAGAGTGGCCATCACAGCCAAGCAGAAACAGAACATACACCGAGCAACCTGACGACATACATGCTTGGTGCAAACCTCCTTCTGCACCAACCCGAGCCCGGTTCAGGCCAATCGGTTCGCACTCCCTGAATCTCGATGATTTCGCAGGTCAGCCGGGAGAGGCCCGGTGCCGGCACGCTCGCCCCTTCTTTCGCCACGCGGGCCGAACGGCCTCTTCACGGCCTCTTCGCGCCCGTTGAGGCCCGCGCCTCTGGCCCGCAGGCGGCAAGATCGGTACACTCCGGATGCTTTAAAGCAACAAGAGGGGTCACTACGGCAGTAACTTTCGGTAGTCATCAGATTATGATGCGTGAGTTTCATATGTCGTGACTCCAGGAAGTCGCCGTTATTCCCACGTCACGTTCTGTTTTACCGCGTCACGTTCTGCGAGATCGGGCGCGCAGAAGAGGGCCCGGACTCATTACGCCGCCAGGAGCGACCATTGGCCGATTCGAGCGTCAAGGGGCCGATCTCTGAGCCGAAGACGTCCGGGGACGTCCAGCACGACCGAACAACGAGCGTGCGGAAGTTCCAGGTGCCGCGAGAGAGAGCGGCACGGTATGTCCGAGGCCTGATCGGCGTCCTCGTATTCCTGCTGGTCGGTGAGGTCATCGGCCGGGTGGGCCTGGTGGACCGCACCTACCTGCCGCCGTCCTCCACCGTCCTGGTGCACGCCGCGGACCTGCTCACCGACGGCAGCTTCCTCAGCGACGTCGCCTTCACCCTCACCGGATGGGCGTCGGGACTGCTCATCGCGATGGTGATCGCCATTCCGGCCGGCCTCGTGCTCGGCAGCCTGCCGGTCGTGAACTCCGCCGTCCGGATGCTGGTGGAGTTCCTGCGACCCATCCCCGCGGTGGCGTTGGCCCCGCTGGTCATCTTGATGATCGCGGATCAGGGCCAGATGGAGCGCGTCCTGGCGGCGTACGCCGCGACGTGGCCGATTCTGATCAACACGGTCTACGGCGCCGGCGACGTCGACCCGGTCGCGCGGGACATGGCCCGCTGCTTCGGCCTCAGCCGGTTCGCGATCCTCGTCCGTGTCTTCTTGCCGAGTGTGGCGCCGTTCATCGCGACCGCCGTACGAGTGGCGTCCTCGGTCGCGCTCGTCGTCACGATAAGCACGGAACTGATCTCCGGTGGTGGTGCGCACGGGATCGGGCTGTTCATCCTGAACGCCAGCGGTGATCCCGACGGCGCCGGCGACGTCTTCGCCGCCGTCGCCATCACCGGCATGCTCGGCCTGGTGTTCGACTCTCTGCTCAGATATCTGGAGCGCAGGCTGTTCCGGTGGAACTTCGAACGACTCGGAGAGCGCAAGTGAGCACAGCGACCGCACCGGCGACCGCCGGCCGCTCCCGGCCAGGCGCACGGGACAGGCGACGCGCACGCTCGGTGCTGAAGCTCATCGCACTACGGTGGACGGTCTTCGCGGTGGCGGTGGCCATGTGGGAGCTGGCCGCCCGCTTTCTCGTGCCCGAGGACTACACGCTCTACTTCCCCCCGCCGACCACCATCGCGAAGAGCCTGGTCCACACGTGGTTCTCCGGCCCCGTGAGCCACGCGTTCCTGAGCAAGACGGCCGTCGATGACCTGCTGCCCAGCCTCGCGCGCCTGCTCGGCGGCTGGGGGTTGGCCGGGGTGATCGGAATCCTGTTCGGCATCCTGCTCGGCCGCTCGAAGCACGCCCTCGACTACGTCGACCCGCTGATCCAGTTCGGCCGGTCGATCCCCGCGACCGCGCTGATCCCCGTGTTCATCGTCCTGTTCAACATCGGCACCACGATGCGCCTGTCCGTCATCGTCTTCGGCGTCATCTGGCCGATCCTGCTCAACACGATCGACGGTGCGCGATCGGTCGAGCCCATGCAACTGGACATCGCACGCGTGTCCCGGCTGACGCCCCTCGAACGTCTGCGGCTCATCATCATCCCGGCCGCCGCACCGAAGATCTTCGCGGGACTGCGGATCAGCCTCTCGCTGTCCATCATCTTGATGGTGACGTCCGAGCTCGTCGGTGCCACGGACGGCATCGGTCTGTTCCTCTCCGATGCGAAGAAGACGTACATGCTGCCGGAGATGTGGTCGGCCATCGTCCTTCTCGGCATCCTCGGGTACGCGCTCAACACGACGTTCCTCTGGATCGAGCGGCACCTGCTCGCCTGGCACCGGGGCGTCCGGCAGATCGACACGTAGGCCGGCCCGGGGTCACGGACCGGAGTACGTCGGATCGGTCATGATCTCGATCAGGGACGGGCCCGAGTGCGCTCGCGCCTTCTCCATCGCCTCTTTCAGCTGGGAGGCACGGTGGAGACGCTGGGCGAAGACCCCGTAGCCCCGGGCGATCGAGCACGCGTCGATGCCGGACAGATCCGTGCCCGGGAACTCCCCGCGTTCCACGGCACGTCCGCCATGGCGGCGCAGAGCCGCGGTCACGGCCGCGTACGACTCGTTGTTGACGACGATGAAGATCACCGGAATCTGGTAGTGAGCGGCGACCCAGAGCGCCTGGGGCCCGAACTGGAACGCCCCGTCGCCGGCTACGACCATGACCTCGCGCTCGGGCAGAGCCAGCTTGAGTCCGATCGCCGCGCCCAGACCCCAGCCCAGTGAGCCGGAGGCCGACGTGTAGTACTGGTGCGGCGGATGCTGGGGAAGCCGGCGCAGGAGGATGCCGTTGGTCGTCGTCGCCTCGCCCACGACCGTCGTCTGGTCCGTGACGACTTCGGCGAGCGCCGCGGCGACCGCGCCGACGTTCTCCACGTCCTCGCGCTCGGGGGGCAGCGGTCCCGCGTCGGCGAGATGTTCGGCGCGTGCCGCGGCGGCTCGCCCTCCGTCTCGCGTGGTTTCCCGGTCCCCCAGTCGTGTCAGCAACTGCGCGAGCGTCAACTGCTCGTCACCGACGAGATCCACGTCGACACCGTAGATCGCCCCGATCTCCGCGCCGTCCGTGTGAATGTGCACAACAGCCGCGGAAGCCGGAATGTCCGGTTGATCGGGCACGTCGAATTCGGTGAAACAGTGGCAGCCCACGAACACGATCAGGTCGCTGTCGCGGATGAACGATCGCCGCGCGTCGTACAGCCCCGCGTAATTCGCGTGCGAGCTGGGAAAGCCGGGGCGTTCATAACTCCGCCGATCCTCGTTTACCACGGGAACTCCAAGCCGCCGGCTCAGCTCGACGAGCTCGGCGACCGCTCCGTGGCGGGCGACTTCCGCTCCCGCGACGAGCACCGGCCGGGCGGCGCGGGACAACAGTTCGGCCGCCTCGGCCAACCGGCCGGGATCGGGCGCCGTACGGGCGCGTGGCCGGTACCTCGTGGGGTCGATCGGCGGCGCCGGGCATTCCGCGTTCATCAGGTCCTGGGAAAGCCCCAGCCACGTGGGCCCGCAGGGCTCGGTGAGGGCGAGCCGGATCGTACGGTTGAGGTCCTCGGGAATCGCCGCCGCCGTGAGCGACTGCCACCACGCCTTGACGAACGGCTCGGCCAGCCGGCCGGTGTCCGGGAGTGACGTGAAACCCCGATGGGCCTGGATCTGCGCGGGCTTGAGGCCCGTGAGCACGACCAGCGGCGAACGCGCCAGCCGCGCCGCGTAGAGATGGCTGAGGGCGTTCGCCAGCCCGACGTGTGTGTGCAGGTAGGCGACCGCCGGTTCTCCCGTGGCACGCGCGTAGCCGTCGGCCGCCGAAACCGCGACGGATTCGTGAGGTGTGAGCACCACGTCGAACTCCGGGCTGTCGACGGTCGCGTCCAGGAACGCAGCCTCCGTACTCCCGGGGCACGTGAACACACGTCTTATGCCCCAGGCCAGAAGCGTTTCCAAAACCGCGTGCCCGCCCGTCCGTACCTGGGCGTTCATCGAGGTCCCCGCACGATGATGGACCTGATCACGGTGGCCTCCCTGATACGGAAATGCGCCATCGCCTGGTCCTGGCAATGCGTCCCGGCGAGGCATGATCGCTGCGGGCCCATGTTAGACGGGGTCGCGTTCGCCGGCACCGGCGAGGTCCTCACGCCGATCCTCTTACCGATTTACGAGCGGCCGACTCACGCTCCTCACTCTGGCGGACACCCGGCTACGTTGAGTAGATGTCCGCAGGTCAAACCCTGTAGAAATGGATTTGACGAAAGCGCCGACGCCTCTTGTGTGAGATTTCCTGATCTCCTAAGATTTCCGAGTCCCAGTCCTCCACCGTGGACTCGGTAGTCACGCCATGCGTTGGACGTCGACGCCGCCCCTCCGGCGACTCCAGGAGCAGCAGACTCTGAGCCCGAGGAGTCCCTACAGAGGAGCCTCATTGAGAACACGTCGTCACGTTCTCACGACAGTTATCGTCGCGTTGACAATGGTGTTCGCCGCAGCGTGCGGCGGATCCAGCTCGGCGGACAAAAATTCAGGAGGACCCGAAAAGTCGAACCTCAAGGTGGGCGTACTGCCCACCTGGGATGCGGCGGCCATCTACATAGCAATCAAAAAGGGTTACTTTCAGAGTGAGGGCCTCAAAGTAACTCCAGTCACTGTTGCAAATGGAGACGAAGCCGTATCCCGCACGATGTCGGGTGCCCTGGATATATCGCACAACGGCTACACGACGCCGATTGTCGCAGCGAGCAAGGGTGTCAAACTGCGGGTCATCGTGGACGCCTCACAGGCCAAACCGAATATGTACGTGATTGTCACCCCGCCGGACTCCTCGGTGCACAAGCCAAAGGATCTGGCCGGCAAGAAGATCGGCGTCATCAACAGCAAGGGCCTGCCGGCTCTTCTGAGTTCGGCGGCATTGCAGGTCGCCGGTGTCGACCCCAAGCGCGTCACCTTCGTCGACATCCCGTACCCCAACATGGCGGCCGCCCTGCAGAAGCACTCGGTCGACGCGGTCTTCGCGACGGACCCCTTCCTCACCCGCTTCGAGCAGACGCTCGGGGTGCGGACGGTGCTCGACACGATCAACGGCCCGTCCGCGGACTTCCCGATCGGCTTCTACCACACGTCGGAGAAGTTCGCCAAGCAGAACCCCAAGACCGTAGCGGCGTTCCAGCGGGCGATGGCGAAGGCCCAGGCTCTCGCCGCCAGCAACCGCAACGAGGTCGCTCAGGTGCTGCCGACCTACATCCGGGGGCTCACCCCGCAGGTCGCGCAGTCCATCACCTTGGGAACCTTCTCGACCTCGCTGAGCAAGACGCGGATTCAGCGAGTCGCGGACTTCATGACGCAGCAGAAGGCACTGAGCGGTCACTTCGACGTCAGCGTGATGCTGAAGTAGCCGCGTTCCGGCAGGTTCGTCCCTGAGGTCGCGTGGATCCCGGTGACCGGTACGGCCCGTACGGCCGACCGGCACCGGGGTTCCGTCACGAAAAGAGGTCGGAGAAAGCACATGAGCACCGAAGAGCGGGAATCTCCGCGAACCGGCGGCGGGGCGGGTTATCTGCGCATCGCCACCGAGGAGGCCTTCGCGCCGCCGGAACTGATCACCGCATGGCAGGAGATGATCGAGAACGGAGTCGATCTCGACCCCGGTTTCGTGAGCCTGGTCGGTTTCTACAGCACCCACGCGAGTGAGCGCGCCACATCGGTCCGAGAACGCCTCCAGGACCTGGGAGAGCGCCGGTTGGCCGACATGGACGCCAGCGGAATCGACCGTCAGATCATTTCGCTCACCGCGCCGGGGACCCAGGTCTTCGACGCCGATCGCGGAGTGGCCATGGCGACGCTGGCCAACGACCAGCTCGCGGAGGCCTGCAAGCGCCATCCCTCTCGCTTCACCGGCCTCACGGCGATCGCCCCGCAGGATCCGGAGAGCTCGGCCAAGGAGATAGAGCGGGGAGCTCACGAGCTGGGCTTCAAAGGCGTGATCATCAATTCGCACACCAACGGCGAATACCTGGACGACCAGAAGTTCTGGCCGATCTTCGAAGCCGCCGAGGCGCTCGACACTCCGATCTACCTTCACCCGACGGCTCCTCCCCGAGGCCTGATCCAGCCCCTGCTGGACGCCGGCCTGGACGGGGCGATCTACGGGTTCGGCGTGGAGACCGGCATGCATCTCCTCCGCATCATCACCAGCGGCGCCTTCGACCGCTTCCCCCGGCTCAAGCTCGTGGTCGGTCACCTGGGCGAGGCACTTCCCTTCTGGCTGTACCGGATCGACCACATGCACGCCGGCAGCGTCCGAGCCCAGCGGTACGAGTCCATGAAGCCGCTGAAGCGCCGGCCGAGCGACTATCTGCGGGAGAACGTCTGGGTCACCACGAGCGGAATGCCGTGGGAGCCGGCGATCATGTTCTGCCGCGAGGTGCTCGGACCCGACCGCGTCCTCTACGCCATGGACTACCCGTACCAGTACGTCGTCGACGAAGTCGTCGCACACGACCGTCTCCCGATCGACGCCGCCGAGAAGAAGGCGTTGTTCCAGACCAACGCCGAGCGGCTCTTCGGCCTTTAAGATCGCCGAAATCCGGCGCGACCGCGTACGGGGCGGCGATGGCCTCGCCGCTCCACCCGGCCGTCTCGCCACCGCGTGGGGCGGCCGGGAGCCGGTGCCCGCCGCCGAGTGAACGGCGCGTGGCCCGCTCCCACTTACTTTTCGCAACGTCCCGATCTACTATTGCCACTTCCGATATCCGAATATGCGGGGTTCGAAATCGTGCTCAAGGCGCTGAAGGTGACCCATGCGTACGGTGAGCAGACGGCGATCGACGACGTTTCGTTCGAGGTCGGAGAGCGTGAACTCGTCAGCATCGTCGGCACGTCGGGATGCGGGAAGTCGACGCTGCTGCGCATCATCGCCGGCCTGATCCCCCCGACCACCGGCGAGATCCGGTTCCACGACCGGCCCGTCACCGGCGTACCGGACAATCTCGCGGTGGTGTTCCAGGACTACTCCCGTTCGCTCCTCCCGTGGATGTCGGTCCGTGACAACGTGACCTTCCCCCTGCGGCGCCGTGGTCTGGGCAAGGGCGCACGGCGGAGTCACGCCGAGAGCGCGCTGGAGGCGGTCGGCCTCGGCGACGCCGCGAAGAAGTTCCCCTGGCAGCTGTCCGGCGGAATGCAGCAGCGGGTCGCGATCGCCCGCGCCCTGGCGTACCGCCCGAGCCTGCTCCTGATGGACGAGCCGTTCGGGTCGGTGGACGCGCAGACGCGTGAGGACCTCGAGGACCTCCTGCTGGAGGTGCGCGCCGCCAGTGACATGACGATCCTGCTCGTGACCCACGACATCGACGAGAGCGTCTACGTCAGCGACCGCATCCTGGTGATGGGCCGTTCGCCCGGCCGGGTCATCGCCGACCTGAACGTCGGACTGCCCGCCGAACGCGACCGGATCGAGACCCGCGAACTCCCGGCCTTCGTCCACCTGCGCTCGGAGGTCGGGCGCCTCGTCCGCGCCGACGTCTCCCGCGAGGCCGCCTGACCGGTCTCTTGATCGGCCTGTGTCAGGACGCGTAAACAATGTCCCGACACGCTCTTCTTATGGCTGACCGAGTGCTGTAATCTCCGGACTGACCGTGATCGTTTCCGTCAGGCGATCGATCGTCACGTCCGTTTGCTCCGCTCGTTTCCGAGGAGCGCCATGTGCCGAATCCGATCCCTCGCCGTCCTCGTCGCCGCCCTCTCGCTCTCGGCCGCGCCGACCGCCGCCTGTGGCTCGTCCGGCGGTGGCGACGCGAAGTCGATCACCGTCGCCGCGCTGCCGCTGGTCGACACCGCGGGCCTGCACATCGCCGTCCAGCAGAAGTTCTTCGAGGCCGAGGGCCTGCGCGTACGGATCAAGCCGGTGGCGCAGAGCATCCAGGCGTTACCGGCGCTCAAGACCGGCCAGGTCGACGTGATCGCCGGCGGCAACTACGTGACGTTCCTACAGGCGCAGGAGCAAGGAACGCTGAAGCTGCGCGTTCTCGCCGCCGGCGCCGCCGCAGCCCCGCGTTTCATGAGCGTGCTCACCCTGCCGGGCTCCCCCATCGAACGGCCGAAGGACCTGGTGGGACGGACGGTCGCGGTGAACATTCTCAACAACATCCAGTCACTGTCGCTCAACGCGATCCTGAAGGCCGACAGGATCGACCCGTCAGGGGTGGAATACCGCGCGATCCCGTTCCCGCAGATGGGCGCGGCGCTCCAGAGACACCAGATCGACGCGGTGCACGTCGCCGAGCCGTTCGGCACCGACCTGGCGCGCAAGCTGGGCGCGCGCGTCGTGGTGGACGGCGGCAGCGGCCCCGCGGTCGCCGGTCTGCCGGTCAGCGGCTACCTGTCCACCCAGCAGTTCGTGGACAAGAATCCCGAGGTCGCGGCGGCGTTCCAGCGTGCCATCTCGAAGGCGCAGCAGGTGGCGACCGGTGACCGTACGAAGGTCGACCAGGTGCTGCCGTCGTACGCCCGCCTGGACGCCAAGACGGCCGCGGCGCTGAACCTCCCGGGCTATCCGCCCTCGCTCGACCCGGCGGCCCTCCAGCGCCTGGCCGACATGATGCTGGCCGACGGCCTGCTGAAGAACAAGATCGATGCCAGGAGCCTGGTGTTCACACCGCGGTCCTCGTGATCGCGGAGAGCGCGACGAGCAGGCACGCCGGACCCCGGGCGCTGACCCGTACCGGCCGGTGGGTGCGCGGCGTCGCCGGCCTGGCGATCCTGGCGGCGGCGAGCGAGGTCGTGGGCCGGGCCGGCATCGTCGACCGCGACTTCCTCCCTCCGGCGTCGGCGATCGTCGCACGGGCGGCGGTCCTCGGCGGAGACACCGCCTTCCTCTCGGACCTGTGGACCACGATCCGGTCGTGGGCGATCGGCCTGGCCATCGCGGTCGGCGGCGCGGTGCCGCTCGGGGTGCTGCTGGGCAGCGTCCCGGTCCTCAACACCGCGGTCCGCGCGATCGTGGAGTTCCTGCGGCCGATCCCCTCGGTCGCGCTCATCCCGCTGGTCAGCCTCATCCTGGGGACCGGCACCAGGACCGAGGTGACGCTCATCGTCTACGCGGCGGCGTGGCCGGTGCTGTTCAACACGATCTACGGGCTACAGGACGTCGACCCGGTGGCCAAGGAGACGGTCCGCGCCTACGGCTTCAGCGGGTTCGCGGTGATCCGGCTCGTGTCCCTGCCGTCGGCGGCGCCCTTCATCGCGACGGGCGTACGGCTGGCGGCGGCGATCGCGCTGATCCTCGCGGTGGGCACCGAGATCCTGTCCGGCTTCGGTGACGGCCTCGGCGTCTTCATCGCCCAGGCCCAGCAGAGCGTGGACGGCACCACCGACGTGCTCGCCGGCACTCTCTGGGCCGGCGCGCTCGGCCTGGTCATCAACCTGCTGCTGGTCCGGGGTGAACGACGGCTGTTCCGCTGGCACTTCGCCCGCGCGGAGGGGCGATGAGGGCGGTCGTGCGGGCCGGCGGACGGCACCGGTACGGCCTCGGGCCGGTGACGGCGGCCCTGCACCGGTGGGCGGCGCCGGCGGTCGCCGTCGTGTGCTGGGAGATCGGCGCCCGCGCGGAGGGCAGCCCCTACTTCCCGCCGCCGACCCGGATCGTCGCCCGGATGTACCACCTGTGGTTCTCCGGCCCGGTCTCCCATGTCTTCCTCACCGGGGACGCCACGGGCAACGTCCTGCCGAGCCTCGCGCGGATGGCGGCCGGGCTGACGATCTCGGTGGTCGCGGGTGTGGCCATCGGCCTGGCTCTCGGCCGGTCCGAGCGGGTGTTCGCCTATCTCGATCCGGCCTTCCAGTTCGCCCGGGCCATCCCGCCCCCGACGCTCGTCCCGGTCTTCATCGCGCTGTTCGAGCTGGGGACGCAGATGCAGCTCGCCTCGATCGTCTTCAGCGCGATCTGGCCCGTCCTGCTCAACGCGGCCGACGGCGCGCGCTCGGTCGACCCGCTCCAGATGGACACCGCCCGGGTGTTCAAACTGCCGGCGCGCGACCGGGTCCTGAGCATCATCTTTCCGTCCGCGCTGCCCAAGATCTTCGCCGGCGTACGGCTCAGCCTGTCGCTGTCGCTCATCCTCATGGTCTTCTCCGAACTGCTGCCCGGCACGGCCAACGGCATCGGCTTCGAGCTCACGGACGCACAGAGCCGGTCGGACCTGCCGACGATGTGGGCGGCCATCGTCCTGCTCGGCATCCTCGGGTACGTGCTCAACAGTCTCCTGCTGGCGGTCGAGCGGCGGGTGCTCGCGTGGCACCGCGCGTCCCGCGCCACCGGCGTATGACGGCGGCGCGTTCCACCCGGGCCAGAAAGCGGAACGGGTTCTGGAGGCCGGTGCGCGGCGAGGATAGTGTTCGGCTCGTTCGCGCCGGAACCCCGCGAAGGAGCCGGCCTCGTCAAACGGCGCCGCCTCCGTACGCGCATACCCCCGGGGATGAGAGTCCTTGACCGACGAATTCAAGCCGAAGACCACCGCCGAACACCTTCTGTGGCTGCTCAACGAGCACGGCGTCGAGCACCTGTTCCTCCATCCCGGCACCGACTCCGCTCCGGTGCAGGAGGCCGCCGCGGTGCTCACCGACGCCGGGGTGCCGATCCCGCGGATCATCCTGTGCGCCTTCGAGTCGGTGGGACTGGCGGCGGCGCACGGGTACTGGCAGGTCACCGGGCGTCCGCAGTGCGTGTTCGTGCACGTGGACGTCGGCACGCAGAACCTCGGCGCGATGGTGCACAACGCCTTCCGCGACCACGCCGGCGTCATCGTCATCGCCGGCAAGACGCCGTACGGGGAGGACCCGGAGTCGGCGGGCGGGCGCTCCCACGTGATCCACTGGCAGCAGGACGTGCCCGACCAGGGTGGCATCGTGCGCGGATACGCCAAGCTGACCATGGAGATCACCCGGTCGGAGATGCTGGCGCGCGGCGTCGGCCGCGCCGTGCAGATCGCCCGCGGCGGCCGTCCCGGACCCGCGTACCTCATGATCTCCCGCGACGTGCTGATGGACCCGCCCGCCGGCGCGCCCGGACGTACGTCCGGGTACGCGGTCCCTGAGCCGCCGGCGGCCGGCCGGGAGACCGCGCTGCGGATCGCCGGCCTGCTGGCCGAGGCCGAACGGCCGCTGCTCGTCACCGCCAAGACCGGGCGGCACCCGCGGGGGTTCGCCGCGATCACCCGGCTGGCCGACCGTACGGGCATCCGCGTGGTCGACGCGCCAGAAAGCGGTTGCCTCAACATCTCCACGGCGCACCCGATGCGGGTGCGTTCGGCCGAGACCGCCCGGCGTCTCGTCGCCGAGGCGGACCTGCTCGTCGTGGCCGACTGCGACGTGCCGTGGATCCCGAAGTCGGTCCACCCGCGTGAGGACGCCGTCGTGGTGCAGATCGACGCCGATCCGCTGCGGACCGACATGCCGCTGTGGTCCTTTCCGGCCGACCTCTCGGTCGCCGGTGACGGGGCCACCGTCCTTGAGGAGGTGGCGGCGCTGCTGCCCGCGGTGGACGCCGCGGCCAAGTGGCCGGGCCTGACGGAGGAGCACACGGCTGTCCCGCCGGCGGCCGAGGGCCCGATCGAGGCACACGAGGTGGTCGAGGCGTTGAACGCGGTCCTGCGCGAGGACGACATCGTCATCGAGGAGGCGGTCACGAACGCGGGGGCGCTGCACGAGTTCCTCCGGCGTACCCGGTCCGGGACGCTCGCCGGCACCGGGAGCCCCGGGCTGGGCTGGGCGCTCGGCGGAGCGGTCGGCGTCAGGCTGGCCGCACCGGACCGGCGGGTCGTGGCGGTCGTCGGGGACGGGAGCTTCATGTTCGCGGTGCCGACGGCGGCGCTGTGCCTGGCCGCCGAGGCCGGCGCGCCCTTCCTGACCGTCGTGCTGAACAACGACGGCTACCGCGCCAGCCGGCGGCCGGTCCTCCAGCTGTTCCCCGACGGCGTCTCGGCCGCGCGGGGTGACGCGGTCGGCACGAGGTTCGCGCACGCGCCCGACCTCGCGGCCCTCGCCCGCGCGTGCCACGCCGACGGCGAGTCCGTGGACGACAGGAACGCGCTGGTCCCGGCGCTGCGGCGGGGACTCGCCGCGATCGAGGCCGGGCGGTCCGCCGTCGTCGACGTGCGCATCGCGCCTGACTGAACAGCGCGTCATGACCCGCCTTACTCTTTCCGTAAAGTGATTGGCCGGTCTCGCACTGTCACATTGATGCTACTTTCACCGCATCGTGCGGCACCCATGTCACACCTGGCGGTGCTGGGTTATTATTGGCGCTTCCGATACGCGGAGCTGTGGGGTTCATAATCGTGCTTGAAGTGCTGAAACTCACCCACACGTACGGCAACCAGACGGCACTCGAAGATGTCTCGTTCGAGGTCGGCGGAAATGAGCTCGTCAGCATTGTCGGCAAGTCGGGATGCGGCAAGTCCACACTACTCCGGGCCATCGCCGGGCTGATCTCGCCGACGACCGGGGAGATCAGGCTCTCCGGCCGGACGGTGAACGGCGTGCCCGACGACCTCGCCGTCGTCTTCCAGGACTACTCGCGTTCGCTGCTGCCCTGGATGTCGATCCGCGACAACGTGAAGTTCCCGCTGAAGCGGCGTGCGCTCGGCAGGGCCGCCCGGCAGAAGGCCGCCGAGGAGGCTCTGGACGCGGTCGGCCTCGCCGACGCGGCGGACAAGTTCCCCTGGCAGCTTTCCGGTGGCATGCAGCAGCGGGTGGCGATCGCCCGCGCGCTGGCCTACCAGCCGACGCTGCTGCTCATGGACGAGCCGTTCGGGTCGGTCGACGCGCAGACGCGCGAGGACCTGGAGGACCTGCTGCTCCAGGTCCGCAAGACCAGCGACATGATGATCCTGCTGGTCACGCACGACATCGACGAGAGCGTCTACGTCAGCGACCGGATCCTGGTGATGGGCCGTTCGCCCGGCCGGGTGCTCGCCGACCTGAGCGTGGGCCTGCCCGCCGAGCGCGACCGGATCGAGACGCGGGAGCTGCCCGCCTTCGTCCACATGCGTTCCGAGGTGGGCCGTCTCGTACGCGACAACGCCGCCGGGGTGACGGCGTCCTGAGCGGGTCGGCGAGCTTAGGTCGGCAACGGTGAGGGTTCTTGTCGTCGGCGCGGGCGTCGGCGGTCTCACGACCGCGCTGAGCCTCCACGCCGCCGGGGCCGAAGTGGTCGTCGTCGACGCCGTGCGCAACCTGCTGCCGCTCGGCGTCGGCATCAACCTGCAGCCGCACGCCGTACGCGAGCTCACCGAGCTGGGTCTGGGCGCCGCGCTGGAGGCCACGGGGATCCAGACCCGGGAGATGCTCCGCCTCGACCGGCACGCGAACCGCATCGTGAGCCATGACCGGGGCCGGTTCGCCGGATACACCTGGCCGCAGTACTCCATCCACCGGGGCGAGCTGCAGATGCTGCTCCTGGACGCGGTGGTCGAGCGGCTCGGGCCGGACGCCGTACGCACCGGGCTGGTGTTCGAGTCCTACACCGAGGACGAGGACGGTGTGGAGGTCGGTCTGCACGCCCGTACGGGCGGAGCGCCGGTCCGTTTGCGCGCCGACGTCCTCGTCGGTGCGGACGGGATCTCCTCGGCCGTACGCCGGCAGCTGCATCCGGGCGAGGGCGCCCCGCTGTGGAACGGCATCCGGATGTGGCGCGGCATCGCCGAGACCGACCCGTACCTCACCGGCCGTTCCATGATCGTCGCCGGCTCTCATGAGCAGGGCAGGCTCGTCTTCTATCCGATCTCCAGGTCCGCCGAGGAGCGTGGCCGCGCCCTGGTCAACTGGGTGGCCGAGGTGCGGGTGACCCCGGAGACGAGGATCGAGACGAACGGCGCGGACTGGACGCGCGAGGGCCGGCTCCCGGACGTGCTGCCGTACTTCGCCGACTGGGACTTCGGCTGGCTGGACGTGCCGCGGCTCATCGCGGACTCGCCGCAGATCCTGGAGTACCCGATGGTGGACCGGGACCCGCTGCCGTTCTGGAGCCGCGGGCGCGTGACGCTGGTCGGCGACGCCGCGCACCCGATGTATCCGATCGGCGCCAACGGCGGGTCGATGGCGATCATCGATGCCCGGGTGCTGGCGTGGGCGCTGTCCCGTACGGACGATCCGGTCGACGCCCTCAAGGCGTACGAGGCCGAGCGCCTCGAAGAGGTCAACGCCGTGGTGCTCGCCTGCCGCGACATGGCCGCCGACCGGCTGCTGGACACCGTCGCCGAACGCGCCCCGGACGGCTTCACCTCCATCGAGGACGTGCTGACCGCCGAGGAGCTGACCCGCATGCACGAGGCCTGGCGGCGTACGACGGACATGGACGTGGAGGCGCTGAACTCCCGTCCGTCGTGGTCTCCTCGCCGGTAGGGCGCTCGTGACACCCGGTTTGTCACTGGACGATCCACTACAGGCCACCCGAGTGCCGCTGCAGTGCCAGCCGCGGGAACAGCTCCAGCGCGTTCGAGCGCTCGACGGCGGCACGTTCACCGTCGTCGAGCGCGCCCAAGCTCTCCCAGTTCGCGAGGGCGCGCGCGATCGTGACCTCGCGCGCGGCCGGGAAGTCGGTGCCGAACAGCACATGACGGTGGCTCGTCACCTGGAGCGCCGGCAACAGCGAGTGCGGGCCCGCCGCCAGCGCCGTCTCGTAGTACAGCGCGCGCAGCACCTCGGCGACGTGCGGCGGGCCGATGTCGGCGTCATCCACGCCGCGCCCCATCTCGGTGTGCTCGGCGATCCGCCAGCCCAGGGTCGGCAGCGCTCCCCCGCAGTGGGCGAGGATGAGGCGCAGGCCCGGATGCCGCCGGAACACTCCCTGGTAGATCGCGTTGGTGATGTTCCGCGTCGTGTCGAGCGGGAACTCGACAACGGAGCTGGGCCGCCCGAGGCCGAGCCGCTCGATGTGCGGCGCGTCCTCAGGGTGGACGAACACGGGCGTCCCCCGCCAGGCCAGCTCGGCGAGCACCGGTTCGAGGGACGAGTCGCCGAAGTAGCGCCCGTCCGTGTTGGAGGTGAGCAGTACCCCGTCCAGCCGCAGGACGTCGAGGGCGTACTCGATCTCGGCGAGTGCGGCGTCGGGCGTGGTGAGCGGGACGGCCGCGAAGGCGCCGAAGCGCCCCGGATGGTCAGCGACGAGGGCCGCGTACTCCTCGTTCAACCGCCGGGCGAACGCCACCGGGCCGTCCGGCGCGCGCGAGCCGGTGCCCAGCGCGCGCGGGAACGACAGGATCTGGGTGGCGATGTCATGCCGGGCCATGAAGGCGAGAGCCCCCTCGACCGTCCAGCCGCCAAGGCGGTACCCGCCCGTCATCGTGTGGCCGAACGTACGGAACCACCGGTCCACGACGCCGCCGAAGTAGTGCGCGTGCACGTCGATCCTGGCCGCCGGCATTGGGGGATCAGCCGGTCCTGGCCAGGCCGAGGCGCGGCCGGGTGACGAGATGCCAGCCGCGCCACCCGATGTCGTCGAGCGGGCTGTCGCGCAGCGCCGACAGGTCCGGCCGGCCGGCGGCTCCGGCTGAGGTCATCGCGGACCGCTGGGCGCGGAACGCCTCGGTGGCGAGGCTCTCGGTGAGCACCCGTGTGGAGGACCGGGTGGCCTCGCGCAGGTCGGACATCCCGGCGATGATCTCTCCGAACGGCGCGACACCCGGCGTGCGTGCCGTGGCGTCGTCGTGGACGAGCCGCTCGGCGGCCTGGAAGAACCCGTGCC